>OJUG01001080.1_pt1 | contig 36700 bp, 28 predicted proteins | sample 1599841 | NCBI WGS metagenome assembly OJUG01 (sample SAMN04168659, study PRJEB22393) | human gut metagenome | biome: human gut microbiome; feature: stool | host: Homo sapiens | collected 2014-05-12 | reverse complement strand
ATACGCCTCGGCAAGGGTCCCGTATTGCGCCCACGGAGCCGAAAGCAGCCCAACGGGGCTGTAGTCGGCGTTCGTGGCGGAACGCTCCACCAGCACCCCTTCCTCGGAAAGCAGCTCCCTCGCCGCCAGCACGAGCACCACGGGCTCGGATCCGGTTTCCGGGTTTCGCGGCAGTTCGAAAAGCCGCGCGTGCCGCAAGGGAACCGGCGAGAGGTCCGGAGCCGACCACGGCGGGATGCCGGTGACCGGCGGGTACACGACGGTCGGAGGAGCCATCGGATCGGGCAGGGTTTCCCCCGGAGGAACGAACGTTCCGGACAGCCGCTCCACAACCTGCCTGGCCTGAATCGAAATGCGGTTCTCGGACAGGTTCCCGCGTACGACTTCCAGCACGCGCACCCGTACCCCGGAAAGGCCGAAACGCGAGTGCGTGATCTCGAGGATCTGCCCCTGCTCGATGTGGGCATAGTCACGCGACACGTCGAATGAGAATGAAGCCGCCGGGTAGGATTCCACATCCCGCAGTTCCTCAATGCGCCGCTGCGCCGCGCTGCGGTCGCTGAAGGCGGTCAGATCCACGCTCTTTTTGCGCCGCAGCCCGAGGAGCTGGATGGAGGCCGCGTTGTTGGCGGTCACGGCACGCTCGGAATAGTCCTGCGCCGCGTCGGTGAACTTGCCGGAAAGATCGTTCCACGTCGTATCCCACGCCGCCCGCTTGAAGGAAAAGGAACCTTCCAGAAAGTCGCCTTCCCCGAGCATCGCCGAGGGCGCCACATCCGGATCCGGAGCCCGCAGGGACAGCGTCCCGTCAGCCCGCTCGATGAGCCAGCCGCCCACCGCCCCGAGCACCTGCATAATGTGATCGCGTACGGGTTTCTGACGCGAGAACACGATGTTCAGGCCATAGCCCTTCTGTGCCCAGAACGACGCGGCGGCGGAAAAACTCGGCTTGTCGATGGAAGACCACGAAGCCCCGGCATCAAGGAGCAGCTGGAGGATGATCGCCGCCGGATTCACGCCGTTGGACAGGATGGCGTGTTCCAGCGGGATATCCCCGCAGAACCGCACCACGTAATGCAGCGTCGGCATCATGGATACGTTGAAGCCCAGATAAAACTGCCGGAGCCAGACATGGGACACTCCCGGGAGGCGGCTGGCGTACGGCCCGGCCTGCGCGGGATAAAACGCGCCCGTGCCGTTGTTCCAGACCTGTTCGGCGCACGAGATGGCCCCGCCCTGCTCCGTGAGCAGCCGGTCGTCCTGATATACGCCGACAAGTTCCAGCGGCCCCATGCCGATGCCCTGCCACACGTCCATGCGGTAGTGGTAGCCTTGCAGCACCTTCTGCTTTTTCTTTTTGCCGCCCTTGCCGCCCACGGTCGTTTCCTCATACTCCGGCTCGCTGGAAAGGTTGCCGTAGTACAGCAGGTTTCCCGGCAGCCTGACGGTGCCGAAAACGCGGGGGATGACCGTACCTTCCTCAGCCGTGGTCAGACGGAAGGCGTCGAGATTGGCCGGGGCCATGTCCGCCCCCTTCGTGGAGCGCGGGCCCTTGGCGAACAGCGTCGTCGCCACGGTCGCCCCGATGGTCACGGCGGCGATGATAAGCCCTACGCCCATGCGGCCACCTCCGCTTCGGCAATGACGATGCGGAAGTGCCGGGTCATGCGCCGCAGCCACCAGTTCCCGAGCGGCGTAAACGATACGCCCCGGTCGTTGATGGCGTGCAGCATCTGAAACCCGCCGTCGGCGCAGGGCCAGGCCAGACCGCAATGGTTGGTCACGCGGCGTTCCGTAGTGGAAAACGCCAGCCAGTCGCCCCGCAGGAGCGGCGTACCCACAGGCAGGGAGGCCATCTCCAACCCCGGACGCAAGTAGTCGCGCATATGCCGGTGGCTGGCCTCCAGCACGTATTCGTCCCGCGTATGCTCGTGCCAGTCGCGGGGGTAGTAGTCGTACTCCAGACGGGTCAGCAGCCCGGCATCCAGCAGCGCCTGCCCGACGAACAGCGTGCAGTCCGCGCCGCGCCCCTTGCACCGCTGCAAATGCCTGTAGGGCGTCCCGAGCCATGACTCCGCCTCCGCGCGGAAGGCTTCCCACGCGGCCTCGTTGTCGAAATAGTGCATAACGGTCCTTCCTTTGGAAACGGAAAAGAGGCGCCTTCCTTTGCAGGGCCCCCTTCGGCTTCCTATTTGAATCCCCAGACGGCGGGGTTCCGGCTCGGGATGGAGGCGCAGCCGCCGAAACGGGCGGAATTGCCGAAACGGTCCCGGCAGGTGGCGGGCGAGCCGTCGCATCCGGGGTATGCCGTGACGGTCCCTCCGTTGCCCACCCGGGAGTCGAAGGGCAGCTGGAGCGTGATCGTGTCGCCGCCATGCGCGACGATGAACCGGAAATCCCCTCCCGCCGCCGCGTACCCGCGCGTGAAATACCCGTTCGGGTACGCGGCGAAGGACGGCGACGCCAGCAGATACCCGTCCACGGACACGGACGCCGTCACTCCCCATGACTGCGCCGCCAGCCCGCAACCGGAATCGAACAGCACGAACTGGCACTGTCCCGAGTAGATCATGCGGGGCAGCATGGCATCGAGGATGCAGCTTGACGAAAGGCAGTTGACCGAAACCTGCGTGGCGTCCGCCCCCGGGATCACCTCCAGCACCACGCCGCCGAAAACCTGCACCGTATCCCCGCTCTCGGGCTCGTGCTCATAAATGTTCACCCGCGTCGGCAGGATGGGCAGTGAAGCCAGATACCGGGTGAGCAGCGTATCCATGCACGCCGTCAGCGTCACCGTGGCGGCTTTGCCGTCCACGCTGCCCCGCAGTTCGCCGCGTTCGATGGCGGCGGGCGTCCACTCCGCGCCGCGCCACAGGACGGGCTCCCGCGAGGTTGTGAGCGTATGTATGGTATCGGCTATGATTTCGTAGAGTTCCACAATCTGGGGCAATACGGTGCGCATCAGCTTTCCTCCGGTATGGTGCAAAACGACAACTCACACCGGGAAACCCCGGCGGATTCGTGCCGGATGGCCACGCAGTCCGTGTCCAAACGGGCGAAGTAGTCCCGGCCCACCCGGGAGGCCGGGGGCACGGTCACGCCGAGTTCGGAACTGAGATGCAGCGCCAGTTCCCCCACGTTCGCGGTTTCCACGGCCACGAGACGGCGGAGCAGGATATCCCCGCCCGGCAAGGCGATCCACAGCCGCTGGTTGGGGATGAAACCGTCCTTCGCGCCGTTGTCCCGCACGTACAGGATCGCCTTGTCCGCCGTGGACCCGCGGGTCAGCGTGAAATATTGACGCGGATCGCGCACCAGCAGCGCTTTCCACCGCCCCCGCAGGGCTGTGGCCCGATCCAGCAGGTCGGCGAGTTCCGGCTCCCGCAACAGGTACTTCTGGCGATGCGTCGACGGGGCCACATCCCTCCGGACGCCCAGTTCCATCACGCCGCCGCGCACGGTACGCAGCGTACGCAACAGGGACGACGTGCCGCCGACGCCGTCGCCCGACCAGTCGGGACGGTGCGGCCAGAGGTATGCGCCCGTCCCGGAAGGAGCGTTGGGCAACGCCCCCAGCGCAGGCTGCGCGCCCGCCAGTTCCCGGAATTCAACCGACCACGTTTCCATCCCGTCGGAAACCACGGCAGGCTCCGCGCTTGTCAGGATACCCGTAAACAGCGGGACCAGCCGCGTGGCGCCACCCGCGAACACATCGGAAACCGGCGCGGTCACGGAAAGCGTCCGGCCCGCCGGGTCCCTTGAAAGCAGGGAGCAAGCCATGAATGTACCGCTCCGGCGCTCATGCAGCATGATCAAATCGCACAGCCGCGTCAGATTCCAGCAGTCGCTGAAATCCCTCCCAAGCATGAGCACCTGCCGGGTGGCGTCGATCCCCGTCACGTCCAGCGCCTCCTGCCACAAAGGGACGCCGAACACGCGATCTTTCCCGTGCTGGACAAGGTGGTGGAGCCGCTGCCCGTTCACGCCGTCGCCCCAGATCGTGGCACGGAGCGTCCGCAGGGGGCGCTTCGCCAACGGGCGGCGCTGCTCGTCGCCGTTCTCACCCCGCGTCAGCACGGTGTCGAACGCGTAATCGATCTCCAAACCATCCGACCAATCGGGCCAGAACGGAAACAGAAGCACGCGCGACGCCGTGATCGTCAGGCTCCGTTCCCCGATGCCGGTAACGAACGTATACGTCGTATCCTGCTGCGCCGGGCCGGAAGACAACACGGTGAGAAGGCCCTTGAGCGCACCGGTAGGCGGCAGCACCCCCGGACGGAACCCCGAAAGCGTCGTGCCCGCGGACGATGCGCTGTTGACGCCGACGAGCTGCACGGGGGCGAACGTCGCGTTCCAGAGCACCACGTCGAGCGCCTCCATCCCCGAGAGCAGCCCCAGATGGACTTCCGAGGGATACAGATGGATCTGCCCGTAAATGAGGTCCGCAACGCTCTCGGCCATACGGTGCCCCGAGGGCCGGGGGAGCGGCGTGGCCTCGTGCCGCACTTCGTCCCCCCGGTGCGGGGTTTCACCCACCCACGCGCCCGATGTGCCGGGGACGCTGTACGAACACTCCGGGACGCTGCCCGCGCGCGGCCACAGCACCTCGAAAATCATGCTTCCACCTCAACGGCGAGGCCGATCTCATCCGAGTCCGAGATGTCTGGCAGGACCATAAACACCCGGCTCCCGATGCTGATGCGATCCTTGGGCTTGAGCCCATGCAGGTTGACCGCCCAATACGGGAGCTCGCCCGCGAGGCGCACGTCCGCGCCGTTGCAGACATACAGCAGCGGTTTGATCAGCATGTGCCGGAGCGTCCCGCTGTTCTGGAGGAGCGCCGCGTTGTACTGGGGGACCGATGCGCAGACCCCGCCCTTATGCGTATAGTTTATGGTTTTCCCACCCGCGTTGACGGTCCCTGTCAGGCAGTAGTCTGTGTTCACCCGCCCGATGACATTGCGCACGGTGACGCTGGTGCAGACCACGCTGGACGCAAGCGGGCTCGTCCTGTAGCCGTAGGTCCCCTCGGGCGGGAATTTCTCGGCATTGGCCCCCTTCCAGAGCAGCCCCACGTTGCCGTAGTTGTTGTTGCAAAAATAATACTCGTTGTTGACGTCCCGCTGGGCCACGTACAGCGCGGAAAGCATGAGCCCCATCGCGCTGTTCGCGCTCCACGCCGACCACAGCACCATGTTGAGTTCCGTCTCGGCATCGAAGCCGTCCGCCGCTCCGAACATCAGAGGTACCCAGCCCGAATACGGCGTATTGGCCCCGTCGGAAAACGTGTAGACCACCCGCATCGCCGTCATGACGAATGTCGGGCAGACCAGCACGATCTGTTCGGCGACCGGCGGCAGGATCCACCAGCCCGTGGACGTGATGCTGTATTTCCCCGGAGTCCTGAGCCAGATGGGTTTCCCGGTCGTCCGCGAGCAATAGCCGTGCGCCAGCCTTTCGGTGAACCGGCCCGGCTGCGCGTCCCATGCCGCGGAAGCGTCGAACCCCGTATTGCCGTGCACGGCCAGCAGAAAGCGCTCCGCGTTGTCGTGCGCCTGCAAGAGCCGCAGCGAAAAAAAGAGCCGCCGGTTCCCGCCGCCCGCACTGTGCAGATACAGTTCGCCGTCGGCGTCCACGGCGTTTTTGTCCACCGTCCACCCCCCGGCCTGGGCGGCACTGGCGATGTTGGCGAGCACGCCTTTCTCCGTCCCTACGTTCGTGTAGCTGAAAACCTTGCAGGGCTGCGCCATCATTCATCTCCTATGGCCATAAAGCTATGCCACTCCACCCGGTTGACGTCGGGGAAGAGGATGTAGCCGTCCACGTCGCTTTCAATGCCGGCCAGCGAGTCGGGAGCCCAGCGCACCCCGTACATCTCGCCTATGGCCGACGCCCCGGTGTAGTCGCCCGTGTTCTCAAGCTGGATGACGTACATGGGCAGGAGCAGGCGCGGCGTCCCTTCCGGGAACACGATCCCCGTCCCCTGCGTGTCTATCTTCATGTCCGTCTCATAGCCGCTCGACGAGCCCAGCAGGCTGGTCGTGGGGCAAATGGCGAAGTGCGAGGTCCATACGCCGTCCGGCCTGCAAATCTGGTGACAGGCGTGATAATAAGAAAAGGTCGTTGCCAAGGGGAAAGAGCCCCGCCGTACGAATGCCAGATTCCGCCTGTGCAGATCCGCATCGCGCGAGCCCGTGCTCGTGATGGCGTCGTGCCATGTCGTGTATTGCCACAGGCTCGTGTAGCCGTCCGTCAGGCAGGCCAAAGGCCACGGGTTCTCGCTCGGCAGCGAAAAACGCCGGAGCTGCCCCAGATAGGCGTTGGCGTATACCCCGTTGCACTCAGCCACGATCACGACGCGCGCCTTGTTGCTCCAGATCCAGACGTTCATGGCGGCATTCCAGCAAGGCAGGAAGGCATGGGTCCCGTTCTGCCCCGTCCCGTTGCCGTAGGCCGTATCCAGAAACCCCGTTCCGCCCGGCGCGCTGTCGAAGGCCTTGTAGACCTTGCAGACAAGCCCCCCCTTCACGCCGTCGGTATACGTGGCGGCGCAAAGCCCCACGTATACCTCTTCCGAACCGGACAGCCCGGTATTGCGGAAGACCGTCGCCGGGCCCCACGTCAGCGAATCCTGACGCGCCACCGTCCAGTCGCGGCCCGGCGTGCCCGGATCGCCCGTGATGAAGTTCGTCACTTTGGCCAAAAGGTCGGCATGGTTGGCCGCCGTTATCTTGCCGCTGAATGCCATTGCTTTCCTCCTCAGGCGCACGGCCCGCACAGGGCGTCAGGACGCAATCCCTTCCTCGCCCAAAATATTGATGAGCACGCGCCGCCCCCGCGTCGAAGCCAGCGCCCGATCGAATTCACGTTGAAAATCCATAACGTTGATCACGGTCAGCCCCTCATTGCCGGACGCCTTGCCGCCTTCCGTCAGGGAACCGTTTCCGATCTCGCCGCCGAGGGCATAGGCCGTGCGCTTGCCTCCCGATGCAGGGAGACGCGGCGACGCGAACGGCTCCAGCAGTTCCCGGGGGACACTCCTGCGCCGCAGCGCCTCCAAAGCCGATACCCCGTAATGGCGTACCGTGGGCCTATCGAGCATATATTCGCCGGGCGTGGCGCGGATCAGCACGTTGTCCGCCCGCTCGCCTTTATCCTGCCCGCCGATGAGCCCGCCGAACGCGAACCCTTTCAGCGGAGTGCTCTTGATGGCGGCAACACGGGCCATGCCCGCGGCGACGGCGGTGGCGGCCATGATTGCGCCCACCACCGGGCCGCCCCACTCCATGCCCTGCGCGTACGCGGCCTGAGCGGCCTTGTAGGTGCTGATGGTGGCCTCGGCGATGGCCAGTGCCTGATACAGCTGGTACACGCCCTTGCTCTGGGCAAGGCCGGACTCGTAGACCTGCTTCATGGCGTCCGCCATGCCGCCAGCCAGCGACAACGCCCCTTCAAGCCGTTGGGCGTCGATCGCCTTCTCGCGCTCCGCCTGCTCGGCCTTGATGGACACTTCCCGATCCGCCTGTGCCTGCTGCGCCTCAACCCAGTTCTGCCCATGCGCCACAAAAGCTTCCAGCTCGGCCTGATACGCGTCCTTCCGGGCTTCCAGCTCCTGCGCCATCCGCTCGGCCTGTTCCGAAGCGTTTTCCCGCTCCATGTCAGCGGTTTCTCCCGCCTGACGCCGCCGCTCGGCATAGTAATCCGCCATCGTCTTGCCGCTGTCCCGGAATGCCGCATCCAACTCCTGAAGCGCCCCCTTGGACAGGCCTTCCAGCTGATCGGCGGCCCCTTCCGCCAGCTTCCCCAGATCCAGCCCGGAAACGGCCTGCCCGGACTCCTTGTTCAGCGCGGAGACATCAGCCCGGAGCGAGCCCACCAGTTCCCGCACATTCGAGAGCGCCCGGCCCATATCCTTCAACCCCGCGGAAACCGAATCCTTGAGGCTGAGTTCCAGCGTATAGCCGCCATGTCCCATGTCCCGCTCCTATGCTTCCAGAAAGGCTTTGAACTGCCGCCCGTCCGTATGCAGCGCCACACGCAGGGCAAGGGCGGCGTCCTTCATGCGTTCGTCCCGGCGCTGCGCCTCGGCCTCAAGCGCTTCGACGAACGCGCTCCACCCATACTCGAATACGTCCCTGTGCCCGGCCCCCGCCAGCCGCATCACCGTACGGAGGAGTTCCCGTTCAGAGCCGCCTCCATCAGATCGCTGCGCAACTGAGCCCGGAACGCCTCCAGCACCCTGCCGAAGCCCAACGCCCCGGCTATCCTGAAAAAAGCCGCGTTGACCTCCTTGACCTGCTCCCACAGCATCTCAAGCTCGCCGGGCGTCATGTCCATGAGGTCATTGGTAGTGAGGTTGGACATCCTCGGCAGCAGCCGCTCCAAATCGTGGACCAGCGGGCCCTTGCCGAACTGCTCGCACATATCCAGCACTTCGCGCACCGTCAGTTCCTGAAGGCGCACGCTCAGGGTGCCCTTGTCGTTTTCCATCGTGAATTCAGCTGATTTTCGCATTGGGTATCCTTGTCGGGAAAAAAATGATGCGGGGGAGGGAAACCTTTCTGAAGAAAGGTTTCCCTCCCCGCGCCCCTCCCTTCCCAAGACTTTCGACTGGTGGGGAGGCGGCGCGGAGTAGGTCCCTGCCGTTTGGAAACGAAACTGGAAAAGAAGGAAACGCGGTTCTTCAGGGAAGGGTTCCCTCATTTTCACAATATGTTTTACGGTTATCCGAGATAGCGCACCCGGAAGAACGGGCTTTCGGGATGGTTCAGATCATCGGCGAGCACTTCGCCGGTCATGGGGATGGAGGCCAGTTCCTCACTGATGAGGCCGACCTCGCCGCTGAGCGAAAGGGTCACCTTCCAGCACTGCACGACAAGCCCCGGCCCCTGATCGGGCTGGCCTACGAACAGCAGTTCGCCGGTGACGTCGCTGGCGGTCAGCGCATCAACAAGCTGCTCGTCGGAAGACTCGCAATCGGCGGTCAGGAACACCGTGTCGGCGGAGCAGGATTCGCGGACGCGCAGCAATCCGGTGCGGGCATTGAGATCGTAGTCGACGCCCTGACGGTAGCGGACGGTCGGCGCGCTGGCCTTGTCCGTGAGCACCACATCGGCGACGCGGGCGATCCCCTGTAGCGTGGCTTTGATTGCAGAGGCGGCGATCTCCTCGCCGGGCACAAAAGTCCCCCGCACGTTTACGCACTCCAAAACCCCGTCCGTTACATAGGCGACGGTCGCCGTGGCGCTGGACGTCGAGCCCACCACGGAGGAGCCGGGCGCGAACGTCCCTCCGGTCACCGTGCCGTGCTCCAGACGCGTGAAGCCGAGCTTCTCCTTGCCGACGAACGTATACAGGCCCTTGTTGGCGCTGACGGACTGGCCGGACACTGTCGCGGCGGCCTGCATCTGCTTCGCCACCGCCGCGCCCTTGAAGGCCCGGAGGATGTTTCCGGTGGTGAATTCCTCCAGCGTGAAGGCCACGGTCGCCCCCTTCTGGGTGACCAGCTGGAGATCCTTGGTCTTCGTGCCGCTCATCGAGCTGAAATGCTCCAGCTTTTCTTCGGTCAGGCTGATGGTGAAGGCCGGGGCGTTTCCGAGATGGTCGTAGCCTTCACTCCCTACGGCGCGGAAAAACAGCTCGCCCTTGCCGTACAGGTAATTCCTTGTCTGCGGACTTGCAGTCATATCCAATCCTTACAGTGCAATATTGTGTATGGTCGAAACGGTCATGCGGTAGACGCTGGCTCCATCCAGAACGAACCCTTGGATAGAGGACGGCAGGCACGGCCCCATGCCCGGAAGGGGCGGCACGCCGAGGAGCCGTTCCCGGGCCGCGGCAAGCAGTGCATAGGTTCCGGGGTGCCCCGGTTCCGGCTTTTGGCCGTTTGCTGCCGATCGGTAACTTTTATCCATGACGTAGACCTCGAACTCCATGCGTTCCTCAAGGCGGCGGCCCGAAGGCATGAACGCGGGAGACCCCGCGTACAGGACCAGCACCGCCGGAAAACCGCGCCGCAGCCGGGCCCATGTATCCTTGTCCGGTTGTCCCTGAAACGCCGCTACGGTCTTTGCTCCCGGCGTTTCCCTGAGCGGCTGGAGCAGTTCGAGAATCGCGTCCTCAACCTCCATCGGCGTGCGGCTCACGGCGCCACCCCATCCCACGGGCGGGTGCCCGGTTCGAGCAACACGGCCCCCGGCGTTTCCGTTCCCGCAGGCGGCAGGCCGGGAATGCCAGCCTTGCCGTCCGCGACGTCGCGCAGCCAATTAAGCGCCTTGGTGTAACGCTCACGGATGGGATCGGTGTCGCGGATGTCGCCCCCGGTGAGCCGATACCGGGCGATGTCCCCGGTAACCGAAACCACCACGGGCGGAATAGGATCAGAGCCCGAAAGCGGCGTCGCATAGCGATCCGCGAGATAGCTGTCCACTTCCGAGGATGCTCGCTCCAGGGCGTCGGAAATGACCGCTTCGTCGAGTTCGCCCGTGCCCTGCCTGTCCGAAAGCGTGCGGATTTCGTCCGCCCCGAACAGGCTCACAAGCTGATCAAGCGTGGCGTATGCCATAAAGAAATGCCTCCGGCGGCAATCCGCCCATTCTTGTTCGGCTGAGGCGGACGCCCCCGCCTCTCCTCCGGCTGACGCCGTGCGGGGGAGCCCAGAGAAGGGCACTTTCACAAGAAAAGCCCCTCCCACGCCTTCGCTCCGCTAAATCAGCCAGTGGCTGACCAGCAGCGTCGCGGCGCGGTACCAGATATTGCTGCCGCCGTCGGGGTCCTGCTCGGCGGAAACGACGCGGCGGGCGGCGGACTGAAGGGACGGGGGCACGACAAGCATCGTCCCGGCCTCACCGCCGAAACCGAGGCCGAGGGGACGCCCGCCATCGGCGCGGAAGCTCTGCATGGCTTCAAGGGCGGCGGCGAAATTGGCGGCGTTCAGCTCCTGCGTGCTGCACACGGCCTGCTGCCAGAAGCCGTACCCGCCGTTGCAGCGGTAACGGATGCCATAGGGGATCTTGTCCTTCATGAAGACATAGTCGTTGTCCGGATTGGTGATGACCTGCAATTCCGGGGCGGTGCGCTCCTGAAAGATGAACGGGCGCAGCGGGCGGGAGACATCCAGCACGAACCACGGCGTCCCGTCGGTGACCGTTCCGTCCACGGCGGCGGGACGCAGCCAGTTGGAGACGGTTTCGGTGTCGCCTGAGCCGTCCGCGTTCAGGTACACGGGATGATCCACGGCAAAGAACGCCTTGCCGTCATAGCATGTGCCGGACATGCCGTTCTTGAGGAGGCCGAACACGATCTCGTCGGGATGCGTCCCGGCGGCATAGCCCATTTCGCGGAACAGCGGGGCATACACGCCGATGTCGTCGTCCTCCACGGCCGTGCGGGGGATGTCCACGGTGGCCTCATAGAGGTTGTTCATCACCGAATAGCCGTGCTCTTTGATATTTTTGAAGGAGCGGTCGCCGGACCATTCGCGGAGTTTGGGGAACTGGCCAATCCAGCCGTACGTATTGCCCGCCGAGCTGCTCGGCACACGGGTGGACAGCCTGTCCCACTGGGACGGCGCGGACGAAAGCGCATCCTGAAATTCACGCTGGAAGCCCACACGCAGGGCCGACACAAGGGAACTCGTCACTACTGCCATTGATATATCCTCATGATGAAAAACGGTTCTGAAGAGAGGAGACGGGCCTTTTCCAAAGGAAACCGCCGTGTCCTCTCCCCCTGGTTCCCTCCCCTCTCCCTAAAAGCCTTCGCTGATAGGAAGATGATGCGGAAGGAACCCCTGCCTTTTCACTTTTCCAAACCGGAGGACGGACGCGAAAGAAACAGCTTTTCAAGCCGCCCATCCCGACGCCGACCCTCCCCGGCTCTCCCTTACCCCCGTACAGCGAGATACTCGGCCTCGCTCAGGCCGAGCTGGGCGCAGACGAAGCGCTCCTCATCGGAGAGCGGGGACGCGGCGGGAGCCGACAGCGCGGGGCGGCTGCCCGTGCTCTGGAACGACGAGAGCGCGGCAATGGGCGAAACGGCGGCAAGATAGGTTTCCAGCGCCTCCGGGTTCTGACGTCCCAGCGCGGTGGCCCAGCCGACAAGCCCACGGCTCAAGCGCCCGTCGGTTACGGCGGTTTCGACGCTCCGGGCCACGCGATCCCCCTGCGTGACGCTGAGCGCCACCGAAAGCTGATCGCGCAGGGCTGTGTTGGCGCGTACCAGAGAGGTCAGGGCCGCCTGAGGATGGCAAGCCTGCAAAAAGTCGAACAGCGTGGGCCGGGCGTTTCCGGGCAGCGGATCTGCCTGATGGGGAAAAGGCGGCTGTCCGGGCAAAGCGGGCGGATCGGACGCGGCGGGATTCCCGGGCGTGAGCAGGGATTCGAGCTTGTCCAATTCCGCCTGCAAGGTTTCCTCGGCTGCGTCTTCAGGCAGGCCGAGCAGCTGTTTCAGCCGATTGAGCGCATTCATGGCTGTCTCCGGTTGAGGGGTGTCGGATGGAGGGAAATCCTCGGTCGCGGCGACGGCGCCAAGCCCGTCAAGCGCGGGAACATTGGTCAGGGCCGCGCCTTTCAGTTCCAGTACGTCGCCGCTTTGGGGGTTGAAGGAGAACACCGGGGAAATGAAACGGTATTCGTCCTGTTCGATGAAAGCCTTGGCGCCTTCCGTCCACCGGATCGACGCGAACAGCCCCTGCCCCGGCTCGTACCGGAGCGACTCGATCCAGCCTGCGGCCGGAGCGGGCTGCCCGTTGTGGCGGGCGTTGAGGCTCTGGTGCTCATAGTCGATGGCCAGAGGCGTCTCGCGCCGCCTCCATTGGTCGAGCACATGTTCCGCGCCGGGACCGGAGAGGTTCCATGCGTTGAGGTTTCCTCCCGTGAGCGTGCCGGGCCTGCCGTCGCGCGCGGCGAACGCGCCGTCGGGCAGAAGCCGGATCTCCGGGAAAGGCCGGCGGAGCGAATCCGCCACCGCGGACAACAAAAGGGGATGTAGGGGTGATTGCTTCATGAGCTGCACCCTACGCGGCATTGCGCCGCAAGAAAGATTGAACGATGTCAGCGGGTGGAAGAAGCAAGGAGCGGAAAGGATCTGGCGTGGAACAGGCCGACCCTAAAGGGAAAAACGGCAAAAGGGCTACGAGGGGCACCCTTCGGCACACCGTAGGAAGAAGAGGGCGGTAATTTGGTGAAAAACAAAGCTTATGCGATAAAAACAATCGAAATCGTAAAAAATTTTCCGCACAAACTCCGAAAAGGCTTGTAAGCGAAACCCGCCGGATCTATGATTGGTCAACTGAACAATTTTCGGGGTGGAGCATGAAAAAAGTTCTGACGACCTGCGGCTATTGCGGATGCGGGTGCAACCTGTATCTGACCGTGGAGGGCGGGCGCATCACCGGCGTCCTGCCCAAGCCGGATCATCCCGTCAGCCAAGGCATGTTGTGCTCCAAGGGGTGGCAGGGGCACGGCTTCGCGCGCCATCCCGATCGGCTGGATCAGCCCCTGCTCCGTCAGGAAGACGGCACGCTGAAAGGCGTTTCGTGGAGCGAAGCCTACCGCGCCATTGCGGAACATCTGCGCGCGGTGCTCCGCACGCACGGCCCTGACAAGTTCGCCATGCTCGCCTCGGCGCGCTGCACCAACGAAGAGAACTACCTTGCCGCCAAACTGACCCGCGCCGTGATCGGTTCTCCGAATATCGATCACTGCGCGCGCCTCTGACACAGCCCCACCGTAGCCGGTCTGGCTACAGCGTTCGGGTCCGGGGCGGCCACCAACGGCCTTGAGGAAATCCGCTTCGCCGACACCATCCTCGTGATCGGTTCCAACACGTCGGCGCAGCATCCGCTGGCCTACGCCCGCATCACGGCGGCAAAGAAACGCGGGGCAAAGCTCATTACCGTGGACCCTCGGCGTACGCCCGTGGCAACGCTGTCGGACATCCACCTCGCCATCCGTCCGGGCAGCAACCTCGCGCTCGTCAACGCGCTGATGCACGTCATCCTGTTTGAAGAAAAAGGGCAGGACGACGCCTTCATCAACGAGCGCACGGAGCATTTCGACGCACTGCGCGCCTCGCTGGAGGGCTGCTCTCCGGAATGGGCCGCGCCGCTCACCGGCCTCCAGCCCGAAGCCATCCGGGAAACGGCCCGGCTGTACGCCAAAGGGCCCAATTCCATCATCCTCTACTGCATGGGCGTCACCCAGCAGGTAACGGGAACCCGAACCTGCGGCGCGCTGGCGAACCTCGTCATGCTCTGCGGCATGATCGGGCGGCCTTCCACCGGGCTCATCCCCTTGCGCGGGCAGAACAACGTGCAGGGCTCCTGCGATATGGGCGCGCTCCCCGAAACCCTGCCCGGCTACGTCAAGGCGGATTCCGAGCTGGGGCACCAGCGTTTCGCCCGGCTCTGGGGCCCGTTCGCCGACGAGCAGGGCAAGAAGCTCACCGAAATCATGGACGGGATGCGCGACGGGAGCATCCGGGCGGCCTACATCATGGGCGAGAACCCCATGCAGTCCGATCCGGACGCGGCGAAAGTCGAAGCAGGGCTGCGGAACCTCGATTTCCTCATCGTGCAGGACATTTTCATGACGCCCACGGCGCGGCTTGCCGACGTGATCCTGCCCGCGGCCAGCTATCTCGAAAAACAGGGGACGTTCACCAATACCGAACGCCGGGTACAGCTCATCAACGAAGTCCTGCCCCCCCTGCCCGGCACCCGCCCCGACTGGCGCATCCTGTGCGACGTGATCAACGCGCTCGGCGGGCGGGCGGACTACGATTCGCCCCGCGAGATCTTCAATGAGATCCGTCAGGTGGTCCCGAGTTACGCGGGCATGGACTATACCCGCCTTGCCGAGGAACAGGGGCTGTGCTGGCCCTGCCCGACCCCGGATCATCCGGGCACGCCCTATCTGCACGCCGCGTCCTTCACGCGGGGGCGCGGGCTGTTCACGGTCAACGACGTGCCCGACGATCTCGGCTGCGCCACGGATGAAACCTATCCGTTCACGCTGATCACCGGGCGCGTCTCGCACCACTACCACACCGGCACGATGACCCGGCGCTCGTGGGCGCTGGACCGCGAGTATCCCGAGGCGTTTCTCGACATGCACCCGGACGATGCGGCGGCCTTGCGGCTCAAGGACAACTGGAAAGTGCGCGTGACGTCGCGTCAGGGCTCCATCGTGGCCCGCCTGCGGACGGCCACGGATCTCCAGCCCGGAACCGTTTTTCTCCCCTTCCATTTCGCGGAGAGCCCCGCCAACGCGCTCACGAGCCACGAGCATCTCGACCCCACGGTCAAAATCCCCGCGCTGAAGCTCACGCCCGTGCGTGTGGAGGAGGCGAAGTAGGTGAAAGGAATATCGGGGGAGGGGGAAAACTTCTGGAGAAAGTTTCCCTCTCCCCCGAGCCCCCTCCTCTCTCCCTTCAAAGTCTTTCGTGTTTATCGAATCCCTGTTCGCGGTTTTTCCTTTGGAATAAAGAGTTGCTGTGTATTCAACTAATCAGCAAGGTTTTTGAAACAAATGGGGCGCAGCCTCCCCACCAGTCGAAAATATTGGAAAAGGTGGGGGCGCGGGGGAGCGATACCCCTTCTCCAGCAGGGTTTCCCTCCCCCGTATTCCCGCCTTTCCCCCAGGAGCCCTCATGTTCAAGTTCAAAGCATCGGATCTCCCCGAAATACTGACGCGCTGGTCGGCGCGGTATTCGGTATTCGTCCCGAGCGGAAGCCCGGACAACGCGCAGATGCGCATCTGGTCGCGCCGTACCCGGAAAGAGGTCCGGTTCATGGAGCCGGACGAATACACCAACCTGATCGTCGCGCCCAAGGGATTCGTCTTCGGCGAGCGCGAGGAGCTGTTCCGCTGGGAAGGCAACGAGAAGACCTGTACCGCCATCAGCGCGCCGTCTTCGTCATCCTTGCAGGAAGAAGACAAGATCCTGTTCGGTCTGCGGCCCTGCGACACGTACGGGCTGGCCTACATGGATCGCTTTTTTCTCGGCGAGCACCACGACATCAATTACCATTTGCGCCGCCAGCACGTGTTCATCGTCGCCGTGAACTGCCTTGAGGCCGGGCCGGAATGCTACTGCGCCTCGATGGGAACCGGGCCGTTCGCGGAAATCACCGCCCACACCGAATACGGGATGCAGGCGGGCAAGGGGTATGACCTGCTTCTGACCCCGGATTACGGGCCCGACCACAAGAAAGGGGAGAAGGGAGAGAACGACTGGTACTGGGTGGAGGCGGGATCGGACCGGGGCAAGGCGCTCCTGTCGCACGTCGCGCCGCTCCTGTACCGCGACCTCGAATTCACGGGCCGCAGACGCAAGAAAGCGTTGCAGGAAGACGCGCTGAAGACGTTCCGCCGCACGCTGGACACGTCCACGGTCCGGCAGGTGCTTGCCGCGCACTTCAAGGACGAAGAATGGGACGCCATCGCCTCAAGCTGCATCGCCTGTACCGGATGCACGCGCGTTTGCCCCACCTGTACCTGTTTCACCACCGAAGAGGAGCAGGACACGCCCCATTCCGGCACCCGCGTCCGGGTCTGGGACTCGTGCCAGTCGGTATCGTTCACCCGGAACGCGGAATTCCATAACCCGCGCTCCAAGACTTCGGCTGTGCGCTACCGGATCTACGACAAGCTGCAATATATCGAAGAGCGCTTCGGCATGAAGGGCTGTACCGGATGCGGGCGGTGTGCGGCCGTCTGCCCGGCATCCATCGACATGGTGGACATCATGGCCCGGATGAAGGAACGGACGCCCCACGAGGTGCTGGAAGCCCCCGCCCCGGCGGTCAACGTGCACTACGAGCGCGAGGAACGCCTGTTCGACCCTCAGCCGTATACGCCGCTCGTAGCGGAGATCATCGATATTTTTGAGGAAGCCAAGGGCATCAAGCGGTTTACGGTCCGTTACCGCGACCGCCCCAATCAAGGCCGCCCCGCCCTGCGCGGCCAGTTCTTCATGCTGACCGTGTTCGGCGCGGGGGAAATCGCCATTTCCGTGCCGTTCAGCGATCGCGTGAAGGATGCCTTCACCTTCTACGTCAAAAAGGTCGGCAAGGTCACCACGGCCATGCACAACCTGAAGGTCGGGGACATGATGGGCCTGCGCGGGCCGTTCGGCGTGCCCCTGCCCTACGAGACGCTGAAGGGACGCGATCTGCTGGTCGTCGGCTCCGGCGTGGGCCATGCGCCCGTGCGCGCAACGCTGGTCCGGGCCATCGAAAACAAGCCGGACTTCGGGCGCATCGCCATTATGGCGAGCGCTTCGACCTATGACGGGCTGCTGCTCAAGGACGACCTGCGCGAATGGGCGAAAGTCCCCGGCGTCGAGGTGCACTACTCGCTCTCCAAGCCTACGGATCAGGTGGATGCGCACATCGGCTACATCAACGACCTGCTGCCCGGCCTCGGCCTCGACTGGAAAAACACCTCGGCGATCATCTGCGCCTCCGCCCGCCGCATCAAGGCCGTCGCCCGCGACCTCATGCAGCTCGGCATGAAGCCCTCGGACATTTACACGGCCCTCGAAACCAACATGCACTGCGGCATCGGCAAGTGCGGGCACTGCAAGGTCGGGAGCCATTACATGTGCGTGGACGGCCCCGTGTTCACGTACGAGGAAATGCTCCAGCTTCCGCCGGAGTTTTAGACACATTGAGGAAGGGAGAGGGACGCTTTCCAAAGGAGTACGCCCCTCCCCTTTCCCACTTCAACCTCCCGCTGTCATTGAATCCCTCGGCCCAATCCCCCGGCAGCCTCATACGGAAGCTGTGCTTCTTGTCTTTTTTCAAGAAGATAAAAACAGATAATATCATGATATTATAGTGAAAAAAATATTTTTTTCCGCACAGGAGAGATTTTTTTCGCGAGAGTTCCCCAAAAAACGCTTGACGGAACCGGGCCGTCCGACTATACCTCTTTCTCGTGATGCGGCTGTAGCTCAGCTGGATAGAGCAACAGGCTACGAACCTGTAGGCCGGGAGTTCGAATCTCTCCAGCCGCACCAGAATTTTGAAGGACTTATGATGAATAATCATGAGTCCTTTTTTTCGTACCCGAAAAAGCGTTCCCAATCTGTCCGCTGCAAATCGAAACCGCTTGATGGCACTCCTCAATGCGCCTTCACCGTTTTTGCCTCGCCGCAACCCGCCTGCCGCATTCCCCCCCAAGAAGGCATCTTCTTATAGGGGGTCTGTGGGGCCTCAAAAACCGGATCCCCTTCAAGGGAAAGCCGTTCGCCCACCCCATCCGCTATGGCTGTTTCCTGCATGGGGCGATCTCGCTCGATATAGCGACAGGCATCCTGTCCATCCTCCCGCCCATCCTTACGGGTTCGCCCGTTTCGCTTATCCCCGCGCGGTCCGTCCTCCCCGCCATGTCCCCCGGCAACGCATGGGAGGAGGCACAGCCGGAATGTTTTGCCCCAGGCGGGCTGGGGGGGAAATGACGGAAGGGAAGGCGGCCCCTCCCTCTCCTTTGCGCAGGCCTGCTGAAGGCGTCCAAGGCCTGGAACAGGCAATGGCCCGCCATGCAGGGGATTGCGACAGGGCGGGCGGTTGCCGCCGTATCCATGCGAAAAGGCGAGCCCTCAGTCATCTCGCGTGCTTTCTCGCCGTGATGCCTAGCTGCCCCATCCTGCGGTAAAGCGTGGCAAGGCTGATCCCCAGTTCCGAGGCCGTCCGTTTTTTCCCTTCCGTGTGCTGCCCGTAGCGCCCGAGGAGCTGCATGATCCTGTCGTATTCCGCCGTATCGCGGGCAGGCCCCGGCGGTGGGGACGGCATACCTTTTTCCGTTTTGACGGGAGGGGGGCTTGCCGTCTTGAAGCGGGAATCCATGAGATCCAGCGTCAGGACGCCGTGCTCGCAAAACCCGACCCCGTATTCCACAAAGTTTTTCAGTTCGCGCACGTTGCCGGGCCACGGGTAGGCCTCGAAAGCGTGCATGAGTTCGGTGGCGACCCGGTAGGTGCAGCCCCGTTCGCGGCTGAACGACTGGAGGAAATGGGCCACCAGCAGCCGGATGTCGCCTTGCCGCTCCCGGAGCGGGGGCACGAACAGGGGGATCACGTCCAGCCGAAAGAACAGGTCTTCACGGAACGCCCCCTGCGCCACCAGTTCACGAAGGTTCCTGTTGCTGGCGGCGATGATGCGGATGTCCACGCTGTGGTTGACCTTCCCGCCGACGCGCCGGACAACGCGCTCCTGCAAGACACGCAGCAGCTTGACCTGAAGCGACACGGGCATTTCGGATACCTCGTCGAGGAAGAAGGTACCCGTGTGCGCCTGTTCCAGAAGCCCCTTTTGGCCCCCGCTGTTCGCGCCGGAAAACGCGCCGGGCTCATAGCCGAACAGCTCGCTTTCCATGAGCGATTCCGGGATGGCCCCGCAGTTGATGGCGACGAACGGCCCCGTATGGCGGGGGCTGTTGTCATGGACCGCCTGCGCGATCAACTCTTTGCCCGTCCCCGACTCCCCTTGGATAAGGACGGTGGCGTTCGTGCCGGCGGCCTTCAGGATAGCCGCCTTGAGCCGCAAGATGGCCTTGCTCTCGCCGATGATGCTGGGAAAACGGTCATCGCGCGGTTGTTCGGGGAGCGATTCCACGTCGCGTCCGCGGGCCCATGCGAAACCGATGATCTGGCTGATGAGCTCGAACGCCTTTTCCGACTTCATCAGCAGCTCGGCGCGCTGATTGTCGGTGAAGGCCACGATCTGCACGACCGCGACGATTTCGTTTTCTATCACCACCGGCCCCGTGAAATTGGCCACATCCGCGCAGGCCCCCTTGCCGGAGCAGGTACGGCAGACTTCTTCTTTGCCGGGCGTCAGCACCATGGAGCTCTGGCCGGAACGCAGGCTGTAGGTCAGCGCATTGTCCGCGGGCATCCGGAACCCGACACCGCGGAGGTAGGGGCCGGTTCCCCCCACGCAGTAGCCTTCCGCGTTCATGATCACGATTTCCACGTCCAGCAGCTCCGCCAACGGGGGAAGATGCTTCTGCACAAGGCGCCAACGCTCGGTGACGGGGGAACCCGATGGGAGGGGAGGTTCGAGAGGGGTGTTGATCCACAGGGGGACAGCGGCATGGATTTCCGATCTCATAGGTGTCTCCAAATAGGCAAATCTATATGTTTTATCGATGTATCTTACTTTTATAGTTACTCTTTTGAGTTTCTCACCTGCATGAGAAAAAGACAAGCGAAAAGGTGGAAAAAAGGAGAAACCGTATTTTTTTGTTGTTCCCGAAGCGGGTGGCGGAAACCGATTCTGAGAGGCTGCCTTTGGACTGCGGGGGCTGCCGGGACCTTCTCATGCAACAGCACCGCTGCGCCGGGGGGAGGCCCTTCGCATGTCTTCAAGAGCGGAACCGGGCCTCCATCGCCTGCTCTTGAAGGGGCTCCGCCGTTTCCGCCCTCCCCCTGCAAAAGGGCCGCATCGGGTTGCGGGCGATACCCATCCCCAGATGCGCCCGTGGCTGTCCGCGGGAAAAACGGCTGCCGGGCGTTTCGGCATATGGACGCCTCCCGCGCCCCCGGCGAAAACCGCCAAGCGGGAGGGAGGCCCCCCCTTGACGCCGCCCGTGCTGGCCCCCAAACAAAAAAGCCGCCCCTGAGGACGGCTTCCTGACGAAGGGCTTGCCTTTACTTCTTTTCGGCTTCCTTAGCCTTGCGGATAGGCTCCTCAAAGAGCTTGTAGTACCCTTCGATGACCTTGCCGAATTCGTCGGCGGGGAGGTAGTTGGTGGTCATGTTGACCTTGGCGAACTTGGCCTGCACGTCGGGATCGCTGAGGGCTTCCTTGATCAGGCTCTGGAGGCGTTCGATGCGATCCTTGGGAGTCTTGAGCGGGGCCACGATGCCGTACACGGAGTCGAACACGAAACCGTCGCCGAACATTTCCTTGAACGTGGGCGCGTCGGGATAGTTGGGATCGCGCTGGGCGCCGCACACGGCGATGACGCGGATGTCCTTGTGTGGCTTGAAGTTCACCACGGGCGTGAACCCTGCGGAGATGTGGTTGCCGAGGAGCGCCGTCACGATTTCCGCGCCGCCGTTGTAGGCCACATAGGGGAGGTCGGATTCGGGGAACAGCTTCATCACGTTGGCGTGGTAGAAGCGCTGGGCCGTAAACGCGCCGGGGCTGGCGAGGCTGTACTTGCCGCGTTCGGCCTTGGCCTTGTCCATGAGATCCTGCACGCTGGCGATGCCGGAATCGGCACGGACGCCCCAGCCCATCGTGAAGACGTTGACCTGCGCCACCGGGGCCAGATCCTTATAGGTGAAGCCGCACTTCTTGTATTGCGGGACGACGGTCAGCACGTTGGCCGAGGTGAGGCTGATGGTATAGCCGTCGGGACGGGCGCGGACGGTTTCGAGCGTGGCGGGGATGCCGCTGCCGCCGGGCTTGCTGGTGATGAGCAGCGTGATGTTGTGCTTGCGCTGCAGGTAGTCGCCGATAATACGGGCGGCGGTGTCGGGGGCGTTGCCCGCGCCGAAAGGCATGATCAGGGTGATCGGGCGGCTCGGATAGTCTTCGGCCGCAGCTTGGAACGGCATGGCGCAGAGCAGGGCTGCGGCTGCGGCAACGCCGGTGCGGAACATCCGGGACAGATTCCTCTTCATGAAGGCTCCTCCTGAAAAAAGTGTGGATGAATCAGACCGCCTCGCGCTTGCATCCCCTGTATTCGTCCCAAATGGTTTTGAGGACGACGCAGGCGCTGACGGCCAATATGGCGCAGGATATGGGGCTGGTGAAAAAGGTGCTGAAGTCGTCGCGGGAGAGGGACAGCGCCCGGCGGAAGTTGGATTCCGCGAGCGGGCCGAGGATCATGGCGAGCAGCATGGGCGGCTGGGGGAACCCCGCCTTGAGCATCAGGTAGCCAAGCAGCCCGAAGGCGGCCATTACGCCGATGTCGAACGTGGAGTTGTTGGCCGCAAAACTGCCTATGGCGCACAGCGTGAGCACGACGGACATGAGGATCGCCGTAGGCACGAGGACGACCTTGCCGAGGATGCGCACGGCGATGAGCCCGACCACAAGGATGAGGATGTTGGAGACGAAGAAGCTCGCGAAGATGCCGTTGACCGTGGCGCCGTGCTCCTGAAAAAGCAGCGGGCCGGGCGTCAGGCCTTGGATCATCAGCGCGCCGAGCAGGATGGCGGTGAGCACGTCGCCGGGGACGCCCAGCGTCATCAGGGGGATGAGCGCCCCGCCGGTCACGCCGTTGTTGGAACTTTCCGTCGCGGCCACGCCTTCCAGCGTCCCCTTGCCGAACGCTTCGGGATGCTTCGAGAAGCGCTTGGCTTCGCCGTAGGCTATGAAAGTCGCGGCGCTGGCCCCCGTAGCCGGGATGATGCCGATGAGCGTGCCGAGGAGCGAGGAACGCAGCAGGTTGAACTTGTTCGTCCAGATTTCCCTGAGCGTCAGCCCCTGATTGGACAGCTTGCCCTCCTTGACGATCCCGCTCTTGCCGAGGAAGACATCCTCAAGGGACAGGAGCACCTGCGATACCGCGAAAAGCCCGACGAGCGCGGGCACCAGCGAGATGCCGTTGAACAGTTCCGGCACATCGAACGTGTTGCGGAAATCGCCGGAAACCGGATCGATCCCCACCGTGGAAAGGAAAAGGCCCACGAATGCGGCGGCAAGCCCCTTGCACATGGCCCCTGAAGACAGGGTCGCCACCACCGTGAGCGCGAAAACGGCCAGTGCGAAATATTCGGCCGGGCCGAACGACATGGCGGCGGTCGCCAGCAGCGGCGCGCAGGTCACCAGAGCGACCGCGCTGAAGATGCCCCCGAAAAACGAGGCGAACGTGGCCATTTCCAGCGCCTTGCGCGATTGCCCCTTGGCGGTCAGCTTCGGGCCCTCGAGCAGGGTCGCGGCGGCGGCCACCGTGCCCGGCGTGCCGACGAGGATGGCCGTGATCGATCCCCCGTAAATGGCCCCGGCGTACATGCCGAGCAGCATGGAAAAAGCCTCCACGGGCGGCATCCCGAAGGAAAGCGGGATGAGCAGGGCTACGCCCATCGCCGCCGTCAGGCCCGGCATGGCCCCGAACAGGATGCCCAAAGAAACCCCGGTGACGTTGGCTATCAGCGAACCGAAACTCAAGGCCGCTTCTATCCCAGCAAAAACCTCGGACATCGTGTCCTCCTACGGCAACATGATCTGAAAGAAGTATCCGAAGGCATACAGCAGCGCTCCCGTGGTCAGCGCCGCCACTCCCATGATTTCAACGGGATTCCGGCGTCCCAGAAGGGGCAGGGAGAACAGCAGGAACAGGAACGTGGAGATCGTAAATCCGCCGTTGTGCGGCCACGGGAACCAGCTCTGCTCCACGAGCCGGTCGCCGAGCCAGATCATGCCGGACAGGTACATGACGAAGAAACCGAAAAAGAGAAGGGTCTTGATGACGGCGGATCGGTTTCCCCAACTACGGCCGGGCCGGCTCCTCAGCAGCCCTTGGAGGATGAGGAAAAACCCGCACAGCGCCATGCCGCCGAGGGCCAGCGTGGGCAGCGCATCCGCCCCGACAACCTCCCCATCGGACGGGGCGATGGAGGCCGACACTTCGTAAGCCCCCACCGCGCAAAGGCATAGAAGAACCGCGCCGGAAAAAATATCGTTGAGGTTTTTCATGGAATTCCTTTGTGTTGTTGAGGCCCCCCCCCTCGGAAAGCGGGAGCGTATGCCCTCCGTTTTCCGGGGAGTCGGGCGATCAGGCGAAAAAGCCCGCCGTCCCGGTCAATCCTTCTTCTTTTTCCACAGCACGACGCGGCAGAAGGGGTCGCCCTTGCCGAGGCGTTCCACGATATCGCACGGGATGCCGTGCTCCTTGGCGCGGTTGCGATCCAGTTCCATAGCCACGTCACAGAAAAGATCCTGATCTTCAGGAGAAAGCCCCATCTTTTTCCATTCTTCGAGGAGGGGGCAGTAGTGCATCTTCATTTCGCAGTATTCTTCGGTGTCGGAAATTTCCGTCTCGAATACGCCGCCCATCATGGTGTAGTGTTCGTTCATCCAGTCTTCGGGAGCCAGCTTGCGCCCGTCGCGCTCGGCACGGATGCGGCCGTATTCGGCAATCCCCTCACGGGCGAGGGCTTCGGCCTGTTCGCGGGTCATTACTGAGGAAAACGCCTTGAACAGACAGGCCTGAGAGCGGGCCCTGTCCTGCATGGCCCCACGAACACGGCGTACAACTTCGGGATTCCATTCCATGAAACTTCTCCTGTTATCATAAAAGGTTTCACATCTTCTCCGTGTAACCGGACATTTTTTCTAATGCGATTTTTGTGCCATACGGCGCATACTCCGCATCTCACTATTGTTACAGATTTTTTATCATTGCAGGCACATTATTCTCATCCTGAAATTCTCTTTTCGCATCTCATTGAGAAAAAATTCTCACCACATGAAAATACAGTGCCCTTTATGCCGTTCTCTTTATTTTCAGTCAGGTATGCCGCACAGTTACGGCAGCGCAGTTTCCGGACTCCTTTGCCGACAGGCATTCAGGGCACGAAAACACACCGCCAGGCTCCCAAGATGGGACCGCAACCTGCCCGCGCAAGGAAACGGATGCGGAACGGAAAAAGGAAGATTGACAGGATGGCGCGCTGTGAAAGGCGAAAGAAAAAGCCGGAAAAAATGCCGAGGGGGAAGGACAACGGAAGTCTCTGCTCACCCGCCTGTTTTTCCGGCGAAACAGGAGAGGGGGACAAGCGCCTCCGTGTGGGATAGCACGCCGCCCCTTCGAGCGTGGAAAAGACTGGGGGGCGCGAATGCTATTCCAACAGATGCGGTAGATTACGGACGGAAAAGATGGGCAACCGTGTGACGCATTCCGAACGGATACGGCGGAGAGGAAATACCCCAACGGGCGGAGCGCCGACGGGTTCCAGACCGTATCCCTGAAAAGTATCTAGCGGGGATGATGGGATAGCCAGAAAAAGGAAAGCCCGCTGGAGTTCAGCGGGCTGCCTTCATGCGGCGGTAGGGCCGAATCCATGCTTCCCCTCCCATCCTATTGACTGTATTCCATTCTTGGTTACGTCCGCGGTACGCGCCGTATCCATAAAACGGAGGCTTGGCGAGCCTTCGAAACAGCACCGGGGGCTCAAAAAACTTCTGGCGAACGTAAAGAGGCCCCCGAACAACGCCGGGCATCCTCCCTTTTCCGTCTTGACGCGCTCCCTCACGGGTGGCTTCAAGTTCGGGAACGGCATTCCCCGAAGGCAATCCATACCCCGCCCTTTCCCTATCTGGCGATAAAACGGGCTGAAGACGCCGACAGCCAGCATAGCCGCCACATCCGATTACTCCCCAAGTTACAGCGGCCACCTCCCCAGCCCCAAGCGTCACCGCATCTTCCCTTCTTTCTCCAATTCTTTCACTTTTCTGAAAATCGTACTGCGGTCGACCTGAAAGTGCCTGGCGACCTCGGTGATGCTGCCGTAACGTTCCATCGCGGCTGAAAGGACCTTGTTCTCAAGGTCCTTCATGATCTCCTTGTATGTCTTGCCGTCGAGTTCAAAATCGAGGCCGTCCCTGCGCGCCGATGCGGCAGGCTTCGCTACGCCCGAAATGGGGACATCCGAGGCCCGGATCACGCTGTCCTTGCTGGTCACGGCCAGCCCCTGCACAAGGTTTTCCAGCTCGCGGATATTGCCCGGCCACTTGTAGTCGAGGAGCAGCGATTCGGCTTCTTCGGAAAACGTCAGCTGTCGATGGTACTTGCTGCCGTAAAACCGCAGGAACATGCGTGCGAGGGGCAGAATGTCCGCCTGGCGGTCGCGCAACGGCGGAATGGCGATCACCGCCACCTTGAGCCGGTAATAGAGATCACTGCGGAATTCCCCGCGCGCGATGGCGCGTTCGAGATTCTTGTTGGTGGCGGCGACGATGCGGACGTCGATCTGCTTCGGCGTGGTGGAACCCACGCGCATGATCTCCCAGTCCTGAAGGAACCGGAGCAGCCGCGTCTGCATGGGCATGGGCAGCTCCCCGATTTCGTCGAGGAACAGCGTGCCGCCCGCCGCCGCTTCGATGAGGCCGATCTTGCCCGTCTTGCTCGCGCCGGAAAACGTGCCCGCCGCATAGCCGAACAGCTCGGTTTCAATAAGGTTTTCGGGGATGCTTCCGCAGTCCACCTTGATGAAGGTCTTATTCTTGCGCAGGCTCAGGGCGTGGATGCGGCGGGCAATGACGTCCTTGCCCACGCCCGTCTCACCGAGCAGCAGGACCGTGGCGTCCGTCTCCGCAATGGTGTTCACCTCGCCGTAGAGCTTGATCATGGCACTGCTGGTGAACAGCTTCGGCGTCTTGCGGGAAAGCTCCTGCGCGTCCCCGGCGGTACTGAGCTGCTGGAACGCTTCGAGCAGCTCCTTCTGGACGCTCATCTGCTCCCGCATCTCGGAGAGCATGGTCACGTCGCGGAGGAAGGTGATGCACAGCACCAGCTTGCCCTGCGCGTCGAAAACCGGATTGGCTTCGAGGATCAGCTTCCGCCCGTCGGAAACGGTCTGCACGCGCGTGGCGGGCTGCCCCGTCCGCATGACCTCCGGGTTCAGCACCACGTCGAGCCTGCCGCGCTTGACGAACTCCATCACGGAATGCCCCAGCATCTCTTCGCGGGGGATGCCCGTGATTTCGGCATGGCGCCTGTTCAAATGCACGACGGTCCCTTCCACGTCGGAGATGCAGATCCCCTCTTTGAAGGCGTCAAAAAGCTGATCAAGATACTCTTGCAACATTACATGTCCGTTCTTAGTTTGTGAATCGTTTCTCGAAGCATCTTCTCCTTATGCCCCATCATATGCCGAAAAGCAAGAAATCATAAGTTGTTACTATAATGGAAAAGAATCCGCCCGGCGGAGAAGCCGGGCGGAACCGTAAAGAAACGCCTCCGCCGGGGCTACTGCCCGTACCCCATAAGGCTGGGCAGCCATGTGCTGATCGCCGGGACGTAGGTGAACAGCAGGATACACAGGGTCAGCGCGATCAGGTAGGGGATGACCGCGACGGAGATGCGCTCCACCGAGATGCCCGCTATCCGCGACGCCACGAAAAGGTTGACTCCAAGCGGCGGCGTCAGCATGGCGACGTTGTTGGTCACCACAAGGACTATGCCGAAATGGATCGGGTCGATGCCGAGCTGGAGGATCATGGGCAGGAGCACCGGTACGAGGATGATGATGGTCGCCAGCGTTTCCATGAACATGCCGAGGACATACAGCACGCCGATGATCATGAGCAGCACGAGATGGGGATCGTCGGAAATGCCGAGCACGATGGACGCAAGGCGCTGCGGGGCTTCCTCAAAGGTAAGGATCTTGCCGAACAGGGTGGACGCGCCCACGATGAGCAGCACCGCGCCGCAGGTCATCGCGCCTTCCAGCAGGGCCCGGTAGATGTGCCGGGGCCTGAGCACCCGGTTGATCACGATGCCCACGAACAGCGCCCACACGATGGCGACCACGGACGCTTCCACGGGCGTCGCCCAGCCGGTATAGATCGAGCCGAGGATGATGAACGGCGTCGCCAGCGCGAACCCGGCGTTGCCGCAGCTCCTGAGGAAAAACTTCATGTTGAAGGGCGCGGCGTTCTCGTCGCCCTTGAAGCCGTTCCTCTTCGCCAGCAGGTAGGCGGTCATGATCATCGCGAAGGCCACGATGAACCCGGGGATGAACCCTGCGGTGAACATGGCGGTCACCGACAGGTTCCCGAGGATCGCATAGATGATCATCGGGTTGGACGGCGGGATCAGGATGCCGATGGTGCCTCCGGAAGAAGCCGCCGCCGAAGCGTAATCCTTGGAATAGCCGTTGCGGACCATCGCCGGGACGAGGATGGTACCCACGGCGGCGACGGTCCCCGGCCCGGAGCCGGAAATGGCCGCGAAGAACGTGCAGGCGAGGATGGTGGTGATGCCGAGGCCGCCGTAGACGCGGCCCACAAGCTGCTTCACCACGTCGACGATCTGCTGCGTGATGTTCCCGAACTCCATGAGCGTGCCCGCGACCACAAAACAGGGGATGGCGAGCAGTGGGAACAGGTTCAGGCCGTCAAAAAGCGAGTTGTGGATGACCGACAGGGGCAGGATGTCCCCGCCCGCGAGGATCGCCACCACGGAAGAGATGATCAGGGACATGAAGATCGGCAGCCCCAGCAGGAACATGGCGACAAGGACAATGAGGGCAATGGCTAGGGGCGTCATCAGGCTGCCTCCTCGTAACGAACCAGTTCTCCGAGGGTGCCGTTCCGCCAGCGCACGACGTATTCCTCAACGATGCGCCAGCTCACCAGCACGAAGCTGAACGGGATAATGCATTCCACCCACGCCTTCACAACGCCGAGGGTAGGCGACACTTCGGGGTAATACAGGCCCTCTTCGATGCAGGCGAGCCCGATCCACGCCACATAAAGGGAGAAGCCGATCCAGATGATGTCCCCGACGGCGCGGAACACGAGCCGCCAGCGGGTCGGAAGGAACATGAACTGTGCGGTGATGCGGACATGCCCGCCGCGCTTCACGGCAAGGGCGGCCCCGACATACACGGCCCAGAGGAAACTGTAGCGGGAAAGCTCCTCCGTCCACGCCAGCGACGACCCCACGGCGATGCGCATGGCCACCTGAAGGAAGAGGCAGAGAACCATGACCGCGACGAACAGAGCACAGGCCCCCTCTTCGAAGTTGTCGTAGAGCTGCTTGAAAAAAGACATACGTCCTCCAAGGAATGAAGACGGCGCGCGGAGCCGAAACCCGCGCGCCGGGCGTCCGTTTACTGCTGCATGATGGCGAGGGCTTCATCCACCACGGCCTTGCCGCCGACCTTGTCGTAGAACTGCGGCCACACGGAGCGGGCGGCCTCCGTCCAGGCGGGTTCGTCGGACACGTCATTGATGACCATGCCGCGAGCAAGGCATTCCTTGAGGGCGATTTCATCCTGTTCCGCGGACCACTTCCATTCGTAGGCGGCGGCTTCCTTGGCGGCCTTTTCCACGAGGGCCTTGGTCTGCGGGTCGAGCTTGCGGAACCACGGGTCGCTCACGAGCATCGGGCCGACCCAGAGCATATAATGGATGTTGGTGATGTACTTCTGGACTTCCCAGAACTTCTGGTCGCGGTTGATGGCGTGGGGGTTTTCCTGCCCGTCGACCACGCCCTGCTGAAGCCCGTTGAAGGTTTCGGACCACGCCAGCGGATGGGGCTCGACGCCCCACGAGCGGAAGGCGGCAAGCTGGAGCTCCACGGCGGGAACGCGGATCTTCAGGCCCTTGAGGTCGGCCATCGTGTTGATGGGCTTCTTGGAGTTGGTGATGATGCGGTAGCCGCCCACAAGCCACGACAGGGGCCGGGTACGGCTCTGCTTGGCGATGGCGTCGGCGGTCTTGTTCATGAACGCTTCATTGCCGAACAGCTTTTCGGCGTCGGAAATCTTCGGGAACATGTACGGCAGGATGAACACCCCGGCCTGCGGCGCGAAGGGCGTCAGGTTCCCGTCCGCCAGCACCGCGAGATGGATCTCGGCGTTGCGGAGCTGTTTGACGTTGGCCTGTTCGTCGCCGAGCGAGCCGCCATAGAAGGTCTGTACGGTGATCGCGCCGTTGGATTCCTTCTCGACGATCTCCTTGAACTTGTCGATGGCGACCACATGCAGGCTGCCCTGCGGGTTCGCGGTAGCGGCACGGATGGTCATCTTCTTGTATTCCGCCGCGTCGGCGGTGCCAAGCGAAAGCATCAGGACAGCCGCGGCGAAGGCCGTAAGAAAACGTCTCATGCAATTCCTCCTCTTTTTTCCCCCGAAATGGAGATGATGCTGCAAACCGGGACAAAGCCCGTCTCCCCCTGTGGGAGATTCCTCTGTTTCGTTCCCGCGCCGGACGGCCCCCCGACCTTCCGGCACGGGGGCGGCCCTGTACCGCCCCCTCTCCCCAAATCAGCTTTCCAATGCGGCGTTGGCCAGCACCGTGACGGGCTCTTCCCCGGCAGAACGGGAAGGCGGTTCAACGGTTCTCAAGATACGAGGGAACCTGCCCGCTGGACACCGTCAAAGGCCAAGGAGCCTTGCGGCGTTGTTGTAAAAAATGTTTTCAAGCGCCTGCGGGCTGAAAGGCAGTTTCCTGTACAGCGCGATCTGCCCCTTGAAATCGAGGAACGGATGGGCGCTGGCGAAGATCACCTTGTCGCCGATCATGGTGTTCGCGGCCTGAATGTAGCCTTCGGAGAACGGCGACTGCTCGTACTCGGAAAGCTCCAGATAGACGTTGCGGTTGCGCTGAACGACCATGATGATCTCGTTCACCCACGGGTAGCACCCGTGGCTCACTACGATCTTGAGCTTGGGGAAGTCCCGGGCCACCGCGTCGATATACCGGGGGTGGCAATGCTCGGGGTCGGCCCCGTCCACCAGGGTCGCCATGCCCGTACTGATCACGACGGGAATGTCGAATTCACAGCACTTGGCATAGATCGGATAATATTTTGCGTGGTTGGCCGGAATCTTGGCGAGGAACGGGTCGATGGCCGCGCCACGGAAACCGTGGGTTTCGACCATGAGCCCCAGCTCGTCGACAGCGTCCATTCCTTTATGCGGGTCAAGCCCGGCCATGCCGATGAAACGGTCGGGATACTGTTCGAGGAAGGGGATAACCCCCTTGTTGCCGGAAGCGATGCCGTAGGTGGTTTCCGCGTCGCGGCTGGTGATGACGCCCTTGACCACGTTCTGCGCTTCCATGTCGCGCACGATGTCTTCAATGGGCTGGGAGCGGGCGCGCTCATGGAATTTGAACAGCGCGTGCATCTCGCCGAAGACGGGATGGTCGATCATCCCCTGTACGGTGGAAGGGATGTTCGGACGGAAACGAAAGTCGATGATCTTCACGATGGTCCCCTTTGCATGAATGTCTGGCGTGACGCCTTGGCGACGATCTTTGCTTTCCCTAAAGCAAGAGGCGGACCATTTGTGAAACAAAAAACATTTAACAAGACTCCTTACTGCTATGAAACGGATAAAATTACCTAACAGACTCTTTTTTTTCATCTTTTTTATTTTCATCTTTTCCGTAGGTTCGGCTTCCGTCTTGCTGTTTTTCAGCCTCTGCCATGCGAATAACCGTCCTTCCGTTCCCGTCCGCAGGAATATTGTCCTCCATCCATTCTTTTGAGGCTTATAATACACTTAAATAACATGTTCTTTTTTCATCACAGGAAGCGCTTCAAATCCATGATGCGAATACGCACCTTCCGCATTGCAAAAAAACACACTCCTCTTTTCCTTCCTAATACAGCCATATTACAGCAAATCAAAGGTTTGAAACCATCAATATGTGCATTTTTGCACAGTTCATCATTCCATGAATGCAAAAAAACACAGCTTCCAGCCCCTTTTTCCTTCTCCCCTGCAGTTCCCCGAGGTACAAAAAAAGCCCCTGAACCCAGTACAATCAGGGGTCAGGGGCAACGGTACAGACGCTTCAATACGGCCTAAAGAAAAATGAAAGTTCTTATTTCTCGTAGGATTTCAACATAATGTTCAACCGTTTCATGAAGGCTTCATCGGCCTTCACGCCCTCCAGCTCATAGCGCCGCCCAAGGTAGCCGTATTTGGGCTGCCCCATGCGGTGGTAGGTCAGCGCTTCATAGCGGATATTGGCCTTCCTGGGAATCATTTCACGAATACCGAGAATATCCTCTTCCGTATCGTTGAAACCGGGGATGACCGGCGTGCGGATCAGCACCGGAAGATCCGGGAAGTGCTCGAATACGTGCCCGATGTTCTTGAGGATCAGTTCGCTGCCCACCCCCGTAGCCTTCTTGTGGCGGGCTGAATCGAGGCACTTGATGTCAAAAATCAGGGCATCAAGCACCCGGCAGGCCTGATCCAGAACCTCGGTCGGGTAGTGCCCACAGGTTTCGATGGTCGTATGGATATGGCGTTTCTTCGCCTCGCGCAGCAGGGCCAGCGCGAAATCCGGCTGCGCCAGCGCCTCGCCCCCGGACAGGGTGAGCCCGCCGCCCGATCGCGTATAGAACACGCCGTCCTCTTCCACGCGGCTCAGGATTTGATCCACGCTCTGCGTTTCGCCGTACACCGTCTGCGCCCCGCTCGGGCAGGCGCGCACGCAGGCGTTGCAGCCCGTACACTTCGAGCGGTCAAAGCAAACCAGCCCGCCGACAATGCTCACGGCCCTGGTCGGACAAGCTTTGGCGCACCGCCCGCATACGGCGGCGGTCAGGCAGCGCGTGGGGTTGTAGGCGCGCTCCGGCTCGCGGCGCTGCGACTCCGGATTGCTGCACCACGGGCAATGCAGCGGGCATCCCTTCAAGAACACCAGCGTACGGATGCCTTCGCCGTCGTGGACGCTGAATTTTTGCACATTGAACACGATACCCGTTTGTTGCCTGTCCAGCATGGTGGCTGCTCCTGACGTAAGAAAACTGGGGGAAGGGAGGGAAAACCTTTCTGGAGAAAGGTTTTCCCTCCCTTCCCCCAGACCCCCATCCCTCCTTTTCCCAAGACTTTTGACTTTATCGAATCCCTGCTCGCGGATTTCCCGCTCTTTCGCAGATGCTTTTTCCATTTTACTGCGGCGATGTCGCGCGGAGACAGGTTCTGAGGCTTCTCCCTCTTCCCATTCCACCGGGGGACGGAGGCCGTGCCCGAGCCCGCCTCGCCCGACATAAACGAAAGCCTTTGAAGAGGAAGGGGGAGATTGGGAGGGGAAGGAGAAATGTGGAGGGTGCTCCCCCTTCTTCAGAAAGTTTCTCCTCCACCTCCAATCTTCTTTTACAGATCCGCGTGTTCGGTGCGGTCGATGATGTCGTTCTGCAGGTCGGGGGACATGTCGCAGAAGTACGCACTGTACCCGGCCACACGGACGATCAGGTTGCGATAGCTGTTGGGGTCCTTCTGGGCGGCGAGCAGGGTGTCGCGGTTGACGATGTTGAACTGGAGATGCCACAGTTTCAGGTCGCACCACGTGCGGATGATGCTCATGATTTTCTTCGCGCCCTGCTCGCCCGCCACGCACTTGGGCGACAGCTTGATGTTCAGAAGACGAGAGGCGCGGTTGATCATGCCGTAGTTTTTGGAATGGTAGTTCGACAGCAGAACGGCGGTCGGGCCGTTGTGGTCGGCGCCGTGCGACGCGGAGGAACCGTCAGCCAAGGGGAACCCTGCAACGCGGCCGTTCGGGGTAGCGGCGATGATCTTGCCGAAAGGCACGTGCGAGGTGATCGGCACATAGCGGACATCGACGTGAATGCCGCGATCCCGGCTGCTCTTTTCGGCTTCGACCTGCGTAAACCGGTCGACGTCCTTGGCGATGCTGTCGGCATAAGGATCGTTGTTGCCGTAGCAGGGCGCGTTCTTCAGCATTTCCTGAATCGGCTCATACCCCACGAAGTTGGCGTTCATCGCGTCGAGCACCTCACGCATGGTCAGCCGCTTTTCCTCAAAGACGAGCTTCTTGATCGCGGCGAGGGAGTCCACCACGGTCGCGTAGCCGAGGAATTCGAAGTACGAATAATCGACGCCGCCTTCGATCTTCTCGGAATGCAGATCCTGCATGTTCTTCATGCAGAGGTTGTGCAGCACGGAGGACAGCGGAGCCGCGAAATGCTGCGGGCGCAGACGGTCGACGATGTGCTGCTGCTGGAAAGCCTTCTGCAACAGATTGATGTGCTGCGCCTTGTAGGCATCGTAGAATTCCTCCCACGTCTGGAAGCGGGTCGGATCGCCGGTTTCAAGGCCGATAAGCTCGTCGCCGTAGTAGTGCAGGCGACCGTTGTTCATCAGCATTTCCAGCGCGGTAGCGAAGTTGATGTACACGCAGCCGGAGGTGTAGGTATCGCGGTTGGGCATACGGGTTTCGGTACAGCCCGAAATGGCATAGTCCAGCGCCTCGTTGATCGGGCAGCCCTTGATGGCGTTCAGGGGCACCACTTCCTCGTCGTTGATGAGCTTCGGGAACCCGGAGCCATCCTGAACGGTCAGGGCGATCTCATACAGGAAACGGTCGGGCGTGCGCGAATGGATGCGGACCGCGAGGTCGGGGTAGGTCATCGGGAATTCGCGCTTGGACTCGAGGAACAGATACGACAGCTCGTTGGTGGCGTCCTCTCCCTCGGGCGTCTGGCCGCCGACGGTGACGGCTTCCCAGTGGGCATAGCCTTCCTGGAATTCATTGCCCGTGGGGTTGATGTACAGGTCGATGAACTGGGCCATGTCGACCCACATGCATTCGAGCAGTTCCTTGGCTTCCTCGGAGGTCAGCGTGCCTTCTTCAATATCCTTCTTGTAGTAAGGATAGAGGTACTGGTCCATGCGGCCGTTGGAAATGATGGCGCTGGCCTTCTGTTCGATGCGCGAGAACATCTGCACGAACCACTGGCACTGGACGGCTTCGCGGAAGTTGCGGGCCGGATAAGCGGGCACATGCTCGCAAATGTCGGCCATGCGGAGCAGTTCCTGCTTGCGGACCGGATCGGACGTCGCGGCGGCGGTGTCGCGGGCAAGCTGCGCATGGCGCTTCGCCCAGATCATGATGGCGTCGCACACGATGATCATGGCTTCGAGGAACGGCTTCTTTTCCCATATGTCCACGGAATTGGTCAGATCGAGGTCCGCCAGCTTGGCCTTGGCTTCGTTCTGGATGTCGATGAAGCCGCGCTTCATGGCCTTTTCATAGTCCGGGACCCACTGGAGCGCGGAACGGTAGGAAGAGGTCTCGCTCACCACGAACTTGGACTTCAGGCCGCGTTCGTCGTGATAGGTCACGCCGCGGATTTCGGCGGGCAGCACCTTGTTGAGGTGCTCATGGTAGGTCTTGCCTTCCCAGTAGGGGGCGATTTCTTCCATGAGGATCTGCATGTCGGTGGGATCGATCTGGAAGGGGCTCTTTTCGCGGTTGGGAAGATCCTTCATGACTTCAATGTAGAAGTCGCCGTCGATTTCCGGATACAGGATGCCGTAGCGTCCGAGCTGCCCTACGCGGCCCGCGAGAAGCTGGTCGGGCGTGATGTATACGGTAATCTTTTCAGCCACATTCTTGAGCGCCTTGGCCCAGCGCAGGGTCAGCAGCTCACCTTCGGTCTGGCGCATGGATTCCGTGAAGTACCGGGCGCGCTCGATGTCCACGTGGGGAACGGTGAACTGGATGCGGTCGAGAATCTTATAGACGCGTTCGCGGCCTTGGCGGTTGACTTTCTTGGTACCCTGAAGACGTTCTTCCTGCGGGGACAGGCAGCAGCACTGGGACATGGGGAGCCTCCTAACAAAATGTTTATCTTGACGGTTCGTTTTTTCATCAAGTGGTTGCCCCGTTTAAAGCATCATGCGTGCCATCATGCATATCCTGCCTGAATAGAAAGAAAAATCAGCAAAGCACCCCATACGGTTGTACGTTGCTCCCCGGAAAGCATGGTGTGCATTTCTGCAATGGGCTCTCCGGCAACCGACCCAATTCACAGCGTTTCGACATCATGTGTGCATTTTTGCAATACGAAAAAATACACATGCAAGATGACGTTTTCCGTTTCCGCTCTCCCTTCCGATATCGCCCCATACCCGCTCATGCCAGATGAACATGTTGATATTACATCATAAAAAATTCCGTGTGCATCATATGTTCTGTCGCCACCCCCCTTTTTCCTTCCCTATGAGCGGCATCAATCTTGCTTTTTTGCACACATCAGGACAGTTAGACGTGGTTCCTTTCCGTTCACACACGACGCCGACACGCGGCGCCAGCATACAAGGAGTTCTTTGTCATGAAAGCCATCGATTTCCGTTTCCGCCCCAACACGCCCGACGCCGTGGACGGGCTCATCCACAGCCCCTTCTTTGGGGACATGTGCGCCTTCTTCAACTATCCGGATCGCGCGTGGTCGGCTTCGCTCGACAAAATCGTCGAGATCATGGACGAGCATGAAATCACCGGGGTCATCACCGGGCGCGACGTCGAAACGACCTATGGCTGCCCCTGTTCCAACATGGGCGTCGTGGAAATGATGAGGGCCTACCCCCACAAATTCTATGGCATGGCCGGGCTCGATCCACACAAGGGTATGCAGGCCATCGACGAGCTTTCCCGCATGGTCAACGAATTCGGCATGAAAGGCGCGTCCGTCGATCCCTACCTCGCCAAGCTCCCGGCAGATCACCGCAAGTTTTACCCTATCTATGCAAAATGCTGTGAATTGAAGGTTCCGGTGGTCATCAGCACCGGACCTGGTACCCGCGTTCCCGGCGCGATCATGGGCGACGCCTCCCCCGCCCGCGTCGACGAAGTGGCCCGCGACTTCCCGGATCTCACCATCGTCATGAGCCACGGCGGGTATCCCTACGTGCAGGAAGCCTGTATGGTCTGCCACCGCAACGCCAACGTCTATATGGAATGGTCCGAGTATGAGACGTGGCCCTTCGCGGACGGCTACGTCAAGGCGGGCAACGAGCTCATCCCCGACAAGCTCATTTTCGCCAGCGCCCACCCCTTCTATGACAGCTGGGAGCGCGCCAAGCTGTACGAGACTCTCGGCTTCAGGCCCGACGTGCTCGAGAACGTCCTTTACAACAACGCCGCCCGCATATTGGGGATTGCGTAGAATAATAAGCCGGGGGAGGGGAGAGGGAAACTTTCTGTAGAAAGTTTCCCTCTCCCCTCCCCCGTACCCCC
>OJUG01001019.1_pt1 | contig 38114 bp, 39 predicted proteins | sample 1599841 | NCBI WGS metagenome assembly OJUG01 (sample SAMN04168659, study PRJEB22393) | human gut metagenome | biome: human gut microbiome; feature: stool | host: Homo sapiens | collected 2014-05-12 | reverse complement strand
TTCACTGGGGACGCAGGAAGCTTTTTAAGCCGCTCCACAGGTATGGGATTATATTTAGTGCAGAAAATGGCAAAAGATTTAGCGATAGATTTACAAATCACATCACAGTTGTCATGCGGAACAACCATTATTCTGATGTTCCCCAAGGTGCAATATCCAGTCAGGAGGTTTGATGATGCAACAGCAGATTCGTACGCAAACACCAAAGAAAAATAAGCCTGCGGCTTCTCTGATTATAAGTTGGCTGATTATCTTGGGCGTATATTTACTTTTGCGCCTTGTCTTTGTTATCTTCGGATTTCATTTGGCACCAGTTGTTTTAGGTGGATGTTTAGCTGTTCTACCTTACATTGCGGGAGCGTTTTATCTTTTTAAGACACCAGCGGCACATCGGGTGGGAGGTTGTGTGTTAGGAATTTTACTGCCGTCCATTGTAGAAAAACTCGTTCTTTATTTTTTGGGTGCGTCCCTTTACGGAATACCTCTGGCAGATGTCAGCGGAGTAATGAGCAGAATTGCAGCGAATGAGCCGTTCACACACATTTTTTCTAATCCGGCAGCACGCTATATTCTTAATCTATCATTTTTTGGATGGCAGTACATTGTCGGCAGTATTGTCGTATGTGCAATTCTGATTTTAGGCATGATGGGTATTCAAAAAAGAAAATCATGTTCTCGAACGTAAGGAAAACTGAGGGGATTTGTAAATGAGCAGAAAAATAGTGATGACACTCGTGTGCATCCTTGTATTGGGTCTATCTGGGTGTGGAGATACACTCACTCTTAATCAATACAATACGAGTGAAATTTGGTATATAGCATATACAGACATTGATACAGTTTGTGAGAGCAATGAATTAACCGCAGATGGCTCCAGCATTTTACATTCTGAGGAAGATTATCTTCTGCTTTCATATGTAGTTGACAGCAATATTGAAATTACAAAAGAGCTAAAGGATGGGGGGTGGGACCATTTGATCCTGACAAACCCTCAATGGATAGATCGCTTTGGTGATCCCAGCAAGTTAAAACCTGTGGAATATGGCAGTTTGGCAAATAGCATGCAGGAATTTTTAGATGTTCAAATGCCTATATTGACTGCTGATGGAAATGTATTGCCTGATGGAGTGGGACTATATCAATATGATGGAGAGACATTATTGGCATTTCCGGTGCATGTGGCGTTGGGCGCAGCAGAGCCGATAGAAGCAAAAAATCCATTGATTATCCTTGTGGATAAACCGGCACAAAGTCTTAAAGCGAGTAGCTGTATGTTGCCGCTGACTTCAAGCGGAAATGTCCTGTTTGCAGAAGGAGAGAAACTTCAAGAGTCATTTGACGAGAGCAAACTAATTGACTATGGATCGATTGAAGAGTTTCAGATGAATCATTAAAGTGAATCTGAAATGTGGAAAACAGTAGCTTAGTATAACAGAAATAGCTGCCGCACGACGGCAAAAGAAAAAAAGCCGTCGTACAGCAGCTAGAATCCGTGCTTATACTTCAAAAGAAACTCGGTATGGTGCGTTCCGTGGATGTTGCCCGGTACATGGAAGTTTCAAAACCCAGCGTATGTTACGCAGTAGGAACTTTACGAGAGGGTGGCTTTTTGACAACAGACGAAAACCATTATATACACCTGACCGACCTTGGCTGGGATGTGGCTGAAAAAATTTACGAACGCCATTGTTTTTTTACTCATCAACTTATATCCGTTGGAGTTAATCCACAAATTGCAGAAGTTGATGCTTGTCGCATGGAACATGCAGTCAGTGATGAAAGTTTTCAAAAACTGAAAGAGCATGCGATGAGAGAGATTGCTTCACAAAAAATTGACAATACATTTGATGATTTTCCTGTGAAGAAGTAGAAAATGTTGCTTTGCTAAAATAGATTAAATATGAAAGACACAAAATACAAGATATTAGCATATTTTGACAATCAATCATATCGAAAACTATTCAATGAGGTAAACTCAGATTATGCAGAAAATCTACAAATTTTACTGCATAATTTGAGTTTATTTTCTTATGATGTGCTTATAATAGGAGTGATCCTTTATAAAGAGAACATAAGTAATATTATATCTGCTATTAGAAAGATAACGCAGATACCAATTATTATTTTGACGGATACTTCTTCTTTATTGTGTATGTCATGGAAAAAAGAATTAATATACGCTGGTGCAGATTGTGTAATGGATATAAATAGCACTATAGAAGAAGTAGATCTGCAGATTTTTTCATTGGCACGACGAAACAATAAACAAAAAATAACTCAAAAGCAATCCGAAACGATGATTAATAAGGGAAAACTTGTAATGGATCATAAGAAACATAAAGTATTTTGGAATGATGTAGCGTTACATTTAACACGACAAGAATATAATTTTTTATACTTATTAGCAGCGACACCGATGAGAGTATACACGTTTGAACAGATTTACCAGCTTGTCTGGAAAGATTATCCTGTTGGTGATATTAAAAATATCATCTGGTGTCTGGTAAAGCGACTGAGAAAAAAGCTGAATGTTGTTGAAGATGGTGCTGGGAATTGTATCGTCAGTGTCAGGGATATAGGTTACAAATTTGAATTGAATAATGAAAACGAACAGCAGTAAGGCGAATAATCCGTAAAAAGATTGTTCGTCTTATTTTATTTGTGCTGGAAAGAAGGTGATAAAAATTGACCGTCAATTGACAGGTTTCTGACCGTTAACTGACAGGTGCATCCGATACACTGTGCCTTTGTAAAGATATGATTACAAAGGAGATCCGTGTTTGCAGGGAAACAGCAGAGATGCCGGACATTCCTGTGGACAGGAAGAACGAGCCAGATCACCGCCACACTCCGATTTGATTTCACAAAAATTCAGATCGGAGGAAAAGATAAGTGGCTTACAATAAAGCAAAAGAAGAATATAGATGGAACCAGTGGAAAGCAGAGGAAGAGAAGATCCTGCGTGAACAGGGCGTGGATGAAGAGACGATCCAGAAGCTTCGGGAGTATGACTGGGACGATTTCAATGCAGAGCGGAGATTCCGGGAACACCAGACCTCGCTTCTGGACTGTATGGAACTGCTCCTGGAAGAAAAAGAAACCAAAGAGTCCCAGCCGGAGAGCGTAGAAGCCCTGCTGGATACCGTGGAGAACGAAGAACTGCTTCAGATTCTGTTATCAACTGATAAGAAAACTCTTCAGATGATTGTCCTGAAGATGATGGGATATGCACCAAAAGAGATCAGTCATCACATGGAACTGCCGGAGCAGACGGTTTATACAAGATTGCGGAGGTTACGGGAAAAGATCAAAAAGTCCATGAAATTTGAATAAAACAAAAGGTTCTCATCGGCTGACTATTAGAACGAACAGACAGGAGGATTGATACGATGGATGAGAAAGAAGTGTCCGAAATGCAGGAAGAAATGATGACGGTACTGGTAGTCGAGCCGATGAAAGCTCCCTATGTCAAGAACATCCCCAATGAGCTGGAGGATCTGCAGCAGGCGGTAGGCGGTGACATTGAAATGACCTATCCGTTTGATGATAAAGTTGGAATCCTTTTAAACGGCAATGGAAAATTTGAGGGATTGCCACTGAACCGGGCGTTATATGATGATCATGGACAGGTCTATGATGCGATAGCCGGGACTTTCCTTGTAGTAGGACTGACAGAAGATGATTTTACTTCGCTGACACCGGGGCAGATTGAAAAATTTAAAGAAAAATACCAGTCACCGGAAATTTTTACTCTGTTTAACGGAGAACTCCATGTGATGAAGATGCCGCCGGAAGAAGCAAAAAAACAGAAAGAAAGCCGTAAGAACGATGCAAAACAAAAGAATCCGGCAAAGAAGAAAAACAGATCCGGGGATGCAAGATAAAATATTTTTTTGTGAAGTGAATAAAAAAATACACTGCCATCGGCTAGTAAGCAGAGGGACATCCCTCGGCTGTTCTTTGGCAAGTGAATATCGGCACTACAGGTACGTTCCCAACCGTAGAAGCGTGACAGCATGAGCGCCATGATTAAGTATAGGGTAAAGATTCTTAGACTTGGAGCGAGAAAGCATAGCTGTGAATAAGGCGGTGGCAGCCTTTCGCCAGGATCACGGATGGGGGATAATGATACACGTTACCAGCCAGAGAGCGGAAGATGGACTCCGGGTTGTAATCAGAAAGACCCCCAGGACATCTGTGAGAGGCGGCAGGCCAGCCGCCCGCCTGTAGTGTCCCCTTTCCCAGAAGAAAAACAGGGATGGTTCCGGGGATGCGAGGTCAAATGTGGAACAGCAAGATAAAAAAGAAATCAATGAAGAAGTGTGTCGTTGATATCAGATACCATGCGGCTGTGGGAGACTACAGCCGTATTCTTGTGGTATTAACGTCACATCAAGGGGAGAGAAAGATGGAAGAAACAAAAAGAAGTGGGATGAGCAAGGATCAGTTCTGGAATCTGATTGAAAAAGCAAAGGAAGTGTGCGGCACCGATCTGGATGCTTCGGCGGTGTGGATCAAGCAGCAGCTCTTCTATATGACACCGGAGGATGTCCTCCAATTCCACAATCTGGTTTACAGTTACCGGGATGCAGCTTATAAGTATGGCTTATGGACAGCGGCAGGTATTCTGATGGAAACAAGGTGCAGTGATGACAGCTTTTCCGATTTTCGGATGTGGCTGATCGCCCAGGGAAAAGAAGTTTATCTGAATGCCTTAAAAGATCCGGATTCCCTTTCCGGCGTGACTCCGTATGGGTACTGTAGTTTTGAAGCGTTGGGATACATCTCATCGCAGGTCTACAGTGCCATGAAAGGAAAAAATATTTACCAGGATAGTACAGCCAGAATGCAGATGGAAAGCTATGAGCAGGTGATCCGGGATATTGTGTACCATCCCATGATCGAGTATCCGCTGGAATTACCGGAAGCAATGGTGGTATATCCGAAACTCTGTGAATGCCATTTGTCCGAGCAGGTAAGGAAAGCTCCTCAGAAAGTAAGGACATGGAATGTTTCCCGGACGGATATCCGAAGGATGATGGCACGGGGAAATGCTGCCATAAAGAAAATGCAGGAGCAGGGAGCAAAAGCACCGGAAGCAGTCAGATCCGTCCGTAAGGGTACGGTAAGATAAGCTTTCTGGCAAGGAGAAGTAATGTGTTATAAAAATGAATATCAGAAAAGGGCACATGGCGAAGTGGAACAGATCTTTCGGGAGCTTCTCCCGGAAGCCGGGCTTCATGTAAGGGAAGAACAGATCCGTCTCTGCCATGAAATGCTGGATGCCCTTATGAAAAATGAGATCACGCTCTGTGATGCAGGAGTGGGCATTGGAAAAACCTATGCCTATCTGACTGCCTGCATCCTGATGCGGAAATATAGTGTACTGCATTCCGGTTATTCGGGATGTGACAGGCGGCCTGTGGTGGTATCCACTTCCAGCATTGCCTTACAGAAAGCTATCATAGAGGAATATGTTCCTTTTTTATCGGATGTACTGTTAAAAGCAGATCTGCTTCAGGGAGAATTAAAGGCAGTTGTCCGCAAGGGAAAGGAACATTTTGTATGCGATTACAGGCTGGCCCAGAGATTAGAGGCAGTCCGGGACAAGAATAAAAATCAGGCACAGATGGAGGCATTGAAGTCCCTCCGGCATAACTTTGATTTAGATTCCGTACATAACCTGAGCGGTTTTGACCGCAGGCTGGTGTGCGTACCGAAATTCTGCCCCAGGGAGTGTCCGGGGAAAGCAGGATGCCGTTATCAGAAATATTTGGATGTTTCCAAAAAAGAGGAAGTTTTTATACAGATATGCAATCACAATTATCTTCTGGCAGACGCCATGCACCGGATGAATGAATACCGGCCTCTGCTGGCAGATTACAGAGCATTGGTAGTAGATGAAGCACATAAGCTCCCAGAAGCTGCCAGCCAGATGGATGGGAGAAGTATTGGAAGAGAGGATGTGCAGGAAATCTCGTATTTCTTAAACAGGGAGCATAAAAGTTCGGAAGGTAAGAGACTACAGGATTGGTTTAATACACTTTCAATGGAAATCCGTAAGGATCAGGCTGGGATGGGAGATGACATAGCTGGAAAAGAAAATTTCTATTTTCCGGCAAAGTGCCGATCTTCTCTGGAGCAGGTAAGGGGGAATCTCAGTCTTATGCTTAAAAGACTTGCTGGAAATGTCCCTTACTGGATCTTCCGGCGGCTGGAAGAGATGGAAGAGCTGTTCGGCTGGTTTCTGAAGAAGGATACCAGATACGTTTTATTTCTTCAGCCAGACGGCAGGGGAGATCCTGTGTTTATGGCTGTTAGCAGAGAGATTCCAAGGTTTCTCCATGATTCCTTATGGGACAGGGGATTTCCCTCGATTCTCACCAGTGGAACTTTAAAAGCCGGAAATGGGTTTGTAAGGACCAGACAGATGACCGGGCTGGAAAAGAAAAGCAGAGTCCGGGAGTGTGTAGCAGAATCCCCATTTTGTTACAGAGAGAACTGTCTGCTTTATATTCCTGAGAATTTAAAAGCGACGCTCAAGGGAAGCCGGGAAGAGGCCGAGCAACTTGCAGGCCAGATCCGTGATCTGGTGTGTTCCACTTACGGGCATACACTGGTACTGTTTACATCTTATACCCTGATGGGAAATGTGCAGCAGCTTTTGCGGGATCAGATCCCGTTTCCGATGGTGCAGGTATGGAGAAACTCACAGGAAGAAATCGCACGGTTTAAGAAGATGGAAAATGCCGTTCTGTTTGCAGCCGGCTCCTGTTGGGAAGGTGTGGATTTTCCGGGGGATATGGTATCGTCCCTGATCATTGTAAAATTGCCGTTTGCTGTACCGGACCCCATCCATGAAGCACAAAGGGAACAATACCGATCACTGGAATCCTACATTCAAAATGTTGTTGTTCCAGATATGCAGAAGAAACTGCGCCAGGGATTCGGACGGGCGATCCGGACGGAGCAGGACACCTGTGTAGTGTCCATTTTAGACCACCGAGCGGCAAAGAAAGGAAAGTACCGGGGAGATGTTCTGGACGCCCTGCCAAAGTGCCAGATGGCAGAAAAAATCGATGAAGTAGAGGACTTTATCCGAAGCCGGAAAGTGGAGCGTTACTACAGCTGATAACATCCGTGGTGTTGTTGGTTCTGCCCAGATCTGGACAGAAAATAAGACAAAAAGTTTAGTGGTATTTCAGGAGCGGTTTTGACCGAATTGGTGGTATTTGTGATAGCTTTATCGGCATGAGTTGGGTATACTGTGTATAGCGTTAGAGGAAAGGAAGTGAGCAGGAATGAGACGATATGAACTGGAAAAAGAAAGAGAGGGTTCCACCGTTTATTTCTTTATCAGAGATGTGGAAACACTGGATATCGTCCTGCTTCCAACCAAATATCTGATGCACAAGATACGGAGTAAATGTTCACCGAATACGGTGCGGCGCTCCGCACTTGCAATCCTGTACTATCTGGAATACATCCATGAAAAGAAAAAGGAATTGACAGACGTATATCAAATGCCTTATGTTGAACAGACAAATCACTTTGTGGAATTTTTATACTGGCTGAAAGCCGGGAAGCATACCAGAGATAAAAATCACAGATCTCCAAACAATGGAACCTGCAACGCATACTTAAGAGATGTGTTCAGGTTCTATCTTTTTATAGAAGAAGAGTACCAGCAGTTCGGGGAGCTGAAAGTCCTGTCCTATAATTATTTTGTAGCCGTGGATGCAGTAGGCGTAAAGAAAAGCATACGATCAAAGAGTTTCAAAGGCTATTTAAAAGAGGAAGAGCATAAGGCGAGAGCAGCAAAGAAAGATGAAATTGTGGAAATCTTGAAAGCGTGTACCAATATAAGAGATCGGCTTCTCATGCTGCTTCTGGCAGAGACAGGCTACCGAATCGGTGAGATCTTAGGAATTGATTACAGTAAGGACATTGATTATCAGAACCACATAATCCGGGTATATTTCCGTGAGGACAATGAAAATGGAGCGAGAGCAAAGAATGCAGAATACCGAAGTGCGAAGATCAGCAAAGATACCTTCGGCTTTTTAAATCTGTATATCGCAGAGTACCGAAAACTACTTCAGCACCAGACAAGCCTGTTTGTGAATATTTCCGGGGATAATATCGGAAAACCAATGAACGTGGAAGCAGTATACTCCATGCTAAAAAGAATGGATAAGAAAACAGGGATTAAGATCACGCCTCATATGCTCCGGCATTACTTTGGAAATGAGCGGAGAAAAGCAGGATGGTCGCTGGAACTGATACAGCTGGCCTATGGACACCGCCACATCCAGACAACCATCAATTATCTGGACATTGTGGATGATGAACTGCTGGATGCCAGCCAGGAATTCTACGAGAAACACTCCTCCCTGTATGGGATTGAGGAATTGCTATAGGAGGTGGTTTTTATGCCTGCGTTTTTACAGTCTTTTATAGAGGCAGAACAAGAACGGAGCAGGCGGATTGAGCAGCTACGAAAAGAAATCCGGGAGTTTGCAAAAGAGGAAGCAGGAAGTTCCATTACAGAACAGATTCTGCTGTTTCTGGCAGATGAGATGGTAGAACATCTTTCGGAAATAGATTATGAACTGCGAATGAAATTTGAATTATACATAACACCGCTGATAAAGCGAAATTACATTTACCGATATACCGGAACGTTCGACCGGATACGGCAGGCGTACATCCGGGAACGGATGAAAACTCCGGCTGGACAGAGGGAATGTGAATGGAAATATAAAAATGAAATACTTTTTGTTCCATACCACTCAGATCCTGTAATCGTAAAGAGTGTGGAAACGGTACGGTGTCGGAGCAACATGGTCTGGAATTTTAAAGCGGCAGCCAGTGAGAAACTGAAACGTCAGATTTTTACCGTGCTGGAATATATTCTGAAGAATTATGAAATTTCCAGACTGAGGGAATATAAACTGACCGGGCTACAGCTTTTTTACGAATTTTGCATCCGGGAGCAGATTACAGATATCCAGCTTCTGGAGCTGGAACAGGAAACAGCATTTCAGGACTACCTGAAGCAGAAAGTCGAGAAAGAGCAACGGCGAAAACGACTGAAGAGCATTGTGGAAACTGCCCGTAAAGTGATTTTTATAGAAACTGATGAAACAAGATGGGATGCTACCATCTGGTATTTAGAGCGGTTTCGTATTGCCAAAGAAAGAATAAACCAGAGTGACAGTATAGAAAAAATATCATTTCAGGAAGTTCTACAGCCCAAGAATCGATTGCTGCTTCAGGAATATATGAAGTACGAAATTGGAATCGGAGAACTGGCGCTCAGTACGGTGTACGAAAGATTCCGAACCATTCGAAATTTTTTGCAGGAGATCAGCGAACTGGAAGTTACCAAGTGTGATGCCAGCCTGATTGATGTATATTTAAAGAATTTGCAGAATGGTGCTATGGGAGCAAAGACATTTAATACCAATGTTTCGGGAATACAGTTTTTTATGAAATTTCTGGAAGTAAAGGGGTATATAAAAAAGGTTCCGTTTTATGCATCGTATTACTTGGAAAAACAGATCCCAGTCCACCATGACAGAAGTGTGGAAGAGGATGTGTATATGGAAATTATCCAAAACCTCTCACAGTTTCCTGAACACCTGAGAATGATGTTTTTACATCTCTGGTGTGTGGGACTCCGGATCAGTGAGGTCTGCACCTTAAAAGGGGATGCGTATTATATCCAGAATGGTGACTGCTGGATGAAGGTCTACCAGGTGAAAATGAAAAATTATAAAAGGGTTCCCATTCCGGTAACATTGTATCGTCTGATGCAGGTTTATCTGAAAAAGCACCCTACCGAAAAAGAAGCATACATTTTTCGGAATCGGAAAGGTGGAGCATTTTCCAAAAGCACCTTCATGGGGCAGATGAAAAAATACTGCTCCCAGATAGGCATACAGAATGGAGAATATATTTTTAAGTCTCATGATTACCGACATACCGTAGCAACCAATTTTTATGAGCATGGCGTATCAATCCAAAGCATCCGGGACTATCTGGGACATACGTTTGAGGAAATGACCATGCAGTATATAGATTATATGCCAAGAAAAATTGCTAAAGAAAATGACGCATACTTTGAGGAAGAGGAAAACAGCCTGCTTGCCTGTATGCAGAAAGGAGAGAAGCATGGATAATAAACTGAAATTCCAACAACTGGAATGTTATAAGCTGGCTACCGATGAGCAAAAGGAAAAGCTGAATAAGGAACAATATTTTGATCTGGATAAACTGCCGGGAAACCAGCTTCAGACAGAATTTGTCGAATACATTTACTACCGTGGAACGCAGGTATCCATCCTGACCATAAAAAGGGAAAGGCATTATTTTAACAGCTTATGTGAATTTTTTCAGAAGTCATCCCATCAGGAAAACAGCCTGCTTGACAGAGAAAAAGACTTCTGGATAAAGCAGTTGAAAATGTGGATGATACAAAACGGTAGGGCTTTGACGAAGCATAAAGTGACGAACATTCAGACTGAATCGGTGGAAAAAGCTGCCCTGATCCGGTATTTTGAAAGCCTTCTGGAATTTACACTGGACCGATCAGAAACCAATGAGCTGGCAAAGGATATCTGGCATCTGGAAAGGCTTCCGCTTATCCTGCGGACAAATCCGATTGTCAACCATAAGACACTAAATTTCAGAGGAATCCGGCAACCAGATATTCGGGAAGAAGTAAAAAAAGCAATTTACCATCATCTGAAAACCGAAGCCCTTGGCAGTATAAAACGTGAACTGTCCGCAATGAATAAATTTTCAAAGTATTTGGATGAAAAGCATTCCAAGATCAGCACCTGCGAAGAGATTGACCGGGAGATCATAGAACAATTTTTAATCAACATCAAGGTAGAATCAAACGGAGGGAATGGCATCCGGGATGACCTGCTAAAGCTTCGAAATGTGCTGGAAACAATCGGAAAAATTTATGATTTTCCACATCTTACAAAACTGTTTTTAAAATCTGATTTTCCGCCAGAACGGAAAGCAGAATTCAAATCTTATTCGGACAGTGAGCTGAAAAGACTGAATGCCCAGATTGTAAAAATGGAAGAGCAGATAGCAAGGGCAATGATCATCCACCAGATGCTTGGAACCAGAATTTCCGACACGCTGACCTTGCGGAAAGACTGCCTTTATAAACATGACCGTCAGGATATGATTATCATATACCAGCCGAAAACAAGAAGATATGAAAAACCGATCAGCCGGGAGCTGGCACAGCTGATTGGAAAGGCAGTCAGTTATGCAAATGAGCATTATCCTGAAAGCATTTATATCTTTGCGGACGAGAACAAACCGGAGAGACCAATCAGTTACCAAACCTTGCAGGATAAAGTGCTTCGAATGATCTATGAAAAAGATATCCGGGATGACAGCGGGAAATTATTCGGATTTGGAACGCATATGTTCCGGCACTGTTATGGGGTAAAGCTGACAGAACTCCATGTGGATGATTGGACCATAGCAAAGCTCCTGGGTCATAAAGGAGTGAAAAGCGTCCAGTACTACCGGAAAATGAGCAATCAGAGACTGGCAGATGAGACAAGGGAAGTAAGAAATCTTATGTCACAGATTATCTTAGCAAATCTGGACGGATGGGGAGAAGAATATGAGCAAATACGACAAGATGCTGGAATTGAATAAAAGAAAGAGCGAAGAAAAAGTGGAACGGGCAGTCCTGACAATACGGACAATGGTGTTGGAGAGAGAAAAGGTGTCCGTACCAGCACTGATGCAAAAGACTGGTTTATCTAGAGGATTCTTTTACAAGAATCCGATTGTAAGAGGTGAGATTGATGCAGCAATGGAACAGCAGGCTGGTATGGTGGATCCAAGGAGAAACATTATCAGTCAGGCGATGGAAGCGGAAATGAATCTGCTCCGGCAACAGCTACAGAAACTGAAAAGCGAAAATGAGAATCTAATAAAGGAAAACCAGAAGTTAAAAAAAGCACTATCCAAGAAAGAGTTGAATCTTATCAAACAGATTTAAGCTATATCATAATGCAAAGTAGGTCTGCCAGAATACAGCAGATCTGTTTTGCATTGTGATATAGAAACAGATTATGCTTAAAAGGCATTAAGCAACCCATAATAATGGGTATTGGACATAGAAAGCAATATGGGTGTATGATAAAAAACGATAAGAAATAAAGTGAATCTGAAATGCAAACTGTCACAGGAAAAATGTGAACTTTATGTAAAAAGTTGCAAAATCTATTGACCTAGAGCTTACTTCAGGTTGTACCATAAAATAAAAAGAGCAAGGAGGAATTTTTTATGGATATCGAACAGATGAAAAAAGACTTAGGTGGAGGTAACGTATTTCCAATCGGTGAAGAAAACGTAGCATTCGCAAAGTATTTTACAGGTGAATGCTATTTGAATATGCTTACAACAGAGAGAGTACCAGTTGGTCTGGTTACTTTCGCTCCGGGAACAATCAATGCATACCACATCCATCATAAAGGTGGACAGATCCTTCTGGTTACTGGTGGAAGAGGATGGTACCAGGAAGAAGGAAAACCAGCTCGTGAATTGAAAGCTGGAGATGTAGTAAATATTTCACCAGAAGTAAAACACTGGCACGGGGCAGCGAAAGACAGCTGGTTCCAGCATCTGGCTGTTGAAGTTCCAGCAGAGGGAGCTTCCAATGAATGGCTTGAGTTTTTACCGGAAGAAGAGTATGACAAATTACCATAAATAAGAAAGATGGAGGTTTGATATCATGGCAAAGATCACACAGATAGCAGGAAGAAATGCTCTGGGAACATTTGCACCAGATTTTGCACATTTTAACGATGACATTCTTTTCGGAGAGAACTGGAATAACGAAGATATTGATTTAAAAACAAGAAGTATCATCACAGTTGTAGCACTGATGGCACAGGGAATCACAGATTCCTCTTTGAAATTCCATTTACAGAATGCAAAGGATCATGGGGTAACACAGAAAGAGATCGCAGCAATCATCACTCACGTAGCATTCTATGCAGGCTGGCCAAAAGGCTGGGCAGTCTTTAATCTTGCAAAAGAGGTTTGGAATGAGGACGAAGCAGAGAAATAACCTGGCAGAAACTGCTCGTCATGAAAGGGTCGCACAAAACACAGACGTGTATGCCGTTAAAGCCCGTAACTATAAGGGATTGTGAGGGTGTAGTCCAGTTTAATGCAGAAATAACTGGCATATCCATCATGCAAAAAGTGGAGGTGGACAGATTCTGGTATGCGTTGCCGGAAGAGGATATTATCAGGAAGAAGGTAAAGAAGCTGTAGAAATGAAGCCAGGCGACTGCATCAATATTCCGTCAGAAGTAAAACACTGGCATGGCGCAGCACCGGATGAATGGTTTTCACATCTGGCAATAGAAGTTCCGGGCGAAAATAGTTCCAATGAATGGCTTGAACCGGTAAGTGATGAAGAATATAGAAAACTAAAATAGGAAGGTTGAAAAAAGTATATCAGCTGGGAGATGACTTTCACCTCGCAGCAAGAATGCCGAGACATTCTTGAATTATAAGACAATTTGCATATGGAGGTTATATTTATGTTGAAAACAGAAGAATTAAAACTAGTATCTGAATGGGATAAAACTTTTCCAAAAAGTGAAAAAGTAGATCATGAGAAAGTGACATTTGTAAATCGTTATGGAATCACACTTGCTGCAGATTTGTATAAGCCGAAAAATGCATTTGGGAAATATCCAGCGATTGCTGTAAGTGGACCATTTGGTGCAGTCAAAGAACAGTGTTCCGGACTGTATGCGCAGACGATGGCTGAAAAAGGATACCTTACTATTGTATTTGATCCTTCTTTTACGGGAGAAAGTGGAGGCAATCCAAGATACATGGCTTCTCCGGATATTAATACAGAAGATTTCATGGCTGCTGTTGATTTCCTTTCTGTTCGGAAAGAGGTAGATCAAGACAGAATAGGAATCATTGGAATCTGTGGTTGGGGTGGGATGGCTCTTAACGCAGCTGCACTCGATACAAGAATAAAAGCAACGGTTGCATCTACCATGTATGATATGACAAGGGTAAATGCGAATGGGTACTTTGATTCTGAGGACAGTGAAGAAGCACGTTATGCGAAGAAACAGTCGCTGAATACCCTCAGAACACAAGAATACTGTAAAGGCGAATATTCCAGAGCTGGTGGTTGTGTTTCGCTTCCGGTTCCAGAGGATGCCCCTTTCTTTGTAAAAGATTACAGTGAGTATTATAAAGGCAGATGTTATCATAAAAGAAGCCTGAATTCCAATGATGGCTGGAACAGTATTGGATGTATGTCATTTATGAATCAGCCAATATTAAAGTACAGTAATGAAATCAGAAGTGCAGTCCTCATTGTTCACGGAGAAAAAGCACACAGCTATTATTTTGGAAAAGATGCTTATGAAAATATGATTAAGGACAGCAAGTACACATCCAATAAAGAGCTGCTAACAATTCCAGGGGCTGTTCATACAGATCTTTACGATAATCTGGATGTAATCCCATTTGATAAAATCCAGAAATTTTTTGAAGAAAACGGAGTTGGTTAATTATGGCAAAGGTAAAGAATGCAGAAGTTATTGTCTATGCAACCCCAATTTATTATTATGAGATGTGTGGCCAGATGAAAACACTTCTTGATAGATTGAATCCTTTATATTCGGCAGATTATTTATTCAGAGATATTTATATGATTGCAACTGTGGCAGAGAATGAGGAAAGTGCATTTGAGAAAGCCTAAAATGGGCTGCAAGGCTGGGTAGATTGTTTTGAAAAGGCTTCCTTAAAAGGCATGATCGGTGGCGGTGGAATTGATGCAGCAAATACAGCTGAGGATCATGTGGATATAATGAAGAAGGCATATGAACTTGGAAAAAATTTATAAGTTGATAAAATAATTCTAATTATTAAAACTAATAGTAACTCAATTTTATCAATAGCAAAGCTATAAGATTTCAAAAAATGGAGTCTTATAGCTATTTTTTTGCACAAAAATAAAAAAATTCCTTCAACACCCTGTAAAAACACCGTTCTTCTTTTGTATATGTGAGAGACAAAAAAAATAAAATTTTTTGCATTTGCCCACTGTATTTTACCCTCTGAGCGTTTCGTTATATGAGGGCGTAAAAAAAAAGTCTGATGCAGTGGTTATGGTATCCATTTATCCCTGTTTTACGATGATAATGGAATGCCACTTGTGGCAATGCACTGGCAACATCGTTTCAATCATATGGTTGGAAGGTACAATGATATTTACCGGGTGCAGTTGCCAAATATCACGCCTTATGTTTGCCGGCACACGTATTGCAGCAATATGGCGAAATCCGGCATGAATCCAAAGACACTGCAGTACCTTATGGGGAATAGCGATATAGGAGTTATGCTTAACACCTATACGCATTTAGGCCTTGAGGATGCAGAGGATGAATTGAAGTGGCTGGAGGACTTGCAAAACGCCAGAAAAGAACTGAAACGGACGCAAGGAGAGAAGCCTGTGTCACAGAAGATGTTTAAAGCAATATAGGAGAATAGTTAGTTTGGAGGCACTCTGGCGATAGCTGGAGCGTTTTTTGTTATGGAAATGAGAAGAAAATGACGATATAATAAATAGTATATCAGATATAGAAGAAATGGAAGATGCCCGCAGGAAATTGGAGAAAGGGCAGAAGAAGCCAATGAGCCAGAAAATGTTTAAAGTGGTTTAGAAAAATATCAAATGCAGCCTAAGTCAGAAATGGCTTGTGCATGTTTATGGTTGTATACAGAAGTGTCAAGATGCTGTGTGATTATGAAAGGAAACAATCAGATATGAAAAAAATAACAAATGATAATGCGGAGTATGTGGTATATGGAAATAATGAAAAAAAAGATAACTTAAAACCACATATTGAAGTTGCAGAAACAGGAATAGTTCCAGAGGGAAAACAGAGAGGATTACTTTTGTTATATTTAGAGGAAAAAGGAATAGAACCAATTCAAGGAGCAACTACATACTGGTGTATAAATAAAATATTAAAAATGGATAATTTGAAAGTTTTTGATAAAAAAATTGTAAAACAAAAAAAATCCTCGTCAAAAAAAATATATTTGCCTATTACAGCAGAAAATATAGAAGAACAGCACCGTTTAGTAGAAGAAAGTGCAAACTATGGTAAGGAAGGTTTAATAATTAGAGAGGTTTTGAATGCGTATCCAAAGCATGACGATTTAAATACAATCGCAATGAAAATTGCTGTAATAGATGTGACAAATTCTACGCATTTGTCACAGTATAAGAGTCAATTATCGTTATATGATTTGGCAAAAGTAATTTTGGATATTCCTGCTTTTGATGTTAGATTGGCAGCAGGTGATCCTGAACTTGTGAATATTATTGCTAAGAATGTAGGGGCAATCAATATGTTTTCTTTTGCTTCTAAGTATTGTACATATCACAATGTGGAGGTTTATCACAGGGATGATTATTCGATATTTGATGGAATTGTAAAAGAGTCACTACCTAACTATGTTGATGGACTGTCTAAACATAAATTAGATGTTTGGAGATCGGAATATAATTATGTAGCGTTTAATGAATGCATTGGAGGATTATTAGACGAGTATAATATTCACATCCCATTCAGGAGAAGAAAATTCGATCATTTTTTATGGTATGCCAATAGGTAGGGGGTATGAAAGTGGAAATCAAAGAAACTTCTGAAAAGCCTGAAGGATGGCCTAAGAATCGCAGGGAATGGAAATTAGATGCATTATGTGAAAGAATGGAAGAATTTAAGAATAATCCAACATATAAAAATAGAGAGATTTTAATAGCGTTAGCTAGTGAACATGATATGAACGAAACTTCTGGATATGGATTGGTTCGTATAACAGAATATGAAGTAGGGCTGATAAATTATTTGTATTTAGTCAGTCAAGCTTATCAGATTAATTCTGTTAAAGTATATTTGTATGATTTGATTTCTGAGGCAACATATATTCATAAGTGGATGGTTAATATGAATCCAGTTCTAGGAAAGGATGGAAATGAGGATCAATTTGTAGAAGTGTATAGTGGATTGGACTTACCACTTAAACTTTATTATTTGGCATATCAAAAATTTATAATAGAAAACGATGACGATTTTGCCACACAATTAATATCTGTTATTCATGAAGTAATGATAGTGGATCAAGAAGATAAATATATAGATTCAATTACACATGCATTTGTTTCTATGATGAATGATCTTAGTTATATGCGAGGAAGTAAAAAACAATCAATATGGAAGTTTTCAAGAGAGAAATTGTCACTATTATTTGAATTAGAAGCAGAATTACTTAAGAGAAATAACGAATCGCCTATAGAGCGCCCAACAAAAGGTGTGTTAATGACACAAATAAGTAATTTTATTTTGAAGTCTAGAAATGGGTACAATGAAGACTATATTTGTAAATATCTTCCGATTGAAGTGGCAAGAGAAAGTGTGAAAAATCACCAGATTTGGATGAAGAAAACTACGCTATTAAATGATGAACGTGAGCAAAGAGTTGTACCAGAATTATTTGAAGATAAATCTTGGATTACATATAAATGGGTTAGTGATATTAATTTTACAGCTACCAGAATATATTATGTTTCATCATTCAGTAAAAGTGTTAATAATTCAGATATGCAGGATGGGTATGGACAGTGCCTATATGGTTATAAGAATGATAGAATTTCTGAATTAATAGCGCCTATTGGAATATGGCATTTGAAGAAAAAGGCAGGCGTTGAAAATGATATGCCAAATGAAATAGAACGCCCGTATATAGCGCAAACTTTAGCGTTTGATGTTATTTACGATGTTGAGGAAGCAAAGCGGGAATTAACATATTTGTTTGGTGTTATTGATATGTTTAATATGAGTGACGCGGAAAAAAAGAAATTCTTAGAAGAGATAATGCAATATTGGATTTTATCGGTGAAGGATGCTAAATGGTCTGGAGAACGAGAGAGAAGATATGTGATTTTTATGTATGATGACTATGATTATAGGGAAACAGAGATTGATGATACATTTTTAAAAGTGAAAACATCAATTTTTCTTACTCCTGATTTTATAATAGGAAAAAATCCTAGCAGATATGAGATCCTTTATCAACTAAATGCAAAAAGACATGCATTATATTCAAGAGAGTATATATTATGCAAAAATTGTTTCCTTCAGGATTACGACCAGACTAGAAAGATGCCTGAAAAATGTCCAGTTTGCGGTTCGGACAATGTAGAACTAATTATCGAAGAAGAGTAGTAATTATTGAGTAGTTCTACTCCGTTTCTACTACGATTACTGTACACATCTTGCAAAATTTTGCTAAGATTTACATTTTATGTACAGAAATGACCAATGCATAAAGAAAAATTAACACCGCGCAAAACTCTGCAAATGGCAGCAGGAAAGCACCTTTTGAAAGGAAAAATTATGAGCATTCGAGTACTTTTTATCTGCCACGGCAGAATTGACGAAAATTGTGTAAACTCCTTTAAATAAGGCGGTTGTGGCTTTGAGGTAGCTTAGTTTAGACCAAATTTAGACCAATGGTAGAGTGAAGCTGTGATGTGATGGAAAAGAATAGAAAATAAAAATCTAGGGAACTTTATTGATGAGAAAAATAATAAAAGTTCCCTATTTTTTTCATTAGTAGCGAGATAATATTATAAATATAGACTTGTCGAGTACTATTATAACTTGAGAAGATTGTAAAGTATGTTATTCATAGTTGCAAAAGTCATTTAAGTGCACACTAATATTATTAAAAAGTATTACAATATGTGATAAATTATAAATGTGACATAAAATAAGTCACATTTATAAAAAAAGCAATTAAAAATGATTGCAAAATAAAAAAGTAACTAAAAATAATTGCAAAACAAAATTCATTACAACATAATAGCAGAAGATGAAGAAATCTATAAAAAATTTCCGTTAGTTTACAGGGAAGATAATAATTTAAAAGTGAATACTAATGATATTTTATGTATGTTAATATAATCCAAAGCAGAAGAAATTACACTAATTTATACAGATAAGGAAATTCAACTTGAAAATTATGTAGCCAGGGAATATAATTCAATTAAGTCATTTTGCATAAAATGGCTATGTTGAATTGATAATGAGGTAATTAAAATGAGAAAATTTGATTACACAGAAAAATGGAAAAAATTGCTGACACCAGAGATTGTTGGATATATTACAACAATTCATGAATACAAGGGTGAGCAAAGATTGATTGCGGAACGCTATGCAGATGTATTAGAGAGCCTTGTAGAAGTAGCAAAAATACAAAGTACAGAGAGTTCTAATAAAATAGAAGGCGTCTATACCTCAGATGAACGTTTGAAAAAAATTGTTTTGGATAAGACAATGCCTAAGACAAGAAATGAACGTGAGATTGCAGGATATAGGGATGTGCTTGGTACGATACATGAGAATTTTTCACATATTCCAATCCGTGACACATTCATTTTACAGCTTCATAGAGATTTGTATAAATTTGAAAATGCATCTTCGAATGGAGGCAAGTTTAAAAGTACTGATAACATAATTGAGGAAGAAGATGTAAATGGCAATAAATTTGTAAGATTTAGACCAATTCCTGCGTGGGAAACACCAGAGGCAATAATAGAACTTTGTGATGCTTATAATGAGGCGATTAACAGAAGTGAAGCAGATGCACTTTTGATTGTACCTATGTTTATCATTGACTTTTTGTGTATTCATCCGTTTAATGACGGAAATGGAAGAATGAGTAGATTGTTGACGTTATTATTGCTTTATCAGAATGATTATATTGTTGGTAAATATATTAGTTTGGAAAAACTGATAGAACGAACAAAGAGTAGTTATTATGATGCTCTTCAGGAAAGCTCGCAGGGATGGATGGAAGGTAAGAATAATTACGAACCTTTTGTAAAATATATTCTTGGGATTATTGTAGCTGCTTATAGAGAATTCTTTGATAGAGCACAGATTGTGGAAGAAAAGAAAGTGCCTAAACCAGACAGGATAGAGAAACTTATTAAGAATCATTTAGGTACAATTACAAAGGCTGAGATTGTTGAAGCCACACCGGGAATAAGCACAACAACGGTACAGAGAACATTAACTGAGTTGGTAAAAGAAGAGAAAATTATCAAGATAGGAAATGGTCGTTATACAAAGTATAAATGGAACTGGGACAAGGAGAATTAGTAGATGATTACAGGCGAATTAAAAAACAGAATTGATAGTTTATGGGAGATTTTCTGGACAGGAGGTCTTACAAATCCGTTGGATGTTATTGAACAGATGACATATCTTATGTTCATTCATGATTTGGATGTAACTGATAACACGCATGCAAAAGAAAGTGCTATGCTTGGCTTGCCTTTTGAAAGTGTCTTCGCTAAGGAAGTAAAAATCGGTGAGAGAATTATAGATGGAACACAACTTAAGTGGTCTGTTTTTAGAGACTATCCGGCTGATAGAATGTATTCAGTTGTTCAGGAAATGGTGTTTCCATTTATTAAGAATCTTCATACAAATAAAGAAAGTGCATTCTCTAAATATATGGATGATGCAATATTCAAACTTCCAACCCCTTTAATGCTTTCTAAAGTTGTAGATGCAATGGATGATTTATACACACAGATGGCAAAGTTGAATGACTCAGATGCAAGAGGAGATGTATATGAGTACCTTCTTTCAAAACTTGCTACAGCAGGTGTAAATGGTCAGTTTAGAACACCGCGTCACATTATTAAAATGATGGTAGAACTTATGGAGCCAAAAGCTGATGATGTTATTTGTGATCCAAGTTGCGGAACAGCAGGTTTCCTTGTAGAGTCAGGAGAATATCTGTGGGCTAACAAGAAAGATGAAATTTTTTACGACAAGCAGAAGAAAGATCATTTTATGAATCATATGTTCTATGGCTTTGATATGGATAGAACAATGCTTCGTATTGGTGCGATGAATATGATGAATCATAGGGTAGAAAGTCCGTTTATAGAATACAGAGACAGTTTGTCAGATCAAAACCCGGATAAGGATAAATATTCATTGATTCTTGCCAATCCACCTTTCAAGGGAAGTCTTGATGCAGATATTGTATCAGCAGATTTGTTAAAGGTGTGCAAAACAAAGAAGACAGAACTTCTTTTCTTGGCATTATTTGTTCGTATGCTTAAAGTTGGTGGCAGATGTGCCTGTATTGTTCCTGATGGTGTATTGTTTGGTTCTTCCAAGGCCCATAAGGATATTAGAAAGGAAATAGTAGAAAATCAGAAATTAGAGGCTGTTATCTCAATGCCTTCGGGTGTATTTAAACCATATGCCGGAGTATCAACAGCAATTCTTATCTTTACTAAAACCAATTATGGAGGAACAGATAACGTATGGTTTTACGATATGCAGGCAGATGGATTTAGCCTTGATGACAAGCGTTCTGCAGTAGCGGAAAATGATATTCCGGATATAATTGAAAGATTCCGTAATCGTGATGCTGAGATGGACAGAAAACGTACAGAAAAATCGTTTATGGTTCCTAAGAAGGAAATTGTGGATAATGGATATGATCTTAGTATTAACAAGTATAAAGAAGTTGAGTATGTAGCTGTTGAGTATCCTCCAACATCTGAAATTATGACTAATATCCGTGAACTTGAGATGGAGATTGGGAAAGAAATGGATGAGTTGGAGAGATTGCTAGGTTTATAGGAGTGTTATGAGTATACATATTGGAGATAACAATATAATAAAAAATTCAACTTTTAATGAAGGTGATATAAAAAAGAAAAAATGGGCAGAAAGGCACCCGGTATTTATTAGCATTATTTGTTCTTTTTTAGTTGGATTTATCTTATTGTTTAGCTTTTGGCAAGAGATAGTTTCTTGGATGGAGGGGATTTTTTAATGGCGAAAAGTGAATTAATAAAAGATTTTGCACGAAACAAATTAGATTTGGAGTCGGCCTTAAAACAACTAAAACTGTTGCTTATTGATCTAAATAAACAAGAACTGGTTGATTGGGTGAATTATGAGCTTCAGGGTTACCCTGAAAAAGTTGAACTGCCTTCATATCGCTTATATGGTGGGAATCTTAAAGGAACATTTTTGAATTACAATACAAAATGTAGTAATGTTCCAATACCTTTAAGGAATGATATTCCGGAAGTGATAAAGGAATGTACTGAAAAAGTTCATTTTAGAGAGAGTATAAGCTCACTCAAAAGGCTACAATCTGCTGATGGCAGGGTTAATCTATCAATTCCAGGAAATTTGCTTCCTTCCATACAAGGATGTGCGGCAGTTTCTATGACGTATTTGATGAGTGCCTGCATAGAAGTGTCTGATATTGCTGTTACAGAAATTATATCAACTGTTGAGAATAAAATAATGGACATTCTTATTGCTTTGGAGGCTGAATTTGGTGTGTTAGATAGCCTTGATATTGATTTATCTGGTACAAAGGACAAAGATATAGAGAAGACTCGACAGATAATTTGTAACATTATATACGATAATCATATTGAGATTGGAAATAATAATAAGATTAAGGATTCCTTGTTCAATTGTAAATATAGAAAGTAAAGGAGGTGGCAAATCAGAATTAATAAATTCGGATTTGTAGGAATGATAGATGAAAGTAAAAATAGGTGATTTGACAAAAATTAGAACTGGTAAACTTGACGCAAATGCTTCCTCAGAAGATGGTCAATATCCGTTTTTTACATGTTCAAGAGAAACATTAAAAATATCAACATATTCTTATGACTGCGAGTGTGTGTTGGTGGCTGGTAATGGTGATTTGAATGTAAAGTATTATAACGGGAAATTTGATGCTTATCAGCGAACATACATTATTGAGGACAATGGTAGTGGCAAGTTATTTATGCCATATCTGTATTATTTTATGGAAGGATACATTGAAGAACTGAGGAAACAGGCTATAGGTGGTGTAATAAAATACATTAAACTTGGAAATCTAACAGATGCGTTGATTGAACTTCCATCTGTTGATGAGCAAAAGACAATCGTAGATATTTTGGAAAAGTTTAAGAAAGTCTTAGATATGCGTAATGAGGAAATCAGTAAATTAGACGACCTTATCAAAGCCCGATTTGTCGAGATGTTTGGTGATGCAGTAGATAATCCACTGAGATGGAACAAGAAACAGCTTCAAGAGATTGTAACAGATGATTGCACTATTTCATATGGGATTGTGCAAACGGGTGAAGATCAGAAAGATGGAGTGCCAGTATTTAGACCAGTAGATATTGTTAATCGAATTCCAAAGTTGGAAGAATTAAAGAAAACTACAGAGAAAATATCTAACAAATACAAAAAAACAATATTAAAAGGTCGAGAAATGCTTATTACTGTTCGAGCAAATATTGCGGAGACATGTATAGTTGGAGAAGAATTTAAAGGGTGCAATGTAGGTAGAGGAATTGTGCCAATTAGAACGAAAGAAGATATTATGGTGCTTGAGTTCTTAAAATACATTTTAGATAGTAAGCATATTAACGATGATATAAAGAGAAAAGCAAAAGGGATTACTCTGATTCAGTTGAATATGCAGGACTTAAGAGAAATAGAACTTATTATTCCACCAATAGAAAAACAGAAAGCTTATGTTCAATTTGCAAAACAAGTCGACAAATCAAAAGTTGCCGTGCAAAAAGCCTTAGATGAAGCACAACTTTTATTTGATAGTTTAATGCAAGAATATTTTGGATAAAAAATAATAAATGGTATACTTCAAAAAAAGAAAAAAGAGGTGTACCAGATGGAAGAAAAATTTGTTGAAATAATTAATGAAATGGCAGAGGTGTTAAGCACAGCACAATTAAAGAAGTTACAAGAAGTGCTGTTAAAGTATTTATCGGATAATTCTTTAGAGAAGAAAAATATAAGTAATTACGAGTATTTGAAGATGTTTTTGGAAGCCAAACAGATTGAGGGATGCTCAGAACGAACAATCAAATATTATAAGGTTACAATAGAACATTTGTTGAGAAGTGTAAAAAATCCTATAAGGAAGATTACTACAGAAATGATGCGTGAATATCTTGTAGATTATCAGAAAATAAATAACTGTGGAAAAACAACAGTAGATAATATAAGGCGCAATATATCAAGTTTCTTCTCATGGCTTGAGGAAGAAGACTATATTTTAAAAAGTCCAATGAGGAGAATACACAAAATAAAGACTAAAAAAGCTGTAAAGAATATCATTACAGATGAAGAAATTGAAAAATTACGGGACGATTGTAAAAATTTACGAGATATCGCAATGATAGACTTGCTTTATTCAACAGGAATCAGGGTTGGAGAACTTGTGAAGTTAAATATTGAGGATATAAATTTTTCAGAAAGAGAATGCATTGTATTTGGAAAAGGTGATAAGGAAAGAAAGGTTTATTTTGATGCTAAATCAAAGATACATTTAAAAAATTACATAGAGAGTAGAAAGGACAGTAATCAGGCATTATTTGTGACTTTGAATGCGCCATATGAACGACTAAAAATAAGTGGTGTAGAAATACGAATACGTGAACTGGGGAGAGGGCTTAATCTGGAAAAAATACATCCACATAAATTCAGGCGGACAATGGCTACAAGAGCGATTGATAAGGGAATGCCTATAGAACAGGTACAAAAAATATTGGGTCATTCTCAAATTGATACAACAATGCAATATGCAATAGTTAATCAAAACAATGTAAAAGCATCACATAGGAGATATATAGCATAGGAGGAAAAATGAATACACTTTAATGATTGCAGGTGTTTTAAATATAAAAGCAAATAGTGCAAATAAATATGGATGTGTAATGTATCCAAAATAAAAACACCACCTACGACACATTCGTGCTTTCAGTGGTTCAATACTATTGTCCAATAAATCTTCATAAACGTCAAGTGGTTAATTAATCTAAATTCGGATTTGTAGGAATGATGTAGATGGAGAAAGTTAGGTTAGTGGATATATGTAATCCAAAACAATGGAAAACAATTCCAACAAGTGAATTGTTAGATGAAGGATATCCAGTTTATGGAGCTAATGGAATAATTGGATATTACAGTGAATTTAACCACGAAAATCCTGTTGTTGCTGTAACTTGTAGAGGGGCTACATGTGGCTCAATTAATATAACTGTTCCACAAGCATATGTTACAGGAAATGCTATGTGTTTAGATGATGTTAGAAATGACATAGAAATAGAGTACCTGTACTATTGTCTAAAACATTACAATTTTAATAATGTTATCAGTGGATCGGCTCAGCCTCAAATAACAAGGCAAGGAATGGAAAAGATAGTGCTTTCTATTTTTAATCATGATGAACAAGTTGATATTATTAGTAAACTCAAAAAAACTGAGAATGTGATTGGACTCAGAAAGCAGGAATTAGCTGCATTAGATGATCTCATCAAGGCCCGATTTGTCGAGATGTTTGGTGATGCAGTTGCAAATCCTATGAAATGGCCTGTAAAGAAACTGAAAAATCTGTCAGTGCAAATAAATAGTGGAAATACACCTAAAGGCGGTTCAGAGAATTATGTTGAAGAAGGTATCACATTTTTTAGAAGTCAAAATGTATGGAAAGACTGTTTGGAGATGGATGATATTGTTTATATAGATGCTGCAACGCATGCAAGTATGAAGCGAAGTAGTCTTAAACATGGTGATATTCTTATGACAAAGACAGGTCGTATAAATACAGAGAATAGTTCTCTTGGGAGGGCTGCGTTGTATGATGGTGAAGATGATATGGCGAATGTAAATGGCCATGTATATTTTATTAGACTCAAGGAAGGTGTAAATAATAAGTTTGTACTTAGAATTCTTGTGTCGCCAGAATATCGCGATTTAATTAGAAGTGTATGTGTTGGTGGAATTGATAAGCGTCAGCTAAATAAGAAACATATTGAAGACTTCCCTATTATTTGCCCGCCATCAGATATGATTGATAAGTATGTTACATTTGTAGAACAAGTCGACAAATCAAAATTTGAAAGTTAATATATTTGTAGATAAGCACTATGTAGCGGGCACAAATATTGCTATTATGAAATAGGAGAAGAAATAATTTTGGAGGCAAGAGAAAAAGGAGCACTGGGCGAGGCCATAGTATATAAAACGATAACCACAGCTATTAAAGAGTTGGATTTTGAATGTAAAATTATTCAAAATGCAAGATTTAAATTTGAATCGGTATATGGTGAGCGAGGTTATATAACAGCAGAGATAGATATTATAGTATTTACACCTTATTTGATTTTTCTTTTTGAAGTGAAAAATGAAAAATACGAGAAGTTCAATTATAAAGAATCACTATGGCACTTAATGGATGGAGAGCCAGTCTCAAATCCAATTGAACAGAATCATGCACATAAAGAGGAGTTCTGCTCCGAATTTAAGATTCCCAGGGAACAGGTTATTACGGTGGAAGTGTTGTTAGAAAATGGATATGTACCAAATAATATTTCGTCATATCCGAATGATTATGTGTTTTCGTTGAATGATATGAAAAATAAGCTTGTTTATTTACTGGCAACAACAAGTAGTGGGATGGGTGATGTGAATTATGCATATCAACAATTATTGGCAAAAAAGAGTATCTCAGAGGAAGAACATATAAATAATCTTAAAAGAACTGAAAAAATTGAAACTCGTATCAGGAATGTTATTGGATACATAAATTTGCACAGGACAGATGTGGTATATTGCACATACTGTAATGTTGGGAAATTATGTTTTAAAGACAAAAATTATCCTACAACAAACAAAAGTAAAAGAGCAAGTAAACATTTTTTTCTAGGATGTTCAAGTTATGGCAAAAGAGATATTAATTGCAATGCTGGATTAATACATGTTGATAAAAACAAGGATTCATCCGCCTTCAAAGAAATAAAACCGGATTCAATAGCAAACAGGAATAATTGGGGAGAAGAAAAAGTGACAAAAACCATATTAGATGAGATAGAGACAATGGCTTCTACTAATCAAAAGTTATGTAACGAATTAAAAATACTTGAGAACGAAAATAGAAAATTGAGAGAAGATTTAGGTACAATAAAAAAAGAAAAGGATAGGCAGACAACGCAAATTGAACAACTTTCTAGAGAAAAGAAGCAGTTGGATATTTTGAAGGATAAATTGGAACATTTTAAAAGAGTGTTTGGAAAAATATATATTTTAAAGGATTGAGGATTTTTACCTGTGCTCTTTAACCTTAGTTATTAGATTTATATAATGTTGAGACAGAGTTGTTTGAATAAAATAAGAGAATTATAGGAAGGAGGCTTTTATGACCAACTTTGATTTTTTGAAAAAAGAACCCAAATTCAATAGCTTTTCAGATGTGGCGATAGCTGCAGAGAAAATACTTAAGATTGATAAAGAGTCAAGTGTGATTAATTGTCGTCGCGCTATGGAATTTGCTATCAAATGGATGTATTCTGTTGATAAGTCATTGGAAATGCCGTATCAAGACAAGCTTATTAGCCTTATGAGTACAGAGGACTTTCATGATATTGTAGATGATGCTTTATGGAAGCGCCTTGATTTGATTCGTAAGATTGGCAACCGTGCCGCACACAACGGCAGAAAAATCACGGAAGATGAAGCAATTCTTTGCTTACAGAATTTGTTTATCTTTATGGATTATGTGTCATATTGCTATTCCGATTTTTATGAAGAGAGAAAATATGATGTTAATCTATTGACTGAAACACAAGAAGATCCAGTGGTAGTTAAAATTTCAGATAATGACGTGGATTTACAGGCATTAATTGCTGAAAATAAAGCCCTTAAGGAAGAACTGACTGCTAAGCGTGCAGAACAGCAGCAGACTTATGTACCGAAACCTCTTGATTTATCTGAGTATAAGACAAGAAAAATCTATATTGATTCTATGCTTTTGGATGCCGGATGGACAGAAGGAAAAGACTGGATTAATGAAGTTGAACTTTCGGGAATGCCTAACAAATCAGAGGTGGGTTTTGCTGATTATGTTCTTTATGATGATATGCATCGTCCCCTTGCTGTAATCGAAGCTAAGAGAACATGTGTTGATGTTTCTAAGGGAAGACAACAGGCAAAACTTTATGCCGATTTATTAGAAGAAAAATATAAGAGAAGACCAGTGGTGTTTTTAACAAATGGTTTTGAAACAAGAATTATTGATAATCAGTATCCGGAGAGAAAAGTTTCGGTAATCTATTCGAAGAGAGATTTGGATAAGCTTTTTAATCTTCAAACAATGAAGACAAGTCTTAATCATGTATTTGTAGATAAGAATATTGCAGGTCGTTATTATCAGGAAGCTGCAATAAAAGCAGTATGTGATGCATTTGACAATCGTAACCGAAGAAAAGCACTTCTTGTAATGGCTACCGGATCAGGTAAAACAAGAACTGCAATTGCTTTATGTAAGGTTCTATTGGATGCCGGATGGGTAAAAAATATTTTGTTTCTGGCAGATCGTAATTCATTAGTTACACAGGCAAAAAGAAGTTTTGTAAATCTTTTGCCTGATTTGTCATGCTCAAATCTTGTAGAAGAAAAAGATAATTACACAGCTCATTGTATTTTTTCTACGTATCAGACTATGATGAACTGTATTGATTCAGTTAAAGACGACAACGGGAAGTTATTTACTTGTGGACATTTTGACCTTATAATATGTGATGAGGCTCATAGATCAATTTATAACAAATATAGAGATATATTCAATTATTTCGACGCACCATTGGTAGGTCTTACAGCAACTCCTAAGGATGAAATTGATAAGAATACTTATGGAATCTTTGATTTGGAAAATGGCGTGCCTACATATGGGTATGAGCTTGCTCAAGCTGTAAAGGACGGATATCTCGTTGACTTTACTACTGTTGAAACAAAGTTGAAATTCATTGAAGAAGGCATTGCATATGACGAATTGTCTGAAGAAGACAAGGCTGAATATGAAGAAACTTTTAAATTAAAAGATGGAGAACTTCCGGAAAGAATCAATTCTTCAGCGTTAAATACATGGATATTTAACGAGGATACTATTAAGCAAGTACTTTATATACTTATGAGAGATGGACTTAAAGTAGACTATGGTCAGAAGGTTGGTAAGACAATTATCTTTGCTAAGAATCATGACCACGCAGAGAAAATACTGGAAGTATTTAATAAGCAGTATCCGGAGCTTAGTAAGGATGGACATCCGTTTGCTAAAGTAATAGATAACTATATGACATATGCACAGAGTGCGATTGATGAATTTTCTGATCCAAATAAAATGCCTCAGATTGCAATATCTGTGGACATGCTTGATACTGGTATTGATGTTCCTGAAGTATTGAACCTTGTATTTTTCAAGAAGGTGATGAGCAAGGCTAAGTTTTGGCAGATGATTGGTCGAGGTACCAGACTTTGTCCCGGACTTATGGATGGAGAAGATAAAGGTAAGTTTTATATCTTTGATTTCTGTGGAAATTTTGAGTTTTTCCGTATGAATCAGGGAAGACCAACAGCGAATATGATTGCATTACAGGGAGCTATCTTTTCTCTTGAATTTGAAATGGCATACAAACTTCAGAGTATGGAATACCAGAATACAAAACTTATTGACTACAGAAATAAGCTTGTTGAAATGATGACGGGTAAAATACAGGAACTAAACCGTGAAAATTTTGCTGTAAGGCAGCATCTAAAGTATGTAGACATATATTCAACCGAAAAGAATTATCAATCAATCACATTTGAAGACACATTGATGGTTCGCGAAGAATTAGCACCTCTTATTATACCTGATGGAGATGAAGCAAGTGCAGTTCGTTTCGACGCTTTGATGTATGGAATGGAATTAGCATATTTAGCGGGTAAAGGATATGGTCGTCATAGAAGTGATCTTTTCAAAAAGGTTGAAGGTATTGCAGGTGTAGCAAATATTCCTGAGATTCAGGTACAGTCAGAACTTATCAATAAAATTCTTCATACAGATTACGTAGATAATGCCGGAATTGATGAATTTGAACATATCAGGGTAAAGCTTCGTAATCTTATGAAATATTTGCCTAAGGGAATTATTAAATATGATACAGATTTTACGGATGAAATTTTGTCTACAGAGTGGAATGATTCTGAACTTGAAAATGATGAATTGAAGAATTATAAAGCAAAAGCTGAATTCTATGTTCGTCAGCATCAGGATAATATTGTAATTGCAAAGCTTAAAACTAATAAGCCGCTTACAGAGATGGATATAGAAAGTCTGGAGCAGATTCTTTGGAAAGAAGTTGGTTCACAGGATGACTATGAAAAAGAATATGGTCATAAGCCTTTAGGTGAGTTTGTTCGCGAAATTGTTGGACTAGATATGAATGCTGCAAAGGAAGCGTTTTCAGAGTTTTTGAATGATACAAATCTTGATAGTAGACAGATTTACTTTGTAAATCAGATTGTTGAGTATATTGTACACAACGGAATGATGAAGGATCTTTCTGTACTTCAAGAATCACCATTTACTGATAAAGGAAGTGTTGTTGAGGTATTTACTGACGTGACAGTATGGATGGGCATTAGGAAAGTTATTGACCAGATTAACGCAAATGCGATAGCGTAAAATATGATTTTTAGAAGTGGAGAACTGTTAGGAAGAGAATGTGATTCATATAGAACTGGAAGATATAGAAATAGTAGATGCATAAGATTATTGTGATGATGTTTTTGGGGGATACGAATTGTTCTAGAAGTTGTTAATCCATTGCTGGAAAAAGCAAAAACTGGTAGAAAGAAAATTGAGAAGGCATTATACTCTGTACTGGCATTTATTATGGCAATTAGAGTTGCAGTTCCAGAAGAAAAATTTCAGGTAGTTTTATCAAATGAGCAGAAGGAATAGATTGCTGAAGAAATTCAGTATGTTCAAATAGCAGTTGAAGAAGTGTGTAAGGGTCAGGAAAATGACCGTTTGGCTATGGCATATAGTTATAAACAAAAGCTTTTGCAAGCAATGGCTATTAAGAAAAAAACTAAGGATAATAGAGCCGATGAACCTTGCATTTTCAGCGGAAGATAGTAGAAATCTTTTGATGCTTAGTCAAAATGTGAACGTACAGTTGTTAAAAGATGAGCCAGAGAGCGCATGGGGGAAAGATAGTGAGCGGCTCAACATCATAAAAGAGTGAACTGTGTATGGAAGAAATTAGAGAAAGTTTAAGTGCTGTGAATATGGTGTCATTTGCCGAGACAATGGCTTGCCAGGAGATGAGTAAAATAGAAAGTACTCGTTTGAGTTTACAATATTACAGTGACTATGTTAAGAAGACATACTTGGAACTTCCAGGCTTTGTTCAGAGACTGGATATGCTTGATAGTTCAACCAAACCATATTGGAGTGAAACTACTCTAAATATTACGAAGAAAATCGAGGCATTGCCATGCAATGTGGACAATAAGCTTTTGGTGGAGAACGATTGATGAAGGAGAAAACTGTTTGCAAGAAATGTAATAAGCCATTACCTGAAGGCTATAAATATGATGAATACGAACACTGTCTTGGTGAAAAAGCAGAACTGGCTAAGAAAATAATCAACGGTAAAGGTGTTAGCGCAGGAGTCGTGTTAAGTATAGGATTATTAATTCTTACCAAAGGAAAATTTGGTAGAAAGAAATAAAGTTGCAAGTGGGTAAAGATACTATATAAGCATGGAGGAAATGATCATGAAATTAAAGAGCGTAAGTGTAAAAAAATTATTTGGAATGTATGATTATACTATTGATTTATTTTTAAATGAAAACATCACTATTATTGATGCATTAAATGGAAAAGGAAAGACAACGGTTTTGAAGCTGATTAAGGCAACTGTTGAGGGCGATATATACACTCTAGATCAAATTCCGTTTACATCATTCTTATTAAGTTTTGATAATGATGACATGATCGAAGTGAAGAAAATTGATATATATAAATCTGTAAAGGATATAAATGTTTCAAATTTAAGGAAACGAGTTGCTCATCAAAATTCGGATTTAACATATGAAAATATGGAGGTGTTAATAAATTCTAAGAACTATTGTTTAAAATTTCGAGAAGATATTCTTATGATGTTTATTAGACGAGGAAGAGTAATGAGCAGAGATGCGTATTACTCTGGAGGAGAAGTGGATATGTCTATTGCAGATCTGATGGATGAGGGAATGGCAAATGACATATTTGAGTGTGAAGAACTAATTTCAGAACTAACCAGGTATAAAAAGAACTTAAGTATTCACTTTATAAAGGCAGATAGACTTTTTCAAACTCAACAAACATATAAAAGAGGCTCAAGACAAGAGAGAGAGGAGAAAATATCCAGTGTAGAAAAGTATAGTAGAGAAATAAAAGAAAAAATAACATCACTTGGTAAAAAGTTTGGAGATGAATCAGAAAAATTAGATAGAACATTTCCGAAGCGTGTAATTGATGGTATTTTTCAAAATGTTAATGATAGTATAATGGAAACTTTTGAAAAAGATCAGATTATAAGTAATTTGGATGAACTGGAAACTCGAAGACATGAACTTAGCGAGCTAGGATTAATAACCGAAACTAACGATTCTTCTTTTGCAATCCCTGAAGATGAAAAACTCTCTAGAGATACTAGGGTATTTCTTACAAAATATATTGAGGATAATATTATAAAGCTTGATATTTATAAGGAATTAGCAATAAAACTTGATTTATTAAAGACAATAGTAAACGTAAGAAATGGTTTTAGCAACAAAGAAATGAGATATACAAAGAATGGAGTTGTTTTTATAAATGCTGCTGAAAAAGAAATTCCAATAGAACATTTGAGTTCAGGTGAAAAAAACGATTTTGTTCTTTTTTATGAATTGATTTTCAAATGTGATTCTAAATCACTTATTTTAGTAGATGAGCCAGAGATTTCACTTCATGTTGCCTGGCAGCAGGAGTTTATTGATGAATTGATGGAAATATGTAAGTTAAAAAATATGCAGGCGATTGTTGCTACTCATTCACCAAATATTGTAAATAACCACTGGGATTTATTGGTAGACTTGGAGGATGAAAATTATGAGAATGAGTAGTAGAGAAGCTATGCTAGGAGGTAACAATCCTGATGTAGTAAAAAATACAATATATTTTTCGAGAAAAAAGAATAGGAAAAAGGTCTTTATTTTGGTTGAAGGAACTGGAGATGTCGGATTTTACAAAAATATTATTGATAAAACCAACGTTCAAGTAATACCTATGGGTTACGAAAAAAAGAAAGGTATATCCGCAAAAGACAATGTAGTAGGTGCTATAGAAATGCTTAATAGAGAAAGAACTCAGGGAGTTGTGGCAATTGTTGATACGGATTATGATGAGATAGTTGGGATTAAACGCGAATTAGATAACTTAATATATACCGATGATCATGATATGGAAACTATGATTTTGAAGACGGATGCCTACGAAAAATTTGAAAATGAGTTTGGAAATGAGGAAAAGGTAAGTACTTATGAGAGTGAATTTGGATCAGTTTTAGATAATATTCTTGAATGTGGTAGTATGATAGGAAAAACGCGACTCCTTTCGATTCGAGAAAACTTAAAATTGGATTTTAAGGCAGTAGATTTGGAAAATTACTTTAATGATTCGTTGGAATTTGATTGGCAGAATTATTTTAAACAAGTTTTGTATGTCTCTCAAAAAATAACGCAAAAAGAAGAACTAAGACAAATTGTTCAAAATGATAATAGAGACTATGATATTTGGCAATTATGTAGAGGCCATGATTTGACTGAGTTGATGGTTGTATTTTTCTCTGATAGAAGCAAATATAAATTGGGCAATAGTAAGGCTAAGTTTCTGAAATCTGAATCTGTTGAGCAATTTTTAAGAGCTGCATATTATGTTCCTGTGTATTTCAAGAAAACAAAAATGTTTCAAAAATTATTAGAATGGCAGTCAGTAAATAAGGATTGGAACTTACTGAAGAGCGAACTTGTACAAGTTGCAGCATAGGAATATCTAAGTTGATAACTGATAGTTTTATAGGGGATATTTACATAGGTTTACTGAAGGATGCAACCGTGTTACGCTATGCCTCTGCGAAAGTCTTCGGATTTGCAGCACTATTATTACAAGTACAGAATACTTCTTTTACGCCTTCAAGCACAGCTGTCGGTTCATGCGGCCGACTTATTAGAATGGCATTAAGACAGCCTTTGGTCAACTTAACTAGAACTTTATACAAGAAAAGTTTACAGAAATCACTTTGATATGATACCTCCAAAGTAGACAGGTTAAATAACCAAGAGCTACTTTGGAGGTATTTTTATGTCTAGAAAATCAAGATATACAATTGAACAAAAATATGTGCTTGTGAAGATTATCTTTCTGGCACATATTTAGCTGTTGAAATATATAACAGTTTGGGGCTCATTTGTCCTGATTTTTAGATATATAAATTTGAAAATTAAATTTTATTTCCAAGGGTCTTAGGGCATTCCCTAACAAGATTGTATTACAATTGCGTATCTTGCAAATGAACATCACGTCGCTTAAGAGTGTGTTTGCAAGACGGAATTGTAGCTACAAATGCGTATCTTGCAAACTACAAAAATAATACAAACAATCAAATATTAACTTTGCGACATCATGTCACAAAGTTATCAAATCGGTGAAATCTCACATTTTTTATAACAAATCTACTAACATCTCAAATTTTAAAATAACTCAATTTAGCATCAAAAGGTATAGTACCGCTTACTGTTTCTGCAACCAAATCTATTTTAAAATCGTCCTATCAGAGTTATTTTTGACATCTTAAAAGTAGTAGTGGTGCTACCTTTTAAGTAGTTAAAGACTAATATATGACATTTAACATCAAAGGTAACTTTGAACCACACAATTGCAATTGTAATACAACAAAGCAGGAGGATGTAAATGGAATTTGAAAAAATAAATATTAATAGTAAGATGCCAAAATCCAGAATAATGCCATTGTTTCTTGATGATTTAAAAATAAGTAACACGGCAAAAGCGAGGTGAATGAAAATGACTAAATTTATAATGGAAAACACAAAACTTCCAACTTTTGACCCTTTACCTAAATACATTTGGAATATGGATTTAAGTGATACGGATAAGCTGGTATACGTTGCACTTCTTGGAAGAACTACCTTATCTCAAAAGAATAAGTGGATTGATAAAGAAGGACATATATTCATTGTATTTGAAGTGGCAAAGCTGGCAAGGTACGTTGGAAAGTCGGAATCTACAGTGTTTAAGTCTCTTAGAAGTTTGGAGAATAACGATTTAATTAAGCGTGTTAGAAATGGATTTGACAGGGTTAATCATATTTATGTAAAGCTTGTTGAGTCTATGAATAATGAAACGTGTACATACGAAAATGTGGATATTACACCAACTATAAATAATAGATTTAATAAGTCAGAAACTACATATGACACCTATAAAAAATCGTACACTAACAATAAGAATAATAACAATAAGAATATAAATAATTTATATAGTTTTGAAGATGAGTTTAATTATACAAAGGGGGAGGGATTTTAAGTGGAAAAGGCTATAAATAAGTTAATTGAGAATCAAATAGAAAATGAAAAGGTTCACAACCATGAAAATACATATTTAGGTGAAGATGGCCTTAAATATTGTATAACCTGTAATGAACCGGTTCAGTCTATAAGAAAAAATTTCTTTAGCGGACATACATTTTTGGTTGCAAGGAATTGTCTGTGTACTAGAAATAGAATTGCACAAAATGAGCGTATTATGAAAGCAAAGAAAGAAGAGCAGGAGTTTAAGAATAGACAGAAGGATTGCTTTGGAAAATTTACTTCTCTTTATAATTGTACTTTTGAATCTTCGGCTGATGAATCAGAAACCTATGATTATCACAACCAATTTAACATTGGATGAAATTAAGCATCCGGAAAGCAGAGAACTGGCAAGAATATATTGTAGAATTGAGGAAAATTATGTTCCAATTCTTTTTAAGGAAAATTCTAATTTAGATAAGGGATATAACAAACGATTAATAGCAGAAATTTTGCAGGGAGGGCAGCCTGAGTGACAAAATGACAATTCCATATTGGAAAAAGTACACATTATCTATTGAAGAAGCCGCAGCTTATTTTCGCATTGGTGAGAATATATTAAGAAAGATAGTGGATGAGGATAGAACAGCAGATTATTTACTTTGGAATGGAAACAGAGTTCAGATTAAAAGAGTGTTGTTTGAAAAATACATAGATGAAATTGATGTAATATAAAAGTAATTTATATGCTCAATTAAGGAAAAAGTAACTGTAAGAAAGTGATGTGATGAATGAAATCTATAAACATATGAGTGAGAAGTATGTTATACTAACAATACATCACATCACAGTTTCTTGAATAGGAGGAATATGAGTTATTCAAAGAGACGTGATTCAAAAGGCCGTATTCTTTTTGTTGGAGAAACCCAGGAAAAGAGCGGACGATATAAATACAGGTATAGCGATGGTCTTGGTGGTCGAAGGACTATTTATAGTTGGAGATTGACGAAGGCTGATAAAATGCCTGATGGAAAGAAATTAGAAAGACCATTAAGGGAGATTGAGGCAGAAATTCAAAAAGAAATCTTACAGGGCATCACTCAATCTGACATGACTGTTATTCAGTTAGTGGAGAAATATCTAAAGACGAAAACAGGTGTTAGGCATAACACAAAAGCCAATTACAGATTTGTGCAAAATATTCTGGCAAAAGAACCCTTTGGCAAAATGAAAATCAAAAGGATTAAAATATCCGATGCAAAGTTATTTTTAATCAAACTGCAGAAAGAAGGAAGAAGATACAGCACAATTCATGTGATTCGCGGAGTTTTACGACCGGCATTTCAAATGGCTGTAGATGATGATAACATTCTTAAAAATCCATTTCAGTTTGAATTAAGCTCTGTAATTGTTAATGATACTGTTCCAAGACAGGAATTAACAAAAGATGATGAGAAGAGATTTCTTGAATTTATCAAGTGTGATAGGCATTACTCTCGCTATTATGATGCATTCTATCTTTTGTTTAATACAGGACTTCGTATAAGTGAGTTTTGTGGACTTACCATAAATGATATTGATTTTAAGAATAATTATATTAATGTGGATCATCAGTTACAGAGAACAAGAGATATGGTTTATGTTATTGAAAAAACAAAGACAACAGCAGGAACAAGAAAGATTCCAATGGACGATAACGTTAGAAATGCTTTTAAGAGAATTATAGGAAACAGGAAAACACCTAAAATTGAACCGATGGTTGATGGCTATGCAGGCTTTCTTTTTCTAGACAAAAATAACAAACCTATTGTTGCATTACATTGGGAAAAATATATGAAAAGAGCGGTGGAAAAGTACAATGAAGGACATAAATTACAGCTTCCAACGATTACACCTCATGTATGCCGACATACCTATTGCAGCAATATGGCAAAAGCAGGAATTAATCCAAAAACTCTTCAATACCTTATGGGACATTCAGAAATTGGGGTAACTTTAAATACATACACCCATATTGGTTTTGAGGATGCAAAAGATGAATTAGAGAGAATGAAAACAGGAACATTGAACTCAAAAATTGTATAAGCAATATAAAAAAAGATTAATCTTGAGTTCAAAAAAATTAGAGAAACTTTATAATTAAATTGGTCTAAAATTGGTCTAAAAGACGAAAAAGATACAAGAAGAAATAAAAACTTATAAAGTCAAACCTTTTAGAAAGCCTTTAAATAAAGGGTTTTCTAAGAAGATTTAAGGAGAAACAAAACAATGATTAAAGTATTATTTATCTGCCACGGCAGGATTTACCGGGCATGATGAAAAGTCTCAAATCGTCTCATAAGCCCCGTTTTTAAGCGTTTTTTGTGCTTCAGTCTCAAATTTACCAAAGATTTACCAATATTTCTGGAGAGCCAGACTTACAAAAAAATGAGCCAGAATGAGGAGATTAAAACATGAGCGAATTGAAACCAAGAATAACGGAAAACGGAATTGATTATATCCTTG
>OJUG01000989.1_pt1 | contig 38799 bp, 29 predicted proteins | sample 1599841 | NCBI WGS metagenome assembly OJUG01 (sample SAMN04168659, study PRJEB22393) | human gut metagenome | biome: human gut microbiome; feature: stool | host: Homo sapiens | collected 2014-05-12 | reverse complement strand
TTATAGAGGAGGTGGCACGAAGTGACGGAGGAGTTTTTGGAAATAAAATGACTTTTTAGACAGCCCCTTTCCTGTTATTTCAATCCTCTCTTATGCAACAAAGGATCTTCCGATGGTTCCTGACCACGGAATTTGATATACTGCTGCATAGGGTCAGCATATCCGCCTTCTGACAGGACATATTTTCTAAATTTAGCTGCCAGTTCTTTGTTATAAATATCCCCGGAAGATTTGAAAGCTTGGAAAGCGTCAGCGTCCAACACTTCGGCCCAGAGATACACGTAATATCCAGCACTGTAACCGCCATCAAAAATATGAGAGAAATACGTGGAACGATAACGAGGTAATATCTCTTTGATCAAACCGTATTTATCCATAGAGGCTTTCTCGAAAGCGCTCACGTCAAAATCTTTCACTTCTGTATTAGAGTACCAATCCATATCCAGTAAAGCCGCAGCCACATATTCTACCGTCGCGAATCCCTGATTAAAATGTCCGCTCTCCTGAATCTTCTGGATTAACGCATCCGGCATTGTCTCGCCAGTCTGGTAATGTTTTGCATACATTTTCAACACTTCCGGTTCGCTCGCCCAATTCTCCATCACCTGTGAAGGTAACTCTACCATATCGTGAGGAATAGTACCCGCAATCCGCTGGTAATCGCCACGAGTAAAGAATCCGTGTAAGGCGTGTCCGAATTCATGGAACATCGTTTCCGTGTCATCCCAACTCAACAAAACGGGAGCATCCCCCACGGCAGGAGAGAAATTATAAACCACGGAAACTAACGGCATTTCTTCCTGTCCGTTCACTTTCGTGTAATGACGGAATTCGGTCATCCATGCTCCCGCCGACTTGCTGGCACGAGTGTAATAATCCAAATACAAAATTCCGAGAGAAGTTCCGTCAACATCTTTCACCTCGTAAGTTTCCACTTGCGGGTGATATAACGGAATATCCGTTCTTTTATGCATGGTGATTCCATATAATTTATTGGCAACCGCAAACATTCCATCCCGCACGTTTTCCAATTTCAGATAAGGAGCCATCTCGGATTCGTCCAGATCATATTTCTGTTTCCGCAATTTCTCCGCGTAATACCACCAATCCCAACTTTCCAGTTTAGACGTCATCCCTTCTTTTGTGGCAATAGCCTGCATTTCAGCCAATTCCTGTTTGGCAACTTTCAATGCCGGTTCCCACACACGTCCCATGAAATCATAGATAGCCTTCGGGGTTTTGGCCATGTTCACATCTACCACGTAAGCGGCATAAGTATCAAATCCCAGCAATTTAGCTTTTTCCGTTCTCAAATTCACCATTTTAGCTAACACGGCCTTGTTATCATTAGCATTGTCATTATTCCCACGCATATAATATCCCTTGTACAGCTTCTCCCGCAAATCACGATTTTGGGCATACGTCAGGAAAGGAATCATACTTGGTTTTTGAACCGTGAAAACCCATTTACCTTCCATTCCCCGGTCTTTAGCCTCGGCGGCAGCGGCGGCAATAGAAGTTTCCGGAAGTCCGGCCAAGTCTTTCTCGTTATCAACAACCAACGTGAAAGCATTTGTCTCTTTCAATAGATTATCACCATATTGCAAACTCAATTTAGCCAATTCACCATTAATCTGCATCATCTTAGCCTTATCTGCATCATTCAGATTCGCACCACCACGCACGAAATCATTGTAATACAGTTCCAACGTACGCAAAGCCAGAGCATCCAATCCCAAAGTCTCCCGTTTATCGTACAATGCCTTGATCCGGGCAAACAATTTAGGATTCATGTTAATCTCATCCCCGTGGGCTGTTACGGCAGGACTGATTTCCATGGCTAATTGTTGCATTTCATCATTCTTCATCGCCTCGTACAGGTTGAAGAATATCGCAGAGGTCTGATTCAGCAACTCCCCGGCTTTATCAAGAGCCACGATCGTGTTCTCGAAAGTCGGTTCTTCCGGGTTATTCACGATAGCCTCGATTTCTGCCTTGTGTTGTTTCATACCTTCCTCGAAAGCCGGCTTGTAATCCGCCGGTTTTATCTTATCAAAAGGCGGAGCTTGAAACGGGGTTTCAAACTTCTGCATTAACGGATTGTTCACCTGCTTAGCTCCATCCTTACAGGACGTTACTAATGCAGTAACACTCAAAAGTAATATAACGCTCTTTTTCATGAATAATGTAATTTATATTTAAGTATATTTCTCCCCACGTCCACAAAAACAAGGTAAAGATATAGATTATTATAACAATAATAGAATAAAATCACGGTTAAAAGGAAAGAGCCCGGTACAATACCGAACTCTTTCAATAAACGGATAATGTTTAACCCGTCCAACGTTTGGGAATAGCCCTATTTATTTCCTATTCATTTTTAGCTTGCGTGATAGTCAAATAATCTTGGTTATGTGCTTTCATCAGTTTTATATTAATTTTACGATCTCCACCTGTATTGTTAGGATCAACCTTAACGAAAACATTTTTATCCATTTTAATTATCGTGAACCCATTTATCAAAACAGTATCTAAAAAATCACGATTTACATGTTCAACTATAGTATCCGCAATTTCCTCATATACTGCATAAACTGTCCAAAATCCCCCTTTCGTTTTCACGATAACAGAGTCTCCTTTGGGATTAAGAGCAACGCTAGGTTCTTCCACTCCGATCCCAACGTAAGAGTCATCATTCTCGCAAGCAAACAATGCCACCACAAGTAATAATCCGAAAAATAAAAGCCTTGTCATTTTCATCATATTTTATTTATACAGTTACACTACTATACACTATTGATTTCAAAAATCATATAAAGTTGATTCCCAAGTAATGTTTTATTAATGGAAACATCACTTGGGACTAAAATATCATTAATTTAGTAAGTCCCTTTTCTCCCTCATGAGAGAAAGTTATACGATGCAATTTTACTTGTTCAGTGTTTGTCGTTCGCGATACAACACCAGCTCCAGAGTTGTCTAACTTTACCGGGATGTCCATTTCATCTACGTCCAAGATTGTTACATCATTACCCGATCGGGATAACGAATTGTTTAATTCTGCACGATATTGGTAAAATATCTCTAGTGCATTTTGCGCATCTTCACCAAACTCGATAAGTTTAGGTTAGTTACTTGTTACTTCAATATTACAACCACCAAGAAACAAAATGGATGTAAACAAGAATAAGATGTTTTTTTTCATAAACATTTGAATATTAGCGTGTCGAACAATAAATAAATTTATTACCTTAGTTACAAAGGTACTAAAAATATTTGATATAAAAAATACTTATCAAATAATCTCTTTTTGGCAAAAGAAAAACTTGAAACCGAGCGGAGCCTCCAATCTCAAAGGCCAAATAACCGGCCCCGAATCTAGTTTTGACATCAGCGGAGCTGACAATCTACCCCTGAAAAGCAACACCATACGCTGCAGAATAGAAGAATCGGGAACCTCGAAAACTCAATTCCAAGTCAAGGAAAAAATCAGCCTACACATACATCCGGTGCTTCAAAAACCACGTACTCCAGGGACCCGATCATCCTCTCCCTGTACTCTTCAGGAACCTCTAACATCAATAAAATATCGTCCAAATCCTCCAAACGAGAAAAGAGCACAAGAAATAAATTATTTAAACCTCCATATACACGCTCGGGGAAAAATCGGTTCGAGGATTCTTCCTCCCCTTCTTGCCTCTCTTTTTTTCGGCCCCGTTGAGATTTGCAGGCTCGAACTTTATTACCGTGGCGATAACACGTAACCCCATCAATCCGCAAAGGTCCTTGCACCAAAAGAGCAACAGGAATCGACAATGTGAATTATTCCTCAAATAATTATTAAAATTCACAAGAATACGGTTTTAAAACAGTAATACAGGAAACATGACAGAATTTATAAATCCTATCGGGAAAATACGAGAGAAATTCGGAAACGTGATCGAACGCCTGTTTCGTAACAAGGCCGTCACGTTCGAATTGATAGAATCATACACCCGTGTACGGCAAAAGGGTTCTTGACAGTTGCACGATAAAAGATTATTTTTAGTGTATGCAAAATTTTAATTAACTTCGCCACCAAAGTAAAAATACCAAAATTAATCAGATATGATAAAACATTCGTTCTTATGCATGGTCATCCTGCTTGTTTCTATCAGCACGGCCGTGTTTGCACAAAAAAGCGGACCTCGTTCCGGCTACAACTTTACAACCGTCGTTGACTTGAAAACGACCCCGGTAAAGAATCAACAAAGCGTGGGAACATGCTGGGACTACGCAACTCTCTCATTTTTAGAATCCGAATTACTGCGCAAAGGCAAACCTGTCTATGATCTCGCAGAACTTTACGTGGCTAAAAACGCCTACTTCGAGAAAGGATTACGTTACGTTCAATTCCACGGGAAGACAAACTTCAGCGAGGGAGGACAAGCTCATGACGTAATAGATATGATCAAAAAGTACGGAATTGTTCCGGAAGAAGTATATACCGGATTGCAATACGGACGGGATTTCCACATTCATGCAGAAATGGTGGCTGCTTTGCAAGGAATCCTTGATGCCGTGAACAAAAATCCGAACCGACAAATTACACCCGTGTGGACAAAAGGTTTCATGAGATATATCGAGGCTTACCTGGGTGACACCCCGGAAACATTCACTTACGAGGGCAAAGAATATACCCCGCAAAGTTTCGCGGCATCCCTAGATCTGAACTTGAATGATTACGTGGAATTGACTTCTTTCCAGATGTACCCTTTCTATGAAGAGGTGGAACTCACGATTCCCGATAACTGGATGCACGCCCGCTACTACAATCTACCGATTGACGAGTTAATGGAAGTGATGAATAACGCCTTGAAAAACGGGTACTCCGTATGCTGGGATGGAGACGTAAGCCACAACGGTTTCAGCCACCCGAACGGATTGGCCATTCTCCCGACCAATAATCCGGAAGAGATGATCAACGCAGAGATTGACAAGTGGACCACACTTAGTGCGAAAGATCGGGAACGTAAAATGCAGTCTTTCGAATCTCCCGTACCGGAAATGAAAGTAGATGACAATAAACGTCAATTCACTTTTAACAACCGCCAGACAACAGATGATCACTTGATGCACATCACCGGAATGCTAAAGGATCAGAACGGAACGATCTATTATAAGACCAAAAATTCTTGGGGAGAAGATCGTAACCCGTTCGGTGGTTATCTTTATATGTCCGAACCATTTTGTCGCTTGCAAACCGTGGCAATCATGGTTCACAAAGATGCTATTCCGAAAGCAATACGTAAGAAATTAGGATTATAATAAGAAATGAAAAAACAGCATCGGTTTTGATGCTGTTTTTTTATTATCGTTAAAACGAATTATCATCCGCTATCGACATGAATTTTTTACGAATCCACTGAGAGATTTTCGTTGTGATCTCCGGACCGGAATAAGGAATAAACTCTTCATACATATCCGCCTGTTCGAAATTATCAATTCCCACGGACAGAACCTCGATTCCTCTCTTCTTTCCTTCCCGCACGACTTCCCACACGTGTTCACGGGCATCCTCCCCGTCATACCCCGTAGCTGAGGGAGCCCCGTCGGAAATCATGAAGAACAATTTATTCTTAGCATCCGACTTGAACTTATCAAAACAATACAGCATGGCATACCCGTCAGCATTGGCATTTAACGCTTGTTGAGAAAACAGTTTTCCCAGTTGCAGTTTTTCGCCCCGATCGTGGAAACGAATAATCTCGATGCCCTCATCTCCACAGCGATGCCCGTATATCGAGTAATACACCACGTTCGGATACTTGTTGAAAGCCAAGGCTAACGCTGAAGAGATCACAATTTGCGTGGGAATCTTGTCTCCCGTACACATCGAACCGGACAAATCCAAAAGGATAACCACTTCCAAAATAGCCGAAGGAGCCATTACTTCCTCAAAAAATATATTCCGGTTATATCGGGATTGATACAATTCATCCTCATCCAATTCCCCTGAATCCTGCTCATAGATCACCCGGGCTCGATCCATTTTCCCGGAGAACATGGCCAGACTCAACTGTATTTTGGCCGCCAGTTCCTTTGCCCGGTTCAATAAATCATCCGAAATTTCGGCTACATCAGCCTCGAACTCCTCGATACGGTCACAAACACCCAATGCCCCCTTCCATTCCAGCTTTGACCGTTCCGGGCTCACGTATAACTGGGTCGAAAAAACAGGCTCTTGATTCAACGTTTTCCGCAAATCACGAATAACGGATTCAGCCATTTTAATCTGCTTATCCGTCTTGAAATCCTCGATACCCTTCATCGCCTTTTTCATCTCCTGCAAAAAGAAATGATCCGGACATATCTCCTTTTCTTGAAACAACTCGGTCAACATTCCCGCATACCAAACAACCTCCTTGTAAGTCAATTCCCCATAATCCTTGATCGATTTCAAGATCGCATTCACTTGCCGTACTTTCCCGTCATTACCGGGAAAAGACAATACTTCCCGCATATAATTACTCTCGTCCAGAAGATTCGGGTACAATATTTTAGAACAGATATAATCATACAAAGCCTCGGAACCATCCATTCCCCGATGTACGCCATCTTCACTCTGTCCACCATAAAATCCCATATAATGTTCCACGGCATTCAATCCCATCGCCAACCCTAACTTACGAGCCGCATACAAATAATAGTGATAACCGGGAAAATCCTTTACGAGTTTCGACTCCACTCGCCGATCTTCGATGAAATGAATCATATCATAATGCATTGGCGTGTAACGCAATTCATCGTCACTCAACTCTGCAATATCTTTTCCCGTGTAAATCAGATGTGCCAACTCGTGAACGAAATACCCGAAAAAGACAAATACTCTTGTCTCGTCCGACACGCCCAATCGCAACAATTTTAAATTCAGGGCAATATGCTTGGGATTCATCGACAAACTAGGAACCCGATTGGAAAGTACCATTTTAGGAATCTCCCCCGTGACATGAAAAGCGATCCTCGCACATACCGGAACCAATTTCAATAAATCCGTGGTTCCCAAATCCCGATCCAGTAAATTTCGAGCCATAGGAAAATTTCCCCACCAATCCCGGTCGATAAACTGCTCGTCATATATCTCTTCTATCCGTCGATAATCCATGACCACACGTTCAAAGAGTCTGTATTAAGGAACGAGCCACCGTCTCTTCCCCTGTTATCACGTAGTTTGTGAGAATCACCCGCTCGATCACCTCATCCAGCCTGTACCCTAACGGGATATAAGCCGCCGCATCCAGCACCTGACGAGTCGAAAGTGAAACGGATAGCGTTTCTTTCTGTTCGGCCAAACGTAACACCTCGGCGACCTTGGCCAATTGAGTAGCCGCATCACGAGACACCTTCGGGAACCGAGCCTGAATCAATGCAGCCTCTTCTGTCGTGGTCAAGTAATTTAACCGAACTTTGATAAACCGATCTTCAAAGGCTGTATCCAAACGTTGCGTAGAAACATAGGCAAATCCCACGTTACCTGCTGCCACGAAAAGCACATTTTCGCCTTTATTATAGCGTTTCCCGGAATCCTCATCATAGATATACGATTGTTGACGATCCAAAATAGTCATCAGGAAATTTGCCGCCACCATCGGGGTACGTGTCAACTCATCTAAGAATATTAACGTTGGTTTAGTCGATACAAAAGCCTTGAAAAACTCCGAACGTACCGCTTTCGTTTTCCCGTCATCCCCGATAATCAATCCTCCCACGAACATCTTTTTCGGCTTAAAAGCCTGCCCCATATCGAAAGCAAAATACTCCATCCCCATGGCATCCGCCAATTCCTTAGCAATGGAAGACTTCCCACATCCTTTCGGACCGAGTAAAAAAGGATACCGCTTTAAATAGAGCGTGTGACATAAAAATTCCCACGTCTGAACGGGAATACACAAACTATCCGAATGTTTCGGCGGGGTAAAAGGGAAAAGAGTAGCCTGTTCGGCCACGGACATATTATTTTTCATGTTTTAAACCTTACTTTATTAAGGTGTAAAATTAATATTTTCTTGACGTCAAACCTTGATAAAAATCAAGCAAACGATATTTACTTTCAATCAAATCGTTGATAAGTGTAGTAATATTCAGTATATACAACACCATCAACCCCATACGAATTACACGACAAAAGATTCCCTGCCTCATCGTATTTATGATCTTTAAGCACGTGTGCGGGTTTTCCATCTTGATATTCCTCCTCCAATATCAAGTAACCCTCGGAATCATAAGAATACTCCCACGTAGTAGTAAGCGTTCCAAAACTCAAATACGATGTCACCGTGCTTTTTTCTATTTTCCCAGCCCTATTATAAGTAGCCTCATATTTCATTTTAAGTTGCCCGTCTTTATCAACATCATGAACCAAAAGCAAATTCCCGGAATTGTCATACTTGTAATTCGTATGTACCCCAAGAACCTCGTCATTGAGGTAAGAAAGCTGCTGAATTTCACGATCCTGTTCATCATACGTGTATTGTGTCAGGTAATGATCTGTCTCCGCCCCGTACCCGCTCTCTGCTGTCGGAAGAAAAACTTTGTCCTCCACCAATATCTTTCCTGATGCGGAATAAGTATAATCCATCGTTAACCCTTTCCTCCCATCCGGGGCAAAAGCTTCCCAATGCAAAACTCGTCCCTGTTCATCATGTTTGTAATTTTTCCTTTCCTCCACGTTTTCGCCATCAACGTACAAGATAAAACTATCTTCATACCCGAAATCGTTGTAAGTATAGATCTCCTTCATCTCGTTACCCTTTTGGTACTCAGTTGGCAACATTTTTACAGTCCTAGTCAATACTAAAAACCTTGGTTGAGAAGGCTTGTTATCACTTTTCTCGCATGAACAAATTATACATGCGAAGATGAATAAGGTTATAAATTTCTGCATATCTTTTTGTATTTCTACAAATATATACATTTAAATCCTAAAATATCTATTATTCCCCATAAAAAAAACACCCCAAACTTAACAAGATTGGAGTGTTTGTATTTTTATCGAGTTAATTCTTTATTCCGCCCAAAGTTGAATCAAGTTCAAAATCGTCTGCTGCGCACGTCTCATCGTGTCCAGAGAACAGTACTCGAACTTACCGTGGAAGTTCATTCCCCCGGTGAATAAATTCGGACAAGGCAATCCCATGTATGAAAGACGGGCACCATCGGTTCCTCCTCGGATCGGACGGACAATCGGGGTTACCCCGGCTTGTTCCATGGCCTTGAACGCCTTATCGATCACTTCCGGATGTGGCTCAACCATCTCACGCATATTATAATATTGATCCTTCAAGGTTAACGTCAACACGCCTTCGCCATACTTCTGAGTCAACAATTCTACCACTTTCATCATGAACTGCTTTTTAGCCTCAAACTTCTCCCGGATATGATCCCGAATGATATAACTGATTTCCGCGTTCTCCACGGAACCGCTCAATCCTACCAAATGATAGAAACCCTCGTATCCATCAGTATGCTCCGGACGCTCCCAGGCAGGTAACAGGCTATTCACCTCGGCAGCTACCTGCAAAGCATTAATCATCTTATCTTTAGCATAACCCGGATGCACGTTACGTCCTTGAATAGCCACCTTGGCACTGGCGGCATTGAAGTTTTCATATTCCAATTCGCCCTCGAACCCACCATCAATGGTGTAAGCGAATTTAGCGCCGAATTTCTCCACGTTGAAATAATCCACTCCCCGGCCCACTTCCTCATCCGGAGTGAAACCGATACGGATCTTCCCATGTTTGATTTCGGGATGTGCCATTAGATACTCGGCAGCCGTCATGATCTCGGCAACACCCGCTTTATCGTCAGCACCCAACAAAGTTGTCCCGTCGGTTGTAATCAACGTGTGTCCTTTAAACGCGGATAATTCCGGGAAATCCTTCACCGTCATCATCAGATTTTCGTTCAAACGAATATCCTTTCCATCATAATTCTCGATAATCTGCGGTTTAATATTCGCACCGCTCATATCCGGACTCGTATCCACGTGAGAGATAAAACCAATCACCGGACGATCCTCATAACCCGGAGTAGCGGGAATTGTTCCCATAGCATAGCTATGCTCGTCCATCTCCACCTCGGTTAACCCAAGAGATTTCATTTCCTCTACCAAGTATTGCAGCAACACTTTCTGCTTTTCGGTAGAAGGGAAAGTCTCGCTCATTTCGTCACTCTGCGTGTCGAAACTCACGTATTTCAAAAAACGATCTTTTAAATCCACCATTTTTATTTTAGATTTTAAATTTTAGATTAAAACAGCTTAATCATTATTTTAGATTGCAAATTTCCAATTACATTGTCCAATTTAAAATTTACAATCTAAAATTTAAAATTAATCCGCCAGTTTAGCTTTCATAGAATCGTAGATGAAGTAAAGGATGATCAAAATATACATCACGACAGCCAATACTTCAGCACCACTCCAAGTGATAAACCAGTCAGCACCGCAATATTTCAGAATAGCACTGATCACACCCATTAAAGCCCCACCAGCAATAAATCCGGAAGCAATTAATGTACCACGTTCACGGCGAGCTTTATTCACATTCTCGTCCTTACTACGAGTACCCACGTACCAGCTAACCAAACCACCAATCAACAGCGGAGTATTCAAATCCAACGGGATAAACATTCCTAAAGCAAAAGCCAATGCGGGAACACCGATCATCGTCAAGATCAATGCCAAAGCCGCTCCGGCAAAGTACAGCAACCAAGGAGTTGCTCCACCTTCCATTAAAGGCTTGATCACGGCAGCCATCGCGTTTGCCTGCGGGGCAACCAACGCGTTCTCTCCCACGAAACCATAAGTCTGGTTCAACACCATCATTACACCGGCAATCGTGGCGGCAGAAACAGCCGTACCCAAGAACTTCCAGCCTTCCTGTCTGGCAGGAGTTGTCCCCAACCAGTAACCGATCTTCAAGTCGGTAATGAAACCTCCGGCCATAGACAGTGCGGTACAAACCACCCCACCGATGATCATGGCTGCCATCATTCCGCTCGTTCCGCTCAACCCGGCACTAACCAATACCAGCGAACTCAAAATCAACGTCATCAACGTCATTCCGGATACCGGATTCGACCCCACGATAGCGATAGCGTTTGCTGCCACCGTCGTGAACAAGAAAGAGATAATGAATACAATCAAGGTAGCGATGATCGTGTGAGTTAAATTACCCAACACGCCAAATTGGAAAAACACGAAAGTAGCGATCAGCACGGAGATAATCCCGGACAGGATGAACTTCATGGAAATATCACGCTGTGTACGCTCCACCACACCATCTCCTTTTTTCTTACCACCTAATTCACTAACGGCCAATCCTAAAGCCTGCTTGATAATACTGGAAGAACGGATAATACCGATAACACCGGCCATGGCGATACCACCGATACCGATATGACGGGCATAATTCGAGAAGATCTGCTCCGGGGTCATATCCCGCAACAACACTGTAATTCCCTCCCCAACAGCTAATGTCTGTCCATCAGCGAAATGGCTGATAAAAGGAATCAATACGAACCACACGGTGAAAGAACCGGCACAAATAATCGCCGCGTATTTCAACCCGATAATATATCCTAAACCGAGTACTGCCGCACCCGTGTTCACTTTAAATACCACTTTCATCTTGTCGGCAAGCACTTCTCCCCATCCCATAATACGGGTAGAGATTCCTTCTGCCCACCAACCAAAGGTACTCACACAGAAATCATAAAGACCTCCGATCAGACCACTCACGGCCAATAGTTTAGCTTGGTTACCTTTCTTTTCACCGGAAACCAAAACTTCCGTGGTTGCCGTAGCCTCTGGGAAAGGATATTTCCCGTGCATGTCTTTCACGAAATATTTCCGGAAAGGAATCAATAACAAGATACCCAAAAATCCCCCGAACAAAGAAGAAAGGAATATCTGGTAAAATTGAGCCTCCAGTCCTAAAATGTAAAGAGCCGGTAGCGTAAAGATTGCCCCGGCCACGATCACACCGGAACTAGCTCCGATAGACTGGATAATCACGTTTTGTCCCAACATATTTTTCTTCCCCAACATATTGCCCACACCAACAGCAATAATAGCGATAGGAATCGCGGCCTCGAATACCTGACCTACTTTCAGTCCAAGGTAAGCTGCTGCCGCAGAAAAAATGACCGCCATGATAATACCGAATGTCACGGAATAAGGCGTAACCTCCTTGGGTTTCGTGTTCGCCGGCATCATCGGCTTGTACTCCTCGCCCGGGGCGAGCTCCCGGTACGCGTTATCCGGGAGTGAATTCATTTGTTTGTTCTCTTGCTCCATTGTTTCTTTATAGTAAGTGATTTATTTTTACAACACCCCAAAGATAACGATTTTAGCGAAAAAACGGGAATTGTAACAACCTTTATACAAAAAATCCGTAATTACGACATTATAAATACCACATCATGAAAATCATGCACTATCTTGAAATACTATCCACGGGTATCAGCGTCATCAGCCTGATCATCGTTATCTATGGGGCGATAATTGCTTTTTGCGCGTTCATCCGTAATGAATCCCGACGTTTTACCGGGAAATACTCGTTCACGGCAACTCGTGAACTTCGTGCCGATCTAGGAACTTATTTACTATTAGGCCTTGAGTTTTTGATTGCCTCCGATATTCTAAAAACAGTTCTGGAACCCAGCTTGAATGAATTGGCTATACTTGGGGGAGTTGTAATTTTACGGACAGTCCTGTCCATTTTTCTCAACAAAGAAATCAAAGAATTACAAGTACAAAAAGAAGGAACGGGTGGTCCCGAAAAGGATTAATCCAACGTTTGGACACCGCCCCCGTTCACAAATAACACCTGCCCAGTGATCCAACTGGAAATCGGTGCTGCAAAAAAGAGGACCGCCCCGGCAATATCTTCTATTTCACCCAATCGCTTGATTGGTGTGTGTTCCAACATCTTTTTCTCGATCTCCGGAGTCAGCACGGATGCGAGTGCTTGCGTTTCCACGGCTCCCGGTCCCACGGCATTAATCCGTACATCGGGTCCGAAATCCATTGCCAAGTTGGCTGTCATGTGATTCAAAGCCGCTTTTGACGAGGCATAGGCACTCATGTTCGGACTCCGGTTGATACTTCCCATGGAAGTAATGTTCACGATCGAACCATAACCAGCCTGTTTCATATAAGGTACGGCCAACTGGCACAATCTCCAAGCACTGAACACATTTACCTTGAAAATACGTTCGAAATATTCCACCGTCACCCGAAAAGGATTTTCACGGCCTCCCCCGCCAACTCCCACGTTATTCACCAGAATGTTCAATTTACCAAACTCCACGATGGTCCGTTCCACGAGATTCATCAAATCCGCATCTCTCGTCACGTCACATTTCAGAGCCAAAGCCCGACGCCCCATTTCACGTATATCTTCTGCCACCTCTTCGGCTGCCGCCAGATTCACGTCACCAATCACCACATCAGCTCCCGCCTCTGCCAAAATACGGGTACTCCCGCAACCGATACCATTACCGCCTCCCGTCACGAGAGCTACCATTCCCGTCAAGTTCAACATTTTATTCAAATCCATCATCTTTCTTGTTTAATTTTCACACATTACGCTTTTCCCCCTTTCAAGGTTACTTCGAAACGAGAAAATTCCAAAAACAAGCGACGGGAAACGCTATCCATTTCACGTATTTTCAATCTTTCTGATATAGGTTTACTCTAGTTTACAATAAACTTTTTCAGGGTAATAACCGTGTTTACCCGTTGCATATTCGATGCACTTAGGGATTAAAGACGTATCAACTTCGCTACAAAGACGTATCAAAGACGTTCGTGAACGTCTTTGATACGAACTTGATAGGCTTTTACTCTATGATTATCTGGTAATTACCTTAAGTACTCATTCCTTCTTCATTTGATAACGGGTAGTCCTATACGCATTCTTGCATTTAGGAATTCACATTTCACTACAAAATTGTATACAAGTACCTTAAGTTACACTTCTATGTATTTTTCTCTTCGCCAGAAAAGAATACCATTCACGGGAATCTTGAAAAAGATTTCCGTGAATACTTTATTTTATATGACCGATCTGAATCCCTCAGGTAATTACTTCCACCCGGCCAACAATAATATTTCCAATTGATTCCCTAATTCATCATTACGCCCGGCTCCCCAAACCATTTCCACTTCATTTCCTACTTTTTCCTCAAAATAATTCATTACCCGGACCAATTCATCCATCATCAAATCCTCCGCACCATATTCAATGTACATCAAATACCTAGCATGATCCGCTTCTTCGATAACCGATCCCAATTTTGTCAGCACATCTCCGATTGCATCTATGGCTCGACTTTCGCCGACTCCCGTCCCGATCTTCAACCGAAACTTATTATTACCATCCATAAGATGCTCCACATCCCCTCGATCCAGACCTACCAAATTCTCTCCATGCACGAGAGGTACAAGGTCTTTTATAAATACATTTCTTAATTCTTCAACTGTAAGTGACGAATTATTAAACAATTCCTCCAATCTTTTTTCCATGCAATATTATTGATTACCATTTTCTCAAAAGTAATCAATTTTTGGAAATTACAAATCCTCTCCCTCGTCTTGAATGTGCCACGTCCAATCATTAATGATCACTTGCACAGCATGCCATAGGCCTTCCCCGTTCTCCCCGGCAAAATAGAAAACAACATCCCATTCATCCTGACGATCAAAATACTCTTGGGTACTCCAATTACGCCCGGCCATCATGGTCTTGCTAAAATAATCGGTAAGACTTATATTAAACACCGGCTTATTCGTGGCTTTCTCCGTCACGACAAAACGAGTCGGCCGATCGTCCATCAAACGCATCGTGTTCAATTCCACACCAATAGCGGCAGGACTGATCTGTTTGCTATAATAGGGACGAAAACTCAACTCATCATCATCCTTCAATTGATTCTGATGATCAAGATACCCGTTCGATTCAAGAATCTCGTAATCATAATCATCCACGGCAAATCCACCTCCACCATTCTCCGGCTGTTGGAAAATAAATCTTACGGTATTTGTATTCTTGATCAAGTTAATCGTCTCGACAAGATTAATGTTACCGGTAAAGTTTACATCATTGATTTCACCATACCAAAGCGGTTCCAACGCTTTATCAATAATAAGCGATGACGTTCTCTTCAATTTTAATTCCAACTCCGTGATCGACGCACCCGGAGCCAACTGAGGAACATCGTACGAATCATGCACCCCGGCCCAAGCCATCAACTTGTATTCTCCCAAAGGAAGTGCCACGGACATCTGGTAATTACCGGTAGCCAACGCATCCCCCTCTTCGGCTTGTTGGAAAAGGAATTTGCCATCCCTGTCGAAAACATAGAGCTCCACTTTATCTACCTGTTTATGAAAAGCACAGACGGATAGCATGTTATAGTCATATTTAAACTTGACAAACAAGCGACACTCCGGCAAATCTTCATTAAAGGCATCACAGGATATGAAAATCCCTGCACCAATCATCAGTAAACCAACGATCAGTAAATTTATATGACTTTTGAAATTCATTTCTTTCTTTTTTGGCGTTCCATTCTACTAATGGCAGACAACATCTCCTCCCATACCAAGAGGTATAAATTTGTGAGGGACAAGCGTTGTCCCCCACAATTTGACAGAATCATCAAACTAATTATAATTCCTCTGTTTGAGTATACCAAGTCCAAGGATTCACGTTAATTCTGATAGACAAATATTTGTCCTCATCCTCATCTTTGGTACCCGGATCCGGTTTCGGAACATTCGGATAACCCGGATTGTTTACCTTAGAAATATGCACGTCGTAAACAGAATTACGCACCACTCCGAATTCTCCATATTCATTGTAAATCTGATCGGTATCGTCATGTTTAATCATAATCGGATAGTAATTCACCCCACCCTTGTAATAAGATACGGTTCCATGACGGTAAGCTCCATAATTTTCCACGTTACTTCTTTTCAGATTAAAATTAGCAACCACCTCATCAGCTCTCGCTTCGGGAGTTCCACTACCCCTGTCAATCGATACCTCCGGAGTTCCGATAGCTACCAGATACTTATTCACAGTTTGGGATAATGCTGCAGTATAGATAATACTAGGATCCTTATCCTCGCTGGTGTACTTGTACAACAATTCCGCTTTAATATAATCCATCAACAAATTCCAAGTATAGTACCCGCCATTAACCATAAGCCAATCTGCACCTGCCATCAATTCTCCATGATTCACATTATCCGCAGGATTATCGTAAACATTCTTATCCGGAGTAACCAATCCTTTCGGAGAGTAAATAACTTTAAACAGGACCTGAGTTGTGTAAGCCCACACGTTATGCTCGGCTGTTTGGGTGTTCTCAAGACAATACTCCACGTTGTTCACGGATATTTCAGTCGGATGCCAAGCTCCGGAAGCTATATTCGCTGCATCCATCTCGTAATTATATTCTTGCAAATAACTTGTAAAATTCGGGTCGGACATCAAGGGTTGTACGTCATGATTCGGATCCTTTCTATATGACCCCAGATCATACTGGTCAAAAGGAGTGATACATCCTCTCGGAGTCTCTTCCATCCATGTCTTCACACGCTCAGATACCGGGAAATATTTCTTGTTCGTTGCATTCAAAACCCAACCGGGTTCAGAGATATTCGCCTGCAAATTATTAGCTGCGATATTACCGTTGTCAGTATATACCCGAACCTTTGCCACGGCACGGTCTATATGAATAGAAAGCGGTTGGCTCTCAGCCTTTGATGCTGAATTATAAAGAGTCAGATCTGTCTCATCTCCATTGGGAAGAGATGGCTCCAAACCACCTTTAGCATTCGTCATCATGAAATAAGAGGGTGAGGATAACGAGGCTATAGCCACAATAGCTTGATTAAACTCATTATAAGTACTAACGTTCGTAGGTAAATCTGGACTTGGATTTGCAATCACCAGAATCCGTTTAGAAGCAGCCGGAACTTTAAAAGCCGTCCCCAGAATTCCTTCCGGTTGTCCGGGTTCTCCCGCTTCTGTATCAGAACCTACAGTAAAAGACTTATCAGCAGTCACATTATGTGCCGCATCAAAGAAAATAACCCGAAGTTTACTCACGGTAGATTCTGCCGGAGTTCCCATCTCCTTATCCGGGTTATTCAATGCCCTACCCAAGGCCTTCGCTGCGGCAGTCTTAATATCCAAAGAGATCCACGCCTCCCCGGTAGGATCCGTTACAATCCCGTCATCATCATCATCTCGACCGATATGGTCATTACTACACGCCGCAAACAACAATACTAAAAGTGTCGCAGCAAAATAATACATCTTCTTCATAGTTACAAAGTTTAATTGAAAATTGGTTGTTTGTTTGTTAAAAAATTGATTGGTTTATTTATCAAATTATTATCAATTGATTCTATCTCTACTCTTATTTATAAATCACCCTAGATTTCATTTCCTGATCATTCGCTTTCTTCTTACCAAGCTCCTCCAAGTTTTTTCCTGCAACTTCAAGCCCGGCATCCGAAGCTGCCTGCAAGAATCTTTCGGCAGCATCGTAGTCACCCTTCAAAAGGGCCAACACTCCCGCAGCATTCGCATATTCCGGTAATTCCTGATGTTTCACCTGAGCCAAGAATTGACCTGCCGTTTCCGTGTCTCCGCGAGAAAGTGCCGCTATTGCCGCATTCAATTTAGCAACATCATCTTCCGGGAATAATCTCACGGCAGTTTCAAACACGTTGATAAACTCACGAGATCCATTCGGGTAAGTATTTGCCACCAAGTACATCTCATTCAAACTCAAGTTCTGCGGACGCACCTTTATAATCTCCTTCGCTTCCTCCACGTTGAAGTTCTTAACATGGTACTCAACCTTGCAAATGGCAACACGCAATCCCGGATAAACATTTCGAAGCAAATAACGATAAGGCACCCCTCCCTGCAACTTCATCAAACGTTCTTTTCGCTCCTGCCCGTCATAGTTATCTATGATTGATTCGACCGCAGTTTTGTAAGTGACATCAAGATTCGCCAAGGCTTTGCGCAAACCTTCCCAGTTCTCACCACCGAAAACGATGTGGTAAAGTGAAGGAGCAAACGAGTAACGTCTTGCCAGATAATTCTTCAACGCCAAAGCTCGTCCTTCAGACAATCGTTTATTACCGGCCAAAGAACCTTCCGGAGAAGCATACCCGATAAGATCCAAGCGGTTAATCGTAATATCATGGTCAACATGCAATTCATCAATCATCGCCCGAATCTTCGCTAGCTCCACGGGATTATTCATGTATTCCGGCTGAATATAAGTCTGGTTCACCTCGAAGTCCAGAAAAGCCTCTACTTGTTTTTCCCGGTTTTTAATTGGTTCGGGTACGGGTTGCACGTAAGCCAGATGGGGTACCACCCGGTAAGGAACCGGAATGAAATCCAGCTTCACGGTATCAATGGTCTCCACTTCCATCCAAGCCACTTCCCCACAACCACATTCATCTTTCTGAACGTCCAGATAGGCTTCCGCCATCCAAGCTTCGAAAGGAAGAGTATAGCGATACTCTATCGTTTGATTTTCAGCCTTCACGTTTCTCACCACCTGATAATGGGCCGGGTAAGCCGATCGTTCCGAGGAACTCGTCAGGGAAAGAACCCGCTCGTAGGTTAAGTACTCGTTACGCCCTTTAAGCGAAACTTTGGGAAGTTCAAGCGTGTCCGAAGAGGACACTAACCGGGGGATAATATCTACTGCCCCGGCAGACTTCACTTTCACGTGGTCCAAGACAATATCCATTTCCACGTAAAGCGTTTTCCCCGCTTGTAACACTCGTACCGAATTGACATTAATAGTTCCGGTATAAGAGGATTTTGACTGGGCTGCCGAAGTTAATGTCCCTAGCAAGAAGGCCATCAACACGCAAGCCGTGTATCGTATCATTATTTTCATACTTTACTTGATTAAATAGATTAGTGAAATACCGACCTTTGTCGGACCGAAGTAATTCCGATTTCCGGATTTTAACCGGGAACCGCATTCGGCACATGGGTACTTGTCATACACGATACGGGCATATCCCAATCCGAGAGTGGCTTCAATCCCCCAACGTCTTTTCAGAATCCAAGCGTGACCGACAGAAATCCCGGCTCCATAAAGATGTCCCTCGTACCGATTTTGTTTCATGTTCTCGCTGATAAAAGACCAGTCCGGCAAATTACCCACGTTAAAATCAGCATAATGAGCATGCAAACCGATAAATGTCCGCCGAAAGCGTTCACAAAACCAGTAACGAACCTCAGGCTGTATGCCCCAATGTCGCAAACGTGTCCCGTCATTAAACTTCCACGGGTTCAGATTCACCGGCACATCCAACGTCCACTTCCGGGCCAAGCTAAATTCCACGCCTAGATTAAAGGTCGTTGTTGCATCGTATAACAGGTTTGTCTTCACGGCCACTTTCTGGGCATGCACCTCAGGAATAGCACAACAGGCAAGTAAAAAAATAAATATTAATCGTAGTTTCTTCATAGTTTCTTTTTTAGTTGATCCGCATTATCAGGAAGGATATGTCGCTTGAGTTACATAAACTTTTATTCTTTGAGTTGATCCTTTACCTATCGAGACATACACAATTCCCTCCCGGCGACTAGATGATCCGTTTTCTTCGATTTTCAAGTTAATCTTTCCATCATCCACGTATATATAATCCGGGTCATTACGAATCTCCCCGTTTCCGGGAGCCAATTGTAGCCAGCTATGATTTGCGTAATCCTCCACGAAAGCCGAAACATAATACCCGTTATTAATAAATTCACCAATTGTCCTAGCATTAGCTGAAATCATATCTTGCCTCCTAACCGTGATAATCTTCCTTAGATTGCCAAGATTCAATTCGATCTCTCCCGAATCAAAACCTGCCAACATCTGAATCTCTACCTCTAAAGGCGAAGTCGTTGAAACCGGAATCTTTCCATCAGAAGGAGAAACAATCTTCAAGTTACTCGTCAACGAGGTAATCGTCCTTTTTTCCGGGAACTCGGTCTTACAATCCGTGATCAAAGTAAACGCCGTGTATATTCTAGTTGTTCCCGCGCTTGCATAAATCTCAAAATGAGAATTTGTTACACCAAGATAATACTCGTTATTACTCACAATCTCATAGGCGGATTTATCTTGCACCAAAATAGTATAATCCAGATTCGTGTTCGACGCAAGAGAAGCTTTGACATCAGCTATCGAACTAAATCCTCTCCCTTTGATAGAAGTGATCGTAAAAATATATTCCGTGTTACGCTGGATATTCAACACATTCCGGTTATCATCCACGAGAGCCATCTTGTAAAAAAAGGATTCTCCATTATAACGTCCTCGAATAATAAGATAAGTATCATTCGACGAGGTGTGGGTTTCGTAAACATAGAGAGGATTATCCCCTGTTGTTTGTTCTTGCGGCATAATCTCGTCCGCTTCCACGATATCTGATATATACGAATCATCTCCTCTATATTCCACTAAATTTTCAGCACCAATATTCTGTTCCAACGTTTCGGTTAAATTATGCAGTTTCGAACTCTTAGCCACATTCGTCACCGCGGTAATTCCATCCAGTACAAAACCGGGAGCCGTATTTCTCACGACAATCCTGCCAACAGCACGTTTCAACTGCATCTGGGGCATGGTCACCCCGGTACCAATCCTAGGCAAATCGATCAAATCACTCATAGGCAACTTTTGCCCAACATAAGGCACCGTGTTCTGCGGATCTGTCAATGCCGCCGTATGCAAATTCTCACAAGCATAAGCAAGGGTCTTATTTTCAAGACAAGTACTAAAGTTCTCCGTTGAAAACGCGTATGGCATATTCCCCACGTAAAAATGACTTGCCGGATTTGCCAGTATCAACAGCCGACAGGCATCAGAAGATTCCGTCAGGTAAACATACGTTTTACCATTAAGTTCATCTGCCTGAACCGCCTCTACAAATTCCGCATTCCCATCTGTTCCCCGAAAAACAAGAACCCAAATTCCTTGCTCCACGGCTGTTTCACTCGCACTAGCCCGGGCCACAGGTAACCCGTAAGCTCCGGTTTTAGTGAATAGCTCGAACCTGATTTTTTCATCTGTAACCACAGGCCCTCCCCTTTCATCCTCTTTTATCGAACACGCCGAAAAAGATAATAACAACGTAAATAATATCAATATTCCCTTATACATCACTCATCAATTTGAACTCATTTCATCTTTCACGCAACGGATTGAATAACCGAATGTCGGCAAAATATGCAGGTGCCCGGGATTCCAGCCGGCAATCTCCACTGACCAAACTGATTTCACGATACTTCCTTGTGCAGTAGCCGTATTCGGTCCCGTAGATGAACTCCAATAATATCCAGTCTCACCAACATATTCCAGATATCCACCCCGATCCAAACGACGTCCCGCGGCCGGGAAAAAAGTCGAGGCATTATTTTCCGAATTATAAACCAATGTTCCCCGGTAAGCCACACTTGGACTGTTTATGGAAACCCCAACTCCCAGTCGAGCTGTAAGCCTTGAAGTTGTTGCAATCTGTACTTTCATCGGACGTCGATCATAGTAACCATCAGCGTAAAAACCAAACAATAAATTTATATCCTTATTGGCCACGTACGCTGGTGAGGTCTTCTCCCTGATCGCTATTTTCTCGTTTTCTTCATCTCCTTTTCCAACAAGGACCTCTGTATCGGGAATGGTCTCCCCCTGCCAAGGATTTAGCCATAAAGATTGCCTCCATTCCGAGAACGCGATATTCTCTTCTCCCTTAATCCGTTCCGTGACTGTAATTCCGTTAACATCAACATAGCCATTCCCGTACCTATAATTCGGGTAAGGTCCATTATATGAAACCTGATCAATATACCCATCTGACGGGCGATGATAACCGGGAGGACAAACCTCAACCTCTTCCCCATAGCCATACTCGTATTGCTCGTCAGACCCGGACGATGCCCATATTGGAATCTTATTCCAGTATTGGGTAGAGGTCCAGTAACCTTCGGGAGAATCCGTATTATATGGCAATGCAGGATTGTAAGCCCGGCGAATAAAGTCAGCCATATCCTCGTCTGTCTTGCTTAATGCCCACTGGTAAAAAGCTCCTGCCTGCGTGGGATAATCGACAAACTTGGCATCCCGCTTGGATGTCTTCGCGTACAAGCCCACGTAATCTTCTGTTTTATTCTTCAATTCACGATCCGTGATATTAAAGGCCGAGAATTTTCTGGCATAAGCACGAGACTTACCTTGTAAGGGCCCGTCAAGTATACTCGATTGCGGATTCATGATATAATCAGCCGCCTCTCCTTGTCGAAGATAAATCTTATACGACGGGCGCCAACCATTTTCAACTGTAGTCGCCTGCGTAAAAGTCAACGTAACCGTGGCATATCTCGGAGTTTTCTCTCCTGTACTTCCCGTATTCGGATTAGGACTTCTCCAACCAACACGGAAATAAACACGTCCCCTACCATTTATCTTAGTTCCACCACTTTCCATTTCCCCCTTCTTATATTCATTCGGACGCACGGGATATTCCTCCGGCTTACCGGGATTATCCGTTCCGACATAAGGATCGAAACTAGGTGTCGTACTCAATATAACTTGATCTTTATAAGGTTCGTCAACTTCCACTTCCCAATACCCTAAAGCATAATCCTGTTTTTCCAAACGTGGTAATTGCGTGGAAATAATCCGTTCGCCAACCTCATTTTCCCGGAAAAAAGCACCTATATATCCATAACCATTCCAATGGTCACCTTGAAAATGCGCACCATACTGGCTCGTATTCACCGTTATCTCCCGTTGAAGGCTGTTCTTCCCATTCTCATCCTCCGCCGACAATATCAACCGGAAAATAGAATGCCGCCCATCAGGATTTACCAGAGAAGTCTCCACGTCCATGTTGTACTCATCCAATAAAATATCCATATACCCGGTTCCCTCTCCACGTATAACATCATAAGTATATGCAAAACGTGTCGTTGAATTTTCCCCCGCAGCAAGTATAAGATCGTTAAATACCTTCTCCGTCTTCATCGTCTTAGAACCCGCAACAATCACGTCCGGCAACACCTTCACGACAGGCATATTCGAAGAGAATGTAATTCTGGCCCCGTTAAAGTCGGTAATGTTCACACTTATATCCGAAACATTCAGATAACGATTCTGCGCTTCCCATCCATGTTCTTCCTTTCCCCAAGGAGTAACTTGAATATTGATATTTATCGGGTCCTTGATAACGCCCGTAAGCAAAAGTGCCGAATTGTAAGGTAACGTGTAATTGTCCTTTGAAGCACCACTCACGCCCGCAGTTTGTATCTTTAAATAACAGGAAGGGCTATGTCTCTCTTCCAAATCCACCTTAAAAGTAATAGCCTTACTATCATCATTTTCAGGAGTAAAATTACTGAAAGGCAAAATAAAACGTGTAATCTTTTTTACCCAAACAATACCACGAGACCGCTGTTCCGCACTAGGCGTAACACTTGTAAAATAACCGGCATCATCCGCCAAAGTATATTTCCGGGTTTTATTTCTACCAAGTGATGTATTACTTGCTGACATCAATGTAATCCCCTCCGGAACATTAAAGAAAGTAACCCCTTTAAAATAATCTGTCAAATCTTCTTCTCCTTCCAACACGACATCCACACGTGTTGCCAGTCTTTCCAACTGCAACTCGATCTGACGCTGTATCTCTCCTCCGTCCACTCTCGCTCCATCCTGTCCCGGAAGGACCTCTACATTCTCCAACTTCTGGAACATCGGAATAGAAACACTCGATTGAAAAGCTTGTTCCGGGTACATGATACTTTCAAGATCAGCATACTCATAGATTCCATTTAATGCATCTACAATAATCACAATATTCGGCTCATTAGCCAAGAATACGAAATCATACGTACCATCATCTATCGGATGGTTAATCACGTCATTCAACTCTGCATAATACAACTTATTGCTCACGCATCGCCCCGTATTTTTATTAAATGCAAGAATCCGAAGTCGCTCGATCTCGTTGTCAAGTGGATCCGTTGAATTCAACAGACGTCCTCCTCGCACCTGTAAATATGCCGCTGCATTCTCTGCATCATCCGCTTTCAAGCGTTCTTCAATACAGGACATCAGTAGCACAGATGCCAGAATTATCCCCAAAATATGTATTTTCTTAATCATTCCTTCCAACTATAAATAGCCTTATACACTCATATTATATTGAGATAAACAAAAAGATGTTATTTTACTTCAAACAATACCTGTATGACCGATTATTATCAATCATCATGATTACTTTATAAAATAAGTAACTACCTTTGTCATCTGTAAAAAAATACCTGATTATTATCCATTATTCCTTTTCATTTTATACATTACAAAAATACTTTCAGGAAATCAAGAATTAGTACTATTTATAGTGTATTTACAATCTATTATGCCTCTAATGAAGTAATTAAAATTAACAAATGACCCGCATTTAGGTAATTTTACTATATGCAGGCACATTTTGTTTCATTTTTCAAAATATATTAAAACGGAGGCACGGATAACAAAAAAGAGTTGTATTTATAGCTTGACAGGGAATCCCACACAAAAAAGATCGCCCGGAAATAAATTCCGAGCGATCTTTTTCTATTATTAAGGAGTATTACTCGCCGTATTTCATTTCTGCACGACGCTTGTAACCTTCATAACGCCATTTAGCGTCAGACTGAGTCTTGGCAAACAATTGCTCAGCTTCTTCCGGAGCAGCCTTCAACAAGGAGTTGAAACGAACTTCACCCATCAGATAGTCACGGAATTTACTATAATCCGGCTCCTTAGAATCCAATTGGAACGGGTTCTTACCCTCTTCTTCCAATGCCGGGTTATAACGGTATAATTGCCAGTATCCGCATTCAACAGCCTTCTTCTCTTCAGCTTGAGATTTACCCATGCTTGCTTTCAGACCGTGGTTGATACACGGAGCGTAAGCGATGATCAATGAAGGTCCGTCATATGCCTCTGCCTCTTTCAAAGCTTTCAAATATTGAGCTTGGTTAGATCCCATAGCAACTTGTGCAACATACACATAACCATAAGACATTGCCATTGCACCCAAATCCTTCTTGCGAACACGTTTACCGCTGGCAGCAAATTTAGCCACGGCACCAACAGGAGTTGATTTAGAAGATTGACCTCCAGTATTTGAATATACCTCGGTATCAACCACCAATACATTCACGTTATGACCGCTTGCTAACACGTGATCCAAACCGCCGTAACCGATGTCGTATGCCCATCCGTCACCACCGAAGATCCATTGAGATTTCTTCGTGAAGTAAGCCTTCAATTCTAAAATCTCTTTAGCGATAGCTGAATTTTCTTTAGCTAACGCAGCAGACATATTGTCGCTGACAGCTAAAGTCTTCTCTCCATCCTCGAAAGCAGCAAGCCATTCGTTAACAGCAGCCTGAGTTTCGGCAGAGAAACTTGACAAGTTCTCTTCCAACAATCTCTTAGCACGGTCACGCAAACGGTTATTACCCTCTGCCATTCCAAGACCATACTCGGCATTATCCTCGAACAATGAATTAGCCCAAGCTACACCACGTCCTGATTGATAATTCTTGCAATACGGAGTTGAAGGAGCTGAACCTCCATAGATTGAGGTACATCCGGTAGCATTAGCCACCATCATTCTCTCTCCGAACAATTGAGTAATTAATTTAATATACGGAGTCTCACCACAACCGGCACAAGCTCCGGAGAACTCGAACAAAGGTTGTTGGAACTGAGAATTTTTCACGTTATTCGGCTCAACTACTTTCTTGTAGCCAACCTTTTTATCCATGTATTCGAAACGAGCGATTTCAGATTCTTGAGATTCAAGCGGTTTCATTACCAATGCTTTCTCCTTAGCCGGACAAACATCGGCACAGTTACCACAACCCGTACAATCTAACGGAGATACTTGAATCTTAAACTTCAATCCTGCAAGTTCCTTACCAATAGCCGGCTTGGTTTCTGTTCCGGCAGGAGCGGCAGCTAATTCAGCGTCAGAAATCAAGAACGGACGAATAGCAGCGTGAGGACAAACGTAAGCACATTGATTACATTGAATACAATTATTCACTTGCCATTCCGGAACATTAATAGCGATTCCGCGTTTTTCGAACTTAGAAGTTCCGGCAGGGAAAGTTCCGTCTTCACGTCCAGCAAATGCACTAACAGGAAGATCATCCCCTTTTTGTGCGTTCATCACGTCAACCACGTTACGGATAAATTCCGGACGGTTTTCGTCACAAACACATGCTTCGTCTTTCAAGTTTGCCCATTCAGCAGGAACAGTAACTTTCACTACGTTTTCAGCCAAACCACCCGCATCAACAGCAGCATAGTTCATCTTCACAATAGCCTCACCCTTCTTTCCGTATGACTTGTCGATAGCTTTTTTCATCTCACTAACAGCCAAATCGTAAGGAATCACGTTCGTGATTTTAAAGAATGCAGACTGCATGATCGTGTTCGTCCGGTTACCCAAACCTAATTGTTGACCGATCTTCGTCCCGTTGATAATATAGAAATTAATTTCGTTTTCAGCCAAATAACGTTTCATTGCATTCGGAAGATGCTCTCCCACCTCTTTTTCATCCCAAAGAGAGTTTAACAAGAAAGAACCACCTTTCTTCAAACCTTTCAATACATCATACATGTGAATGTATGCAGGCACGTGACAAGCCACGAAGTCAGGAGTAGTTACCAAATAGGTTGAACGAATAGGATCATCCCCGAAACGAAGGTGAGAAGCCGTAAAACCTCCTGATTTCTTAGAGTCATAAGCGAAATAAGCTTGGCAATATTTATTGGTAGCTCCACCGATAATCTTGATAGAGTTCTTATTAGCACCTACAGTACCGTCAGAACCTAATCCGTAGAACTTAGCCTCATACATGTGGTCTGAGTTCACTTTTACTTCCGGTTCAATAGGAAGAGAACGGAAAGTTACATCATCCACGATACCAAGAGTGAATTGATTCTTCGGCTCGTTCATAGCCAAGTTCTTGTAAACAGCAATGATTTGTCCCGGAGTTACATCCTTAGAACCTAATCCATAACGTCCGCCAACGATCATCGGGGCATTCTTCTGACCATAGAACACGTCTTTCACGTCAAGATACAACGGATCTCCGTTTGCACCCGGCTCTTTCGTACGGTCAAGCACTGCAATACGTTTTACCGTAGCAGGAACAGCTTCCATGAAATATTTAGCAGAGAACGGACGATACAAATGAACAGCGATCATACCCACTTTCTCGCCATTAGCAAGCTTGTAATCGATCACCTCACGGATAGTCTCGGTTACAGAACCCATAGCGATAATGATATTCTCGGCATCTTTAGCTCCGTAATAAACGAACGGACGATAGGTACGACCGGTAATCTTGGACATTTCATCCATATAACCAGCCACAATATCAGGAACTGCATCGTAGAACTTGTTAGCCGCCTCTCTCCCCTGGAAATACACATCCGGATTTTGAGCGGTTCCCTTTGTTACAGGGTTCTCAGAATTCTGAGCCCGGTCACGGAACTCCTGCAAAGCCTTCATATCAACCAAGCCACGAATATCTTCCATATCCAACTCTTCGATCTTCTGGATCTCGTGAGAAGTACGGAAACCGTCAAAGAAATTAACGAAAGGAACTCTTGACTTGATAGCCGTCAAGTGTGATACAGCAGAAAGGTCCATTACTTCCTGTACAGAACCGGAAGCCAACATAGCAAAACCAGTTTGACGGGCAGCGTAAACGTCTGCATGATCACCGAAAATAGAAAGTGCATGAGCAGCCAAAGCACGAGCACTCACGTGGAACACGCAAGGGAGCAACTCTCCTGCAATCTTGTACATATTAGGAATCATTAATAATAATCCCTGAGAGGCCGTATAAGTCGTGGTTAACGCACCAGCTTGTAAAGAACCGTGAACAGCTCCGGCAGCACCTGCCTCTGATTGCATTTCCATCACTCTTACAGTCTCCCCGAACAGATTCTTTCTACCTTTAGCAGCCCATTCGTCTACATACTCTGCCATCGGAGACGACGGAGTAATAGGATAGATACACGATACCTCGCTGAACATATAAGCTACATGAGCAGCGGCCGCGTTACCATCACATGTGATAAATTTCTTTTCTTTTGCCATTTTTTTAAACATTAACTAACAATAGTTGATCACTCTATTTAAGATTTTTACTTCTCTCAATACACAAAACCGGCAAGCCACAAGGGTATAACATTCTTTTTACCTCGTTCGATCATATCGGTCATCAGAATTACTGAATCCCGGACTCGCCCTTTATCTCCTTGTTGCCGTACGGAAACCTCATATTTCTGGTTCACGAACAAATCTTCATTTCCAGAAAAATTCAATTTTGCCACGGCACATAATTGACTAATTAAAAATGTTTTCCGAATCATCAATGAATCTGTCTGATCCAGACAAACCGCATTCAGCAAATTGGGATTATGCAAAAATACTTGATTCGGTTTTAATCCGTTCTCATCATCACTTTCCCGATCAAACAACAAGGTCAACAACCGAGCATTCTTCATGTAATGCAGGTAATTCAATACCGTTGCACGAGAAACACCAATCTGCGCACTCAGCTTACTGATATTAATATTACTATTACCATTTGCCACGATAAAAAGTAATTGTTTCAATTTTGTCAAGTACTTCAGCTCGATTTGATTATTGTACGGAATATCAAACTCCAATGTTAAGTTGATGTTTTTCAGTAAATAATCAATATGTGATTTCTCCTCCAAATATATGGGATAATAACCATATTTCAAATAGTTATTAAAAAAAGCTAACGGGCGTACTTTCTCCAAAATATCATTCACGATCTCCTCGTGATGTTCCACGATTTCCTCGAAAGAATAAACGGGAAACTTATATCCCGTTTCTAACTCCAAAAACTCCCGAAACGACAAACCGCTCAGGTTGTACATCTCCACGATTCCATGCAAATATTTGTTGGATTTGACCCGTAAAATAGAAGATGCGGTGAAAACGATCTGCAAATCCGAGAAACGATCGTAAGCCTCCCGCAATTCCCGATCCCAGTTTGGATACTTATGGATCTGATCCAGCAACAATACTTTCCCTCCCAGCTTGTAGAAACGTTCCACGAAATTAAACAATCCTTCCATCGCAAAGAACAAGTTATTAATGTTCACGTAAAGACAAGAAGGATCGTCCTTGTAATGATCCTTGCAAAAATCTAGTAGGAAATTGGTCTTTCCCACACCACGACTTCCCTTTATCGCAATCAACCGGGCACGAGAATCTATCGTATCCAATAAACCGCGACGGATAGCCGACGTCCTTTCTTTCATCAGGATCTTATGCGTGTTACGTAAACTCTCCATTTTTTATTCTTTGCAATGCAAAGGTAATAAAAAAAGCATGGTTTTGTAATCTACATGTTGCAAAACATACATTTCATACATCCCAATGAACATTCATTCACGCATAACCCGCTATACCATTGCGATATAAGCACGTACTTAAAATGATTCTATATTTGAGGCATCAAAAAAGCGAGTCCAAATGAACTCGCTTTTCCATATTATAAAACTTATAAAACTATTTATCATTCATCGAGATCAAAAATTCCTCGTTAGATTTCGTCTTTTCCAAACGATCCTTCACGAATTGCATTGCCTCAACAGAATTCATATCCGTCAGATAGTTACGCAAAATCCAGATACGGTTCAACGTGTAGTCCTCCAACAACAAGTCATCACGACGCGTGCTTGATGCCGTAATATCCACAGCCGGGTAAATACGACGGTTGGACAATTTGCGGTCTAACTGTAACTCCATATTTCCAGTACCCTTGAATTCCTCGAAAATCACGTCGTCCATTTTTGAACCGGTCTCTGTCAACGCAGTTGCCAGAATCGTCAACGAACCACCATTTTCGATATTACGGGCTGCACCAAAGAACCGTTTCGGTTTGTGTAATGCATTTGCATCCACACCACCGGAAAGCACCTTTCCGGATGCAGGAGACACCGTGTTATAAGCACGAGCCAGACGAGTAATTGAATCCAACAGGATCACCACGTCGTGTCCACACTCAACCATACGTTTAGCCTTTTCCAACACGATATTAGCCACCTTCACGTGACGCTCTGCCGGCTCGTCGAAAGTAGAGGCAATCACCTCCGCATTCACGCTACGAGCCATATCGGTTACCTCTTCCGGACGCTCGTCAATCAACAGAATGATCAAATACACTTCAGGATGATTGGCTGAAATTGCATTAGCAATTTCTTTCAGCAACATCGTCTTACCCGTTTTCGGCTGAGCCACAATCAAACCGCGCTGTCCTTTACCGATCGGGGCAAACATATCCACCACACGAGTAGAAATCGTAGCCCGCCCACTTCCAGTAAGATTGAATTTCTCATTCGGGAAAAGCGGGGTTAAGTGATCAAACGGGATTCGGTCACGCACCGCTTCCGGAGACTTCCCGTTAATTTTCGATACTTTAATCAACGGGAAATACTTCTCTCCTTCTTTCGGGGGACGCACGGTTCCTTCCACCGTGTCACCCGTTGACAAACCAAATAACTTGATCTGACTTTGAGACACGTAAATATCATCCGGAGAATTCAAGTAATTATAATCAGAAGATCTAAGGAATCCATACCCGTCAGGCATGATTTCCAACACACCCGAATTTAAAATAATTCCTTCGAACTCGTAATATTTATCGCGTTTGTCAAAACGCATCTTGTTTTGACTTTCTTTTCTTTCTTCAAACTCAGCAGGAACACTTTCATAATTCTCATTTTCAGCCTCACCCTTAACGCCAGATTCATTTTCGACATCTTCAAACTCATTCTCTTCCACATCTTGACGAATGGTTTCTTCATCTCTCTCAACACGTCTATTCCGTTTTACAAACTTCGGACGGCTGGGTCTTTCTGCCACTTGTTCCTCTTTAACAACCTCTTCAACCGCCTTTTCCTCTTTCACCTCTTCTTTTCCTTCTTCACTTTTCACCTCTTCCCGCTTGGTTTGTTTCCGGTTACGCTTATCGAAAAACTTACGGTCTTGCTTTTGTCCGGCTTGCTCACGTTTAGGAACCTCTGAAGTTTCATTCTTTACTTCCGTTTCCTGTGGTTCTGCAACAACCTCTCCTTTTTTCTCTACAACAATACCGTTTTCCGTACGACTGAAAACCAGATCCTTATCCAAAATATCACTATGCACGACATTGATCGGCTGCACTTCCTCTACGGGTAAAACTGCATCTTTCTTTTCGGGAGCCTCTTTGACTGTTTCATTCTGGGTTTTCTCCTGTTTCGCATCGGCCTTCTTATCTTTATTCCGATTAAATTTGGCCAATCCACCTTTGGAATCTCCCACTTTTTCAGCACCTCCCCTTATCACTCGCACACGAGGTTTTTTCTCTTTCGGTTCAACGGGAGCTGTTTCCTCGGTAGCAATCATGGCTTGCTGATCTAAAATTTTGTATATTAATTCTTTCTTTTTAAAGGATTCAATCCTTTTAACATTCAGTTCTTTTGCAATTTGACGCAAATCTGAAAGTAACTTTTCATTCAGTTCTAAAATATCGTACATATAGTCACGTTATATTTGGATAATTCTCATTACGTAAGTAAAATCACCCGGCATGAACCAGGTGGAAATGTAAACTGCGACAAATTTAAGAAGAATTCTTCTTATTCCCAAATCGTTAATAGAAAATTATTTGAGGAATTTCATATAAATTAATTTCTTCGTTTCGAAAAACTCTTCCTCAAAAAAATCAGGAATATTATAAACAGAAATTTTATCCTTGAAATCCCGAATCTCTTCTTCAAAATCCCCTCCCTTCAGATACAAAATCCCATTGGACAAATCGTTGAAACTATTCTCTCGAATACGCTTTTTGGTCAAGGCTACAAAAGCCGGAAAAGCCGTCACGGCACGACTCACGATAAAATCAAATTTTTCTTTCATCGTCTCTACTCTCAATTGCCTTGCTATCACATTTTTTAAGCCTAAAGCTCCTGCAACACCCTCTACCACTTTAATTTTCTTCCCGATAGAATCTACCAAGAAAAAATCTACCTCCGGGAACATAATAGCCAACGGAATTCCGGGAAAACCTCCTCCCGTTCCGACATCCAACACTTTTGTCCCCGCTTTGAAAGAAATCACCTTTGCTATCGCCAAAGAATGTAAAACATGATGCACGTTCAAAGCATCTATATCTTTCCTCGAAATCACATTGATCTTTTCATTCCATTCCCGGTAAAGCCCCTCCAATTGTTGGAACTGTTCCGACTGTCTCTCACTTAACCCGGTAAAATATTTTTCAACAATATCCATAAACATGAAATTTACTTCCGATTATATATTGGCAAGAATAACAAACACAACACGCCTACCACAATATACAACAACGTCATCGTGCCGTGAGTCAATAAAGCAAATGTCTTGGACAGACTGGCAATTTCTTCCGTATGCGGTAAATAAATCATCAAGGCTGCAATCACCATGAAATGCCACGCACCCACGCCACCTTGTACCGGAGCCACCATCCCGTAACTGGAAAGAACAAACACGGTCAAACCAACCATCGGTCCCAAGTGAGAGGTGAACTGGAAACAGAAGAAACAAACGTATAGCATCAGAAAATACATCAGCCAGATAAAAATCGTATGACCGACAAATAACCACTTATGTTTCACGTCCTTCACGGTCAATAAACCTTCTTTCATTCCCGATAAAAAATGATGTAACCGGGTGAAGAAAGTACCTTTCCGTACAAACCAGAAGAAACCTGCCACCCCCACGATCAATACACTCAACACCACGTAAGTCCATGGGGAATGAAACATCGTGTATAACTTTTGTTTAATCTCTTCATTATTATTCAGGAATATCCCGACCTGTTTAAATTGCGAAACGACAACAACCAAAGTAAGCAACAGCAACATAATCATGTCAAATACCCGCTCGGTAACCACCGTTCCCAATAACTTCGAGAATGGCACATTCTCATATTTACTCACCACTCCGCAACGGGTAAACTCACCCATCCGGGGGATCGCCATATTAGCAAAATAACCAATCATCACCCCCATAAAACTATTCATGAAAGAAATCTGGTATCCCATAGATTTCGTCAACATCTGCCAACGCAGAGAACGACTCACGTGGCTAAGTAAACCGAAAACAATCGCTACCCATATCCACGTATAGTCGACATCATCACGCAAAACCTTCATCAAGTCATCGAAATTTTGATCTCGATACACCAGCCAGAACAAAAAAACTGTTACCAGCAAAAAGGCAAAAAACTTTATAACCTGTTTATAAAATGGCTTCATCCACAAAATTCGTCAAGATTGACACTCTAATAATTTTCACAAATCAAAATAAAAGCATTATTTTGTAAGTCGTTTGCAAAAGTAAATAAATAATTGGAAGTTTAACCCATAACACCCTGAATTCATACTATGAGTATCGTTCGAGCAAAAAAACATCTGGGACAACATTTTTTGAAAGACCAAAACATCGCTTGTAAAATCACGGCGAGTTTACTACCTGTCACCAAAGGGGTACTGGAAATCGGGCCGGGTATGGGAGTACTGACACGTCATTTATTAAAAGATACGAAATTTTCCGTGCTTGCCATTGACATCGACCAGGAGTCCATTGACTACCTGCACGAAGAGCTACCTGCCCATAAAGAGCAGATTATTTACGGGGATTTTCTAAAATCGGATATTCGAAATTTCTACACAGAACCGTTTTCGATCATCGGGAATCTTCCTTATAACATTTCTTCGCAAATCTTTTTCCGTATCCTAGAAAACCGGGATCTAATCCCCCAAGTCGTCTGTATGATACAAAAAGAGGTGGCCGAACGCATCAGTGCCTCTCACGGGAGCAAAACATACGGGATTTTAAGCGTATTCCTACAAACATTTTATGACATCGAGTATCTTTTCACCGTGGGAGAACAGGTTTTCGATCCACCACCAAAAGTTAAATCCGCCGTAATCCGACTCATCCGGAATAAAAGGGAAAAACTCGATTGTGACGAAAAACTTTTTTTCAATATCGTAAAATCAGGTTTCAATCAACGACGAAAAACCTTACGTAATTCTTTAAAATCAATTATTTCTCCGGATTTTGCCTCAGAAACGTTATCTTTGCGCCCGGAACAATTAAGTGTCGAGGATTTCATTACACTATGTAAAGAGATTCAGCAGGCAAACAAGTAATTGATGAACTATGCAACAGTTTGAACTCTCGGAAGAATTAGTTTCCCAGATAGAGGGACTGATAAAAGCGGATAATAAAGAAGATGTCGCCAAGTTGGTAGAACCTCTTCATCCGGCGGATATTGCCGAAATCATGAATGAATTGGACACCAAAGAAGCCCAATTCCTGTTTCTGTTGCTAGATGAAGAGAAAGCCGGAGACGTTCTAGCAGAAATCGAAGAAGACGAAAGACAACGATTTATCGATTCTTTCCCCCCGGAAGTTATAGCCAAACGTTTCGTGGACAACATGGACACGGACGATGCCGCCGACCTCGTGGGTAGTATGCCCAACGAACAGCAGCAAGAAGTTCTTTCACACATGGAAGACCTCGAACAAGCGGGAGACATCGTCGATCTGTTGCATTACGACGAAGATTCTGCCGGTGGACTTATGGGTAAAGAGCTAGTGAAAGTCAACGAGAATTGGACCGTCCTCACCTGTCTACGCGAACTTAGTCGACAAGCAGAGAACCTAGATGAAATATTCTACATCTACGTCGTTGATGACGACAACATCTTGAAAGGAAGACTTTCATTGAAAAAGATGATTCTTTCCCCGACATCTACCAAAATCCAAAGTATATATAACCCGGACGTAACCTACGTGACCACCGATGAACCAGCCGAATCCGTGGGACGTATCATGCAGAAGTACGATTTAGTCGCCATTCCTGTAGTTGACTCCATCGGCCGACTTGTCGGTCGAATCACGATCGACGACGTGGTTGACGTGATCCGGGAAGAAGCAGAAAAAGACTACCAGATGATGTCCGGTATCTCGCAAGACGTGGAATCATCCGACACGATTTGGGACCAAACGAAAGCTCGTCTCCCGTGGCTGATCATCGGTTTATTCGGAGGAATGCTTGCGGCCTACATGATTTCTTTCTACGAGGCAGACATTGCCTTATTCCCAGCAACAGCCATGTTCATTCCTGTTATCACCGCCATGGGGGGAAACGTGGGTATCCAGTCTTCCGCCATCGTGGTAAAAGGACTTGCCTCCAACACACTGACATCAAAAAACATATTACAGAGTATCTCAAAAGAAATTTCATGTGCGGTCATAAATGCCTGCATCTGTTCTTCCATCATTTTTATCCTATCCCTTTGTTTCAACCTAACATCACTTGCCATGCCCATCACGGTAACTATATCCTTATTTATCGTGATCATGTTCGCATCCATGTTCGGTACAGCATTCCCGTTATTACTCAATAAACTAAAGATAGATCCGGCTCTAGCTACCGGACCGTTTATCACCCTAACGAACGACATCATCGGTTTGAACATTTATCTTTTCACGGGAAAGGCCATTCTAGGCTGGCTACTGTAAGTAAAAACCGTGTCACAAATTGAACACTAATAATTACGGAAAAAATTGTTTAATTAAAAGAGTGTTGTTAACTTGCACCCCTCTTTCAAGAGGTTAGCTAATAATTAAATCATAAGAAATCAAAACAAAATAACTTGCTATGTATCAAGGAATCAAAACAGTGTCATTTGAAGAGGCTGTAAAAGTTGTAAAATCCGGAGACCGGATTCACATTCACAGTGTGGCTTGTGCCCCCCAAGGTCTAATTCAAGCTCTTTGCAACAGAGGACGTGCAGGAGAATTGAGAGACGTCAAGTTGCAACACTTGCACACGGAAGGGAGTGCCCCGTATGCAGAAGCAGAATTCGAAGGAATCTTCTTCCTAGAATCCTATTTCGTGGGCAGTAACGTGCGTAAACCGACTCAAGAAGGATATGCAGATTATGTACCCGTTCATTTGAGTGAAACCCAGAAACTGATCAGAAGCGGTATTCACCCGGTTGATGTTGCCATGATCCAAGTTTGTCCCCCGGACAAGCATGGTTTTGTATCCATGGGAACCTCTGTTGATGCCACGTTAGCTGCCGTACAGAATGCAAAAACAGTTATTGGCGTTATCAACCCGAACGTACCGAGAGCATGGGGAGATGCTATCATCAAATTATCAGACATCGACATCTTCTGCGAAGACAATACCCCACTTATCGAAGCTCATCCGGCAACGTTAACAGAACAGGATATTGCTATCGGTAAAAATGTAGCCTCTTTGATCGAAGACGGAGCTACCCTGCAAATGGGAATCGGAGCCATCCCGAACGCTGTACTTTCCCAATTAGGCAACCACAAAAACTTAGGTATTCACACGGAAATGTTTGCTGACGGAGTATTACCCTTGTATGAAAAAGGTGTTGTCAACAACATGAATAAGAAATTCGACAAAGGTAAGATCGTATCAACCTTCTTGATGGGATCAAAAAGAGTATATGACTTCATCGATGACAACCCGGGAGTAGCCATGATGGATGTAGGTTACACGAACGATCCGTTCATCATCGCACAACAACCGAAAATGACGGCTATCAATTCGGCTCTTTCTGTTGACATCACAGGCCAAGTCAACGCAGACTCTTTAGGTATTAAATTTTACAGTGGTAGTGGTGGTCAATTAGACTTCATCCGCGGAGCAGCAGCCAGCGAAGGAGGAAAACCGATTATTGCATTACCGGCAGTAACAAACAAAGGCGTGAGTAAAATTTGCCCGACCTTGTTAAACGGAGCCGGAGTTGTTACCACTCGTTTCGATGTACACTACATTGTTACGGAATTCGGTATCGCAGACCTTTATGGTAAAACCCTTCAGGAAAGAGCAAAGACTTTAATCAATATTGCTCATCCCGATCACCGAGAAACGCTTGATAAAGCAGCATTCGAAAGATTTGGTAGTCACTACCACTTCATTTCAAAATAAAGATCGAAAGAGGAAGCAGTTTGCTTCCTCTTTTTTTTATTACTACATTTGTATAACCGTTACAGGTCTCCAATTGACATACTTTACTTAAACCTGTAACCTATAAATTTGTAATCTGAACTACCATGATGAACTGGAATAAATTATTATCATCGAGACGTTATCAACCGGGAAGTACTATCACCATGTTTCGCTCTCATGACCGATCACAATTTCAAAGAGACTACGATCGTTTAATCTTTTCCTCACCGTTTCGACGATTACAAAATAAAACACAAGTATTCCCGTTACCGGGCAATATCTTTGTACATAACCGTCTAACTCATAGCCTAGAAGTAGCTAGCGTGGGACGTTCGCTAGGAAACAAGATTGCACAATTTGTTAAAACCAAAGAGGCATTGGAACACCCGGAAATCCTCGAAGAAATCGGTACCATTGTTAGTACGGCCTGTTTAGCTCACGATTTGGGGAATCCTCCTTTCGGACATTCCGGAGAAGAGGCTATTTCTTATTTTTTCACGGAAGGAGAAGGACAATACTTAAAAAAACTCCTGACGGACGAGGAATGGGCTGACATCAGTCATTTCGAAGGTAACGCAAATGCTTTCCGATTATTAACCCATAGCTTTAACGGACGCAGGCCAGGTGGTTACACGATGACCTTTACCACTCTTGCATCCATTGTTAAATACCCATTTGAATCTAAAGCCTCCCTCAAAGGACACAAATACGGCTTTTTTCAAAGTGAAAAAGAAATATACAAGGAAGTAGCCGAAGAACTTGGTATTATCCAACTCAACTCAAAACCTTTGCAATACGTCCGCCATCCACTCGTTTATCTGGTTGAAGCTGCCGACGATATTTGCTATCAGATCATGGATATTGAAGACTCTCACAAGCTAAAAATTCTATCCTATGATGAAACTACCCGGATACTTCTTAATTTCTACGACAAAGATACAGACAAGGAAGATTTAAAGACGATCTCCAGAACCTTCAAAATTGTCACGGACAAAAACGAATGTATCGCATTTCTACGTGCAGGTATTATTAATAAATTAATCAATGCCTGTGCAGACATCTTTTGCCAAAACTACGAGGCAATCATGAACGGAACCTTTCAAGGCAGCTTGATACATCACTTAACAGGCACCAATAAACAAGCCTATGAAACCTGTACTGAATTAGCCTATTCCCGGATTTATCACACGAATATCGTTACACAAATACAGATTGCAGGTTTCAAAATCCTTGCCACCATATTAAAAGAATATATTGATGCTGTTCTGAAACCAGAAACCTATTATGCCCGGAATATTCTATCCGTTATGCCAGAACAATACAAAGTTCATCAAGATGATTCCATTTACACGAAAATACAAACGGTAACGGATTACGTCTCAGGAATGACGGATTCTTACGCTTTAAATTTATATCGTAAAATAAAAGGTATCGAGTTACCAGAAATCAGATAAATTGCCTTCGGCAAGTTACAGGTTACAAGTTAGCAGGTTACAGGTTCTCCACGATCGGAAGCGAGAGAAAATAAAAAAGAGCGAGTCTTTTGAACTCGCTCTCTCTTCTAAATTCGGCATCG
>OJUG01000988.1_pt1 | contig 38856 bp, 29 predicted proteins | sample 1599841 | NCBI WGS metagenome assembly OJUG01 (sample SAMN04168659, study PRJEB22393) | human gut metagenome | biome: human gut microbiome; feature: stool | host: Homo sapiens | collected 2014-05-12 | reverse complement strand
CCACACCCGTTTGCGCCGACAAATGAATAGCTTTTCCCGGCTGAAATCTGAAACGAGAGATGGTCAAGCACCTTTCGCTTAGTCCCCGGATAGGCAAAAGTAACATCGCGAAACTCCAGCGAAGAGAACTCCGGCAATTCACAGCTCACGCTCTCCGCCTCCCTAAAATCCATTTTGGTAAAGGTTTCAACATCATGAAAAAACTCGTTATATTTCGCGATCTCGCTGACGCTGTGGAGCAGACTCCAGGACATGAGTTGGACCAGTGAGAATATATTCGAAACCAAAGCCATAAATATACCAATCGTAATCTCTCCTGCCACGACGCCAGGAAGCAGCGCAGTCATCACCACGATCGCGATCAACACCAAGGAGATGCTGCCAAGTTTCGCCTTCGCAAAAGATTTCAGATTCACCCTCGCGTTTACTCCGAGCCATTTCTTATAGGCACTCTCCCACTCACCATTGAAATATCCGGCCCAGCCAAACAAAGTCCTCTCTTCCGCCGCATCCCTTCCGGTCAAAAGCCTGGAAATATACTCATACCGCCGCTTTAGCCCCTGGGTCTCGCTGATTCCGGCATAACTGGCTCGCCCTCCGGCCAAAGACAGCATTACCAAAGGCACCGCACAGGCCGTCACAGCCAGAGCCGCTGCTGGCACATATCGAAACATCACCAGAAATAAACCCAGCGCTTTCCATACCAGCGCCAAAAACGCCAGCAACGCCTGAAACGCATTCAAGATACTCTCATCCGTATCAGTGGAAATCTTCGTGATCAGATCCCAACTCTCCGGATTCTCCACATATCGATATCGAAGATCAGCGACCTTCTCCACCATCTCCGTTCCGAACCTCTCTCGCACATCGATCCGTAGCCGCCCCACCAGAAGATCGAGAAGTTGGTTGGAAATCCAATCGAAGCTCACTAGTAGAGACACCGCAGTCAGCGCTCTCCCAACGTCGGCATACTCCCCGGACCGCAAAAGCCCTATCGCCGCATCAATGAAGGCCCCTGTCGCCAGTGTGAGCAGAGCTGGCGTAAGCCCTTGGAACAAATACAGTAACATCACTGCTACCGAGACACCAGCGCTGCATCGAACGCACAGTCCGACCGCACTCAAAATCGAATACCTCTTACCCCGTTTAATCATAATCACACCCCTTTATATTTTGATTACGAATAAATGTTCCAGAATCGTACACAATATTCATCAATCCATTTTTAGCAGATAACGGCAATAATTGATCCACCTTTTTGTCAAGAGCATACATTTTACAAAATGAATATATAATATCCCTTTTGCGTTCCTCTAAAAATAACTTATTGAGTTCCTCAATATCTTTGGATTTTTTAATAGTCCATCAATCCAAAATCATCTATAACAAGAAGATCATAACCGGCCATCTTGTTTGAATACTCATAGTAATTATCTTCACTATGCGCATGGGCGGATTCTTGAAGCAGATAATTCGCACGGATATATTTAACAGTCCTCATTTGATGTAGTGCTGTGACGCAAAGTGCACATGCAACATGCGTTTTGCCAGCTCCTGCTCCACCTGTAATCAAAAGATTGTTCGGTTCATCGATCCAATCACCTTTGGCCAGTAATTCAATGACATGTGTGTTTAACTGCCTCTCTGGATCATAAAGAGAACTATCAAGGTCAGCTGCCGGATATTTTAGTGTTGCTTGTTTTAAGAGCCGATTGAACTTCTTGTTTTCTCTCCCTGACCACTCATGGTTGATGATTTCAGAGAACCTTGTTTCAAAGCTCTCTAATCCCGAATTTGATTATACCGGCACCCTTTGAGCCACCTGTCCGGAGTTTGAGAGCCACCCTACCGGCTCATCAAAGCCATACATTCCGGTAATTCAGAGCCACTTTCAAGGCTCTATTACATAAATTCCTTTATACTGTAGATACACACTTTTTGTGTGAATACAGATAAAGGAGGTCACACATATGACCAAATATCGAGAAATCCTTCGACTGAAAAGTCTGGGATTCAGCGAACGAAATATCGCAGCAAGCTGCGGTGTTTCAAGAAACACGGTTGCCAAAGTTACAAAGCGTGCAGAAGAGTTACAACTCAAATGGCCTTTAGACTTTGATATGACCGATTCTGTCCTTGATAACCTTATGTTTCCAAAGGACAAGTCAGCTACGAAGAAACGTATGCCTGACTATGACTACATCCGGAAAGAACTTCTCCGGAATGGAGTTAACAAAAAACTGTTATGGGTGGAATACTGTGAAGAATGCCGCATGAGCGGTGAGGAACCTCTGATGTATTCCCAGTTCTGCTATTACATCCAAAAGGATGAAGAAAAACGCAGAGCCACTATGCATATCCCCAGAAATCCCGGCGAACAGATCGAAGTGGACTGGGCAGGTGATCCGGCTCACATCATTGACCCGGATACCGGTGAAATCACCGAAGCATGGCTATTTGTTGGTGTGCTTACTTACAGCCAGTATGCTTTTGTGGAAGCGTTTATGAATGAACGTACCAATAACTGGATCAAAGCCCATAACCACATGTATCAATTCTTTGGCGGTGTCACTCCCATGCTTGTATCTGACAACTGCACAACTGCAATTAATCATCAGAAGAGCGACTGGTACACACCTGCATTGAATACTACATACCATGAAATGGCAGAACACTATAACGTTGCCATCATTCCGGCAAGGGTCCGGAAACCCAAAGATAAACCTAATGTAGAAGGTTCTGTCGGTAAGATATCCACCTGGATTACGGCAGCCCTTCGAAATGAACAGTTTTTCTCACTTGCAGAATTAAATGCAGCTATCAGAGAAAAACTGGATGCCTACAATGCTCGAAAATTCCAGAAAAAGGAATGTAGCAGGCTTAGTTTATTTCTTGGGGAAGAAATGCCATTACTGGCTCCGTTGCCTGCTACACCCTTTGAACTTTGCGAGTGGAAACAAGCCACCGTCCAGTTCAATTATCACATCGCAGTAGACAGGATGTACTACTCCGTGCCTTTTCAGTATATCAAAGAAAAGGTTGATGTGCGTATAACAGAAACAACGATAGAAATATTTTTTAATCACAGCCGAATTGCATCCCACAGACGACTTTACGGACGCCCAGGGCAATACTCCACGGTAACTGAGCACATGCCTGCAGACCATCAGAAATATCTGGAATGGAACGGAGACCGTTTCCGCAAATGGGCTGATTCAATTGGGATTAACACAAGTAAAGTAGTTGATGCAATACTTACCTCCGGCAGAGTGGAACAACAATCCTACCGTAGCTGTATGGGACTCCTGAAGCTTGCAGAGAAGTATTCTCCTGCAAAACTGGAAGCCGTGTGTACAAAAGCACTGACGTTCAGTTCACGTCCCAGCTATAAGAGTATCAAGAATCTTCTGGTATCCATGAAGGATGATCCGGAAGAAAAGATGCCTGGCAACCGTTCCACAGAAAACACAAAACCACGAGGCATTACCAGAGGTGCCCGTTACTACGGAGGTAAAAATTCATGATAAATCAAAGTACAATTGACAAACTGATTGAAATGCGTCTGACTTCAATGGCAGATGCTTTCCGCATCCAGATGGATGACCTGGCAATGAAAGAAGTACCATTTGAGGATCGTTTCGGAATGCTGGTGGATGTTGAATACACCAACCGAAAAAACAACCGTTTAAAACGATTAATAAGAAATGCGGAGTTGGAACAGCCGGATGCCAGTATAGCTGCAATAGACTATACTTCCGGACGCAAACTCAACAAATCTTTGATCACGCAGCTTGCCACCTGTGAATACATTGCAGAATACCGAAACATTTTTATTACCGGTGCAACTGGCAGCGGAAAAACCTATATGGCCTGTGCTTTTGGTATGGAAGCATGTAAGCAGTATTACACAGTAAAGTATGTACGTCTTCCTGATCTGCTTTTAGACTTGCAGGCAGCACGAGCAGATGGCAACTTTGTAAATGTACTGAAGAAATATACAAATCCGCTTCTATTGATTATCGATGAATGGTTGTTACTGAAACTAACCGAATCAGAAGCACGCGATCTCTTTGAACTCATCCATAAGAGGCGCAAAAGAAGCTCTACTATCTTTTGCTCACAGTATCGTGAGTCAGAATGGTATCAGCAGATCTGTGGCGGTGAAAGTACCCTTGCAGATGCAATCATGGATCGCATATCTTACGATTCATACAAAATCGATATTGAAAGTACGGATCCATCCAAAGATATCTCAATGAGAGAAGTCTATGGACTTGATCCGGCACAGGCAAAATAATAATTCAATGGAGTGGCTCCGTTAGTCCGGACAGGTGGCTCACGCCACACCGAACTGGCGGCTCCGCCGCACCATAATAATCACCGAATTCGGATTCATAAGTTGGTTTTCAAAAGCTTCTGCCATGCCGGACATACGCATCTTATAGAGTTTGTCCATAAGAAGATTTTGATCCTTTGTAAGTTTGTCGTTATAATTGTATTCTTTCTGTCTGTATGCCATAATCATTCACCTTTACTTGTAGTAATCCTTTCCTCTGATGTTTTCATGAGATGGAAGTGATTCCGGTGATGATTCTGGATGCTCATCGCACTCCATCTTTTTAAGCACCTGCCTGTACGTCGAGTAGCGACAGGAGTTCATTTCAATGCATTTACGAGCGGCTTCTTCTGCAATGCCTTTAGGGATTGCTTTTACTCGATGTAGTATCCCGGCACACGCATTGAATGCTTGCTCTTCGTGCTTAGAAGATTTTAGGATTCGATCAATCAATTCCGACATGGAAGGACCGAACACAGACGCCCAGCGCCTGTAATAGTTTCCATCTTTCAAATTGATTTCTTGATAATAAAGGTGTTCCGGAGGCATATGTTCATCCGTAGTTATGTACAACGGAAAATCCTTATAAGATCTTCTATGAGTGCAGATCAGACGGTTGTACTGATCACAGATACGAATCTCAGAAGGTGTAGCTTTAAGGATTGCTGGTTTTCCGCAGTAAGTATACAATACAGAGTAGTAGTGGCCGTCATAATCGATGTGATAATTATTAGGCACCTTCAGTACTGCTTTGTAATCACAAGTTGTGTATTCTCCGCCTGGCAGTAGTTTCATACATGGTTTGTCATACTTGATAAACATTTCTTGTCTGGAAAAAGCTTGATTCTGAAAAGGTCTCGCATTGAGGACGGCTACTATCTTTTTGATATCAGCATTCAAATCCTCAAAGGATGTGTAAATCTTTTCTTTTAACTTTTCTATAAGATGTGTTTCAAGGTAACGCACATGATTCTCGACCGTTGGCTTTCCCTTAGGCTTACGAGCCGGTGGTGGAAGCACAATCGTATCATAGAAGTCTTCCAAATCAGAGAAGGTTGACTGTAATACAAGATCATCTTTTGTATGCTTCGTAACAGCTGTTTTTAGATTATCTGGGACAAAGTGTTTAGCAACTGCACCATAGAAGGATACCGCATGTACACAGCCTTCGATAAAACAAGGAAGTTTTTCATTTGGAAATGCCTCTGCATAGATCATACTGCTCACGCCTAATGTTGTGGCAAAGATATGAACTCTCATGATTTCACCGGTTATAACATCCGTCAGAAGTCTAGGCTGGTCGCCAACCCAGTCGATGTACATCTTTTCACCAGGCTTGCGATTTACCGCCATTGAAATTTTTGTGCCACCATAGTTTTCCTGAACAAAACGTTGATAGTATTCATAGAACTGAGATTTTTCATATCCATCTGGATTCTTTTCTTTATAGTCCAGCCAACAGAATGAAATATTTACTCTACTGTTTGGGGCATGAATACGATCATAGTAATACTGAAAATCTGGAAGTGGAACTTCTTTGCGTTGAAGATTTTTCTGTGGGTAAAAGAGGTTCTCTACTTTTTTTGGTGACATAGCTTCAAGCTCGTCAATGGTAAGCTCAAGAGCCTTATATCGACTCATGATCAAGTTAAGAATGCTTGATCCGATTCGAAAACGATCCATAACAGATCTGGTTGAGCACTTATTCAGACGCATCTGAATAGCACCAATAATAGTGTTGTAGTCCTGCATAAAAATGCCTCCTTTCGTAATCTAAAAATAATGACTACGAAAAAACTATAACACTTTATAAGAATGCGTGATCCGACGAAGCGGAAAAGTGTTCCGTTACGACCGGAAACACTGATCCGTTGCTAGTGGAATCGGTGATCCGATGAAGCGGAATTTGCCTCCGTTGTACAACTGATATGAAAAACATCATCCAATATCTAATCAGACAGTAACTATATGTAATACAGCTTTCATTGCGTCTACCTTAGCTAGTTTATGAGCTCTTGTGTCAACCAATTTTCCTCCTTGCCAAACTTCCACTGCTTGTGCACTGGCATCAGCCGCACATAGTTCCAGTAACATTTCCCAATGTTTCTTATTCAGCATTAACTGTTCTTGCAAGCTCACTTTGTTTATGTATTTTTGCAGATTTAAAGCCGTTATTTCGACCAAGTACTTATTTTTATGATCATACTCTTCCTGCGGTAAGACCCATGATATGAAATCATCATGATGTTCAATGTAAAAGATTATTTCCCTAACCTCATCACCAGTATACCCAAGTTCACAAAGCAATGACTTACAAATCTCCGCAGATTTTTTCGCATGACCATAAAATACTGTCCTACCGTTTTTTTCCTTTGCTACGTATGGCTTCCCTATATCGTGAAAAAGTGCTGCCACCCGAAGAAAAATGTTCTCACTGCATTCTATATATTGCATTGTCGCAATTGAGTGTTCCCATAAATTATAACAATGATGCGAATTGTTCTGATCATAACCAACCATCAAGGCAACTTCTTCACCGAGCAAAAGAGCAACTTCTTCCTTAGATACAGTATTCAGCGACTTATTTTTAATAAATTTCTCTTCAAAATCTTTCCTCAACACCGTCTTTCTCCCTATCTAAGCCAAATTCTCTTTCCTGAATCAGATCTCGCTGCAGAACAATGCGTTCTTTCAATTCTGCCAAAACGTAATTGTCTTCATCAGCAACGATTCTAATATAAGGACCATAGCCTAAGAGACGAATGAGAATTTCTTTTTCATCTAGCGATGAATAATGCAATGTCATAGTATATTTTTGTTTTTTGATATTAAAAATACATTTTTTCTTCCACAGGGAAAATTCTGTCAACAATCTGTCCGGAAGATTTTTTTCGCCTTGATAAAACTCAACCTTTATGCTTTTCATTGTATTATCAAGTAGTTCTCTCATTTTTGCTCGTTCTGCAGATTTATTATATTTTCCCCCTGTAATAATCGACACATTAAGTATTCTTGAGACATTTATCTTTCGAATAGCATTCAGTTTATTGTCAATATACCAGAGTCTAAAAATGTCATCCCTCCTAGAATACTCTAGCCACACCGGTGCACAGGAGACTACACGCTTTTCACCTTTCCAATTGCTAAAAACGACCTTTAACTTTTCTTCATTTTTAACAGCCTGATTGATAGTTCTAATAAATGATATTTCTCTCTTAGAATGTCGTCCCTGCTGAGTAATCTTCTTTTTTCCATCAATAATTCGCTCCTCAAGATTATATCTATCAAAGTAATTGATGGCATCCATTGCAAGAGGGATAATGTCATACGGCGCAATATTAAGTGCTTCTGAGATCAATTCAATTTGTTCCTCACTCAGAAAAATCCTAGATAGAGGATCGTTAAGAACTGTTTTCAACCATCTCAATTCCAATTTTGTAAGAGGAAGAAAATCGTATAAGTAATTCTTTGTCTCAATGACAAATCTTGACATACCAGAATCGCTTAGCAATTCAGATTCATAAATCACAGTTTTTAATTCATTCTTAACTTTCTGAATCTCTTCATCGGTATAATAACTAAAAGCATCTTTTATATTACGTGTAAGTATTATGTCAAGCGCTTCGTTAACCGTTGGAGATGAACATTCCAGTACAGTATTTGCCAAGACACCGGAATACCTACTAAACAATTCGTTAAACAAAGCTCCGTGACCTTTCAATTCAGAGACAAGATTCCCCTTCACAATACAATTGTACTCTGTGTATGCTGTATCTTCATTTTTCTTATATTCAGGAACTCCATCTCCTAAGAGCGCTTTTTTTCCATAATACACATTCCAGACTGCATTTACATCAGCTGCCACATCAAAAGAGCCTATATCTTCTTCTGCAGAAATATCTAATCTTTTATAAAAGCTTCTAACCCAACTTCTTATCTCCTTTGTTGGAAATATGGTTATTATCCTGTCGGACTTAGTAACACGACCCTCTTTAATGATTCTGGATCCAATATATCGTTCTTGCTCTGAATCATACTTTATCTGAAAAGAAATATTGACCAAACGCTCTTTCCAATCATCAGTAACATAACATTCCGAAACCTCTGTTCCCCATATAAACGGTAACATCTTATATGCTATAGCCACGTTATGTGCTATGTTATCGTCAATGGGAACTGGCGATCGCTTTATTTCTTCACGTTGGATTTTTTTCCCTTCTTTTTTTACTAAGTACTGTATGCTCTCAATAGAGTCAACATGAGAAAATACTGAGATTTTATCTATAAACTCTAATCTGAGCGCTCGTATTCTTTTTTTTGAAACATCATAGTACATCACATATTCACGTCCATTGGTAACACTAATCCTTATCTCAAGGGGAATACCAATTTCAATCTGAGTTTTCAAATTAACTCCATGCGAATATTCAATTAAGCAAAAATAGTTATTTTCAATTGCGATAAGAATATCTATTAGATTGTAATCATATAATGACTTTTGCAAATAGTTATGCTTAAATCGAATACTATCACTGTCATATGTTTCTACACGACCGCCCAATCGTTCGGACAAAACCGTGCCCAGCTCTCCAAGTGGATAATACTGAGAGAAAAAATCACACATTGCTCTCAATTGTTGACTTATATCTTCACTAGACATTTTTTCTTCCAGGGAAGTCTGTTCACACAGGAATTTCATAGTCAACGGAGATTTATACCAATAATGATTTCCTGACTTTGTACTAGCAAAATATTTTTTAAAACTCGAGTCATACTTTTCCCATTGCGATCTTAGCCAGAGATTTCTTTTTTTCGGATTATCGCGCAAATCCCCTAAAATACCGAGTTCATATAGATACTCTGTTCGATTGCTCAGATTCGCATATTTATCTCGATAACTTGCTGGCATATACCTTGTTCTGGAAGACCATATATTCATCTGCCGATTGATTCTAATTGGAAACGGTTTCTCTGGTCTTTCAATCTCATTGTCAAGTACTAATTTCCAATTAGATATAATAGCATATTCAATTTCATCTGCTTCTAATAAAGATTGAGCACCGTCTTTTCCTTCAACCGTTTCTAATTCTTCAACATCAACCGGAAGCTGCTTTAATCCCCCTCTAACTATAGAATTCTCATCCAAATCTAGGATATAATTCAAATAATCACCTATCTTGCTGAGGTTATGCAAAAAATACAGATCATCTACCGGATTATCAATTCCCGCCGCTTCTGTTTTTAAGGTAATTTGATTCCTGCCATTTTTCCTTTTCTCAAAATACCATTTTGCACCTAGTACTCTACTAAATACTTTCCAACGCTCTTTTACAATCTGGCTTCCCTTGGTAAATTGGTCGTAAGACTTAAACCCATATGTATAGTAATCCCGGATACTGTTCTTGAATATTTCATCAAACGAGTTTTGACCGATTAATTCATCAAAAACCAGTTTTGATTTTTCTAAAATTATACCCATAGTTGTTTACCTCAATTTTTCTGATGATAAAGGCATGGCATCAGCATATACTAACGATGCCAACACCATGCATTCTCACAAGAAGTTAATTCTGTCTTGTTTTTGGTATCAAGGCCATAATTCTGTTAAGCTCATCATTTTCAAATAATATGCTACAGATATGATCCATATCAGCTCTCGAAATTGGCGATAACTCATGTGCACTCTTGTTTCGATATACTCTTATCCAAGGGAGCAATTCCGCATGGTGTCTCCAAACTCTTAATTTCTTCTATAATCTTGTACTCAATAGCAGCCCCAATCTCTTTGTTTACTGCTTCTAATTCTTCTTTAAAAAATTCTAAATTTCTCTTGTAGTAATCTTTTTTATCTTTTTGACCAGAATAATAACTTCAAGTTCATCGTCCGTTTCCATTGTTTTCTCAAGAAATGCGCAAATTGGATAGCGAACTCTCCTTTATGATACAGGAGGTACTTTATCCTTACTTGAATAAACAACCTGATCAATATTTTCTTTCATTGAAATACTGCAAATAATAGTTTTTTCATTTTATACACCTCTCATTATAATATCGAAAACATTCCAAAGCCCTGTGAATTTTTTGCGCCAAGCCCTGTCTGATACAAAAAATCCAGATACTTTCGTTCCCCACTTATTTTATAAGTTCCAAGCCATCCTGTAATATAAATCCCCTTATACTTTGTTACAACCTTCCTCGGAACTTTATTATCACAAAGATTCATATGAATATCTGATATTGGTGGAAGCCCATAATACGCCTGATATTTTCTGAAAAAATTTCCATTTATACTCTGATAGAATAAAGACTCCTCCGGATCAAAATAGTATGTTCTACCAGTATCTTCCTCTGTAGAATATACTGTTATCGGAGACTTCATTCGTATTAAAAGTTCATTATCCTCCACCGTATAATCATACAATTCCATCTGTATGTCTCCATATTTATGACTGCCAAATGTAATTCCATATCTCCAGAAACTTTCTCCCAGTAAACGCAGAAAAACCGGATCCAGACTTCGTACTTCAAAAGCAACCTGATTTCTGAAAATAATTTGATTATTCTTTATAGAATATTTACCGGAAAGCTGGCTAAACTGAAACATCTTGTACTGCCGCTGTCCCAGGTAATACCCTTCCTCATGCATAAAATTCCCAAAATCGGAGGCTTTTCCAATCCCCTGATAGATAACAGCCTGCAATATATGATTATAATTTACAGGCAATATAAGGGGACTTTCTAAATTAATATAAATCATTAACTGCATAATTATAATAACCTTCTAATAATGTTTTTTCTCTGATGGTCTTCGATTCCCATCATTATTCCTACACTTTTGATTACTGTCTTTCTGCATATTAATGCCTTTTCCGTCTTTGTTATTATATTTGCTATCTTTATATGCTGACTCAGAATATTTCATGGTAATATCTTTATCCAAAATCTCCGGCAATGCAGCAACAATGTAAGCATCTTCTCTTTTTTTAGGAAAACCAATCTTAGGATTTTTATGATTTCCTACAAACCACTGATATCCTTTTTCAATCACCTGATTTTTTTGTACAATCTCCTTTGGATATGTAATTTCTATATCTTCAGGAATACTTTCCAAACCTGCTATTTTATAAAATTCCTCCTTAACAGTTGTACTAAATTCTGCATTTTCATAATTTACGTCATTGTATTCTTTACTTTCCAGTTTATACACCAATTGGTTCGACTCTATAGATATCGTTCTTTCTTCAACAGAATTTACTATACAGGAAATGCTACCGTATCCCAGCGGTTTTGCACCTCCAAGTTTCAAACCTAATTTTTCTGTACCACTGTTCATAATCCAAACAAGCTGCTTCAACTGTTTTTCAGATATTCCCTCAAAATACAATTCTCCGGTAAAAGTAATACGATCTCTTACCGGTCGTATAGTTTTATTGAGTCGATCCGGTTTAACTTTAAACATATTAACTTTTTGATGATGCCAGTAGTATTTCCTGCCTCGGATTTGCCCCATTGCAACCTCTAATCGATTACCACACACATAATAATCATACGTCCAGAATGTGGCATTCCCTGCAGGCTTTGTCAGATAGAAATCTGTGTTCCCAAGTTTTGGTTCTCCCAATGCCTCCAGTGTGATTTTGTCACATGCATAGTAATCTACAGCATCTTTTTTTTCCTTAACATACAGATCAGAAAATCTGATTTTTGATCCCTGTCCTGTCTCACCTACATGTCCAAACAAATCACATGCAGGACAATAACTGCCTTTACATGGTGCAAACTCACCTGACAAAGTTCCAAGATTATACCGGGATATTTCTTTTGAATAATTTGCCGGTGCCAGATATACATTTAGATCACCCTGCCGTAGCATAGAATATGTTACTGGAAAATATCCTTCTGAATCACTTGCAAGAAATCTTTCTAAATCCTCCAGATATTCTTCATAAGCTATTTTATTTTTCTCTTTACTTTTCTTTTTTAATTCTGGCTGATCCAGATAGGAAGAGACTACTGCTGACAGTTTACTCTTAATCATATCATGAGTAAGCACAACACTTTTGATCTCACTCTGAGGAGATAAAAGATGATAATGTTTCTTTTTCTTTTTACCGGCACCGCCCATACCCCATTTTAAAAGATAAGCATCCTTAATCATATCGCCATTATGCTTTTTCTCATAACCCGCCGGTGGCATTTCATATTGGGGATTATCTGATGTACCTTCAGCCTGTGAACTTGCCTTATATAAATGATAGTTTCGTTCCGCATCTCTATAGATCAGACCATGTTCAAATCTGGCCGGACTTCTTTTCACCGGATATGTCGTTTCATTTAATAATCCCATGCAAGAATCCGTTAATGTCTCATAAACATTACGAACTACACCTCTCATTTCGCTTCCAGGTATAACCGGTACATGATAATTTTCTTTCCCTTCATACCGTTTTTTTTCGTCAAGTTCTGTATAAGAAAAAAAAACATAAGATTTGTGATCTGGGGTATCTTCTGACTCCTTAAAAGCAGTCTCCGAACTTGAATTCGGAACAAACAGAGGCGTTTTTGTCGTAATTGTATAATGGATTACACCTGTGTGTCTGTCTGTCTCTCCATATGCCATCGCCTTTTCTTCAGGTAAATGGATAAAATTATAAGGATTCACAAATCTATTGGAAGAATTTTTCTGATTTATATCTGCCACTATGCCTTCACCTCTTTCAGCCTGTAGTCTGGAATTTTCATCAGATCATTTTCATCATAACAAATATAATTTATGACTTCAATCCGGCCATACACCGGCGTTGTTTTTGTTCCAGTTGTGTAGATACATTCAATATAAGAATCATCATGTGGTATCAATTCATCTGTCACACATGTTTCCACTTCACAGTCTCGCATTTTGATATAACGATATTCCTTCTCCGTATCAAAAAGATGCAGTTCCAACAGATTTTTCATCAGCTCATCTTCTGAAGGAAGTTGTTCTTTCCTGTATGTCTCATATATAACTCTATCTGTATAAAGTGCATACATGAATCCATTGTCTGGTGCATTACATAAATTCATCAGCACACTTCTCCCTTCTCTACCATATTTTTTAACAATTCTCCAATCACAGCATCTTCAATGCCTTCTTTTCCGTCTATCACAATTGGTCCCTGTTTTTCAAAAATTCCTCGGCCAATAGCCGTTTGACCACCCACTGCCAGTAATCCATTCTGTAAATCTTTAATTGCCAGAAGCAACAATCCCAAAATCCACTTTTCATCTGCCAGATGCTCAGATTTACGAACCATAATATGAATATTCAGGTTTCCATCCACATATGTTTTTTCTTTATACAGCGTCCCTTGTTTTACAGCTGATTCAAATCGACTGACACCTGTTCTCACCATTGTCAGTGGACGTGCATTTTCAATCTCTGTCTCACCAATAATAATATTGGATGCGCATGCATTATCTCCATCAACATACCCAAATGCAATATCAACCATCTTATTGATATTCTCCGGAAGTTTTATTCCTGCCATTTTCATGTCCCACAGTATCGTTACTATCCTGTGCCGCAAAGCCCCTGCCAGACTGCTGCCTGGAATAATCGGCACACCATGATCTGTAATATGTACAAAATCCGGCTCCCCTTTTTTGGATGCATAACGACGAATACTGATACCCCCTCTCATTCTAAGAGGAACATCAATGTGAACCATTTTAGATGGTATTTCAGAATCAGCCAGCCACTGATTCCGGCAATCTGGTTTCATTTTCCAACTATCTTTTTTATAGGACTGTGCATATTCCAGAAAATTGGTCTTATCATAAGTCTGATGTTTTACTGATAACAAGCGAAATCTTCCAAATCCTCTTGTTTTCTTACCTCCCAGGCAAATTTCTCCTTCATCAATTCCCCGGAAAATTTGTTTCAACTCGTTATGTATCTGCTGTTCATCATCCTGCTCTCTGATTGTCAGTTCCATATAGAAATGTGCAGTTGCCATAGCTTCAATGATTTCCATATCAAACTTACTGCCATCCACAGCAACTTTGCTGCCATTCAATTCTACTCCATCCCGCACGCCAGATATATATTTACCATCAAAACACATATCTGAAACAAAAAGAGAACTCATTTTTCCATCGTCATTTCCATCTGCATCTTTTCCTGTAAATCCCATGAAGCACTCTTTGTCATCCTTCTTTTTTCCAAGATACGCACGCATGGCTCCTGCAAGAGAACTTCCTGTAACAAATGGATTTCCGTCCGCATCTCTGAGCACATCACTGTCAGTCCATTCATTATCCCCGGAAGACACACTGAGCGGAGAAGTCACCTGAACCTGCACATACAGAACTTCACGCTTGATAACCTTACAATTTTCTGCCATTTCCTTCTCCCCCCTCCTGAACTTTTCTACTATGATCTTCCAACTTTTTCACAAAATATTTTAATTCTGTAATATAGGCGCGGTATGTCTGTTTATAAAGCTGCGAATCTGACCACGGAAGGACTACTTTCATCCCATACTCTTCCAACATTTCCTGCTCTATCATCTTTTTAATCTGATCCGGATTTACATTTCTGACAATTTCTGTACATAATTTATTCTTATCATCTTTTTCAATGCCTTCTACCTGACTTAACATTTCCTGATAATCAGGTACATCCCTATAGATACCACGAAGCTTTGCGATTGCAGCATTCAATCCATTTTTGTTTTGTTCATAAAATTTGGATTTTTCCTTCACACAGGTTCTTACAGTCCCCTGCATACGACGTCCAAACTCTGCCAGTAACAATTTCTGGATAATTTCCTCAGAATCATCTAGAGCTACATTTGCTGATTTATCCCTGCTTTCTGGTTTTCTGACCAAAATTTTTACATTACTTTGTTTCTCTGCCAATATTTCACCAAAGCCTTCAGATACACGCTCCCCCACAAAAATATCTTTTAAGTTTTCCATACACATTCCTATATCTGAATGTATCATAAATGTGCTTCCCTTTCCTAAGGTCTGATGAATTGGTTTTCTTTTTCCCCAGGTTACATTAAAACCACCTGTTGTAACAAATTTCAGATATGGACTTACACCATTTGTCAGCTCTATATCTTTAACTCGAAGCACCTTACACAAATATTTTACAAATTCACTGATTTCTGTCGTCGGTATCCCACGTTCATTATAAAGAATAGCATCTGATACAAGCGTAATCACCGCATCATGTACATATTTATCCGATTCATATTGTCCTGCTTTTGTAACATCATTTACTTTGTCTTCGACAATCTCATCAACAACCAGATCTACTGCACCAAACTCGCTGCTTCTTCCATATCCCATCCGAATCTCTCCGGCACGTTCCAACGCATCCAGAATCACTTCTGCCTGATGCTTATTCGCATAAATATATCCTGAAAAAGTTTGTCCCGCCCGAATACTGCAAAGCTGATAAAAACCGGAACCATCATTCTTTCCCATTGCACGTCCGACAGACTTATTTTCTGGTCTTTGATGATGATAGCTGATTTCCGTCTCCACATCCACCTTTCTGCCATCCGTACTTATATAATCAATATTAGCAGGTGTCATCTGAATGCCTGCAGTTTCTTTTCTGCTTTCCTCATAAAGCATATCCCAGACATCCATCATTCCATCCCACGTCCATGACCGATCCTTTTTCTTCTGTAAAGAACTGCGGCCAGGAATACACCGTTTGCCTCCATACGTTATATATGCATTAGAAACGATCAATTCCTCCCCTTCTGACATTACTTTCCGATATTTCTCAGATCCCAGTAATTCCGCAATTACACCCAATACTTTACTGCCTGCAATATAATCCTCACTCACAGCCTGATTTCCCTGTGCTGACTTGCAGATCATCGCTGATTTCAGATAAATCTTATATCGAAGTTTATTATATTCCCTTAATTGAGCTTTATTGACTTTCACATGAGGTCTTTCACTGTAAGATATTTTATCTAACCTCATATCCACCAATCCAAGTCCCCTGCTTCTGGATACTCCCATATGTTTCACCAGTGAAACAGCCTGCTGTAAAACCTTAAAATTTTCTGGATTTGTAATACTGCAATCTGCCTCTAATATAAGCCCTTTTCTGGCTACTCTGATGGTTCTCAGAGAATTTTTATCTGCAACACCTGTTTCCAGATCAATTGCAGTCTGTGTCCTGGTATCCGTATACTCATTCAATACATTTTGCTGTAACGAAAGACCTTTTGCTTTTGAAGAACGTAAAACCCGAAGTACCTGTACTGTCTTATCATAATCCTGGATATATGCATTGGATAATGAAAAGCCCGATCTCTGATTTCCCTCTTTTCCAAAGATTTTCAGGTACTGCAATTGCTCTATCAGCCCCATTTCCATCATTTCAAGGGCAGCCTCCCGAATACAGCCTTTGATTCTTTTTGCTGGAATATATGGTATCCCATACTCATCGTAGACAATATCTGTATCTACCATACTATTATGTGTTTCACCGGAAGCTGTACACAAATCACTTAATAGTTTAATTGTTATCTTCATGTGAACTCTCCTCCACATATAAATCCATAATTTCCAGTGCATCATACCAAATCCGGTATTCATCATCGTTCAGTGTAGCTGCTTCTTTCATCCCTAAATGATCTGTCAGTTCTGTATATCCTCTGGATTTCAGAAAAGATATCTCCTTTCCCAACTCATTGGTTCCCATCGGGATAACATTTCTAAGATGCTTCGCCTTGTTTCTTGGCATATACCTAGTAAAATATTTACTCCAGTAAATCAGTTTTTCTACGCTATATTTACTATTTTTATTTTTAAATTCTTCTTCATCTTCCGCCCCTGGCACAAAGTATGGACGTGCTATAATAGTACCCTGATCCGAACTATAATGCCTGTCCCGATATTCTTCCAAATCTGCCGCACTGATATTCGTACATATCTGATAGTCAAAGAAATTTCCTACAAATCCGGATTTACCTCTGTTTTCTTCCTTTTTTGCGCGTGACTTTGCAGTGTCACAACAGGCTTCTGCTACCTGATATGCGTCTGAGAAAGGAAAATGACTGTTAAAATATGCAATGCCACCGCATGCACTATAGATGACATCAGCTTTTCCTTCACCACCTAAATGTTCCAGAAAATATCTTACTGCCGGTATAGCCAGTTTGGCATTGCACACAAAAGTAATATCATCTCCTGCTACCACAATTTTACGATACAATCTGGTTTTTATGTTTTCTTTTACCTTTGGTGTCAATTCATCCATATATTTTGTCATATTAATAAAAGTATGTCCAAAAACTGCTGATATCTCTTGGGAAAGACTACGCATTTTAGGAATTGCCTCTTCATAAGCGGTTACATTCTGCATCTCATTCTTTATACGGATGCCCATACTGTTTCCATCAATATGACACACTGCCAGAGTACTGTTATCTCCTTTTTCAGTCACCATATTATCAAAGATCTTCTCTTTCTCATTTTGTGGAAAACGTTTTCTTTTAAGATAAGCTTCTGTACAGTAATAAGTTTTTGTCTTTTCTTCAAATCTTGTCAGCGGATATCCTGTAATTGAATCAGCTTCCATAAATGGAAGTGCCCCTGTCGGCTGGGTTGATGGCATGAATGCCTTAATCCGACGCATTTCCTCATTAATTTCTGCATAATCATGGTCATATGCATTAGTCTTTTTTACAACTGCAACAGCAAGATTCAGAGAATACGTTCTTTCAAGAACATATTTCGCCAAAAATCTGTTCACGTTTCGGCATTCTTCCCCTCTTCGAAAAAGAACATATGCATTTCCTCCGCCAACAAACATAACCTGCATTTCTATCTCCGGATTTTCCAGAAACACCTTTGGATCATCATTCTTCCAATCTGTTAAATATTGTTCCTGATTCTTTGCATTATTTTTTATGTACGCACTTAATCCATCTGTAATAATGGCCTCCACCAACAAAGATGCACCAATAATCTCTTTTGCCGCATTACTTTTAAAAATATAATTCTGTATTCCCCTGACATCATACATAGCCAGAACCTGCTGATCATACAATTCTTCTCTCATTTAATTTCCTCTTTTAATATTCCCGAAAACCGTTGAAAGTAAATATTGACTCTTTCCGAATCGTTCCATCTTCCTCCAGATGTTCTACTGCCTTTCGTTCCGAACAACTGGCCAGTACCCGAATTCCCTTTGCCTTTAATTTCTGCACGATTCTGAAGCAAAGTACAAATTCGCCCATACACATAACCGCTTCAGGCTGTATTTCCACTATTTTTGCTGTCATCTGCTCAGCCAGATTCTCCATCTGCTGATCTGTCAGATTACACTTAACTGCCGGAAATGGAATATCTATAATTGTTCCATACTTTTCGGCTGCATCTTTCTGTGCCTTTAACCATCCTCCTGATGGATGATTTGAGCAATTAACAAATCCTCCCATTGTTATTTTATTCCCCTTCCTGTTATAATTTATTTAACCTGCTCACGAGATTCTCGTCTGTAAAAATTTATCTCACGGGATATCCGCAGAATTCCTATGAAAGGTAGAAAATGTTATGTTTGTTCAAAATCTGATTTCTGACTTCAATAACCAGTTAAATATTTCTGATCATGATTTAAATGTTCTCTCTGGTTTTTTCCATTTTTTAAAAAATCAGACGAATACCTCCCGTGCATCTGTTCCCTATGGTCTTCTTTTACAATACGACAATGAAAAAGTAAAGGAACTTTTTCTGGAAATTCTGGACAAAGCACTCATGGCTCCACAATTTTCCGGAAAATACCGTTTGGTATGGATTAATGAAGAAGATTTTTCCAGAAAATCACTTGGCCAATGTGTCAATCGTTCTGGTGATATTTTTCTTCTCAGAACCTGTCTTTCACAGGGAAATCCAGATCACCTGATTTCCGAATTTGAAAAGCATCCGGAAATCATCAAAATTGTATGCGCATCTTCCGAAATAGTCGAGACCCGTTTCAAAAAGGATGAACATTTCTTTTACCGGATTTTACCACGCCATATTCTCCTGGGAGAGAGTGGATCCAAAGAAATCACTACTCAGTTTCTCAATGTTCTTAGCTCCAGAAAATACAACATTACCAGTGACTTTCGGGATGAAATCGCTTATTATATTGATTCTATCTATAAAACTGCTGATTTTAAAGACAGTTCTTTTGTTGAAGATCTGATCCGACGAATCGAATTACAGATGGAGGAAACAGATGGTGTCGCTGCTTATAAAAAAGATTTAGCTATCGATTCTACATTTGTCCCATATTCAAAAATCGTACAGTCACGTAAACAGGCAAAAATAACCGAACAGACAGAAAAAACAGCATCCTTACTACCTCAGCTTACTGCTGAAACTACATCAAATACTTTCAATACAGATACAGATTTTTCTGCAAACAAATCAAAAACAGACAATGACATATACAACAAAAATGAAGCCGAAACACACAAACAGACACATTGTTTCGACAACAGGCCTGCCCATACAAATGTTCTCCTGCTTGCTTTAAGTACCTTTCAAAATGTAGTCAGAAAGTCTACATTTTCATATGATTTTTATGGATGCAAGGGTGAAGTTACCGGACGTTATCAACTGGATCCAATTCCCAAGATGTTGGACGAACTTCTGGCTCAAAATGGTGAAAATCTTGATAAGATTATTATGCTCTGCACAGATGACACTACACAGAAAATTGCCTCCATCCAGACCCCGGAAGGAGAACTCAAAGATATTTCTCCAGCAGAATATTTTCAGGATCAGGTACGCAACTATATGAATCCTTTTTTGAAGGACAATGAATTATTTACCCCCATCAATATATCCATAGACTCTCCATATGAGGGAATTCAAAAAGTTGTTAAAACAATTCGAAATATCAAAAATCCACAGCTGTATCTGGACACACATGGCGGACTCCGAGGTATCCAGCGGATTCTGGAAGCTACTATTACTCTTTTAAAAATTGAAGGGGTTCCTGTCAGAGAAGCCTACTCTGTTGCATTTACAGATAAAAATACAGTTAAACCAATCATTTCAGAGACAGAACAGATGAAAATATTCGATTTTGTTTCGGGTATCAATGAATTTATTACCTGCGGAAGGGCAGACACATTAACAGAATATTACAAAGAGAAATCTAAATACCATTTTCAAAATGACATTGTCTCAAAAATCACTACAGTAGCTAACGGTATTCAATGGTGCTGCGTTCCTGAATTTGAACGAGGTCTTACAAGTCTTCAGGAGTATTTTCAGCAGCATGCTGACAAAAATGCTGATCCTTATTTAAGTATTTACATAGATGATATCAAAAGAGATTATCAAAATCTGGTATTATCCAAATATTCGGTAGTTGACGAAATTAACTGGTGTATTAAGAAAAAATTTTATCAGCAGGCACTCACGTTAATCGAATCCCGAATATCAAAGTTATTGTTTGAGGAATGGAAGATTCTGGAATTAAATACTTCTCCATGGACCGGAAACAGGACTTCATACAATGAAACAACCACCAAATATACGATAAAACATGATGCCCAAAATCCTGGTAAATATACGGTTGAATATACTACCAAATCACAAAAAAACGTCAAAAGAAAATATAGTGTAGATATCAACGATTTTTTTAATGGTTTTGTATTTAATTTTCGAACCGAGGAATATAACAAAAATGGTGAAATTATCCGAAATAGTGATAACTCTTTTAAGTTCAAACCTTTCCTGGGATATAAAGATTTTAACAATATGACCAATGAAAAATATGATGACTTTACTGATTATCTTTCACAAATTAACTTTCACTCAATTGACACACAAGCCTGCATTAATCTTGCCAGAAAAGAGTTGGAAATTCCAGACCCAGGCAAACCCCGAATCAAATTACCTGATGCAGTGATTATCTCTAAGAAAACTAATGAAAGACTTTTATTTCAACTACTAGTTTTACATAAAACGCTGAAAGATGTAAGAAACACAATGAATCATGCATCTGACAAACTTAGATATCAACCAGAGGCCATCATTCTCTCGCTAAAGTATTACATGAAATGGGTTGATGCACTAAACCCAAATAAAAAGTCTTCCTGATTTATGACTACTGCTTCAATTTCACTTTTAACAAGTGTTGTTGAAGCAGTTTTTTTAATCCTTGTATTCTTCCAGCCTTTTTCTAAATTCTTTCTTACTGCGTTCTCTATGATATTGAGATTTTAATTCCATACTCATAGTAGGTCGAGTCCATACATTTCCTTTTTCCAATACCCATTTTCGTTCTATTCCATGACTCGCATTATATATTTTCAGTTTATCTACATTCTGTTTTTTCTTCATTTCTTCTAACCTCCAATATGCAAAAGTCTCAAACTTCACTTTACAGATATAGTTTAAGTCCTATGCCGCATTCTTTTTTACTGCTGCACTTATACATATGGGTAAGAAAATGACTTCTTAACATTTTTTCAAATATTTCTTACTTATATGATTAACTATGATTGTCCTACCCCATATCAATTCCTCTTAGGTACGGTACAACACACAAAGATTCAACAATCAGTCTTTTGGCAATGTGTCAATTCCTCTTAGGTACGGTACAACCTGGAAGCTTTATTAAAAGTTCCTGATATGACACGTGTCAATTCCTCTTAGGTACGGTACAACGTGCGATGTGCCGAAAGCGGAAAAACTATGCGTGTCAATTCCTCTTAGGTACGGTACAACGAGTATACGTAATAGGAAACCGGATTCTGCGCTAGTGTCAATTCCTCTTAGGTACGGTACAACTTTCCTACTATTATTGATATAGTATTATATTTTTTTCAGAAATTCAACCATTTTTCTTCCAAAAAGTCCGTCGACCTATTTTTCTGCCTGGCACTTATTGTTTCCATGTAATTCAGTGTTTACAGTCTTTTTACCAGATTAAAACAGTTCTCATTCTCGGTCGACGGACTTTTTTCATTCATATGAATGTGCCTTATTCAAACAGTTACATTATGTCTATTATCAAAACTTCAAAATACTTCTTCCAATTTTCTTAAAAGTAATTGTTCTTTTCCTTGTATAACCCTATAACTTCCTTACTAGTATTTCATCCTTTAATTAACTCGACTTTTTGACAGGAAGTGTATCAACAACGATTTCTTCCGATACATCAATGTCTCAAGGGTTGAGCCGATGAGCAGATAGGTCATCACTCCAATCTGCTCATTGCAATATACAAGAAAGGCAGCAAATGCAACTGCCAGTCTTCTCATGATATTGTTATCATCTGCCTTGACCATAAGTACGATAGCAACCAAAATTGCCAAAATGCAAACTGCAAAACGTACAATCTCTATAATGTTCTGTTCCATATGCGTCCTCCTTATTCATTAAGACTCTGGACAATCTTTGCAGCGATAGCACTGTTATAATCCACCAGCTTCACAGAGCGGTTCAGAGGAGCCTTCTCATTGAGGTTACCTGCTGCATCACAATCATCGATATATAAGCAGGAGCTCCAGCCACATCCAAGAGTTACAATTCGGTTCTCATCAATTCCAGCCTTATCCACCAGAAGTGAACGGATCGCAAGTGCACGCTTCTCTGAGAAGGAGATACAGCCAGGTTTTTCACCTGCTGAAGTTGTAGTGCCACATACCATCAGTGTAAAATCCGGATGTTTTTCCATGTAGGTAATTACATATCCAAGAGCTTCCATAGCAGCATCCGGTGCAGCCAGTTCAGTGGAATCCGGCAGGAATGCAACGCTCTTATCATCGAAGGTAAGGATATCTCCATCCGCAAATACCTTTTCGATTACCTCTTCCTTCTCGCTCTCCTCAACCTCTTCAATTGGAACTACCTTTGCTGTAAGACCACCTGTTCTTCCTTCGGTTTTCATTACAGACACCTGGTGTTCAAAGGAGTAACACCCATCCAGTGGAACATTATCCATAAAGATCACTTCATCTGCACCCATGTTGGTCAGCCAGGTACGATAAAAATCCTTTTCGATTCGCTTTTCATTGTCGCTGAGTGGAAGCTGAGCAGTACCAGCCACATCTCCACAACAGTACCAGATTACTTTGATTCCGCTGAGATCAAGATCCATCATCTCTGCAAGTTCCTTCGCTGAAGTTTCCACATCCAGATCACAGATAGGAACAGCTCTCATATCAATCAAACCGGAAGTAGATACACCGGATCCATAGTAGACTAAGAGGTTATCTCTTCCTTCCACCTGCTCCGATCGAAGCTTTCTGACCGCAGTAGAGGTTGCTGCAGCAATGTCTACCTCATCATTATCCGGTTCTGCTGCATCCAGCTGTCCAATAATATCTGCCTCTACAGATGCCTGCGCTCTGCTGATCATATCCTTCGAAAAGCCTCTGTTGCCAAAATCCGGAACCGTACCCTCACAGATTACATTCGGGGATGAATCTGCAAGAATACAGCTGTATGTAGTTCCTGCCACCTCGGAAATCTGAGCCAGTTCCTTGATTCCGGTATCCAGGACAGGATTGTTGTTTGCGATTACAGTTACAAGAGAAACATTATATGGCTGGTTTAACTCGACAGGTTCCTCACCATTTCCACATCCGGTACACATGCATGCAATAACTCCAAGTGCCAGTACCATACTCATCATCTTCTTTATCATATTACACCGTCTCCTTAAGCTTTCTTTCCTCGCGGAATACAGTAGTTGTCTTTGTTTTCTGAACTTCATTGATGTCGATTGCTTCATCTACTTCGGCAGGAACACTCTCCTGATTTTCAAGAAGCTTCTTGGCGGATACTGTCATTGCGTCCGCATAAGATGCATCCTGCTGATGAAGTGCTAAAAGCTTTCTGCAGTGAATCATTAAACCGACTCTGAGAGCTTCTAAGTTTGCCTCTGCTGCCCTTCTGCGTTCTCTGTCGCAGATCATCGGATCCACAGCCATCTCAAGGGAAGTTAGTTCTATCTCTAACTGATTGCAAAGTTTTTCATCCCGCTTCTGTTCCGCTCTGAGCTTGATACACTCTTTCTCAAGATAGTATTCCTTGTCATAGGAGAAGAAGAAGGACAGCACACCTGTCACAGCAGTTGCCAGTGAAGAAATCATTGCCAGAGCATATTCCGCAACTGTAAAGGTATCCTTTGAAACAAAAACTCCCTGCGCATTATAGGATCCATACTGCAGCGGCATACTGCCAACACGGATGGCAACACTTCCCAGCACACTGACCAAAAAGAGAGTGACAAACACTGCAAGGAAGACGTTGTACAATCCTTTAGATGTTGAATCATTTTTCTTTGAAACCAATGTTCCTAAAGCGTACATTGTTCCATCAGACATCAAACCAAGGCAGACAACCAAGATCATCAGCATTTTTACATTTGCATATAAGATACTCTGCACAAATCCTGTGTTTACAAAGCAGTCTGCAGCAAACGCAAGTGCTGTAATAGGAAGACCTAACTGTAGCATGAAGCTTCCGATGCGAATGGCATACTTGGCACGCTTATCTGACAATGCTTCAATTTTCGACTGACGCTTAGGAATCGTATCCTTCAGCTTTGGAATACGTTCTTTCAACTCTTGGATGCGAACCTTTCTCGCCTTCAGAATGTTCTTACCCGACAGCTCGTGCATGGCAACTTCTTCATCATGCTTATTCTTTGCACATTCCCAAATCACTGATGCATTAGGATCACACAGCCCGCCACTGGTGTATTCATCACTGATCTGAACCATCGGTTTAACCTCACCTTCAAGCTTGTGATACTGCTCTTCAATAAATGCATCGTTTAACAGAGAATAGTCTCCTACGATAAAGGTTGAAAGGTCTGTATGACCATCTTCCACATTTTTAGGGAGATATGCCGGTGTGTAATCTTCCATATTCTTAGAACCAAAGCTCTCCTGTTTCTTCTTCCCGAACATATTAAACATTCTCATTGCCCTCCTTACTTACAACCTCAGAGATTCTTCTCTTGATCTCTTCATGATTCTTGTTATATAAATCAAATGCCCACTCATATTCCAGCTGCGGAATGTATCTGTGCAATACCGGTTTCAGGAGTACTCCATGGCCGTATACGCACAGACGTTCCTTGAGTGCAAATGAGGTAGCACTTAACTCATTACGGCAGTTTGTTTCCTTATTAAGGATGCGATCTCTGATCATCACAAGCTGCTGCAGGATCTCAATCTTTCTCGTTTCCATCTGATTCTTATTTGCTTTTGACTGTTCAGCATCCACCTTGGCCTTTGCTGCTTTTCTTGCATCTGCTCTGGCAAGCTGAGCCTCTTCCATAGAATCCGGCAGCTTCTTAGGAAGCTTTACAGGTTCTTCTTCTGTGACCCTGATCTTACGAATCTTTTCCGGCATATCCTTCAGTTCAAGGAGAAGCTTCTCTGCATCTGTGCATACGGCTGCGATGTCTGTCTCCAGACGATCGACTCTTTCACTGCAATACTTGTAGAACATATCTGTTTTGCCATTCACATATGCTGAATTCAGAAGACCGCTATCCTGGTCAAGACCTGCAGCTCTGAATCTTCCATCAAAGAAGCCATGCATAAATACCATAATGGTTGGAGTAGCAAGACCCTTCATCTTTACTTTCTTATTCTTCATGTTCATCCTCCTTGGATTCTTTCCTCTTGTTTTCTTAGGAACAATTACGTTGTATCACATCCGAAATTTACAAAATATCTCATATCGGAAAAAATGATCGTTAAGAAACCTCTTTATCCAGAATTTTTTTTGCAAAATCGGTATAACGTCTGTAGTTCAACATTTTCCGGTTACATTCCATAAACATAGTAGCGACCTGACGAGCCACCTTTACCTGATCTTTCCTATAGGAAGTACTATTGCGAAGTGCTGGAAGAACAATTGGCAGCGTTTTTCGCAGCTTGATGAAATGATCTTCATTTTCAGCCGCACTCGTCATCATTCTTCGCTCAAAAGCAGGATCGGATAAACAGGTTAAAAATAATAATCGCTGTCTACCTGTCAACAGCAGAATATTAATCTTCCCCTCTTGAAGCATACGTCTGAAATCCTGATAGGAGACTGTATTGGTCGACCAATGTGGCTCTTTAGCATGCATACACACCTCGAAAGTTGCCATAAGCTCTTCTGCCGGTGTATTGCAAAAATTAGTTACCGCAATTGTCTGGAAATACTCTCTAGGAAGTACATCCTTACGCTTTTCAGCGTTAATAAAACAATTAAGATCATTCAATGTAATGTTCATTTTCATCCTCCTTAGGCAATTGCTACATTTTCAATAGAATCAATGCTGACAAGCACTTTCCACTTCTCAGTAGCCTTCTTTAATACAGTACACAGCACAGTCGTTCCAGGATTTAATCCGCCAAATCGAGTGAAAGCTTCCTGTCCATCCTCTAAGGTGAAGAATATACCTTTACTGCATCCTCCAATCACTGTTCCTCGGACACCATCTCGAATATTAGTGCCCTCTTCTTCATAATCCCAAATCCACATATCATTCCCCTCCATTGAATGAAGTTTCCTTGTAACTACTGAGGTAATCATATCACTATCTATTTTCAGCAACCTTTTCATATCGGAGATAAAAGTTACCAATTAATCGCAATTCGGTGTGCAGAGTCCTATTAATACCAGTTCATCTTGTTCGTTTGTTACTTCTTCTCTAACCCCTGAAAGAACGGATATACTATCCCTAGGCTGTACATCCGTTTCGAACTCTTTTCTGTTCCCGTATTCACAAGGATCTTTTTCGAATTTCATATACATATACAGACAAAAAAGAACGGCATGGAGAAATGTCTATCATAGCCAGATCTCCACACCGTATTTTATTTCTTTCTCCCAATCTAATTCTGTTACATCTTTGTTATTCTTTCAATCATTCAACAATGGGGAGCCTATCACAATCATGTGACAGGCTCCCCATTGGTATCCATGTCCTTATTCCTATCCCTTCCCTGTTTTCACTCAACCCGAATGATCGCCGCTGTCTCCGCATTTACCAACCTGCAGGCCCTATGGTGCTTCATTACAGGCCATTTTTCCAGATAAATTCCTGCGCTCTCCTTCAGCGGATGAATTACAACGATCAGATCTGCCTCCTGCTGATGAGCAAGCTCCTTTAGCCCGATTTCCCAGGACTGACCGGTATAAAAGCTGTCAGCCACCAGCCTTCCATCCTGATAGAGCTCGGCAGACTCTCCCTCATAGTTCAGAATCAACAATGCCTCCTCCAGCTCTTTTCTAATTCCCTCAACGTGAATCGAAAGGACCAGATCTGTTCCGTCATCTGTTTCCATCCTTCCCGTCAATCTGCAGCGAACCGGATTCGAAACACTCTCACAGCTCCGAAAGGTATTCGCATCCACCTGCTCCATTTTAAAAATCGCATGCTCTGGTAAAGGATAGACTCTGACTTCCGGCATTGCCGTTTTTTTCGTCCGAAGAAGACCTGCAATTGTCCCATTCTCCCTCTGATACAGATCCATCTCCGAAATCACAAGAAGCTCTCTTCCATCCCGGATGATTTTCTGTGCATGAAGCGCTTCCTCTTCAGAAAGTGTGAGTATCGTAATAGGAGAAGCATCTCCGCTCACACAAAAGTCCGGATCTACACCATTTCTAGTATAGAAAACATAGGTATCCGGCTCTCCCTTTTCATTCCGGAGCATGCACAATGGAATTGCCCTGGCCTTTTCCAGAACAGCACGCTCACCCAGCGGCATCCGGAAGGGATAAAAGAAGTAATCTCCATCCCGGATATCCTGTTTACCGAAATCAGCATACACCTCTCTTCCGTCTTTTCCAAAAGCCTGCAGCGCGGTTTCTAGATGTTCTGACATAGGGTAGTGCCGAACATAATTATTCACAAACAGAAAGCCTGTCCCCGTTTTCGTATTATATCGGACGGCTGTGCGAAGCGCAGAAAAATTTTCCGGCTTTCCGGGGTTCCTCGGCTGCGGAATATAGGGCATCTGAGCCAGATCACTTCCAAAATCATGAAGAAACAATGATAATCTCCGTATTCTCCGATAGCTGTCCGACAGCTGTCCATACTCGCGGATTGGTGCATTGAAGTCGTAGTTTTTCACAGGAAGATCATTCGGATATCCTGTCTCCCGGGATTCCTGCAGCGTTGTCCGCTTTCCCTCTGGATTGGTTCCTCCGTGATACATGTAATATCCGAGAAGATTGCAGCCGCTTCCCAGCTTGACAAATGTCATTGCCTCGGTATCTCTGCCACTTACTACAGGTCTCCGGTGTTTTGTCACCTGCAGCCCACCTCCCAGCTCCGCAGTGAGGTACGGAACCTGTTCCATATCAAAGGTAATTCCACCCCCTATTCCATGGTCGGAGCCGATGTTGTGATCATTTCTTTCTTCCGTGAACAGATAGTTCCCCGAGGGCTCGATTTCTGTCAGCCGCTGATCCCAGGGAGCCTCACAGTAGCCACCCATAACAGGAAGCATTCCGCCTGTCACAGCTCCTCCCCAGCCGGTTGCCGTGTAAATCGGGATCTTCAGTCCGACCTCTTTGGCAACCTGCCTCAGCATGCGCATGTGTGCTTCCCCTTCTTCTCCGGTTCTTCCACCCACATGACCATACTCATTCTCAATCTGTATCATCGCAACCGGACCGTCGTCAGACAAAAGAAGTCCTCTGGCCTGCTCTGCAATTTTTCCGTAAAATTCCCTGACATAGCGAAGATATTTCGGATCATTGGTTCTTGTTACTAGCTGCCCTTCTTTTTCCTTCTGCATCAGCCAGTCCGGAAATCCGCCGTTTCGAACCTCTCCGTGTGCCCACGGTCCGATTCTCAGAATGCAATGAAGACCGCAATTCTTTATTGTCTGAAGAAACTTCCGCAGGTCACGATCCCCCGAAAAATCCCATTCTCCCTCCACTTCTTCATGATGAATCCAGATAGTATATGCCGACACCAGTTCTATTCCCCCGGCTTTCATCTTATACAGCTCTTCCTCCCATCGTCCGTTGGAAACCCTACTGTAATGAATCTCGCCCATCAGGGGAAACCATGGAGTATTGTCCAGCGTCAAGAACTGCGGTGTATAAGACAGTTTAGAATTTCTGTTCCATTGTACTCTCACGTTCTCTCTACCTCGTATGCCCCTGCCGATCGCAGAGTTTGTTCTATATATTATGGTTTTCAATAAAAAGTTTTCTGCACATTTTTCTTTTATGACAAAAAGTGCTGCATCCCAGTATTTTACGGAGTACAGCACTTTCATTCCTCAAAAAGAATCTACTATAAGGCTTGCTTACAGATGGGTCTAACATGTTAATAATATGGAAACTGAGAAATCCTCAATGCGGTAGCACCGTAGGGGATCAACGTAATCTGTTCTTCTTTTTCTGTGGAGGAAACAGGGCTGTCCGGAACCGGACCAGCGCTATTGCAGACCATTTCCCATTCTTTTACTCGTTTTGCCTTTATCCGGATCTGTGAAGATGGCATTTCATGGGAAAATGGATTCTTTCTCTTCCCGTAAATCTCTGTCTTTGGAATATCCTGAAGATTGAGGGCATAATTCCATGGTTCTGTGCTACTGATATGATAATCAGCAATTCCACAGCATTCCCGCTCTTTTTCCCAGTTTTCTTCCATTTTCAAAGCATAAACCAGACTTCCTCTTTCCACTGCAACGCTATCGTGATACCACTTACTAAAGCGCACATCCATCGGATACCGAATTGTAATTCTACTTCCCGATACCAGATGTTCCACAATCCAGAAATTCTTTCCTTCCCTGCGTGCCTTTGCCCCTTCTGTCAGGAGTTCCGGATTCGCACACCATCCCGGTATTCTGATTTTCAGTTTGACGTCCGTTTCAGCTTCCCTAACCAGATAAGAAATGGTGTCTCCAAAGGGATAGTCCGTCTCCACGTCAATCACAATTCGCTTGCCTTCTGACTTCGTCTCAAGATGGTTCGGCACCGGAATTGCAGATACCAGGCAATCGTCTTCCCAAAACCATAGGTGTTGTACAAATTTCGGCCATCCCTGATGCATGTTTGCCGTACAACATCCAAAGTTAGGTTCCAGTCCAAACAGGTTAGAATCGTCCCCATTATTAAACCAGCTACGTTTTGCATTGGAAACGAGAATCTGATTCGCCTGCTGCAAATACTGATGCGCCATGTAATCTTCACTGATCGATGCCGGGTAGGCATTAAATGCAACTCTTTCCAGCCGGTCTGCCAGTTCGGGTTCCCCGAATACTTCCATCATCGTTTCCAGGCTAAACATCTGTTCCACAACGCCGCACAGCTCTGCTCCTTGAGACGGTGATCCGCCGCTCAAATGTTCATCCCCGTTTATCGCTCCACTGGCTATCCCATGGTATTTCTCCACGATTCCCGGTGCCTCGATTCCCAGCTTCTTTTTTTCATCATCTCCGTCGAAAAAGTATTCCATTGCAGCATATTTCAGACCCATAGACACATTTACTACATGCGTCTGATGATATTGCATCAACTGCACCACTTCCTCATTTTGAAAGCGTTTCAAAGCATTCCAGTCATAGTAATGGGCAGTGGGTCTGGGATAAGGAAAATCAGCAAACAGGGAGGTCCAGTCGATTGCCTGTCTGCGGATTTCCCTCTGTAGGTCCATCATCCATTCCGCCGGGAAGCGTTCATACAACCATTTGATCACATATAGCACGTCTCCTGTCCGTGCCTGGGTCCATCCTGTTAAAGGTCTGTCTTTTATGGCTGTTTTTAAATACTTCAGATAGTTTTCAATAAATTCAATAATCTCTTCCTTTTTCATTATTTCATAATATTGAATCATCACTTTCAACATTATGAAACGAGACCAATAATCTTCCTTGGTCTGTTCCGGTCCGAAATTTCCTTCGTTATCCTGACTCTTTAATGTCCAGTCCAGAAACTTTTTGCAAATTTCAAAGTGTTTCTCATCCTTCAGATAATAGGATAGTGGCAGTAGCCCATCCAGATAATAGGGACCACGTTCCCAGCTTTCTCCAGTACCTCCCAACCAGCCGGAATAGGTACCGACACTATCCCATTTTTCATGCAGACAACCGGTAAGCCCGTTCATCTGCATTTGCATCTGCTCTTTCAACCACCCGGACGGACTGACTTCGGTCAGAACAAGCTTTTTCCACTTTTTCTTCACAATTTTCTCCTGTCAGTCATTCCAGTCCTCAAACATGTTGTCGCCGTCGTGAATATACAGTCCTACCTGTTCTACTGCAGCTCTTCTTCCGTTTGCCCACAGCAACCACTGACCATCCATGTGCATAACCCATGGCTTATAAACAGCTTCTACATCCCAGCTTCCTTCCGGGCCGCCAGACAGAATCGGATTATGCGGATACCGTTCCCATCCTTCGATTCCATCCTTCGATCTTGCAACGTTGATCGTTGCTTTATACATGTCTTCAAATCCGATATAAAACATGTAGTAATATCCATCCATCGGAAAGATTTGGCAGGCAGAAACAATTTCTTTCTCCCAGAAATGTGTAGGCTCAGGTCTGAAAATAGGGTTTTGCGGGTGTTTCTTCCAATGGATCCCGTCTTCACTCTCTGCATATCCAATCTGATCCGGCTCCCAGAAACCTCCTGCCGAATACCACATTCTAAAAATATTCCGTTCTTCATCCCACAATACATGAGGACACATCAGGTTTGTTTTTTCCCAGGCTTCTTCCGGTTCCATTACCGGGTCTTTTCTTCTGGTAAAATGGATTCCGTCTTCACTCTCTGCATATCCGATGCAGGATCTGCCGCTGCTCATTCGCTCTCCTGCACCTAAGAATTTCATGCCGGTATACCACATCAGATATTTTCCGTCTTTTTCCAGTACGATCTGACGGTTGATATCATCTTCCCATCCTGTAGTAAAATCCGGAGACAAAACAATAACCGGTTCACTCCAGTGTACCCCGTCTACACCTTCTACGAATGCAATGCTATTCGTACTTCTCCAAGACAGATACATCCTGAGCTTTTCCCCTACCGGGATTACGGTGACATCAAAAGTCTCTCCCCAATCGTCCTTCAGTATCGGATTATTTTTATATCGACGCCAATTTCCATGACAACCGATTTTTGTCAGATCCTGTTCTATCATTTTGGTCCTCCGCAAAATCCCAGATCGTCTTCTTCATGGATCAATGCACCAATTCTGTGATTTTTTCTGGCACAGCCGGTATAATAACAGATCCACTTGTTCTCCAGATGCACTGCTGCCGGACGGCACACCGCTTCCACATCCCATGCACCAAACTGACCTCCTGTAATGATTGGATTGTTTGGATGTCTTTCCCAACAAATTCCATCTTCAGACCTGGCCAGACAGATTCTGGACTTAAAGGCATCCTGCCAGGCAGTGTAGAACATCACATACTGTTCTCCGTCCCGAAGCACATGGCACGCGCCCACTCTCTCTTTTTCCAATACACTGTTGTCCTTTTTCAGAACAGGCTCGGAATAGGGTTTTTCCCAGTGTTCACCGTCACGACTGACTGCATAGCCAATTGCCAGCGGTTTCTCTATATCTCCTGCGGAATACCACATTTTGAAGAGGTCTTCCTTTTCATCCCAGATGACACAGGGATAGCAGACCGCATTTCTCTCCCACAAAAGATCAGGCTCTAAAACAGGCTGTCTGGATGCCATCCAGTTCATTGCATTATTTCCTGTCGCATGTCCAATCACGGATCGGTCGTATCCATCTGTCACCGGATCATACCGCTTCCCTGTATAAAACAGGTGGTACTTGCCTTTTGCAAACAAAACAAACGGCTGGCAAACAGCAGCTTCCCATTTCAGCTCTGGACGCCTTATCAGGGAATAGCCAAAATCTCCTCCATCAGAGTAAAATGTGTCACCGATCACATAGGCTTTGGATTCTGTTTTTTCCTCCGTTACCCCGTCTTCTGCAAAAGGACGGAAATCCAATCCGTTTTCTCCTACCGCCACCAGGATTTTCTTCAGGAAGCGATGACTGTAATACAGATGAAATCTATCTTTTATTGGAAGGACCATTGGATCGGAAACTTCCCCGATCTGTTCACCGATTATCGGGTTCTTTTCGTACCTTCTCCATCCGGCATAACATCCGATCTTCCCCGGATCATATGCTCTCATAAGCGTTTCTCCTTTAAAAAACTCTCTTTACTGTCTTTGTGCAACAAATTCCTCTATCTGCCGGTTCATTTCATCGATTACCTTTTGAACTCCGGCGTCTTCCATTTTTTCTGAAAATTCTGCCAGAGTGGCATCTACATCCTTCGCCATGCCGAGATTCAGCGGTTTATAATACTTGTCCATCAGCGTACTGATGATGGCGATTTCCGTATTCACAGGCGTCGGGTCAAATACAAACGCATCCAAGGTATGATGTTTGATTTTATCCGCATAACCTTCAATGATTCCTGTGTAGGTCTCATCCAGCAGAGTAGGATTTTCCACATATTCTGTTCGGTTGATCGCTTCGTTTGTCCATCCCCAGTTACAGTTTGCGTCTACACCATAATCCGAATTCTTATCCAGCAGCTTATACTGATCCTCACCAACAGCTTCCCAATGTACCCCTTCGATACCCAGCTTGGTCAGATCATAAATTTCCGGGTTGGTATAAAACTCGTTCAGAACCATCATCGCTCTTTCTTTATTACGGCTGTTTCTGTTAATTGCCATACCGTTATTGGTATATGGATAGACTTTCTGTGCAAGGTCAGGAGCAAAATCAATGATTCTGCTGTTCCAGTCCGGATGTTCCAAATTTGCGATTCGTCCATACGATAACTGATTGCTCAGGTTCCACGTCATTACAGCTGACTTTCCATTCAAAAAATTGTCCTGCTTTTCATCCTGTGAATTCAGCGAATCTGCTGACCAGTAGCCCTTCTCGTACATCTCCTGCATTTTATGACAATAATCGGAAAACTCATCCCAGTCCAGAATATAGCGTACTTCCAGATCCGAAGGATCCGCATAATGATACATGAACAGCTTGTTATCATCTCCATTGATAGCGGAATATCCAAGAGTCAGCCATTCGTACAGATCCTGAAATTCTCCGCCGCCCGTTCCTAATGCAGATACGGAAGCTTCTCCTGTACATACATCATCAAGGAATGCCTCCAACTCTTCCCTGCTGGTAATATCTTCATAGCCGTACTTTTCCATCAGGTCGCCTCTTACCAAGAGGTTGCCGCCGCTCGCGTACTCATTTTTATAACAGGGCACCATATAAATTTTTCCGTCGATTTGGGCCTGTTCCCAGGCATCTTCCGGTGCCACTGCCTGGATGTCCGGAGCGTAAGTAGAAATGAATTCCGGTGTAAGCTCATAAAATCCGCCCATATTAGCCGTTTCACTATAATGAGCCCACCCTGTAGCTGTAAAAATCAGGTCGAAATCTTCTCCGGAAGAAAACAGAAGAGAATATTTGGTATCGTGCTCCGCCCAGGATAAAAATTCCACTTCTACCGTAGCGTTTACGGTTTCCTCCAGTTTCTTATTTACTTCATCGTACACAAGATCAAAATCCGGGGTGCGATCCCCAATGAGGTACATTTTAATCGTTACCGGTTCTGAAACATCATTTCCTCGATAGGTTTTCCCCTCGCTCTCCGAAACAGCAGTGCTCGCTGCAGTTTCTGTGCTATTCTGGGTTTGTGTCTCCCCCGATCCACAACCCCCAAGGAAAAGCGTACCCAATAATGCGCCCGACAGTAATGCAGACAACAGTCTCTTTTTCATAAAGAACCTCCTTTTCTATTCCCTATGTATTTTCCCCTTTATGAAGCAGCATTTTCTTCATAAGAAAATAGTATCTTATTTCATTTTTTACATCAATTCGCATAAAACCCAATTATTTTTTTCAACTTTTTGCAATATCAACCAGTTTTTGCAGGAAACCGTGCGCAACGTTGCGCTCCCCGGTTTCATCATCCTTTTACAGCACCGATGGTGATTCCCTGAACGAAATATTTCTGTACAAACGGATAGGCAAAAACGATAGGTCCGGTCGCCACTACCGTAAGCGCCATCTTGAGGGACTGGGTTGGCAAATTGAATGCCGCTGCTACTGCGCCGCTGGCAGCACTGGACAAAATCTTTCGGTATGCCTGAATATTGTTGATTTGTTCATAAAGGAAATACTGTAGCGGAAACATTTCGTTGTCCGATATGTAAAGCATTGCATTATACCAGTCATTCCAATAGGCCAGTGCAATGAAAAGTCCTACTGTTGCCAGAGCAGGACGAACCAGCGGCATAACTACCTGGAAAAGCATCATAAAGTCCCCGCAGCCATCGATTTTCGCAGCGTCGATCAAAGACTCCGGAACGGATAGCATATAACTTTTCATGATCAGCAGATTATAAACGTTAAAAAGCAATGGGAGCAACAGAGCCAGGTAGGAATTTTTCAATCCCAGGTATCTTGTCATCAGGATGTATATGGAAACCAATCCTCCGTTAAATAAAGTCGTAAAATAAAAGAAGAAAGAGAAACCGCCTCGCCATTCAAAATCTCGTCTGGAAAGGACATATGCGGTCATAGTCTGCAGCAACAAGCCTATCGCCGTACCTGCTAAAGTCAGCGTGATCGTGACAAGATAGGCTTTTGCCACTACCGCCGGCGACTTGAAAACTGCCTTATATGCTTCCAGCGAAAATTCTTTCGGCCACAGACTGAATCCATATAGGGAAATCGCTTCTTCCGAAGTAAATGATGCTGCCAGCACCATGATAAAAGGAATCAGGCAAACAAGCGCTATCAGACTGCAAAACAGGTATCCGACCACATTTACGCCACTGATCTTTTTTCGTCCTGACTTCTTTAAACTTTTTTTCTTCATCGCATTCTCTCCTAAAATAATGCATAATCCTTATCGTAGCTCGAAACCAAACGGTTTGCGAAAATAACGGTTACAAAGCATAAAACGGACTGGAAAAAGCCAGACGCTGCAGCCATTCCAATATCATTGTTGTTGATGAGTGCACGGAAGGTAAACGTATCGATCACATCCGTCACATCATACAACGTGCCATTGGTTCCGATTAAATTGTAAAACAGATCAAAATTTCCTCTGAAAATTCCGCCTACTGCCAGCAGCACCAAAATAATCATGGTAGGACGCACCATCGGAATGGTAATTTTAAAAATGCGCTGCAATTTCCCTGCTCCGTCAATCTCGGCTGCCTCGTAGATGGATGTGTCAATTCCCATAATGGAAGCCAGGTAAAGAATGGAGCCATATCCCACACTTTTCCAGGCATTGAATACAATAATAATTAGAGGCCATATTTTCGGCATGTTATACAGGTTTACTTTTTCTCCGCCGAACGCAACAATCACCTTATTCACGATTCCATAGTCGTAACTCAGGATATTGAAGGCAATTACGGATACCACGACCCATGAAATAAAATAGGGCAAGAACATAAAGGACTGGGAAACTTTGCGAAATCTCTTATTTTTGATTTCCACCAGAAAAATTGCCACCGCCAGCTGCAAAATGTTATTGACGATAATAAAGGCCGCATTATACAAGAAGGTGTTCCTGGTCACTTTCCATGCCTGACCGGATTTAAAAAAGAACCTAAAATTATCCACCCCATTCCATGGACTCCCGAAGATACCGTCTACATAGTTATATTTCTTAAATGCCAGAACGATCCCGGCCATAGGAATATAGTTGAATAGGATCACATACAGCACGGCCGGAAGGAGCATTAACAATAAAACCCGATATCGTTTCAGCTTACCGAGAAAATTATTTTTTTGTTTCATATCAGTTTCTCCTTCTTTCTTTTTGTCGATTGTCTCAGGCGGATTTCGTAATTAGCACAACTCTTAATCGGCATCTTTTTCCCTTCCAGCATTCCGATCAGAACCTTTGCTGCTATTGATCCCAATTGATGACCATCCACCCGGATGGCCGTAATTGGAGGATTGTTCATTTCCATATGGATACTGTCGTGCATGGACGCGACCCTGATCTCCTCTGGTATCCGGCATCCATATTCCTGAAGCTTGCGAACAAGCTTTTTGCACAGGGCGTCATCCGTACACACTGCACAATCCGCCTTATTGTCCACGATTTTTAAAACAGCCCGATCCAGTTCCATAGGCCCATCCACATTCTGAAAAAACAGTTCCTGGTTATTACTGCTTCCTTTTTGACAGATCACACCCAGGAATCCTTCACATCTGTACCGATTGACCATATTATTGCTGTCAGCTGAAAGCAGCGCTATGTTTTTCTCCCAGTTTCGCAATAACATGGATGCCAGTTCAATTCCTGCTGCTTTATGATCACTGTCCACCTGGATCACAGAATCATCGTCAATGGAGCCGATAAGGACAAAAGGTACCTTCTTCATCTGCAGATATTGAATCAGGTTGTTCCCCAGCTGGTAGTGTGTCAGAATAAAACCGTCTACCTTCTTCCTATCCAACAGTTGTTTTAATTTTGAAAGATCGTCATCCTTTTCCGATACATAGAAAAGGTCATATCCTTTCTGACTGCAATAGGCATAAACACCGGCCAGACAGTTCTGGAAGAAAGGGGTTTCTGCAACGATTGCATGGGCAGGAAAAAGAATTGCGATATTTTTGCTCTTCTCCATGCCACTTCTGGTTTTTACCACTGCGTTTTGTTCCTCAAGGAAACGCGCAATACGATCCTGTGTCTCTTTCCCGATCCTTCCTTTTCCGGAAAGTGCGCGGGATATGGTTGTCTTGGACAATTGCAGCTCCTGCGCAGCTTCCGCCAGACTGATCTCTTTCTTCATGGCTTTTCCTCACAGAATATAAATTTTTTATTCAATTGTTGTCCTTTGATGTAGGGATCTGCAAACAGCCGCTTCCTGTTGCGCACAGCAACAGGTATAGCAGCTTGAATTGCCTTTGAAAAAGGCAGACCACTGCCTTTCATAAATGAAAAAAATGCTGATTAGAAAATTGAAATGCTTTCTGTTAAAGGGTAGTTTCATTATAAAAGCATAGAATTTATTTGTCAATAATACCAGAATTTGTAAATTTTACCAAATTTCCGATTCAGACCTCTTTTCTACGCACAGGCGCAATATTGCGCACCATTTCCCGTCAAATCCGCAAACTATTGCCCAAAGTTGGGGTTAAATTTCTCTGCATCATCCTGGGATGCACCGATTTCCATTCCGCTGCTGCTCTGCGATTTTGACTGCATTCCTTTATTCTTTTACTCTTCTGTAGTTTGCAGCCATTTTTTCACTGTTTCCACGTTAAAATCAATCAACTCCGCGATTTCTTCCGGTGAACGCCCTTTTTTGCCCATTCTGACAGCAGTTATTTTTGCCTGTTCTTCGCGTCCTTCCGCGTAGCTCTCATTTCTCAAATCTTCCATAACCTTGCACATTTCATTCACTGCCACTCAAAATGTGTTTAAATATGCTCAAACACATCGAGAAATTGAAGTCCTTGCGGATACTTCTTACTGCTTCATTGT
>OJUG01000985.1_pt1 | contig 38937 bp, 51 predicted proteins | sample 1599841 | NCBI WGS metagenome assembly OJUG01 (sample SAMN04168659, study PRJEB22393) | human gut metagenome | biome: human gut microbiome; feature: stool | host: Homo sapiens | collected 2014-05-12 | reverse complement strand
GCGTTTGAGTATATGAAGCATGAAGGAAAAGAAAAATGTTACTTCGGTTTTGCTGTAATGACGGTAGGTGTGTTAACAGGTCTTTCCATGGCAGGAAACTTAATGACCATGTATATGTTCTATGAGTTTATGACCTTAATTACAGTACCGCTTGTCATTCATTCCCAAGGAAGAGATGCCTTAAAAGCAGGTTTGAAATATTTAGGATATTCTGTGTTTGGTGCAGGTTTAACCTTAATTGGATTCTTCTTTCTCAATTCTTACGGTACCAGTACGATGTTTACAGAAGGCGGCGTGCTGGATATGGCAAAAGTAGCCGGCAATGAAAATGCACTGCTTGCTATTTTCCTAGTTATGATTATCGGCTTTGGCTGTAAAGCGGGTATGATGCCTCTGCAAGCTTGGTTGCCGACAGCCCACCCTGTTGCACCGGCTCCTGCCAGTGCGGTATTATCCGGTATTATCACAAAAGCAGGTATTTTAGGCATGATTCGCGTTACCTTTTATCTGTTCAATCCGGATTTCCTACGCGGTACTTGGGCACAGTTAACCATTATTATTTTGGCTTTGGCAACGGTATTTGTAGGTTCTATGCTGGCATACAAAGAGCAGCTTCTGAAAAAAAGGCTGGCATACTCTACCGTAAGCCAGGTATCTTACGTTATTTTTGGTATTATGATTTTAACACCGCAGGGGTTAAGCGGTGCATTGCTGCAAGTGATTTTCCATGCCATTGCAAAAAATGCGCTGTTCCTTGCTGCAGGTGCCATTATTTATAAAACAGGAGCCATTTATGTAAAGGACCTAAAAGGAATGGGCAAAAAAATGCCGATTGTGATGTGGTGCTTTACGATTGCGTCGCTATCGCTAATTGGTATTCCTCCAACAGGCGGTTTTGTAGCAAAATGGGATTTGGCAGTAGGAGCCTTGTCTCCTGAATTTGGCGGAGTGCTTGGTTATGTGGGGCCTGCTGTTTTGCTGGTCAGCGCATTGCTTACAGCAGGTTATTTGCTCCCAATAGTGCGGGATGCGTTCTTCCCAGGTAAAGATTTTGATTACGAAACACTGGAGAAGAAGGAAGCCAATGCATACATGACAGTTCCGTTAATTTTATTGTGCATTGGGGTTGTAGGTCTTGGTATGTTCCCAATGGGCTTACAACAAGTGATTAACGGTATTACAAGTGCAGTTATGTAGCTGCCGTCCATTCTGAAGAAAAGGGGGAGAACCATTGAGCACTTTCTTTTTATTGTTCCTGCCGGTGATTGTGCCGATACTGGGTGGTTTTGGTGTATTTATCATAAAATTTAAAAACCGAACCGCACGCCAGATATACGTTGGCGCAGTGGTAATTGTGAACATGATATTATCTTTGGTTGCTATTTTTGTAGCGCCCAAAGGTCAGACAGTGACTTTGATTCCATTTACGGAAAATTACAGTATTGCCCTCAGATTGGATGGAATGGCAGTCTTTTTCGGCTTCATTCTGTGTACCCTCTGGGTGGTCGCAACCTTTTATTCCTTTGAATACATGAAGCATGAAGGAAAAGAAAACAAGTTTTTCGGCTTCTACACCATGTCTTTTGGTATTGCAATGGGTCTTGCTTTTTCGGCAAACTTACTAACATTCTATTTGTTCTATGAATTGCTCACATTGGGTACATTGCCTCTTGTCATGCATGCAATGAACCCTCAAGCACAGTATGCAGGTAAAAAATATATCGTTTATTCCATAGGCGGTGCGGCCTTTGCTTTTATTGCAATGGTATTTATGATGTATTACGGAACCTCGCTGGATTTCACATTTGGCGGCGTTTTGGATATGCTTCAGGTAGCCGGTCACGAGCAATGGCTGCTGGTTGTGTTTGTGCTTGCATTCTTTGGCTTTGGCGTCAAAGCGGCAGTGTTTCCACTTTCCGGCTGGCTGCCTTCAGCGGGTGTTGCGCCGACTCCCGTTACAGCATTGCTGCATGCGGTGGCAGTTGTAAATGCCGGTGTATACGCGCTGGTACGTTTGATTTATTACACATTCGGAACAGAGTTTTTAATCGGAAGCTGGGCACAGTATGTGGTCATGTCCGCAGCATTGGTAACAATTGTTTACGGTTCTTCCATGGCGCTGCGAACACCGCATTTAAAACGCAGGCTGGCATATTCAACGGTAAGTAACCTTTCCTATATGGTATTTGGTTTGACGCTTATGACTCCTGCCGGTATGGTAGGCGGTTTGACCCATATGGTGGTTCATTCCATTTTAAAAATTCTTGCATTCTTCTGTGTGGGTGCCATTCTTTATAAAACACATCGAGAATATGTGTATGAGATTAACGGATTTGGCAGAAAAATGCCGATTACTATGGCAACCTTTACAATTTCTGCAATTGGGCTGATGGGTATTCCTCCGCTGCCCGGATTTTTAAGCAAATGGAATTTGGGTACCGCAGCGGTAGAAAGTGGCAATCCGCTGGCTTATGCAGGCATTGGCGTATTGATTTTATCAACACTGCTCACAGCGCTTTACATGATGCAAATTGTATTCAAAGCGTATTTCCCAAATAAAGAAATTGATGTTGCAACATTAAATAAAGATGTAAAAGATCCGAACTTATTTATGACCATACCATTTATACTCCTGGCAGTTGCTGCAATCGTTTTAGGTATTTATCATCAACCTTTAATGGATATGTTCAGTAACATTGCCAATGGGTTATTCTGATGAGAAGGAGGTGAAATTGTGGGGAATAATTATTTAATCATTGCTCTTGTATTCTTTCCGTTTGCGGCAGGCATTGTTTCGTATATCATTGGTCGTTTTCATAAAAATGCACGAGATTTGTTTTTATATTTTGCTCTGGCATTGGAATTGGCAGGCGCAGGATGTTTATTCGCCACAGCAGGTTCTGCCGACTCCTTCGTTTGGGAAGGATTTGCCTCATTGGGGTTACACTTTAAGATTGACGGATTCCGCATGAGTATGAGTGTATTGGCCTCCTTTATCTGGCTGATGACTACACTGGTTTCCAGAGAGTATTTTAAAGGAACCAGAAATCGAAACAAATATTATATGTTTGTTTTGTTCACCTTAGGGGCAATGCAGGGAGTATTTTTATCTAACGATTTGTATACAACGTTCATCTTCTTCGAGATAATGTCCTTTGCGTCTTATCCAATGGTTATTCACAATGAAACAGATGAAGCCATTGACGGCAGTAACAGCTATCTGGGTTTTGCGGTACTGGGCAGTTTGGTTTCCTTGATGGGTCTGTTTATGCTGCAAAGTATCTTAGGAACCTTGCAAATAGACCAATTGGTGGAAGCTGCATCTCATGTTGCCAATCATGCGCTGCTTTATACGGCGGGTGCGTTGACATTGGTCGGATTTGGTGTAAAAGCAGGTATGTATCCGCTGCATACGTGGCTGCCGCAGGCACACTCAGTTGCTCCTGCGCCTGCCAGTGCCATGTTATCCGCTGTAATTACAAAAGCGGGCATCTTTGGTATCATTGTGGTAAGCTGTAATATCTTTTTGCATGATGCACAATGGGGATTGGCAATCGTCATTTTTGGTACTTTGTCAATGGTAACGGGAGCAGTGCTGGCGGTGTTTTCCAACAATATCAAACGTACGCTGGCGTGTTCTTCTGTTTCACAGCTTGGATTTGTCATTATAGGAATTGGTATGCAGTGTATGCTGGGAGAGCATAATGCACTGGCAGTCAGAGGTACTGTTTTGCATATGTTTAACCATTCCTTGTTGAAACTGGCACTGTTTATGGCTGTAGGTGTGATTTATGTTTGTATGCATACCTTTGACCTGAATAAATTGCGTGGTTTTGGTCGTAAAAAACCGGTATTGTGGTTTGTATTTGGCATGGGTCTGTTAGGTTTGGCAGGCGTACCGTTGTTTAACGGTTACATCAGTAAAACATTGATTCATGAAAGTATTGTAGAATACATCGGCATGATGCCGACACAAACTGTTTTGGCGGGTACATTACAGACAGTAGAAGCTTTGTTTACGTTTGCCGGTGGTTTGACATTGGCATATATGTTAAAATTGTTTGTAGCCATCTTTATCGAGAAGAATCCTGAGGATCAGGAAAAACTGGATGCTAAGAAAAAATATATGTCCAAATTGACTATGACTGTATTAATCATTGCAGGTGCAATTTTGCCTATCATTGGCATGCTTCCGTATTGGACACAGGATATTCTGGCAAATACGGCGCAAGGATTTATGCACGGGCATGATCCTGCAACGCCGGTGAACTATTTCTCACTGATTAACTTGCGTGGTGCGGCGGCATCCATTGCAATTGGTTTGATTGTTTATTTCTTATTTATCAGAGTATGTCTCATGAAAAAGAATGAAAACGGGGTCAAAGTATATGCAGATGTATGGCCAAGTTGGCTAAGCATTGAACGTATGATTTACCGTCCTGTTCTGCTTCGCTTCTTACCATTTGTGGGGGCGTTGATTGCAAGGGCAGTCTATGCAATTGGAGATACCACTGTATTGCTGTTTAGAAAACTGTTGTTTGTAAAATCAAAAGATGTATTCATACCTCCTGAGGATAACCGTTTTGGTACGTATGAAGCTCCTGTAAAGAGAAAACGTGACATTCCAAAATCGTTATCATACAGTTTGTTGTTGTTTGGTGTGGGTGTTGTCATTGTTATGATGTATCTGATTATTATTAATGTGACTTAATAAAAAAGCGATGGAATGGCTCCATCGCTTTTTTATTTATATGTTATGTTCCTTTTTGAGCTTATACTTAGATACTTTTTTGGAAAGCTCTCTTAATTCCTCTTTGGAGAGCGTATCAAGATGTTCCAATTTATGCATAAATTCCAGTATACTGTCGTTATATTTTGCTTTTTGGAGTTCCGAAAAATAATTTACTACTGTGGCCGTTAAAATGGCAAATACAATAATAGCATAAAATGATAATAAAATCGTTAAAATTTTTGCCACGATAGAGATAACGACAATATCTCCAAAGCCTATGGTAGAGATAACGGAAAAACAGTACCACAATGCATCAAAATAGTTATGAATTTCCGGTTCAATCCACATAATAGCAAGTGCTGTTAAAGATAAATAGATTAGAAAGCTAATTAATACTTTAGAAACACCGTTTATTTTTAATGCAGTACCCAGTAACTTTAATTTTCTCATGATACACCTCATAAATACAATACTTTCATTTATTTTACAAGATTTCTCATTTTTTAACAACATATAAAAAGATAGCAGCCGGGAGTGAATGGCTGCTATCTTTTTCATATAAATTTATTCTTTATTGGCAGGTTCCCACTTACAGCGAACAGGGGAAACAATTGCTTCTTCCTTTTTTAAAGCTTGGAAAGCTTTGTCAATGTCTTTTCGGTCTAATCCTGATAGTTTTTCCACTTCTCCTGCACTGACAGGTTTTCCTGCTTCTTTCATTACTTTTAACACTTGTTCTTTTATATCCACAATAATTCTCCTTAATAATAGTTATTATTCTTATTTATAATATCATAATACACAAGAAAAATCAATTTATTTTATCTATGGATATCCTGCATTTATTTTGTCAAACGATTGTTAATAGTTGTAAGTTAGGATAATATATGATATAGTAGTAATAAAAAAATTTGGAGTGATTCTTTTTTAATGGATACGATAGACGTCATATTAATCATTGCAATCCTATTTCTCATTTGTTTATCCGCCTTTTTCTCCGCAACAGAGACAGCTTTTTCCAGTGTAAATAAAATCAGACTGAAAAATCTTGCTTCCAATGGTAATAAAAAGGCTGCTCGTGCTTTGAAGATGAGTGAAAATTATGACGAATTGTTATCAACAATTTTGGTTGGCAACAATATTGCTAATATTCTTTCCTCCTCTTTAGCAACAGTGTTATTTACACGTTTGATAGGGAATAGCGGTGTCACCATTGCTACTATTGTTATGACGGTTTTGGTGTTATTGTTTGGAGAAATTTCACCCAAAAGCATAGCCAAAGAAAAAGCAGAAAGTATTTCTATGTCTATGGCTCCTATTTTGAAGTTTTTCATTATTATTTTGTGGCCGATTAACTGGATATTTAAACAGTGGAAAAAACTTTTGAAAAAGGTATTCCGTTTGCATCCGTCAGGTGGAATTACGGAAGAAGAGCTGATTACCATTGTAGAAGAAGTTGAAAGTGACGGCGGTTTGGATAAACATGAAGGAGAACTGATACGCTCTGCAATTGAATTTAATGACTTAGATGTTGAAGATATTTTAATGCCACGTGTGGATGTCATTGCCGTGGAGGAAAATGACAGCATTGAAAAAGTGTCTGAATTATTTAAAGAACATGGATACTCCAGATTACCTGTTTATAAAGAAACCATAGACCATATTATTGGTATCATACACGAAAAAGATTTTCATGCCTATGTGTTAAATGGAAATAAAACAATCTCAGATATCGTAAAACCTCCGATTGTGGTAACAGAGGGAACCAAAATTTCAAAACTACTCCGTATTTTGCAGCACAGTAAAACGCATATGGCAATTGTGCTGGATGAATTTGGTGGTACCGTTGGTATTGCGACATTGGAAGATATTTTGGAAGAATTGGTTGGAGAGATTTGGGATGAACATGATGATGAGCAAGAAGATTTTAAACAACAAAGCGATGGTTCTTTCCTAATTTCATGTAATGCCAATTTGGACAAAATGCTGGAGTTATTGGAAATTAACGAGGAATATGAAGTATCTACTGTCAATGGATGGGTTATGCACGAACTTGGCAAAGTGCCTGAAGAAGGAGACACTTTCCAAATAGGACAGTGGACTGTGACTGTAACAAAAGTGGAATATCGCAGAGCAATTGAAATTCGTGTTGCATTGCGGGAAATGGAACAATAAGATAAAAAACAGGCTCTTTCAAAAAGAGCCTGTTTTTTATTGAATCAATGTATATCCGTTTTCTTGGTTATATGCTTCAATGAGTTCGTCATAATTCATGGTAAAGCGATTTTCGTTCTTCATTTTAATCATGAAAAGGTCATCATCTATTTCGATATCGCCGAACATTGCAATATCCAATGCTTTTAGATAATCTTCTTTGGTTTCATAAAAATGGTACGATGTGTACTGTTCTTGTGTTGTACCGTTATCCAATTCAAAGACGTATACGGTAATACCATTGTCATTAATAAAAGGTTTGTAACAAACAACACTTTTATTTTTTACCGTTTTGGTTCCTACTTTTTGTAAAATGGCATTCATATCCATAGATTTATAAGTGTATTGCTGTGAACTGCTACAAGCGGTTAACGACAGCATGGACACAAGCAATATAAGTGCTGTTACGAATGTAGTACCCAGTAATTTTACATTTTTCTTCATATATGAAATACCTCAATTTTACAAAATTTAATTGCTTAGGTGCTTGTTCCATATTAAAATAATTGTTAAAGCCACTTTTCAAACAGTTGATTTTGAATCATGCTGACATTGGTTTCACGTACCTTTTTTCTTACAGCCAGTATAGAGCTGGGGGGAACGGAAATTTCGTCAATGCCCATTGCCAGAAAAAGGGGTGTCATTTCAAGGTCTGAGCCCAAATCACCACAAATGCCGCACCAAATATGATTGCGGTGTGCATTGTCGGCTACCAACTTCATAAGCCGCAGTACAGATTTATGATATGGTTGATAAAACTGGTCCAACATAGCATTTTGGCGGTCAATGGCCAGTGTATATTGGGTTAGGTCATTTGTTCCAATGCTGAAGAAGTCCACTTCTTTTGCCAGTAAGTCGCTGATAATGGCTGCAGCAGGTGTTTCTATCATAATTCCAAGTTCAACGTGAGGAGCGTATGCAATGCCTTCATAATCCAGTTCCTCACGAATTTGGGCTGCTATCTTTTTTACTTGCTGTACTTCCTCCACAGAGGTAATCATGGGGAACATAATAGCAATATTGCCAAAAGCAGACGCACGATATAACGCCCTTAATTGTGTTCGAAAAATGTCAAGCTGTGTTAGGCAGATACGAATTGCACGATAACCCATAGCAGGATTTTCCTCTTTGGGCAGTCTGAAATAATCCACTTGTTTGTCAGCGCCCATATCCATTGTACGGATGACCACTTTTTTTCCTTCCATGGATTGTGCAACCGTTTTGTATGCTTCAAATTGTTCTTGTTCTGACGGGAAAAAAGAACTTTCCAAATACAGAAATTCACTTCGGAACAACCCAATACCGCCGGCATCATTTTCCAGAGCGTCGGGTATATCTGCGGTGCTGCCAATATTTGCGACAATATGTATTTTTCTTCCGTCTTGTGTTACGTTATCCTTACCAAGCTGTTCTCTTAGCAAGGCGCGGTTTGCTTTTTCCTGCATCTGTTTTTTTGTGTAATATGCAGTCGCTTCTTGATTGGGGCTGATAATCAATTTACCGTTATAACCATCTACAATGGCTTCACGGCCGTCGTATTCTTTGGTGAAATCGGTACCCAAGTTTACAACCGCAGGAATATTCATGATACGTGCAAGAATGGCAGTATGAGAATTGATGGAACCATGGCATGTAACAAAAGCCAGTACCTTATCTTTATCCAGCTGCATAATTTCGCTGGGAACCAAATCGTTAGCGGCAATAATAACAGGCTTTTCAAAGGAAATGATTCCGTCATGATTATGTGTTAATACGTTAATTAGCCTTTGCGAAATGTCCTTTACATCTGCGGAACGTTCGCGCATATAGGGGTCGTCCATAGTTGCAAACATATTGGCAAATTTGGCTGCTGTCACACTGACTGCATATTCCGCATTTTGTCCTTGATTTTGTATCATGTTGGTAATAGAGCCTACGTAGTCCACATCCTCCAACATCATTTGATGAATTTGAAAAATCATTGCGCTGGAACGGCCCACTTCCAATAATGCTTTCTCATAAAGTTCACCTAATTGCTCAATGGCCGTTTTTTGCGCGGCAAAAAAACGTTCCAGTTCTGCAATCGGATCCTCCACCGTATGTGCTTTGATACCTGTTTGAATCCGATTATAAAACAATATTTGTCCCATGGCATATCCGCCAAAGGCTCCTTTTCCTGTAAATGTAATCAATGGGTTTCCTCCTAACTTTAGGAATCTGATATAAAAACATTAGAAATATGGAATTTCTGCAGAAATGCATGAAACTCTTGTGTTGTTGCCATTGCGTGTACGGCACCGTGTCTTGTGGTAGAATCAGCAGCATATGCATTGGAAAAACGAAGATATACTTCCAAAGTATCTTTTGATAAATGAGGCAATCTCCCTCGTGAGATACCGTCCCGCAGCAATTGATACAAAAAAGAGGCGGCAAACGCATCACCAGCACCGGTGGTGTCTATTGCTTTCACAGGGATAGGATTTTCATAGAGACGATGCTCTTTTGTCATCAGATAACTTCCCTGTTCACCACAGGTTAGTAAAATGATAGCAGCGTTTGGAAATACAGTGAAAACTTGTTCGCAATCCTTTTGTCCTGTGAGAAAGAACAGCTCGTCATCGGATACTTTTAGAATATCTGCGTATGGTGCAAATTCTAAAATGGTGTTCTTGCAGTCTTCTTCACTGCTCCATAATGGCAGACGAACATTGGGGTCAAAGCTAATGATAGCGCCTTGTTCCTTTGCCAGCTGAATTGCTTTGAGATGTGCCTGTTTCATAGGAGAATCCACCAAATCCACAGAACAAAAATGAAGAATACCGCAATCCTGAAACATGGATGCAGAAATATCTTCAGCCCTGAGATATAAATCTGCGCAGGGGGCGCGGTAAAAAGTGAAGTCTCGATTTCCTTTTTCATCTAAAGCTACAAAAGCCAATGCTGTTGGATATTGATTGGTACGCTTTACAGCAGTAATATCCACTTGGTATAGGGATAGTGTTTCTAAGATAAAATCTCCAAATGCATCAGCACCTACTTGTGTTAATACTTTGGAATGTGCTCCCAGCTTTGCTGCGGCAGCAGCAATATTGATAGGGGCTCCTCCGCAGTGCTTGGTAAAAGAGCAGACATCTTTCAGTGCCACACCCTGTTCTGTAGGGGTAAAATCGATTAAGGCTTCTCCGATTACCATCAGCGTATCGTTCATACAGCACCTCCCAAAATCAGAAATTGTATTTATTATATCATTATTTCAAGGCAGAATCCTAGGGTAATTCAATAAAGATTATGTAAAATTTATTGATATTTTCCTAAGAGTCGGGAGATGATTCCTCAAATTGATTTGATTTTTTGCTATCTGTGAAATTGCATAAATGATAGAAGATATGGTATAATGGCCTCATAACAGTAACAAACCGCGGGAAATATCAAATCAAGGAGTGCCTATGAAGCAGAGCAATGCCAATGGGAAAAACATTTTTTTAGTTCCAGATGCTGATACACTGGCGGATTCGGATTTTGAAACGTGGTTGCCATTTGCTGACGGTCATAAGAGAGAACAATTGCAATCTATGAGGAAGCAAGCGGCGTATATCAGCCTTGTAGGTATTCTTCTTGCAAAATATGCGATTCATACAAAATGGAATATACCTATTGACCAAATCCGGTTTGGTATTGGTTCTCATGGAAAACCATATGTGATTGGGTATGAACAGGTACATTTCAATATCAGTCATTCAGATAACATTTGCATCTGCGCTGTTGATGATAGGCCAATAGGCATTGACATTCAAAAAATGAAACCATGTCGCTTTGATTTAATTGCAAAGCGCTTTTTTACACAGGAAGAACAAGAACGTTATATCTTGGAAGGCAAAAATCAAACGGCATTTTATCGTATGTGGACAAAACGGGAGAGCGTAGGAAAATATTTAGGTGTTGGCTTTCATTACAAACCGAAAGATGATACGTTCGATTGGAAAACAGAATATATGGTTCATCAAAAGGACTATATGATTTGTGTTTGTACGAAAAAATAAAATATACTGAATTTGTATTTATTTATTGCAATAGAATAAAAAGTGTAGTATAATGAGAAAAAATAAGAATCTTCAGGGCAGGGTGAAAGTCCCTACCGGTGGTACAGCCCACGAGCCGAAAGGTTGATTTGGTGAAATTCCAAAGCCGACAGTATAGTCTGGATGGTAGAAGATGATACGATGTAAATGCCGTTTTTGGTATTTGCAGAATAACCGAAACCACAAAGCCCTGAGTAGTGATACTCAGGGCTTTTTTGTTAGGAGGCTGCATATGGAAGGCAATCGAGACGATCAGTATATGAAACAGGCATTACAGCTTGCGCAAAAGGGAGAAGGCTATGTGGCGCCCAATCCAATGGTGGGCGCTGTCATTGTAAAAGACGGTCGCATCATAGGAAGCGGATACCACGAACATTATGGAGGACCGCATGCGGAAGTCAATGCCATTGCCGATGCCAAAGAAGATGTGGCAGGTGCAACCATGTATGTTACTTTAGAGCCATGTTCTCATTATGGGAAAACGCCTCCTTGTGCAGATTTATTGGTAGAAAAGAAACTTGCCAAGGTTGTCGTTGGCAGTTTAGATCCCAATCCGCTGGTAGCAGGAAAGGGGATACAAAAATTAAAAGAAGCCGGAATAGAAGTGGTAAGCGGTGTGTTAGAGAAAGAATGCGATGAAATCAACCGTGTGTTTCGCCACTATATTACAACCAAACGACCGTATGTTGTGATGAAAACCGCTATGACGCTGGACGGAAAGATTGCAACTGCCACAGGAGAATCGCAATGGATTTCAGGGGAAGCATCTCGTAAAGACGTACATCGATTGCGCCACAAATATACAGGGATTATGGTTGGCATTAATACCATTATTCATGACAATGCTCGCCTTACCTGTCGTATGGAGCAAGGAAAGAATCCTGTGCGTATTGTGGTAGACAGTTGCCTGCGTATTTCACTTACCTCCAATGTTTTGAAAGACCAGGAGAATAATCAGACAATTTTGGCAACAACCAATCAGGCAAGTCCACTGGCTTCACGTAAATTAGAAACCTTTGGTTCAAAAATCTTGTATTGCAGCAGTAAAGACAACAGAGTGGACTTAAATGATTTAATGAATCAGCTTGGCGCTATGGGAATTGACAGTATTTTGCTGGAAGGCGGCGCTACTTTAAATGATGCGGCGTTAAGAGCAGGGGTTGTACAAGAAGTTATTACGTACATTGCGCCTAAAATGATAGGCGGCGCAGCTGCACCTACCCCGGTAGGAGGAATTGGAGTAGCGCATTTACAGGACGCGTATCAGTTGGAGCAGATGAAGGTGAATGCGATTGGAGACGACATTAAGATATCCGCATATATTCAACCGAAAACAAAAATTCAACCCACAGAAGCAAACTAAGAGAGGAGAGAAATGATTCATGTTTACAGGTATCGTAGAAGAAATAGGCACCGTAAGACAAGTGGTCAGAGGAACGCGCTCTTCTCACTTTGTGATTGCTGCTGGCAAAGTATTGAATGATACAAAGATAGGAGACAGCATTTGTACCAGCGGAGTATGTTTAACCGTAACCAATATGGGAAAAGACTACTTCGAGGCAGATGTGATGGCAGAAACCATGCGGCGCAGTAAACTGGGGTCTTTGTCTCAGGGCAGCCGTGTAAATTTGGAACGGGCGCTCAGCCTGCAAACTAGGTTGGGAGGTCATATTGTAAGCGGTCATATTGACGGTACGGGTACGATTACCCGTATGGAAAGAGAAGACAATGCAGTTTGGGTCACTGTTACAGCACAACCGACTGTATTAAAATATATTATTGAAAAAGGTTCCATTACCATCGACGGCATAAGTTTGACCGTAGCATATGTAGATGATACTTGCTTTCGGGTATCTATTATCCCGCACACCGCAGAGGAAACAACATTGCTGACGCAAAAAGCAGGTGATACGGTAAATTTGGAATGTGACATGATAGGTAAATATGTAGAACGCTTGCTTCATTTTGAACAGACAATGGGGGAACAGACCTCCAAAACCACCATTTCCTCTGCCTATTTGGCAGAGCATGGATTTTTATAATCAATTATCAGAAAGGATGTACCATATGTTTCAATATAATACAATTGAAGAAGCTTTGCAGGCTTTGCGCAACGGTGAAGTCATTTTGGTAACAGATGACGAGGACAGAGAGAACGAAGGCGATTTGATTTGTGCTGCCGAGTTTGCAACGACAGAGAATGTAAACTTTATGGCATCACAAGCAAAAGGTCTCATTTGTATGCCAATGAGCAAAGAATTTACACAAAAATTAGGTTTACCTCAAATGGTAGAACAAAATACTGACAATCATGCGACTGCGTTTACAGTTTCCATTGACCATATCGATACAACAACAGGTATTTCAGCATACGAGCGTTCCGTTACTGCTTTAAAATGTGTGGAGGACGGTGCAAAACCGGAAGATTTCCGCCGTCCGGGACATATGTTTCCGTTAGAAGCAAAGCAGGGAGGCGTTTTGGTGCGTACCGGCCATACAGAGGCAACAGTGGATTTATGCCGTTTGGCAGGTCTGAAAGAGTGCGGTCTATGCTGTGAGATTATGGCAGATGATGGTCATATGATGCGCACTCCCGAGCTGCAAGAATTTGCGCAAAAACATCAGATTAAGTTCATTACCATTGCAGACTTGGTTGCGTATCGTCGTAAAACAGAATGTTCCGTAGAAAGAGAAGCCAGTGCAAAATTACCTACCAGATACGGTGATTTTATCATGTACGGTTATGAGAACAAAGTAACAGGGGAACATCATGTTGCCTTGGTTATGGGAGATATTGCAGACGGAAGACCTGTTTTGGCGCGTGTTCATTCCGAGTGTTTGACAGGAGATGCTTTGGGTTCCCGCCGCTGTGATTGCGGGGAACAATATGACGCTGCTATGAAGCAGATTGCCAAAGAGGGCAGAGGTATTCTTGTGTATATGCGTCAAGAAGGACGCGGTATTGGTTTAATCAATAAAATCAAAGCATATGCATTACAAGACCAAGGTTTGGATACCGTGGAAGCCAATGAAAAGCTTGGTTTTCCCGCAGATATGCGTGATTATGGAATTGGAGCGCAAATTTTGAGTGATTTGGGTGTCAAACAGATTCGTTTGATGACCAACAATCCAAAGAAAATAGCAGGCTTGTCCGGTTACGGTTTGGAAATTGTAGAACGTGTCCCGCTGAAAATGCAGGCAAACCCAAACGATGCCTTTTATCTGCAAACCAAAAAAGATAAGATGGACCATATGCTTTAAAATGTTGTGACGTTTCCATTTTGTATGCAGAGATTCACAGTAATTTTTTATGTGGTGGCAACCTGATAACAGTAACAAAATGAAAAAAACGCTTGTCAATTTTCAAAATTTTGATTATTACAATTGATATTTCATCTTATCAGCTAGGTTATCTTTATAAAATAAAAGTTTGATGTTAAATGAAAAACAAATTTACTTGGAGGAAATACACATGAATTATATTGAAGGAAATTTGATTGCCCAAGGCTTAAAAATAGGAATTGCAGCAGCGCGTTTTAATGAATTTATCGTTTCAAAATTGGTAAGCGGTGCTGAAGATGGCTTGCAACGTCATGGCGTAAAAGGAAGCGATATTGACCTTGCTTGGGTGCCGGGTGCATATGAACTTCCTTTGGCAGCAAAAAAGATGGCAAAAAGCGGAAAATACGATGCAGTCATTTGCCTTGGTGCCGTTATCAGAGGTTCTACACCGCATTTTGATTATGTTTGTGCAGAAGTTTCAAAAGGTGTGGCAAACGTTTCTTTGGACAGTGAAGTTCCTGTTATTTTTGGAGTGATTACAACAGACAGCATTGAGCAAGCCATTGAGCGTGCAGGCACAAAGGCAGGCAACAAAGGCTTTGATGCTGCCGCTACTGCAATTGAAATGGCAAATCTGTTAAAACAAATTGGCTAAACCGATTATTATTTTTGACTATGACGGTACGTTGCACAATTGTGCCATTGTGTATAAAACGGCGTTTTTAAAGGTGTATGACCAATTGATTCGGGATGGTTTTGCTCAGCCGCGTACGTTTCGGGATAAAGAAATCAGTCAATGGTTGGGATACAGTGCAACTGATATGTGGAACACATTTATGCCTCAGTTAAATGCGGAACAGCAGCATACTTACAGTAAACTGATTGGAAAGTATATGCATATTGGTTTACAGGAAGGAAAAGCCAGATGGTATCCTCATGCAATGGATGTCGTAAAACAATTAAAGCAAGACGGTTATCCTCTTATTTTGCTCAGTAACTGTAGTGTTAGTTATATGGAGGCACATAAAGCATATTTTGGACTGCAAGACCTGTTTGTGGGCTTTTATCCTTGTGAGCGTTATCATTTTATTCCCAAATATGAGGTGTTCGAATATATTAAAAAAGAACACCCGGGCAAATATATTGTAGTTGGTGACCGTTTTCATGATATGGAACTGGCCAAACACCATCATTTGCCCAGCATAGGCTGTCTGTACGGATATGGCTCTGACGGAGAATTGGACTGTGCTGATGATCAAATTCAGGATATTACAGAATTACCGTCTGTTTTAGAAAAGTTAAAATCATAAGGAGGAAAGAATATGAAAGCATTGTTTTTGCAATATGCAAAATGCAGTACTTGTGTAAAAGCAAAAAAATGGTTGGAAGCAAACAGTATTGCGTATGAAGACAGACCGATTGTGGAGCACCCTCCAACGGTAGAGGAATTAAAACAATGGGTTGCAAAAAGCGGATTACCGCTGAAAAAATTCTTTAATACCAGCGGTTTGGTATATAAGTCTCTTAATTTAAAAGATAAATTACCTTCCATGACGGAAGAAGAGCAGTATGCTGTTTTAGCATCTGACGGCAAATTGGTAAAACGTCCGATTGTAGTACGAGGCGATTTGGTACTGGTTGGTTTCAATGAAGAGCAATGGAAACAATTAAAAGACTAAAATCTACTATTTTTGTGCATAAAAAGAGCAGGATGTTAAAAATCCATGCTCTTTTTTTCGTGCAATGTGTAGAAAATTTAACAAACTTATCAAAAACTGTCGTTTTTGATTTGATTTAGTATTGATTCTATGGTAATCTAATACGGATATATTTTTATAACATGGTATTTGATTGATAGAGTTGTGGAGGGATGAAATGGAGATCCTTACGAACATTGTAAAAATAATAAATGAATACTTGTGGAACTATGGCCTGTTATTTTTACTTTGCGGTACCGGATTGTATTTTACCATTCGATTAAAGTTTATTCAGGTTCGTAAATTCGGCCGTGGTTTTAAAATGGCGTTTGGCGGTCTGTTCAAAAAGAACAAAGATAAGGCAGATGCCGGCGGAATGACTTCGTTCCAATCTTTGGCTACTGCAATTGCAGCTCAAGTTGGTACAGGTAACCTGGTTGGTGCTGCAGGCGCATTGATTGCAGGTGGCCCGGGAGCAATCTTCTGGATGTGGGTAAGTGCCTTTTTGGGCATGGCGACGATTTATGTAGAAGCAACTCTGGCTCAAAAGTTTAAGTCCACAAAGGATGGAGTTGTAGTAGGCGGTCCTCGTTACTATATTATGGCAGCCTTTAAAGGCAAATTCGGAAAAGTATTGGCTGCTATTTTCTCCATTCTAATTGTGTTGGCATTGGGCTTTATGGGAAATATGGTACAGTCCAATGCAATTGGAAATGCGTTTGAGTCTGCTTTTAACATACCTGCTTGGACAATGGGTATTGCAGTAGCAGCGATTGCCGTTGTTATTTTTATTGGAGGCGTAAAGCGTATTGCTTCTGTAACCGAGAAATTGGTTCCATTCATGGCATTGCTGTATATTGTTGGTGCTTTGATTGTTATTTTTGCAAACGTGACAAAAATTCCGGGAGCATTTGGACAAATTTTTGTAGGTGCTTTCAATCCTCAAGCTGTTACAGGCGGTGTGATTGGTATTACCATTCAAAAAGCGATGCGTTTCGGTGTGGCCAGAGGTTTGTTCTCCAATGAAGCCGGTATGGGTTCTACACCGCATGCTCATGCACTGGCAAAAGTAAAACATCCCTGTGACCAGGGCTTTATTGCTATGATGGGTGTTTTTATTGATACCTTTATCATTTTAACTTTAACTGCTTTGGTAGTATTGGTAACAGATGTTTTGCCAATGGGTTATTCCGGAGTTTTGAATGACAGTAATCTGACACAGGCTGCATTTTCTTCTTTCTTTGGCTCATTCGGTAATATATTTATTGCAATTTGTATGTTTTTCTTCGCATTTTCTACTATCATTGGTTGGTATTTCTTCGGCGCTTCTAATGTTAGTGCCTTGTTTGGTAAAATCGGCGTAAAAATTTATGCCGTCATTGTATGCGGCTTTTTAATTGTAGGTTCTTTCTTAAAAGTAGATTTGGTTTGGGCTTTGACTGATATGTTTAATGGTCTTATGGTAATTCCGAACTTAATTGCATTATTGGCATTAAGCGGATTTGTCATAAAGCTTAATAAGGACTACGAATCCAGTAATCGATTAAAACCGCATAAGGAAGAAAAAAATAAAACATAGAAAAATCGTCCCATGAATTGGGACGATTTTTTATTTCTAAAATTATTCTTGACTGTACACCAACTGGATAGGGTACAGTAATATACAAATAGTATGAAACATAAGGGAGTGCTTACATTGAAACATCAAGTAATACTCAGAGAATTTCGACCGCAGGATACAGACGCATTGGCAGAAATCATCAGAATTACATGGGGTTACGATAAATTTGGAAGTCATGAAACGGCATGTAAACTTGCAAGGGCATATCTGGATTTATGTTTGACCAATCAAACGTATACCCAGGTTGCCATTGTGGATGGTGTTCCGGTTGGTATTATTATGGGAAAAAATATCAGTGAGCATAAATGTCCGGAACACTTACGTATTCGTCAAAAACAATCAATGGAAGAGCTCTGTGCTACACAAGAAGGAAGAGATGCTGCTGAATTTTATAAAACAATCAGTGAGATAGATGACACGCTGCTCAAACAGTGTGAAAAAACATATCAAGGGGAGGTTGCTTTCTTCGTAGTAAATACGGAATACAGAGGCTTTGGCATTGGGGGTAAATTATTTGATGCAGTGCTTTCTTATATGAAACAAGAAGAAATTCACGACTTTTATTTATTTACGGATACCAGCTGTAATTATAGTTTTTATGAATACAAAGGAATGAAGCGGCAGCAAATTATTAAACATCAATTTACAGTACAAGGAAAATCTTTCGAGTTTGACTTTTTTCTATATGATTACCATTGGTAACCACGTTGTTTTTTATATATTTTGTTTGTATTTCACGAATCAATACAGAATAATTTTCAATAAACGAAGAATTTGTCAGTGATATAGAATTTATCCTTTACTTTACTCTGATAATGCGTTACAATAGTATCATAATTGATAACGATTGATCAATAGGGGGAAAAATGATGAAAAAAATATCATTGGCAGTATTTGCCATGATGATGGTTGCTATGCTTGCCGTATTTGCAGGTTGCAGCTCATCATCAGACACAAACAGCGGTACAGCAGACTCAGGAACAGCACAAGACAATTCTTTACAAAATGTTTTGGACAAGGGTACTTTGGTACTGGGATTGGACGACAGCTTCCCACCAATGGGCTTCCGTGATGAAAACAACAATATCGTAGGTTTTGATATTGACGTTGCAACAGAAGTAGCAAATCGTATGGGTGTAGAATTAAAATTGCAGCCAATTGAATGGTCCACCAAAGAAATGGAGCTTAACACAGGTTCTGTGGACTGCTTGTGGAACGGATTGTCCATCGATGATGAAAGAAAGCAAGCAATGGATCTTTCAGAACCTTATATGACAAACCGTATGGTATTGGTAGTTTTGAATGATTCCGAATATACAGACCAAGCTTCTTTGGCAGGAAAAACAATTGGGGTACAAAACGGTTCTACCGCAGAGAAAATTTTAGAAGAATCTGATTTTGCCAAAACCATTGGCAATACCATTGGCTTTAAAGATAATGTAACTGCATTTATGGAATTAGAAACAAAAGGAATTGATGCAATTTTCATGGATGAAGTGGTAGCCAACTATGCAATTACTTCCCAAAATAAAGACTTTAAAGTTTTGGAAGACGGTTTAACTGAAGAAGAATATGCAGTTGGATTCAAAAAAGGAAATACTGCATTAAAAAATGAAGTGCAAAAATACATTGATGAAATGAAAGCCGACGGCACCATGACACAAATTTCTGAAAAATGGTTCGGTAAAGATGTTGTTAGCAGATAATTTGTTTTAACATTTGCATGAAAAAGACGCACGTAATCTACTGTGCGTCTTTTTCGCGGTTACAGTGTGGGTATTTCCAAAGGAGGTATGTTTATGAATTGGGATCAAATTGGAAATTGGTTTGTTATGTTTTTATCCGGCTGCGGAGTTGCTTTGGAGATATTCGCAGTTACTTTAGTATGTGCCATTCCTTTGGGAGTACTGCTGTCCTTTGGAAGGCGTTCAAAGTATAAAGTGATATCTTGGCCGGTTTCTCTCTATATTTCCATTATGCGTGGTACGCCGTTGCTATTGCAGTTATTGTTTGTTTACTTTGCGCCTAAATATATGTTTGGTTTGAATTATGATAGATTTTTGGCGGCTTTAATTGCATTTGTGTTAAACTATGCAGCTTATTTTGCAGAGATTTTCCGTGGAGGTATGGATTCTATGGAAACAGGGCAATATGAAGCCTCCGCAGCATTGGGACTTTCAAAATCACAAACATTTTTTAGAATTATTTTACCTCAAGTAATCAAACGTGTCATTCCCTCTACTGCAAATGAAGTTATTACGCTTGTAAAGGATACTTCTCTGGCGTACGCACTGAGCGTGGAAGAGCTATTCTTTATGGCAAATAAACAAACAAACGCAAATGGTGTGATTACTCCACTTATTATCGCAGGTATTTACTATTATTTCTTTAACCTGTTGTTATCGTTATTATTCCGATTTATAGAGAAAAAGTTAAATTATTATAAGTAAGGAGGGTGCTTTTATGGTAATGCTGAAAGTAGAAAATCTTTCAAAAAAATTCAAAGATTTAGAAGTTTTGAAGGATATTTCTTTAGAGGTGAATCAAGGTGAAGTGGTTGCCATTATCGGTCCTTCCGGTTCGGGAAAATCCACCCTACTGCGCTGTTTAAACCAGTTTGAGCAGATTACAAGCGGCAAAGTTACCATTTGTGGTGACGATATGATTGTTGGGCAGGGAAAAAACGAAGCAATTTATGCGTCAAAGCAAATTTTAAAGAAAATTCGTTTAAATGTGGGAATGGTGTTTCAAAACTTTAATTTGTTTCCGCACCTTTCCGTGTTAAAAAATATTACAGAGGCGCCTATTCGGGTATTGAAAAAACCAAAGGAACAGGCGCAGCAAGAGGCAAGAGAGCTTTTAAAAAAAGTTGGATTGGAATCAAAAGAGAAATCGTATCCATGTGAACTGTCCGGAGGTCAGCAGCAGCGTGTTTCCATTGCACGTGCGTTGGCGCTTAACCCCAAAATATTATTTTTTGATGAACCAACCTCCGCTTTGGACCCAGAGTTAACGGGAGAAATTTTAAAGATTATCCAAGACCTTGCAAAAGAAGGCAGAACCATGGTGGTTGTTACTCATGAAATGTCTTTTGCCCGCGATGTGGCCGACCGCGTTATTTTTATGGACGGAGGCTATATTGTGGAAGAAGGAAAACCGGACGATGTCATCAATCATCCCCAAAAGGAAAGAACAAAAGCGTTCTTAGAGCGTTTTACAAGCTTACGTTCTATGGCTTCAGAACCAGATAATGTATAATAAAGTCAAAGTATTGAAAGATAAAGGTGTCTAAAAAACCTTTATCTTTTTTATTTTGGCGTTATCAAATGTATAGCATTTCCATTTTGTAAAAGCACAGAATATAATTGGATTCATCAAGGGGAAGGCGTATATTTACAAAGCATAAGTGTATTATCATGGAGTATGATATGAGATACAAGTGATACAAATGAATGTACTTTTTAATTTTTCTTTTTTTTACAGCGGAAATATGGTATGATAAAGTTACTTACGCATACATAACTTTGAGGTGAATGGAATCGTGAAACGTATTGTATTGGCTTTGGGCGGTAACGCATTGGGACAAACACCGCAGGAACAAATTCAGTTGGTGAAAAAAACGGCGAAATCTATTGTAGATTTGGTGGAAGAGGGCTACGAAATTGTGGTTGGTCATGGAAATGGCCCTCAAATAGGTATGATAAATCTTGCAATGGATTTTGCATCTGTCCATGGAGCCAAAACGCCATATATGCCGTTTCCGGAATGTGGCGCGATGTCGCAGGGATATATTGGATACCACTTGCAGCAGGCAATCCAGTTTGAGTTAAAATCTCGCAAACTGGAAAGACAAGCGGTCAGTGTCATTACTCAGGTAGTGGTAGACAAAGAAGACAAAGCGTTTCAAACGCCTGTAAAGCCTATTGGCATGTTTTATACCAAACAAGAAGCTGACAGAATGGAAAAGGAGCAAGGATTTGTATTTGCGGAGGATGCAGGACGTGGTTATCGTCGTGTAGTTGCGTCTCCAAATCCGGTTTCTATTGTAGAATTGCCGGTGATTCAACAATTGGTCAATCTAAAAAATATTGTAATTACAGTTGGCGGCGGCGGTATACCTGTGATAGAGACAGATACAGGTTATCAAGGTATTGCAGCTGTAATTGATAAAGATAAATCCAGTGCAAAATTAGCAGAAGATTTGAATGCAGATATGCTGATTATTTTAACAGCAGTGGAACGAGTATGTATTCATTACAAAAAAGAAAATCAGCAAGAGCTGATAAATATGACGGTGTCACAGGCGAAAACATATATCGAGCAAGGCCATTTTGCTCCGGGCAGTATGCTTCCAAAGGTAGAAGCTTGTTTATCTTTTGTAGAACAAACGAAAAACGGAACAGCCATTATTACATCGCTGGACTGTGCCAAAGAAGCTTTATTAGGAAAAACGGGCACAAAAATTGTGAAAGACTAATCGTTTGATTGCAATACTTATTTTATTTTTGAATTTTGCGGATGAATTTGGATACTTACGCCAAAACAAGCCAAGACTATCATAAGAGAAGCTAATATACAAGACAAAGGAGTTTGGTATTCTTGAAATATAGATGGGATAAAAAATATCTATATTGGGGAGTTACGGCAATTTGTGTGATTGTCGTAAGCTTGCTTGTATTTGCGGCTATTTTTGAATTTAAAGGCGTATTAAGCGTAATTGGATTTATTTTTCGTATATTATCACCTGTTTTATATGGATTTGCCATTGCTTATTTATTAACGCCTCTTGTGAATAAACTGGACCGTATTCAGATGAAAACCTACTTTAAGAATGCCAAGAAGCCTCATAAGGCGCAAAAAGCTGCAAGAGCCATTAGTGTAGTGGCATCTATTTTGTTGCTGCTTGGTATTCTGATAGGTTTATGTATGATGCTAATTCCACAGCTGATTACCAATATACTGGGCTTTTACCAAAATATTGAGTCGTATTTCTATAATTTAGAAGATTGGATTAATGGTCTGGTAGGACAAAATTCTTCTTTTGCGGAATATGCAAATCAGTTTTTAGGTCAGGCAAAGCAGATGATTGTTGGATGGATGTCTGCAGACTTAGTTCCTCAGCTCCAAAATATATTGATAAATGTGACTTCCACATTATGGTCAGTATTTTCTGTGTTTGCAGATCTTATCATCGGCATGATTATAGCCATATACTTTTTATACAGCAAAGAAAAATTTGCTTCACAAGGAAAAAAAGTTACCTATGCATTGTTTAGCCATCATAATGGTGATGTTATTGTAAAAAATGCAAGGTATGCACACCGTGTGTTTGGCGGATTCATTACCGGAAAAATTATCGATTCTGCTATCGTCGGAGGTCTTTGCTTTATTGCAATGACGATATTTCAGTTTCCATATCCACCGTTGATTAGTGTTATCATTGGTGTTGCCAACGTCATCCCGTTTTTTGGACCGTATATAGGCGCAATTCCAAGTATTTTGTTGATTTTATTGGTAGATCCTCTTCAGGCATTGTACTTTTTGATTTTTATTCTGGTATTACAGCAGATTGAAGGAAATATTATTGCCCCTAAAGTGTTGGGAGAGGCAACCGGATTAACCGGATTCTGGGTTATCTTTGCCATTGTGGTATTTGGTGGCACAATGGGATTTGTAGGTTTGATTATTGGTGTTCCTGCATTTGCTGTGATTTATACCTGGATTAAAAACTGGATCACACGCAGATTGCAGAAAAAACATATGCCCACAGAAACGGTTGCCTATAGTATGCAGGGGTGTTTTCGTCCAATGACAGAAGAAGAAAAAATCGCAGTGGATAAAATGGAAAGTGAACGGGCTGAGGAAGCTTTCAGAAAAGCAACCAAACAAACTTTGTCGCAAAGAATCAAAAAATGGTGGAAAAACAGAAAATATAAATAATAAGAAAACAGGTTACAAACCTGTTTTTTATTTTTACAAATATTAGGGTGACTTTTCAAACAATAGGTGGTACAATAATAAAAATAACCAATTATTTTTCAGAAAGGAGGGCGATGATTTTAAATTATGAGATATAGATGGGATAAAAAATATCTATATTGGGGTGTTACAGCAGTTGCGGTTATAATTGCCGGATTGCTGTTATTTGCCGCTATCTTCCGTTTTGATATGATATGGGGCTTTTTTGGCACTATATTCAGTATCTTAACGCCTGTTTTGTACGGTTTTGCATTTGCGTTTATTTTAAATCCGGTTGTTAAACGATTACACAAATTGTTTATGAAAACCGCATTTAAAAAGGCAAAAAAGATACAGCGGGCTGAAAAAATATCTCGTGCTATCAGTATTGTGATTTCAATTTTGTTGCTGTTTATAGTAATTACCGTATTCTCATTAATGCTGTTCCCTCAACTGGTAACCAATATTATGGGCTTCTACAATAACTTTGAGTCGTACTATAATAACTTTATGGGCTGGTTAGACGGTATTTTAAAACAAGACAGCAAGTCGGCGGAATTCATTATGCAGGCATTGGAAAAGTCAAAAGAAATGCTTCAAAATTGGATGTCAACCGATTTGGTTCCTCAATTACAAAACATTGCAACCAATTTACTTTCCGGTTTATGGAATGTATTTATGGTGTTAAAAGATGTTATTATTGGTTTAATCATTGCCATTTACTTTCTATTCAGTAAAGAAAAATTCTGTGCACAGTGCAAAAAAGCAGCATATGCCATATTGCCCCGCAGACGTGCAGACGGACTGATTCGCAACACAAGAGAAACCAGCACTGTATTCGGCAGTTTTATTACAGGTCAGTTAATTGATGCTTTAATCGTTGGTATACTATGCTTTATTGGTATGTCAATTTTACAGTTGCCGTATCCTCCAATGATTAGTGTGATTGTTGCAATCACTAATGTCATTCCTTTCTTTGGTCCCTATATTGGTGCAATTCCAAGTGCTATTTTAATTTTATTGGTGAACCCGTTACAGGCGGTTTATTTTGTTATCTTTATCATTATTTTACAGCAAATTGATGGTAATATTATTTGTCCACGTATATTGGGAGAGACCATTGGCTTAAATGGATTTTGGATTATATTTGCCATTGTAGTATTCGGCGCATTGTTTGGATTTGTTGGTATGATTATAGGTGTACCAACTTTCGCGATGCTGTATACATGGCTAAAACGTTGGATTTCTCGCCGTTTGGGAAAACGAAATATGCCTGACGATACTCTGGCATATAGTGTTCCCGGGGTTTATAGAGAAATGACGGACGAAGAGAAAGCGGACAGAGAAGCAAGACGAAAAGAAGAGGAAGCAGAAGCTGCTGAAAAAGCGGCAAAGGGAACGTTGACTTCTCGTATTATTAAGAAGATAAAAGGGAATAAAACCAAAAAGAAATAAAAACTAAAAAGGAGATGCTTGATACAAAGCATCTCCTTTTTAGTTTTTTATTTGTTGATAGAATGAAGCATTCCATTCTGAATATTTACCTGGCAGGGAATAACTCATTCTGTTTATTTTGATGTTTGATACACTTCCTTGAAAACCGTTTCTTTTATTTTATCAAACTGGCCTTTTGAAATGCTGTTTCCGGAAGTCATCATAAGCAATGGAACCGGTTGCTTGTCTCTTGTATAAGGAGGTTGGGCATATGGATAGTGATTGATAAAAAATCCGTTTCGTTCGTAAAATCCAATCCGTCTTTTTGCAAAATCTGTTTCCGGCAATTCTACTTCCAAGCAAATTTGACACGGCAACAGATTCAGAATCTCATGCAAAATCAACGAACCGAGTCCTTGATTTCGATAGAAAGGATTTACCGCAAAATGTTCGATAAAGGCAAAATCTTCGAATTCCCATACCGTGATAAATGCTTTGATGCAGTCAGATTCGTCATCGGGGATTACGTATACAGTGTACTTGGGATGGTTCCATAGGGCTTTTTGGCCTTCGTATGTTCTGTATTCATCCGGCGGAAAACTGTTTTCCAATATGGAAAATATTTTATCAAACTCTTCTATTTTTGCAACTCGCAAGTTACTCATAAATGATACATCCTTTCTATTACGTTCTTATTATAATATATATTTGTTATTATTTCATTAAGAAATACAATAAATCGAAACATTTTTGATAAAGTGAGTGCATCTTAGGTGAAATTTCTAAACTTGATTTTAAATTTTGAAGGGATAAGCACATAAATAAACTGCATTACATAGTATGGATAAGCTTATTATATAGAAAGGAGAGGCTGGTTTTGGCAGATTATAATGAAGAAAAATGCGTTGAAATAAAGCAGACGACTCCATTTCCGGCAGTTACTGTAGAAGCAATGGCTTATGTGCCATATCAACAATACAAAACGATTTACAGTGCAGAAAAGGGGCTGGAAAACGGCACTATTTTCCCTGAACTTGATAAGCCATTTTTGGGAACCAAATGGAGGGATATGAAATGAGTGAACAGGAACGACTCATGCGACAAATTAGTGCATACAAATTCTCTGCATGGGAATTGCACATGTTTTTAGATACGCATCCAAATAACTGTGAGGCGGCTAAAAGATTAAAAGAAGCACAGAAAAAGGCTGCAGAATTGACTGAAAAATATGAATCTCAATTTGGACCGATTAATGAAACAAGCAGAGATACCAGCCGCTGGGCTTGGATTACAGGCCCTTGGCCATGGGAAGTGGAGGCGAATGAATAATGTGGATATATGAAAAACGTTTACAATATCCGGTTAAAATTAAAACACCGAATGCAAAGCTTGCAAAAATTATCATTAGTCAATATGGTGGTGCATATTGTTTTAGGAGATAATTAATAATAATAAAAAATTTCAATTTCGTTCGAGGGACGATGCAACACTATTTTTTCAACAAACTGTCTTAAAATATGATTTTTATCAGCTTCACTTACAGTATCATCTTTTAGAGTATCCATAACACCGAGATATTTTTCAGCAAACTTCTTTTTGTCTATATTGGTTTGCTGTACCGGTTTACTACTCTCTAACTCGCTGATTTTTTGTAAAATTTTATTTTTATTTTCTTTGTACTCTTCCAAGGTATCAACGCCGTACTCGAAGGCTTCTTTTACTCTTAAAAGTTTATTTTTTTCATTTTGTATCTGTTTATCTATCATAGCTGCTTGCTGGGTAGAAACATCTTGTTTTTTAGGTGTTAAGGTAAAAATGCCATTTTCAAGAGTATGTTGTATCAAGTCTATTACAGCGGCATTAGCCTTACTAAGTGAGATGTAGTGAGAGGTATCACATATACCATGCGCGTACTTATGGCATTGTAAGCCGTCACGAGATTGAGTTAAAGTTCCGCCGCAAGCACCACACCGCATTAACCCATATAACATATAGTTGGGATTTGGATTGCTTTTTTCTCTTGGCTTTCTTGTTCTTTTTATAAGAGAAAATTTTTCTTGTACACTATCCCAAAGTTCTTTTGTAAGAAGCGGCTCATGTATACCGTCTACAAGCATAATTTTTTCATGATCGTAATTCAAACCGGTTATTTCTTCGGGATTCCAGCGAATTTTCCCTATATAAACGGGATTATGTAAGATATATTTAACGGTACGATTCTCCCATAGTTTGCCGCGCTTTGTTTTAATGCCGATTGCGTTAAGATTTCGCGCTATTGTAACGGTTCCAACTCCGCTGTTAAAATCAGAAAAAATTTGTCGTACAACTTCTGCTTCTGCTTCATTGATAATATACTTTCCTTCTTCAATATCATATCCGTATGCAGGTACAGAAACAGCTTCCCCGCGCGATACGCGTTCCGTCATACCGCGTTTAACTTCTTCTGCCAAGTTGATACTGTAGTACTCATCCATAGCTTCTATAAGCGCTTCGATTAAAATTGACATTTTGTCATCGCCGAGACTTTCAGATATGGATATAACATCTATACCCAGTTGCTTACGTAGCATAGACTTATATACAATGCTATCTTCACGATTACGCGCAAAGCGACTGTACTTCCAAAGCAAAATACATTCAAAAGGTTTCGGCTTTGTTTTTGCCAAGCCTATCATACGATTAAAAGCAGGGCGTTTTTGTGTGTTTTTTCCGCTGATACCTTCATCAGCAAAAACAAATTCATCCGGTACGATATATCCATGATTTTTAGCGTACTCTCTTATCTGCTTGATTTGTGATGTAGGACTAAGCTCTGTCTGGTCTTCGGTTGATACCCTGACGTATGCGGCAGCAATTTTCATATAATCACCTGTTTTTATAAAAAATTCCCCTTTTCTGCTCATTTTGGAAGCGGATAGGGGATAAGAATTTAAAGAAAAATTTTAATGTAAATGATTTGCCGATATCGACAAATCATTTATTATTTTTAGAAAATACAGATTTAAGCCCGTCAATATGTTCGTATAATTCTGATTTTATAGTAGCCCCTAAAGGATCTAATATAAAATCAATTCCTTCACGCCTAGCGAGTTTGGATGCAGGAACAAAATCACTGTCACCAGAAATAAGTATAATTTGGTCAACTAATTTTTTAAAGGTCAAAGATGCTATATCTAAGCCTATGCGCATATCCACGCCTTTTTGATCAACACTTAATCTAAAATCTTGTTCTGATAAATCATCAAAACTTAAACTTTCGTTACATAATTTTTTTATGATAGATTCTGGTATTATAAAGTGAGCTTGCTCTTCTGCTAATTTCCCTAATCTCAAAGCTAACTTTCGCTTTGATTTTAAACAGTTAAAAAATTCAATAGTCCATTTGTATAAATCTGTACGAGAGTAATCTATTTGTTTTTTCAATAATGGATGGTAAAGTTTTTTGCTCATAGGAGGGCAGTCATAATAAAAAATTCGATACAATTCTCTATGCTCATGCTTATCTTTTAAGTGTCTAAGACAGTATGAAAACAACTCCTCTGCTCTGCCTTCGGCAGACAATTCGCCCCATAGCGATTGGGCTCTCCTACGATAAAAACCACCATCGACCAAAACCGCAGTTTTCATTATTACCTCCAAATAAAAAATCCTTGGGTTCGACCTTTCCCAGATGGCGGGAGGTTTACTGCCAAGGATGGATTAGTAGTGTAAACAAAAATATTTACACTATTATATTATTACCACAAACAGTAAAAGTCAATACATTAAATTAAAATTTATTTTTTTGTTCGTTTTGTTCATCTAAATTCGATCGAAATGTTCATTCTTTACTTTTGGGATCGGATAAGTGATTTTAACTATTTCCGTTTTGGAAACAGTTGTGATAAAATTATAAGCCGACCGAGTTTACACCGAATACAGCTTGCTCATGCGTATAACCTTCGTACTCAAGTTGTTCTATTAATCCTTGACGAGAAAATGACATTACATCTAAATAATCTTTTGCAGCTTTTGCGGCTTGTTCATTCCAATCCGCACCGCAGTTATCTGCTGCATAAACAGCATCTTCATGACTATATTTTTCATATTCTAATTGTTTAATCAAACCTGTGTATGAAAAAGGCATAACATCAAGATATTGTTTCGCACTTCTTAAAGCATTTTTTTGGCTTGTTGTAACTGTAGGTGTTTGTGGTGTAGATGATGTTGTGGAGGTTGAATCACTTGTAGATGAAACGGAATCATCGGAACTTATTACGGAAGAAGCCTCGGTTTTTCTTTGAATATCAAAAGATAATACAACCTCTTGTTTTTCCTTTATATTATTAGATAAAGTGATTAAACACTCTTCTCCGGTTGGTATTTTAACTTTCCATGTAGATTTATTCCCATTTTCTTCATTTTTTCCATACAATTTATTTAATTCTTTTACAATGAAGTCATAATAATTTGCAGGTAAGTTCCCTTTTCTATATGTTATTCTTTTTATTTTACCATTATCATCAAAAACATATTTAGGGCGATCAAATGTTATTTGACCGATTGAAGTATCTGTCTCGTAATCTGGAATGCTATATTCTTCGCTATCCCATGTAAGATTTTCGCTATGCGGTAAATAATTGCTAATAATAACATTTTGAGAACTTAAATTATTTGATTTAGAACTTGTAGTATTATTTTCACCACTCCCGCACCCAACAAAAACAGCAGCACATAACAGCGTTGCCAAAACCAAACCGATAATCTTTTTCATAATTTTCCCCTTTTCATTCCTTATTAATTGACAAATATCGCCAATTTAGTATAATAATGTTGGGGTTAAATGACACGCAACTCCATTCAAACCGTTCGCTATGGCAGTAGCGAGCGGTTATTTTTTATTTTTCTCACTAATAAACAATTCAAAATTTTCTAAAACTTGCCGCTCCAAAGGGTGGAGGCCGAATTTGTTTCTTTGATATAAAATTTTCATTCTCTCCATTCTTATGGAAGCGGATGTAGACGAAACGTTACATAATCGTGAAATTTCATCAGAGGTATTTACTTTAAGTTTTGCAAGCACGCAAGCGGGCATAAGTATGTCACGCGCAAAAACATTAGCTTGCATTTCATCGGGGGTTAACCCTTCGTCAAACTCGGTGTTCCGGTGCGCTATAGGGTCTAACTTGTGATTCAAAGCAACGTGACCGAGTTCGTGTGCCAAAGTAAAGCGCATTCTTCTCATGTCTTTTGTGTCGTTTATAAAGACAAGTTTTTTACCATCTAATAAAGCAGTAGTAAAACCGTCACCGGCGGCCATTTTGTCACTAAATACATTGCTGCCCAGTCTGGAGTATGGGATAATACTGACATTCAGGTACTTAGCAACAGCTTTCAAGTTGACCGGAAGCTGTGCGATTCCCGATTTAATTAAAATTTCCCAAGATTTATTACGCGCTTGTGTGTAATCTCTGTACATAAAAACACCCCTATTAGTTGTTATATGGTACATTTTACCTATAACTGGGGTATTTTTCATTAGGGGATTACTGGAAATTAATCGAATATGTCGGGTATTTCTTTATCTTTATTTTCCTCAATTACTTGCAATAACTTTTGATATTTTTCTTCTGATAAAGTTAACTTGTTTTCTCCGCCACGAGCTGCAATATTTATTGTAACTTCGTTGCTTTTTTGAGAGGTTACACGCTTGTACTCTAAATTCAAAACATTATCAACTAACGTCTTACCGTGTTCATCGAGAGCACGGTATTTTTTTATGACTTCTTGTTCGTTGTTAGAACGAGGACTATCACTTTGTTTTAGAATCTCGCCGTTTAACTCTTCTAAAGAGACATTTAGTCCTTTTGAAATTTTGAAAGCAACTTCAAGAGCAACGGTTTTTGATTTTCTTGAAATGATACTCCGTATTGTAGAATCGGGTAAGTTACACATCCTTGCCACATCAGGGATACTTATAGATTTTTGTTGCATAATATCTTCCAAAATTTTATAAAAATCCATTTATTCACCTCTTGTCTAGGTATATTATACCACAAATTTCACGCATTGCAAGAAAAAAACACAGAATATGTATTGACTTTTAACGCATTGCGTGATAATATAAAGCTGAAATCACGCAACGCGTTATTTGGAGGTGAAAGAATGAAGAACAATATTGCGTTTAAAAATTTAAAAACTCAAATGGCGATAAAAGAAATATCTATTAAACAAATCGCTAAAGTAATTAATGTAAACAGAGATACAGCCGGAAACAAATTATCAAGGAAAAGTCCAATAACTCTAAAAGAAGCGTTTTTAATAAAAAATAATTTTTTCCCACACTTACCAGTTACTTATCTTTTTGAAGAGTTAGATACAAAACAAATTATTTCTACCCCAAAAAAGAAAGCGGTATAAATATACTGCGTTAAACGATTGGAGATGAAAGCATGAAAAGGCACCCAAAATTTTCACTGTATATTTCGATATTAGCACTTGCTATTAGTACAGTAAGCCTAATTGGATGTATCGTAATGGACTATGTTAAGTGATTGAAGATTTGATAAAAGCTGCAATAGAAATTATTGTAGCGATTATTGAAATTATAATTGGTAGAAAATCAGTAATATTTTTTCTTTTATGACTATCAATAAATGCTCTTCCGAGATTGTTTGCGATAATAGAATTTTCATCAAAATTTTTACCTTGTTGCACACCGTTGTAATAATCAATAAAGTTATCATCGCCATTTAACAAATTTCTTAAAGCACTATTATCCAAATGAAATTTATTTTTTATATCAGAAAAAGTGCGCGGTGTATTGTATATGTATTTTAAAATTTTTAATTGTTGATTATTCATAGTATTTCTCCTTATTTTTATAGTTCTATTATAGCATAAACAAACCCGCATAAAGAAAGCGGTATAAATATACTGCGTTAAACGATTGGAGATGAAAATGTGAACAACACACTTTATCCACGCGGAGTTGATTCTGCAAAGGTAATCTGCGTAATAGAAACAAAAACCGCAAGGGGAGCCGGAACAAAAGAGCAACCCTCACGGATAATAACAGAATATTGGGATTTAAACGGAAAAAAATTAGCGGAAAACGATCCTATCTTTGCACAGGAGGATGAGAAATAAGCAGTTTTGTTTCCACTAAATTTATGAAAATTAACATATATCTCTTTAGTATTTCAAAATCCAATTGGGGATATTTGCGATCGTAATGCGCGTAATCATTTCCTAAAATTCTAACAACATCAGCGGATGAAACGAAAGATGTTTCTTCAAAGTAGTCCCCTATTGCCGAGTACAGCGTTTTGCCGATCACTTCATCACGATCTTTTTTTAGTTCGATAATGGCAAAGTCTTTTACTAAGCACTCTAATGCTTGACGAAATCCAACAGCAGCAAGCTCAATATTGCCGAGGGATTCGCTTGTTAAGGCTTGATTATACATATCAATAAATCTCGGAGAAACTGCTGCGATTGTTTCATTTTCATATTTAATGTTTACTTGTGGGTAATAAGCACCAAAATCAGCAATCTTTTTTTCGTGATTAATTTCATAGATCACTAGGTACTGATTTTTGCAATGACTACATTTGTAGCAAACGGAACCGAATTGAATGTGGTCTTGGCTGGGGTAAAGTTGACTGCTTACTTTAGAAGAATCTTGATAAGCGTTACAGAGAGGACATAACATAGGCTTTTTTAATGTGTAATTTGAATCAGCGGTAGAACGGTCAAAGGTGCTGTTAACGGTTTTATCGGAAAATGTCAACTCGGTCATATTAAATATTTCCTTTCAAATAAAAATGAGGTGATAAATTGGCGATTTTAGCAAAGACAAAGTATCCAAACTTGAAATTTTTAATTTCAGAAAAGAGATATTCTCAAAAACAAATAGCAGAATCTATAGGAATAGCACCAAGAACCTTTTGCCATAAATTACAAGGGGTACATCCGTTCACATTAGATGAAGCTTTTATTATACAGAATACCTTCTTTCCAGAAATAAAGTTAGAGAATTTATTTTCAACTATTACAAATTATACTATATATTGATTTATAAATCAATAGCATACAATATAATGTATCTCTATCCAAAACCCGCATAAAGGAGATGAAAGCATGAAGATAAATAAAAGCGAGGACTTAGACTTCCAATTTAATGAAGATATACTTCAAGGTGCTTTGCGCAACATTAGTAATGCTTATTTAGATTTATACAAATCTATTGTAGAAAACCGGTTGGAATGCTCCGAAACGATATATGGAATAGCGAAAGATATAACGAAAGAAAAAACAGATCAATTAAAAAGTGTTGTTAACACCTTTATTGATCTGCAATGTAAAATGTATTGCGATTTATGCGAGAAGTTATCCGAGAAGTGAATTTGTAATTATTGAAGTAGCAACATTTTTTACAATTTGTAAAGTTAAAGATACACCTTCGGTTGACAATTTCTTTTTAATTTTATTCCAAACTTTATCGCTGCGGATTGAATCTAGATATTGATGTCCTTCAAACGTAATACCTGTATATATCGCTCCGTTGAATTTGTTATCCCCAGGAATAATTAAAGCATTAATATAATCAGCTTCCAACAGCATAAGAGTTGAATACGCAATATCTTGCGGAATGCAATCAGGGATAATTTCACACACTTTATCAAATTTCAATTCAGGGTATCTAAACTCATCATCAAATTGTAATTCATTTTCTAAACATAACAGCAAAGCACGAACGCAATCGTAATTTATTTTCATACACTAATCACCTCCCTTCTGCACAAATTTTACCACTATATGGGAGAGAGGGCAAATAAAGAAAGGAGGAAAAGCAATGGGAGGAATTCAAATAGCCGAAAGCGGAACTTATGTACCGAACGAGTACATAAAACCGTGCATTGAAGAAATTTTTCAAGTGTTCAAAGAACACCTTCCGGAATTCATGCAAACAACAGAAATTATAACAGTAATTTTAAATTTAGCAAAAGAAAAATTACCATGTAAACCAATCGTATTATAACCTCACCATCTACCCATTACCGACAGCAAAGAGCAAACATCATATTACACTCTTTCTTAGATAACCCCTTGATATTAGGTACAAAGCTCTAAATATGTTCATATTTTCTCCAAAATATATAATTCTGCACACAAACAAAATTAATCAATCAAACGCTTTTTGCTGTCGGTAATGGGTAGATAAATATAAAAATGGTTTTTAGACAATCTGTAACAAGAATACATATACAGGGAGGTGATTGTATGGCAAGAAGTAAGCCGTTAACCGGAAAAGCGTCCGTTATGGTAGGAGATAAAAAAGTTACATATTTGGAAGTAGACGAAAACGGCAAGTGTCACTATCTTGTCAGTAAAGAAGAAATGGAAGAATTATCAAGAAAGCTGATGGAGCGCATACAAAAAGGTGTGAACCAATGCAATTTTGAGAGCATATGAAGGGGAGGTACCCCTTTGATAGCAGGACAAGCAAAGGAGTGAATAAAGTGACAAGAAAAATTTTTGACTGGACAACTATTGCGTTAACTTTCGCTTTAACCATGTCTGCCCTCGGTGTAGTTGGAAGCTTTGAGCAAGGCAGACTTGATACAGCGGGTTTTTTCATAGGACAAGCTGTGTGTATAGCAGGGATAGCTCTGTTGGCAGTAGTCCATCATCTTTTGAGTAAAAAAAGAAAAAGCCCCAGAGGAGCAGCAACTCCTACTAAGGGCAATAGAAAAAATAACCATGTTTATTATAGCAAGGAAAGGTAAGGTGTGTCAAATGAGAGAGTCAAAAATGTTAGAAGCGTTGGCTTTAGTAGAGCTATATCCCGGAGATGAGTTTAGAATCGCAGGGAGCGATACCGTTTACTACATAGGTGAAAAATATGGCATTTTCACAAAAAATAACGATGTTATCAGCAATGAAAAGTTGGTAACGGTTTTATCGAATCCAAGTTTGATTACAAAGTGCCATGCAATCTCTCCAAAAGAGAAAAAGATCTTAAAAGCACTATATATGTTGGGGGTTAGATATATAGTAAGAGATATGGATTTAACTCTGTGCGGTTATAATTTACTACCATATAAGGAAGAGGATGTGTGGAACTCTGATGGAATTTGGTTAGATTTTATCGACTTGCCTTGCTTTAGCAGAGAAACCGATTTCCAATATATCAGATGGGAAGATGAAAAACCTTTCGATATTAAAGCGTTTTTGGAGTGTGAAGGATATGAAAATTAGAAATCACCCCGCGTTTGCGGACGATACACAAAATAAAATTGACTATATAGATGAGCTGGTAAGCGTTTACCACAAATACAAAGAGTTAGAAAAATTCGGAGAGATAGAACTTTGTCAAGAGTTCAGAAGAGGAATACAAATTTTTAGAGGTATAGAAGCCTTAGCAACAGCATTACAAGCAAGTTATTTTTCTACCCCTGTAAAATATGCAAATTTTAGCTTTCTTGAAACATCTTTCACTTACAAAGGTGTAAAGTTTTTCCAGATAAGAGAAAGTGCAGATGTATAACATGGACAGCTTTAAGTGCAGAGGGGTAGAAATCCGAACGGATAAGAAAGAAAACGTTATTCGTGTGATAAATGACGGAAAAGTTATACTGGAAACCCAAAATCCTTTAGAAGCGTGGACAGTATATATTCAGACATTGGACTGTAAAGTCAGAAAAGAGCTGGAAAACTGGTGCATAAAGCATAATAGAAACCTTACAACAGGTGAGTGATATGGAAATTAAGCCAACAGAAAAAGAACCGATTTATGCACCGGAAAACAAATACGGGTACAAAATTAATGTCAATCACCCTGTAATCAGGATTTTGTATGACCGATATAAAAAGTGGAAAGGTATTAAGATGATACCTTCCGATAAAGAACGATTTGAGTTTGAGCACTACATAGAGCGATTGATACAAAAGAGACGGAAACAAAAGTAAAAAAGAAAGGCGGTATACCTTAGTTTACACTAAGATATACCGCTTACGTAAGACTGAAAGCCTACGCAATCAATAACATAAATATTATATCATATCATACCGGCACAGTCAATAAAAACAGGCTCCATACGGAGTTTTTCCGTCCTTGTATTGGATATTATCTTATCAACGGTATGGTGATGATATGTATAGAGAGAAAAAAATTTACTCCGGTAAAATTTTAGAAGTAGAGCTATATCCTGTATATAAAAGCGGAAGAGAGATTCCAAGGAGAGCCAAGAAAGAAAAGTTATCCACAAAAGAGCAAAAGAATCTAAATGATAAAAATGCACGAAAAAAATTAACAAGATTGATTAATGCTAATTTTGGTGAGGGAGATATTGTGATACATCCCACGTATAGAGATAGTGAGATGCCCTCAACCGAGCAAGAAGCGAGACGGGATATAGTAAACGACATCAGAAGAATTAAAACATATAGAAAAAGGAACAATTTACCAGAATTAAAATATATTTATGTTATTGAATGCAAGGTTAGTAAAAAAACTGGGGTTATGCGCTGGCATTTTCACATGATTATGTCCAAGATGGATCGAGACACCGCAGAAAAGATGTGGAAGTACGGAGACTTCACAAATGCGGACAGGCTACAACCCAACGAATACGGATGTGAAGCGATAGCGCGGTATATGACAAAAGAGCCGCAGGGGAAAAAGCGATGGGCGCAAAGTAAAAATTTGAAAGAACCCTATATTCCGCCGCCGAAAGACGGAAGGATTGGAAAGCAAGGAGTTAGGAAAATGGCTACACAGTATGTAGAAGATAAAGAGTATTTTGAAAAAAGATACAAAGGGTATCAATTTTTAAAGTGCGTGCCTACTTTTAACGACTATAACGGATGTTGGTATATAGAAATCGTAATGCGGAGGAAAAACGAGTGAAACAAATCCAGCCTTTAACAGAAAGTCAGCTGCAAATACAAATTTTTGAGTGGGCGCAGCTTATGACAGGAAAATATCCGGAACTTTCCTTGCTATATCATATACCTAACGAAGGAAAGCGAAGTGTATACTACGGAGCGAAGTTAAAAAGAGAAGGTTTAAAGTCTGGTGTACCGGATATATGTCTGCCTATACCCAAGGGCAATTATTGCGGTTTATACATAGAGTTAAAAGTCGGAAAAAATAAACCTACTAAAAATCAAGAGCATTGGCTTTTTTCTTTATCGAAAGCAGGACATCGTACTGCTGTATGCTATACCAGAGAGCAAGTGCAAAAGGAAATTTTAAGTTACTTAGCACTAAAAGACACTTCGGAGTAAAAAGAGGGCTGTAAAAATAAAGAACGAAAGATAGGAGAGTAAAATGCAAGCAAAAATAATTTCATTTGATGAAGTTTTGGAGAGAATAAAAAGTGAAGATATAGACGGAGTTTATTTTGTGTCGCTATGTGCAAAAGACATATTATCTCTGGATATTCTTAACGCAAATTTTTTAGCTCACTATAGGCACAGAGGATTTTTTATAAAAGTGACAGAGGATGGTGAGTGATATGGCGATATATTTTATAGAGAGTAAATATAAAGAAATTTTCAAGTTAAAGCAGATGCTTGAAAAAGAAAAGATTCCTTTTGACTTTACATGTGAAAGCTATCCAGATTCAAATTTTATTTCCTACCATTTGGAGTATCCGAATAAGTATAAACTTGATGGAAGCCGTGTCATTTCAGTTGTTGAGGGCATCGGTTCTTATGGAAGAGAAGCGGACAAGCTGGAAATCATGGGCCTTTTAACACTAGAGGAAGCAGAACGGGACAGTGTAGCGGGGTGGCTCACAGCAGATGACGTATTTAGACGGATAAAGGAGCACTACGAAAACGAGAGCCAAAAAGGTAAAGGGTGCAATTTTTGTAACTTTGAGCTAGAGGATTACCCATATATTTCAGCTCAAAATGGCAATGATTGCAGTGGCGCGGTGTATGAGCCTGCTTTTTGTCCACTGTGCGGAAAGTGCTTAAAGGAGTGAGTGATATGGAGTGGATAAGTGTAAAAGATAGGTTACCGGAAACAAGGGGATACACCTAGTTTGTGCTGTATTTTTTGAAGATGCAGGTACTCTTCACGTGCGCACAGGCTACTACGAAAAGCCTGGTATTTGGATTGCTGTACCAACGACTGTATAGTCACCCACTGGATGCCATTACCTAGCTTGCCGGAGGAATAGAAATGGAGACAAAAAGAGATTTAGTGAAGCTTAAGGACTGCCCTGTTGGTTTTTTCATTTACAAAGGAACGCTTTGTTTTAAAACGGAGTATGGAGAAACGATTGATAACATTGTTCGTCATGATGTGTATGTCTGCGAATCGGGTGAATTTTTTTGGGGTGGCGTAAAAACTGTAGAAGAAAGAGAAAGCTTATTAGTAAAACCTGTTGATACTCAAATTGTAAAGAATGGTAAGTGGATAGAAGTACATCGTAAAAATATTTGGGAAAATAACACCTTAGTATTTGAGTGTTCTGCTTGTGGTAAGTATGCCGTGGATAACAAAGGCATTACGATAAAGTCAAGATATTGCCCCAACTGCGGAGCAAAAATGGATTTGGAGGCGTTAAACAATGACTGATAGAGAAGAAATGGAACTGCTTGTTCTAAAAGCAGAGTTAAAAAACTATAAGCGGTGGTATTTTGACTGCGTCGAGAAACTGGAGCAAATCAAGAGAGAACGCGATGCGGCGATGAAGTTTATCCCGCACGACTGTGAAACATGCGCATATTGGAAACCTAAAGAAGAAAATATTTGTGATGCGCCAAAAGGGATACCGTGCCATTGGAACACACGTGAAGCGTGGAAATGGTGTGGTGTGAAGGAGGAATGAAAATGTTACATGAGTTAAAGATATACCCAATGTGTTTTAATGACATTTTGGAAAATAACAAAAATTTTGAGATTAGAAAAGATGACCGACTGTATGAAGTGGGGGACTACCT
>OJUG01000925.1_pt1 | contig 40748 bp, 26 predicted proteins | sample 1599841 | NCBI WGS metagenome assembly OJUG01 (sample SAMN04168659, study PRJEB22393) | human gut metagenome | biome: human gut microbiome; feature: stool | host: Homo sapiens | collected 2014-05-12 | reverse complement strand
TATTAATGGATTAATCAAATTACTACACATAACGATTTACTATCCATAAAAGGGAGGAACATCACTGAGTAAAGGGTGGAAAGCAATTGAAAGGTTTAGCGAGGATATTGATTTAGCAATAGAAAGAACCTATTTAGGATTTACCGACGAGCAATTAACAAATAATACGCAGATAAAAAAATTAAAAAAAGCGTGTTGGCATGATATACATGAAAGGATCGTTCCAGAATTAAAAGAAAATTTAGAGAAAATGGGGATTGTTGATTTTGAAATACAATTCCCCGATTCACAAAATTCGACGGTGGAACCGGTTACTTTTTGGGTGAATTATAAATCGTTATTTCCAAGTATCGATTACATCCCTAGTAGGGTTAAAGTTGAAATGACCGCTCGTTCTCTTTATGAACCTTACGAGGAAATCCTTATGAATTCTATATTATCTGAGGTGTTTCCAAAAGCAAGTTTTGCAGAGGTGCCATTTCCTGTGAGAACTGCAATCATTAAACGTACTTTTCTGGAGAAAATATTTTTGCTACACGAAAAATGCAAGCAAGATCACCCAGAGCAAGAGCGAATAACAAGACATTTGTATGATCTTTCAAAATTAATGGATTTCCCAGAAGGAATTGAAGCATTACAGGATCCAGATCTGTACACGATAATCGTGAAACATCGATACGAGCTTAATAATATTCCAGGACTGAATTATCGACTTCATCATCCGAGATCGATTAATTTTTTGCCAGAGGATCCGGCTGCATTAGAAAGTTGGAAAGCAGATTACCAGAAGATGTTGGAGAGCTTTATTTACGAAGAAAATCCCCTTTCTTTTGAAGATTTACTTGAAAAAATGAATAGATTACTTGAAAACATAAGGCGGATCCAGATAAATGATGAATTTTTCAATGATGATCAAGTAAAATGAGTACTTTACATTAATGCTTGAAACATGGAAATAAGAGTAGTCAAACAAGAAGCCCGTGAAAATCTCGTGTCTGTGGTCCTGAAGGGAGAACAGGAAGAAGTATTCTGCCTCGAAGGATACGAAGAACTTAATGTTCCTTGTTTTTTCGATGATGAAGATGAAGAATTTCTTCCCGGAGATCCCCTGACCGAGATTTTGTATGACCAAGTTGTGTGTTAAATGAATCCGGGAAGAAAGTAGAGGAATTGGGATATCGTGAAATGATATATTTTTTATTAGGAATGCTCAAAATATTAAGAGTTAAGCGAGAATTCCCCTGTCTTTAGGCAGGGGATGATAGCGCAGTATTGGAGCGGAGCCTGACGAAGCGGTCTTGCGGTAAAACGGCAGGGAAAAGATTGGAGAATGAAAATAATTAGATTTATTTAGCTGATTATCAGCTGAATATTTGTGTATTCAGCTAAATTTTCGTATCTTTGAGTATTGAATACCAGCGGAATACACCATTTTGAGAGCCTACAAATATAGAATCTATCCGACAGACGAGCAGAAGGTCTTGTTCGCAAAGACTTTCGGCAGCTGCCGTTTTGTCTATAACTGGGCACTCGACCTGAAGATTGAAGCCTACAAACAAGAGAAGAGGTCCGTAGCTTACAAGGAAGTGCAGGAACGGATGGTGAACGAGCTGAAGAAGGAGAATCGATGGTTGGTGGAAGTAAATTCCCAATCCCTTCTAAATTCCATACGCGACCTTGGCACTGCCTGCAAGAACTTTTTTCGTGATACCCATGCTGTCGGCTTTCCACGCTTCAAGAGCCGCAAGGACAGACAGAGTTTCCAGTGTCCGCAGCATTGCAGCGTGGACTTCGGCAAGGAAACCATCTCCATTCCCAAGGCAAAAGGCATTCCTGCCGTACTGCACCGCAGGTTCAAAGGGACGGTGAAGACCGTCACCGTCAGCATGACACCTTCCGGCAGATACTTTGCGTCGGTACTGGTGGATACAGCCTTGCAGGAGCTGAAGCCTTCCGAACCCGTGCGTGAGTCAGCCATCGGCATCGACCTGGGCATCAAGTCGCTCGCTGTATGTTCGGACGGTCGTACGTTCGACAACCCGAAGAACCTGCAAAAAAGTCTTGACCGCCTAAAACTGCTACAAAAACGGTTGAGTAGAAAACAGAAAGCTTCTGCCAACCGTAACAAGGCTCGCATCCGTGTGGCTCGTTTGCAGGAACATATCGCCAACTGCCGCAAGGACAACCTCCACGAGATCACCCATGCACTCACGCACGACAGCCAAGTGCGTACCCTCTGCATGGAGGATTTGAACGTGAAGGGGATGCAGCGTAACCACCACCTGGCTCAGGCAGCCGGGGACGCATCTTTCGGGATGTTCCTCACGATGCTTGAATACAAATGCCGGTGGTATGGTGTGAACCTTGTCAAGATAGACCGCTTTGCCACAAGCTCGAAGACTTGCGGCCAATGCGGCTATGTGTATAAAGGACTGAAACTGAGTGAGCGCAGTTGGACTTGCCCGGAGTGTGGCACACACCATGACCGGGACTTCAACGCAGCCTGTAACATCAAAGAATTTGGCTTGAAAGCCCCACCCACGGAGCGTGGGAAAGTCAAGCCTGTGGACTGCCCAACGGTGGATAACCGACCCCGTGTCCTAAAAAGCCGTGGTAGGAAGAAGCAGGAAAAGAGAGGAAACATCAGCCTCCGAAGCTCATGCCTTTAGGCGTGGGTAGTTCACTGCTATTTCTAGGCAGATCCTACACTCTTTTATCCGGGCGGCCGGTTATGCAGAAATAGCTAGTGTCGTGAATCCATATATTATGGTAGGTAAAATAGTAGGAAAGGTGTTGGGTGGATTAGGGAAGGGAGGATATGATCGGGAGGAATAGTAACAAAATTTGCTGAAAGTCGAGATCTGCCCCAAAAGTGAATCATTAGTAGTTATATATAGATATTTATTATTATATTTGCAGATAATTATCAATATATAGCTATATTACTATATGAATGAAATCTCTTATACTACCAATCAAGACATCATTTCACTCTTGTGTCAGCGCTTGAAGGAATACCGTCTTGCGGCACGAATAAGCCAAAAGGAGATGGCGGATAAATCAGGTGTAAGCTTGACTACCATTAGCCATCTCGAACAGGGTGTGAACCGGAATATTACGCTCAATAATTTCATCTCGCTCCTACGTGTTGTCGGGATGGAACAACGTCTGTCGGAATTGCTCCCGGAACTTCCGATGCCCCCGATTGCATTGAAACAGATCAACAAGTTTATACCCAAAAGAGTAAGGAGGAATAGCAATGATACGGACTCTTGACGTGTTCCTGTGGGGCCAAAAGGTTGGATCTTTGGTTACATACAAGGAAAGATATATAGAAAAGATATGTTTTTATTTTGATTATGATTTTCTCGACAGCGGATATGACATAGCTCCTTTACGAGCCTCGATACATGGTACATCCGTGAGAAACGGGTTACCGGTGTATGCCGAGGAAAGCAAGATTTTCGGCGGATTACCTTCCTTTATCGCTGACTCGTTGCCTGACCATTGGGGAAATAAGGTGTTCAACGAATGGGCTAAAGTCCATCAAATTAAAGCAAGGAATCTTTCGGCTCTTGACCGTTTGACATACATTGGAAGGCGTGGTATGGGGGCGTTGGAATTTCTGCCTCCGGCTGCGGAAGAGATGGAAGAACCTTTCAAGGTCGAGATTGCCGATCTGTACCGGTTGGCACAGTTGACATTGAACGAGGCAACGGATTTTAAGGCTGAAATACGGCCTGATTTCTTGGTTGAGAGTCTTTTCAAGGTTGGAACTTCTGCTGGAGGGCGTAGGCCGAAAGCTATTATTAACCTGAACCTCAAAACTGGTGAATGCTATTCGGGGCAGGTGGCAGCCCCACTTCCCGGATATATTCCAGTAATTATCAAGTTTGACGAGCATTTGGACATACCTACCACGCGTATAGAGTACAGCTATTATCTCATGGCGAAAGATGTCGGGCTAAATATGATGCCGTCGTACCTGATGGAGGGAGAACGGACTGCCCATTTTCTGACACAGCGATTTGATCGTCGGGAAGGAAAAAAGGTTCACGTGCAGACCTTGGCCGCAATGAATCCTACTTCGAACAGTTACGAAAGTTTGTTTGATACAGCTTATAAGATTGGTGTTTTGCCAGCGGAGATTAAGCAATTATTTCTATTGACGGTGATGAATGTATTAGGAGGTAACGTGGACGACCATAACAAGAACTTCAGCTTTTTGATGGATGATGATGGAGTGTGGCATATTGCCCCAGCATATGATTTTACCTTTTCTATAGATCCTTCAGCTCCGGGATACGTGAATCGTCATTGCCTGACCGTAGGCAACAAAAATTTCGATATCGGTCGAGGAGATCTTCTTGAATTGGCTGAACGTTATAATATCAGAGGTGCCAATGCTATAATAGAAAAAGCGATTTGGGTTGTTTCCGATTACGAGAGTTACGCAAAACAGGCAGGGGTTAGTAGTTATTGGTGTCATCAGATCAAGGAGGAGATGGGCTATCGGATAGCGAATATGTCCGAAATAGATGGCGTAGGAAAGACAAAAGATGGGTTGTGAAAGGGGGAGGTCCCTTTATTGGGACAGAAATCGAATTAAGAAGATAAAGAAAGAAAACGAAGTAGGATTAAATTTACCATAAAGATTAATCGGTTTATCAGAAAAAGCATTATGCAAAAAATGCATATTGCTTTTTTTATTAGTTCTTAGTTGTGCGCTCTTGATAGTACCGTGAAATCTAATTTTGTCCGAAATTAGTGCTTTCTTCCGGACAAATCCATGAACATTATAATGGCCAAAATCTTACACTCTTTTATCCGGGCGGCTGATTATGCAGAAATAGTTAGTGTAGTGAATCCATATATTACGGTAGGTAAAATAGTAGGAAAGTGTTGGGAGGATTAGGGAAAGGAGGATATGACTGGGAGGAATAGTAACAAAATTTGCTGAAAGTCGAGATCTGCCCAAAAAGTGAATTGCTAGTAGCGATATGTAGATATTTTCCATATTTTTGTTGTAGAAAACTTTTTAGTGGATATTGTTAATATTAATGATATGATGTGTTTATCTACATGGAAAGCGGTTTGCGTTTATGAAGGCAAGCTGGTAACAAGGAACTGGTTATTTTATCTTTTTATAGTGGGAGTATTCGGTTATATGCTGATGTTTTTTGTCCCTTGGGATATGAGTCAGGTGATGTGGTGGGATGTTGCGTTTGCCTCTTCAGTTCCGGTGAGGGCGACTTATTTCTTGAATCTTTTCCAGTCGTTAGTCGTGATATTTCTTGTTTGTGATATTACCCGAAAGCGGAAAAAGGCGGAATGTCGGGAGGTGCTTTCCGTTCGTCCATTAGGCAACGTTCCGTTTTTCTGGGGAGAGTTTGCCGGGATATTCTTTCCCTTTTTAATCGTGGATGTTCTTTTCATGATGTTTTGTTTGTGCGCGAATTTGTTAATACCGGATTCACTGGTGAACCCGTGGGTGTATCTTTCTTTCCTGGCGAGAGACGTATTGCCGACATTTGTTTTCGTGGTAGGGTTGTCGTTGCTGGTGAGCCGTTTTATCCGGTATCCTTTCTTAAGTTGGTTGGTACTGGTGACAATATTTTACTTGTCGTACGCTTACCTGGCAGAGCCATTTCACGGGTTGTTGGATTTTCGGGGGAGCTTGCTAGCGGAAACTTTTTCCACAATCGTGGGATTCATGCATTCCAGCACGTGTTTGTTGCAACGGGGAATATTCTTGTCGCTGGGGATAGGATTGTTGTGCTTGGCCGTTCCTTGCTCGAGGCGATTATCTAGAGAATCTGGACGAAACGTGTTTTTCTCCATCATGGGGTGCTTGTTCCTGGTATTAACGGTATGGGCAGGATATATTTATATGGATATATTCCGAGAACGTCAAGTAAACCGGGAATCATACCGGGAAATTTTCTCGCGTTACGAGTCTATACCTAGAACTCGAATTGTGACTCATGATATCACGTACATGCCCCTTGAAAATGGCTTCTCTGCTCAAAGCCGGATGACGGTGGTTAATAGAACGCGGGAAAAAATGAAGCGATTGATTTTGTACTTGAATCCTGGCTTGCAAATCCACAAGTTGGCGGAGAGTGGACGGGATATATCTTTTCTACGAGATGGACAAGCCGTGGTCGTTGAACGGGAGTTGAATCCCGGGGATAGTACGGTCATGGAGATGGTATATGGTGGGAAAATTGACGAGGATATTTACCGGGTGGGAGTTGATAACGAGGCGTATTTTACCCCAGAACGGCAGGTCGACGTGGAGCGGTACGGTAAACGGACGGCGTTCGTGTCAAGGGATTATACCTTACTTATTCCTGAAATACTCTGGTACCCGGTGGCTATACCCCCTACAGTCTTGGAAACATTCCGAGAGGTGGATTTCACGATTTACACGTTGCACGTGAAAAATCCTGACGGGTTGATGGTGTTGTCGCAGGGAATCCCAGAGAAAAGACAGGACGGGATAACATTCCGGAACCTGCAGGCATTAACTGGTTTATCGCTTTGTTTTGGTAATTACGAGAGACGTTCCGTGATGGTAGATTCAATCACGGTAGAATTCTACACTTACCCGGGAAACGATTTTTACATGCAAGATTTTGACAAGTGGATGGAGAAGATCGCTGGCGACTCTAACGCTGAAGAATACAGGAATAAATTAAAAAACGAGTGTAGGGATGCTATCGAGAGCGAGATGCCTAACTTGTACCCCTTCAAGTTATTGAAGATCGTAGAGGTACCACCCTCTTTTTTAAACAGTTTTTCGTTTAAGGAGAACGTGCAGCCAGAAATGGTCTTTTTCAGCGAGCGAATGACAGGGGAACTTGATAACCCGGGGGATTGGCTTGATGTTTCCCAGGAAGATACTGATGACGTTGCATATTCTCTGGCGCAAGAAATTTCTAATTTTTTCAAAAATACACACGCGGAACGACTTTTCTCGGATTTCCACTGGGGTGTTTCTTCTGCTAAATACCCGGGAGTAGGCTGGTTATTCAATAAGATGGTAACTCCGGAGGTGGACAGGCAATTCTTGTTTCCCTCCACGTTGAATAATATCTCAAGGTTGGGGTTGGAGGGATTGATCCAGGATGGGTGTTCGGGACATGACAAGGTGATTAGTATGAAAATCGCTCATTTATTGGCTTACTTGACAACTATTACTTCTTGGGATTCATTATCGGGGTATATGCAGGAATTTACGCAGGCTTCTCGTTTCCAGGAGATGGATTTTGAGACGTTTCTGAACGGATTCCGGGAACGTTTCGGCCAGGATATCAGGTCATTCGTGGACGAGTGGTACACGAGCCGGGAAATCCCGCGATTGATAATAAAGGACATTATGTATCGACGAACGGAAGAAATCCAGTCGGTTGATTTTAAGGTGGGAAATACAGGGAACGTGGATGGCGTGGTTTCGTTGCTCCTGGTGGAATTAACGACCTCGGGTAAGAATGCTATTGTTAATTCTCAGAGTTTCTTGATCAGGCCGGGGGAATACAAGCGTATCGTGGCACACGAGAAATTCGGTTCCAAGCTCTTGTTGTCCACCAATTTTTCAAAACGAGTACCAGAACGCATAACGTTCAGCAAACACGATGTACCTTTATGGAAAGGCGAACTGCCCCCGGCCGGGGTTACCTTGCTTGACAAGAACCATTTCTTTCCACCCGGGGAAATTATCGTAGATAACGAGGACGAAGGTTTTCATTTGATTGATTCTTCCGGTAATCGGTTAAAACGTCTGGCGGAACGATTGTCCGAAAAAAAACAGGAGGATTATAATTATTATTGTACCGATCTCAAGGAAAATTCCTGGGGAGTACCGCTTATAAGTGACGGAGTATATGGTCGGGAAATTCATAGCGCATTCGTGAAACAGGCTGGAAAAGGAAACAGTAAAGCAGAATGGAAAGCACTTCTTCCGGAAGCGGGCAAGTACGAGATTTCGGTTTATCGTTCCGGTATAGAATCCATACAAACCACCGAGTACACTTATGCGGCAAATTATCCGGGAATGAAAAACTACTACACGGTTTATACCCCGGAAGGGAAAGAGGAAATCGTTTGGGAAGTATCGGATAACGACAGCGAGTGGGTATCTCTTGGAACGTTCTACTTGCCGGCAGGAGAATCCCGGGTTGTGCTGGATGACCGGGGAGCGGGCACTCTAATTGAAGGTAACGCCCAATTAATCGTGGTCGATGCCGTGAAATGGGTAAAAGTCAAAAACTAATATATAAAAAGCCAACTAAAAAGTTGGCTTTTTATTGTGTACCTGTTCGTCATCTATCCTTAATTACTATCGGTTCAGTGGGTTCAGATGGAGGCCCTTCTCCTCCTTTTTGACTTACAGCACTAACGCGAAACTGAACTTCCCGACCCTCAATAAGATTAGTCACTGTAATTTCATAAGAAAGTATTAATCTAGGAAGCTCATCCCAAAGAGCTTCATCTGTATATTTATAACCAATACGATAACCAACTATTGGAGACCCGCCATCATTTTTAGGTGGTTTAAATTTTATTGAACATCCATCTTTCCACCAGTCAGTAACTTCAACATCTCTTGGTGCTCCAGGAGGATCATAAGCAGCCGCACTAACGAGAGTTAGTGTCATTAAGCCTATACATATGAATAGGAAAGGCTTAAAAATGATTTGTTTAATTTCTTTCATAATTCAAAATTGATGGTTTAGCTACACAAATATACTAATTTGTATTTAATAGTTGTGCATGTATAAATGATAATATTTTGACTTGTATACTCTTTTTATTTCTAGAAATACGTTTTACATATATATTTCTTCTCTTCATTTCATCTCTTCTACCTTACTCTTTTTTTATTTATCTTGTTACTGTGAAATGGGTTGATTTTTCTGTGTATTTATTTATATCCAAGGTTGGGGATTCGAATGAAGCAGGACATGCAGGCTGGCACCCCTGTATATTTATTGTGGCTTCATGTTGATTCTCAAACTGGAAAGAAAGCCCGGCATCTATGATGCCGGGACAGTGGAGTTTCTAAAGGGCATTTTTAAGAGTTAAGCGAGAATTCCCCTGTCTTTAGGCAGGGGATGATAGCGCAGTATTGGAGCGGAGCCTGACGAAGCGGTCTTGCGGTAAAACGGCAGGGAAAAGATTGGAGAATGAAAATAATTAGATTTATTTAGCTGATTATCAGCTGAATATTTGTGTATTCAGCTAAATTTTCGTATCTTTGAGTATTGAATACCAGCGGAATACACCATTTTGAGAGCCTACAAATATAGAATCTATCCGACAGACGAGCAGAAGGTCTTGTTCGCAAAGACTTTCGGCAGCTGCCGTTTTGTCTATAACTGGGCACTCGACCTGAAGATTGAAGCCTACAAACAAGAGAAGAGGTCCGTAGCTTACAAGGAAGTGCAGGAACGGATGGTGAACGAGCTGAAGAAGGAGAATCGATGGTTGGTGGAAGTAAATTCCCAATCCCTTCTAAATTCCATACGCGACCTTGGCACTGCCTGCAAGAACTTTTTTCGTGATACCCATGCTGTCGGCTTTCCACGCTTCAAGAGCCGCAAGGACAGACAGAGTTTCCAGTGTCCGCAGCATTGCAGCGTGGACTTCGGCAAGGAAACCATCTCCATTCCCAAGGCAAAAGGCATTCCTGCCGTACTGCACCGCAGGTTCAAAGGGACGGTGAAGACCGTCACCGTCAGCATGACACCTTCCGGCAGATACTTTGCGTCGGTACTGGTGGATACAGCCTTGCAGGAGCTGAAGCCTTCCGAACCCGTGCGTGAGTCAGCCATCGGCATCGACCTGGGCATCAAGTCGCTCGCTGTATGTTCGGACGGTCGTACGTTCGACAACCCGAAGAACCTGCAAAAAAGTCTTGACCGCCTAAAACTGCTACAAAAACGGTTGAGTAGAAAACAGAAAGCTTCTGCCAACCGTAACAAGGCTCGCATCCGTGTGGCTCGTTTGCAGGAACATATCGCCAACTGCCGCAAGGACAACCTCCACGAGATCACCCATGCACTCACGCACGACAGCCAAGTGCGTACCCTCTGCATGGAGGATTTGAACGTGAAGGGGATGCAGCGTAACCACCACCTGGCTCAGGCAGCCGGGGACGCATCTTTCGGGATGTTCCTCACGATGCTTGAATACAAATGCCGGTGGTATGGTGTGAACCTTGTCAAGATAGACCGCTTTGCCACAAGCTCGAAGACTTGCGGCCAATGCGGCTATGTGTATAAAGGACTGAAACTGAGTGAGCGCAGTTGGACTTGCCCGGAGTGTGGCACACACCATGACCGGGACTTCAACGCAGCCTGTAACATCAAAGAATTTGGCTTGAAAGCCCCACCCACGGAGCGTGGGAAAGTCAAGCCTGTGGACTGCCCAACGGTGGATAACCGACCCCGTGTCCTAAAAAGCCGTGGTAGGAAGAAGCAGGAAAAGAGAGGAAACATCAGCCTCCGAAGCTCATGCCTTTAGGCGTGGGTAGCTCACGAGTTCTGAAAAAAGTTATATAAGATAGGTTAGACCCGTTAGGTGTATGGAGTTGCTTATATAAGGAAATAATTAAAAAGATCGGCAAATGAAAATGAACAAAACAATTGGCACAATTATTTTAGCGTGCAGTCTTATCGTTAGCTGCATGGCGTGTGGCGGTAATGATCCAGAGGTAGAACCGGATCCGATTCCTACTCCACCAGAAAAAGAGGATCCAGATAAACCATTGGGTGATATTATCCTAACTATTGGGGAGCTTCCGGATTCCATTAAGGTAGAAACTAGCGAAGAATTTAAATTCTCGATCAGTCGGGAAAACTACAAAGGCAAATTTAGGGTTAGCTTAGACACGATATGTCCCAAGTTTGAAGTTATTGTAATGGAAGCTGGCAGTGCGAAGCAAATAATCCGGAAAGGATGCGAGTTGAACGTGGACGGGAAAAAACTAAATGAAATAGATAGTCTTACATCAGGCGAGCATACTATTAAATTTTCGAACCCGGCAGTCGTTGGTGAATATGAACTAGTCCTTGGCTTAACCGGTAGTGATGGGGTGAAAAAAAGCGAGACAATCAAGCTAAAAGCATATTCCCCGGAGGTAATATTCAAAATCTATGAGGTAGATCCGTACTTAGAACTGAAAATCTTTGATAAGAATTATTACGAGGTACTTAATCGAGATTACACATATGATCCGCTTTCAGAGGTATTTAAAGGGAAAAGAGTAGACACTATATACACGAAAGAGAAACAAAATGTTGGTTATCCGAATTCTGGAGAATATAATGAACATGGTGAACAATACAATATTCCTGGGCGAGGAACAACTATTTATCTTGGTCAAGAAGGAGGAAAAGACTTCTGGTTTAATTCAGGCATAACATTTAATGATCAAAATGCAACATTATCCCCTATGTGGAATAATTCTGCCCATAGTTTGACTTTCCAAAAACAAGGATTTCATTGTCTTGATTTTTGGCATTTTAATATTCCTGAGAATAATACATACCGTCACCGCCTTGGTAAGACTATGTACACAATAGAATGTTTTGATTTTTGGGGAAAAAGAGTGACGACAGACTTGACTATCGTTGCCCTTGATCGCAACGCAATACTCCCGCCAACGGGACACCGGTTGCCAGATTGACCTAATTTTAAACAGTCCTAAAAAAACGAATTTAAAAACATCTTATCATGAACAAATATTTTCCTCCTAATTCCATAGTTAAGGTTACAAGATCGTCCGAATTGCTCGAAACAAAGCACGGGATCGGGAAAAGTTAGATATCCATTTTTTCAAATTATGACTATATTTGCTGAGGTAAAAATAAACTTCATTAAATAATAAGGTATGAAAGAACTTGTAGAAGAAATTCAAACGATGATGGAAGAATTCATGAAGAATGCTAACGCACAGGTAGAAAACGGGAATAAAGCTGCCGGAACACGTGCTCGTAAAGGTTCCCTTGATCTAGAGAAAAAATTGAAAGAATTTAGGAAAATATCTCTGGAACATACTAGAAAATAAGACAACCTTGAACATGTTTTTTTATTAGATTTTCGCAATGACGATCCGGTATTCCGGATCGTTTTTATTAATAGTTAATTTCTCGTGATCACTTACCAATGTGGTCACGAGAAATTAAAAATGTCGCGATAATTCCTAGTATTAATTTGATCTAATTTACACTTCGAATAATGATACCATGATCATGACCGAAAGATCCTGCATTATCCCCGGCGGTTCCGCTTATTTCGTACTGTATTAGTCCCCCATTACTTATATTTAAAGTTTCTCCACTTGTCAACTTCACGGTTCCTGAGGTAACGGGCGACGAGCCGTTAGTACTAATATAGAAATTGTATCTTATCGTGTACTTTGTTCCCTTGGGAATATCTGTAGAAAGCAACATCGACGAGTTTATCCAACTTGTTTGATCTTTTTTACTAGCGACATTCCCGTTTATTATAACTTCAATAGTCCCCTTGCAATAACGAGAACCTGTGGCTCCATAATTCGGAGATACACTCGCTACCACGTGTACTTTATTTTCCTCGAATACCGCTACCACGTTCATTTCCCCTGTCACTGTCACTTGTAAGGGATTCATGTTTCCGGAAACAGATCCCTGCCAGCGCACGAATTTCCAACCTTCAGCGGGTTCTGCCGTGATGGTGACGTTCGTCCCTGACTCGTAATCAGATACTGAAGGAGAGATACTTACTGTACCACTGCCAATTGTCGAGGTTGAAATGGTATAACGTGGCATCTCCGTTACGCTAATACTTGTGGTAACAGCAGCTTTGCTACCCCAGCGATTTTGTGCTGTGGTTGTTGCGGCGAAATTGCCTTTATCTCTTGATGCCATTTCAAAAGTGTTTACTTTGCCAGAGTTCGTGATTACTGTAGTTCCAGCTACTCTACTCCGAGTGTTTGGTGTGACTTCAGAACCATTGAATCGTAATGTCCCATTAAAGCTTGAATTTTCTAGTGCGAAACTAACATTTAGATCCTCTCCTTTTTCATCTGTGGCGGTCAGTTTGAATGGAATAAAATCACCCATGTATCCGCTAGCACTCGTTCGGTCAGTGGCAATCTTTACTTCTGGCACTTTTACATCGAAGGTCAATTCCTTCATTACTTCAACTGAGTTTTCGTCGTAGACAAAAAGTTTCAACGGTACGGTACCGACTTTTGCCGGAGTATACCGAATATAGGAATGATCCTTGTGAGGCAGATCGTATTTACCACCGTTATATGTAGTGTACTTCGATCCGTCCGCACTTGTTTCAATTTTATCCCCGTCATTCCAACCTGTCAATTGATACGTGAATTTACCTGAATATCCTGCCTTGTCGACCATAAAATAGAACACGTATGGTTCTTCAACCGGGATTGATGTCTTACGGTTCATGTTCACGTTAATAGCTGAGGTTTTGATGTTAAACGTACTCGACGTATTTTTCTTGTTGCCCCATTTATCTCGAACTTCAACGTTGATCGTGACGTTTTGATTGAGATAAGTTGAGTTTGAAGGGGTAAAACGAATTTCTCCAGTAGAAACTCCGAAACTACCTTTCTGAAGGGTTCCGGTTACAACCCCTACAGATCGAGGTGTTATATCACTTGTCGCTATTGTTCCGGCATCAGATGGCGATAATGTTATTATATATGCAAAATCATCGGAATAATTCGCTTTATCCACGTTGAATGTATACTTAAACGTTTCTCCCAATGTTACTTCGTTTGCTTGTCCCGTGTTTACTCCAGCCAAGAATAAACTTAATTCGGGATTTGCAACATTAAAGTCAATGGTTTTTGTCGTGGTCGTTCCATAAGTATCTTTAACCATAAAAGTCAAACTACTAACTCCTTCCCGTGTAGGCGTAAAGACAACTGGCAAACCAGCTTTAATTTTTCCGTAGCTAACACTTACCTCCGTTCCATTGTACGCTTTCCCATCCACCGTGAGTGTCCCCATCGATGTCGCGGGAGTAATGGAATAAGTTACCGTTTCAGAGTCGGAATAATTTGCTTTCGTCGCTTTAAAATTAAAGTTTGTCGGGTTGTTCAATACCACATTGCTTTCGTTGTTCACAAATGCAAGGGTAATCGGTGAATTCGAAACGTTAAAGTCTATCTGTTTTTCAACGCTTTTACTCCACTCATCCGTGATTTTAATGTTTAACACGATCGCTCCTAACCGAGTCGGCTTGAATGTAATATTGGCTGGGTTAGCTGTTAATTTCCCGCTTAGACTTGTACTTCCGGCAACAGTCATATCGCCCGCGGCGTAGGGGTACTGGGTAACCTCGTAAGTGTAGGCTCCTGTATATCCTTGCTTGCTTGCAGAGATACTAAAACTATGCGAGCTGCCTAATGTCAAGTCGGTTCCTGAATTGTTTATGGTTAAATTTACAGCCGGATTCGTAACGTTAAAATCTAAAGTTTTTTCCGTTTTATTTCCAGTCTCATCTTCGATTTCGAGCAGAAGAGATACATATCCCTCGATGACGGGTGTAAATCCAATCTGTAATCCTGCCGGGGCGGATACCTCGGTATAATTTCCAGTATGTGCTTTCCCGCCCACTGTTATTGCTCCGGCTGCCGCTGGAGAAGTTGAGATCCTGTAATTGAATTTGCCACTATAATTCGCCTTCGAGATAGAAGCGTTAAAGGTTGTTGTAGACTTGTAGAGAACACTACTTTCTTTGTTTGTTATAGTAACCTCGATAGCTGGATTCTCCACTGTAAATGGAATTGCAATTTCTTTTTCTCCACCTAAATTGTCACTAACAAGTATTTTTAAAACAATAGCTCCTGCGGTAGTCGGAGTAAACACAACCGTGTTATTAGCTTGAAGGGCAACTGCCGTTCCCGTGTGAGCTGAATTATTTAATTTGATCGTCCCGGTATTCGTGGGATCTGTCACAATCTTTGCTGTGAACCCGCCACTATAATTTGGCTTTGAAACTGCAAAATTGAATGTTGTTGCCTTGTTTAGCAGTAGCTTGTACTCGGCATTTGTTACATCTATGGAAATGTCTGTGTTCGAAATACTATAACTTAATGGAACTTCGGTAGATTTTCCCCACTCGTCTGTTATCGTTAATTTTAAAGTAACTGCACCTATTTTTGTCGGTGTAAATTCTACCGAATTACTACTAATATTCGTGATATCTATTTTCCCTCCTGAATATGCCGTACCGTTTACTTTTATAGTTCCAACATTCACGGGATCTTGTACAATTTGATACTGGAATTTACCACTGTAATTTGCCTTGCTAACTGCAAAATTGAATGTTGTCGGAATATTAACGTTTGCATCTGACTTGTGTCCTGTGACATTTACCGCGATAGCCGGATTCGTTACGTTAAAGTCATAGGTTTCAGCTACTTCTCCACCGACTTTATCTTTAATTGTAATTTTTAAAGAAACTCTACCTTCTACTGTCGGTGTAAATCCAATACGCAAGTTGGCAGGATTCGTTACGGCAGCTGTTCCACCACTATACGCGACACCATCTATTGTTACTCTCCCAGAACCCGCGGGAATCTGTTCTACAATGTAATCGTAAGCTCCAGAGTAATAATCTTTTTTCATTGCCACATTAAAGTTAGTCGCGGTCTTAAAGATTATATTCTCTTGCTTGTTGGTTACGGTTAGATTTATTCCGGGATTCGTCACGTTAAACGTGATGGGGACTTCCTTTTCTCCGCCCAGATCATCAGATATGATGATTTTCATCATGATCGCTCCGGTTCGTGAAGGAATAAATTCCACCGTATTTGTTGCTTGAATGGCTACTGTCGTTCCCGTGTGAGCTGAATTATTCAACTTAATCGTTCCAGTATTTGTAGGGTCCGTGACGATTTTTGCCGTAAATCCACCGCTATAATTCGGTTTACTTACAGAAAACTTGAAGGTTGTCGCTTTATTTAATAATAATTCGTACTCGTTATTAGTAACATTTGCGACAATATTAGTGTTGGAAACACTGTAATTTATCGGAATTTCCGTCATCATTCCCCAGGTATCTGTTACCTGCAATTTTAAGACGACAGCACCTAATTTACTCGGTGTAAATTCTACTGAATTACTATTGATATTCGTGATATCTATTTTTCCTCCGGAATATGCCGTACCGTTTACTTTTATAGTTCCGACATCTGCGGGATCTTGCACAATTTGATATTGGAATTTGCCCGTGTAGTTCGGTTTTGCCACGGAGAAGTTAAATGAAGTTGTGGCATTGGCTTGGATATCCTTTGTCTGTCCAGTAACATTTACCGCAATAGCTGGATTTGTTACATGGAAATTTAAGTTTTCGATTACTTCCGCGCCAACCTTGTCTTTTATAGTTAATTTCAAGGAAACACGTCCGTCAGAAGTCGGTGTAAATCCAATACGCAGATTGGCAGGATTCGTTACGGCAGCCGTTCCACCATTATATGCCACGCCATCTACTGTAATTGTTCCGGATCCCGCCGGGATCTGTTCTATAATGTAATCGTAAGCACCAGAATAATAATCTTTAGACATTGCAACATTTAGGCTTGTTGCCGTGTTAAAAATAATATTTTCTTGCTTGTTGGTTACGGTTAAGTTGATACCGGGATTGGTAACATTGAAATTAAGGGCAACATCTTTCTCTCCATCATGTTCGTCGAATATTTTTAATGTAAGAAGAACGGCTCCTGTTGTTGATGGAGTAAATGTTATCGTGTTATTTTCTTGCAGGTTTACCTTCCCGTTCGAGTAAGCCGAGCTATTTAATTTTATCGTGCCACAATTCTCTGGATCTTGAACTATCTCCGCTTTAAACGATCCTGAATAATTGGGTTTGTTCACGGTAAAATTCAGCGTGGTAGCTTTGTTTAGCAAAAGATCAAATTCCTTGTCCTTAATGTCTACCAAGATATCGGTATTGGAAACACTGTAATTTATTAACTTCTCGGTCGAAATTCCCCATTCGTCGGTAACGGTTAGTTTAAGCGTCACTGCCCCGGTTTTGTTCGCGGTGAATGAAATCGGGTTGCTATTCACGTTCGTGATGTCTATTTTTCCGCCAGTGTAGTCTGTTCCATTTATCTTAATTACACCTGATACCGGGGATTCTTCCAACTGATATTGGAATTTGCCCGTGTAATTTGGTTTGCTAACCGTAAAATTAAACGTTGTCGGGGTATTAACTTTTATATCCGGAGTTTGTCCTGTAACATTTACTGCAATGGCAGGATTTGTCACGTTAAAGTCTAACGTTTGGACGGCTTCCGCCCCGGTCTTATCCGTGAATCTAAATCGCAAGGATACCCTGCCTGCGCGAGTCGGGGTAAACGCCACGCGAATGTTCGAGTGATTGGTTGCAGTTACAGATCCTCCCGGATACGCCACGTCATCCACGGTGACGATCCCTGAGTTTGCCGGAACTTGCTCAATTTCATAGTCGAATGTTCCAACATAGAAATCTTTCGTTAAAGCAATGTTGAAGTTAGTACGAGTATTATATATCAGTTCGTCTTCCTTGTTTGTTATCCGCACTTGAATCTCCGGATTCGTTACATTGAACGATAAAGGAACTTCTTTCTCCCCGCCTAATTCATCTGTTACCTGTAATTTTAATAAGATCGCACCTAGCTTTTTAGGGGTGTACTCGATGCTATTATTGGCTTGTACCTCTATTTCTTCACCGCTGTACGAGTTATTATTAAATTTTATCGTACCAGTATTTTCCGCATCTATTACACGGGCTTTGAATGTTCCCCCGTAGTTCGGTTTACTTACAGAGAAATTTAGCGTTGTTGCTTTGCTTAATAGCAGATCTTGTTCCTTATTCGTTATATTTATCGAAATATCGGTATTAACCACGCTAAAAGGAATATCTTTTACAGTGGATTTGCCCCATTCATCGGTAACGGTTAGTTTAAGGACGATCGCGCAATTTTTGTTCGCTGTAAATTTGACTGTATTATTTAGAGGTGTTGTAAGTTCTAATTTACCTCCTGTATATGTTGTACCATTAATTTTTAGTGACGCTATTCCCGCGGGGGATTGCTCGATCTGGTACATTAATTTTCCGGGGTAATTCGCTTTTGCTGCCGTGAAATTGAATGTGGAGGTCGCGTTTACCATCACGTCCGGGGTATGGTTTGTTACATTCACTTCAATTTCAGGATTTGCAACAGAGAAATTGTATATTTCCTCGATAACGCCCTCGACATCATCCATGATTTTTAACTTCAAGGAAACGGCTCCTTCTCGTGTCGGGGTAAACCCGATCCGGAGATTGTCCGGATTTGTCACGGTAGTAATACCACCGTCATACACGGCTCCATCCACGGTCACGACTCCTGAATTTGCTGGAATCTGTGAAATTTGATATTTGAATGTACCGGTATAAAATTTCTTGGCTAATGCCACGTTGAATGAGGTCGGAGTATTATAGATAATACTTTCCTCTTTATTTGTTGTGTTTATAGAAATTTCCGGGTTCACGCAGTTAAAGACGATGTTTTCTACCGCTTCACCGCCAAATTCATCATACACTTTTAATTGTAACGTGTTTTGCCCGGCTTTGTTAGAAACGAATTCGATAATCGTGTTTACGGGGTTCGTTACAGGTACTTTGCCACTATTATAGGCTGTGCCATTAATTTTTATTTCACCCGCATTTTCGGGAGTAATAATTATTTCCTGTTTATATGATCCGGAATAGTTTTCCTTAACCGTCGAATAATTGAAAGTTGTTGGCTTGCCTAGTTGGATCGTTTTCTCCACGTTACTTGTTACGATACTAAACTTAGAATTCGCTACAATATAACTTAGACGCTCTTCTGTTTCCCCTCCAAATTCATCCCATATTTTTACATTTAGGAATGTTGCCCCAATTTTTTCCGGAATAAAGGATACTTTCGTGTTTGTTGGGTTTATTACATCAGTTCGCCCGCCCTCGTAAGGGGTGCCATTTACTTTTATTTTCCCTGCCGTTACAGGTTCCGATGTTATCTCGTAAGTAAACTTTCCCGTATAATTTGCTTTGCTTACCGCGAAGTTGAAGGAAGTTTCTTTATCGAGAGATATAGCGGTTTCTTGATTTGAAACGACTAACTTAGTCTGGTTGTTTACGATGTTGTATTCGAATGCTTTTTCCCAGCGTCCGCCAGTTGCGTCCGTTACAATCAGGTTTAACGTTATTTTCCCGGAAGTAGTAGGTTTAATATTTACTTTCGTGTTTGCTGGATTTGTGAGTTCACTTAATCCTCCATTATAAATTTCATCATTGACCTTAATCTGTGCTGCGTTTGATGGAACGGTTGTGATGATGTAGTTATATTTCCCTGTATAATACTCTTTAGAAACAGAGAAGTTAAATCCATTTTCAACATTTAAACTCCCTTCCGGAACGAAACCAGTTATTTCAGTTTTGATAGCTGGGTTTGTAATCGATTGAGATATGGTTTCGACTGTTTCCCCGCCAAACTGATCCGATGTAGTAAGCTTGAAACTTACGTTACCTTCTTTCGTAGGAGTAAATTTCACCGGGACTTCTTTACCTGACTGGATCTCGACTTGTCCGGAAACGTATTGTTTCCCATTAACGACAAGTGTTCCCATTCCTTCAGGGGTTGGAGTGATCTCGAATTTCAGATTACCGGTGTAATTGGGTTTAGACGCGATAAAGCTGTATTCTGAAATTTCACCCACGTGTAATTTGGGAGAAACATTTTTCAGTTGAAGGCTGATATTTGAATTAACGACGTTAAACACGAGGTCTTGCGTCGCTGTTTTTCCCCAATCGTCAGTGACAGAAATTTGTAATTTAGTGGAAGCCGATCCGACAACGGTAGGGATAAAAGATACTCGGGTTCCTGTTGAAGAAACTTCTATTGGGGTATTTTGGGAATAAGCTATATCGTTAATTTTTATATCTCGACAGTTTTCACCAGTGATGATAGCATTAAATTTCCCGGTATAATTTGCTTTATTAACAGCAAAATTGAACGCGGATGTCTTATCAATAGTTATATCTGATTCCACGTTTGCTAACACGAGGCTTAAATCCGGGTTCGTGACATTGTAAGTGAAAATTCTCTCGGTCTTTCCACCCACGTTATCGGTTACATTCAGTGTTACCGTGATTTCGCCAGCGACAGAAGGAACGAAAGAAACTTTCGTGTTTGCCGGATTCTCTAGCGGTACTACCCCCCCGGCGTAAATTTTGTCATTTATTTTTATTACACCAGCCCCACTCGGAGTTGTCGTGATGGAGTAATTGAACGCCCCAGTATATTGATCTTTCGTGGTGGTGAAATTGAACACTTTTTCGGTGTTAATGGTGGCTTCAGTCGTGTAATTAACGACCTCTAGCTTGATTGCCGGATTCGTGATTACCTGGTTGATCGTTTGGGATTTCTCACCCCCGAATTCATCGGTAACCTTCAACAAGAAAGAAACTTCACCTTCTTTGCCGGGAGTAAAGGTTACCGAAACATCTTTGCCAGCACTAAATTCTATTTTCCCCGACGAGTATGCCTTTCCATCAACGACAAGGGAACCCATCCCTTCAGGAGTTGGGGTGATTTCATAAGATAAATTGCCCGTGTAATTTAATTTTGTTGATGAGAAATTGAAAGTTGAAGGTTTTCCAACATAAACTTGATTCTCCACGTTTGTAACCTTCAAATCAATATCAGAATTGGTTACAGTGAATTCAAGGTTTTTGACTACCGTTTTCCCCCATTCATCGAAGATATGTAGTTGTAATCGGACCTTCCCGACCTTTGATGGAATAAATGTGATACTTGTACCAGTTATGACTGGAACGTCTAATCGGGAGTCAGCTGGATATGGAGTGTTATTTACTTTTATGTCGCTACATCCCTCTACATTTGCAATTTGATATTGGAATTTCCCCGTGTACTGTTCCTTCGATACAGCGAATAAGATAGATGCTTGTTTATTTATGGTTAATTCTTCCGTGGGGTTTGTGACCAGAACGTTTAATTCCGGATTTGATACTTTATAAGTGAATGTCCGTTCAAGTTTACCACCTATTTCGTCTTCAATATTTAATGTAAGGCGGGTTTCAGCTTCTTTTGTGGGCGTAAAACTTAATGTCACATTATCCGGTTTGTCAAGAAGATTTTTACCACCCTTGTATTCTTCGCCGTTTACTTTAATAGTGCCGGTTCCGATAGGATCTGTAGAGATCGTGTAGTTGAATGTCCCGGTATAGTTTTCTTTGGAAAGTGATAGACTTAAAAGATTTTCCGTGTTTAAAACGGAAGCCGGATTGTAGTTATAAACTTCCATTTTCACAGGGGGATTGCTAACCTTGTACGTTACAGGGTAACTTGTTTCTCCACCAAATTCATCAAAAACTTTTATCAAGAGGTTTGCTTCCCCTTCTTTTGTTGGGGTAAATGAAATGATAGACTTCTCTCCTGTTTTAATGGTTGTGTAAGCTCCGACGAAATTGCTATAAGCTTTCCCGTCTACTTTCAATTTTCCGGCATCTTCCGGAGACATATCAATCTCAAATCGTAGATCGCCCGAATAGAAATCTTTTGTTGCTGAAAAGTCGAAAGTAGTTTCTTTACCTAAGATTATATTTCCTTTTTCTAAATTTGTAACAGCTAACTTTATACCAGTATTAGTTACTGTATATTTTAGTGTTTCCGTGAATGATCCGCCAAATACATCGTAGACGGTTAATGTCATCGTTACCTCTCCCACCTTGTTCGGGGTAAAGCTAACTTGTGTATTCAAGGGATTGGCTATATCTTGTCTTCCCCCGTAATAGTTTGCTCCATCAACTTGAAGAGTTCCGGAAAGTGGGAACATGGAGATTTCAAATTGGTATTTATCATTGTAATTTGGTTTTGAAACCGCAAAATTGAATTTGTTTGTTTCAAGTAAGTTTAAAGTTTGCTGTTGATTGGAGATTGTTATCTTTCCTTGAGTATTCTCTACCGTGTAATTGAGTTCAGAGGTTGATTCTGAATTATAATCATCGTAGACTTTTAAAGTTAGTTTCAAATCACCCGGTCGGGAAGGAATGAAAGATACAAGTGTATTTTGTGGAGATACAATGGAAATTTGACCGCCCTTGTAATCTTCACCATTTACTTTTATCGCGACAGAATTTAATGGATTCTGAATGATCTCGAATCTATAATTTCCTTTGTAGTTCTTTTTATTAACAGCAAAATTGAAATTTTGCGTGTTATATACAGTAATGTTTCTTTCGTGGTCGGAAATATTGATATTTGTCTCTGACTTTTGAACCTTGAAGTAGGCTGTGTCTTTTTTGACAGAATTATATTTATCTTTAACAATAAATTCGAGGGCAGCCTCTCCGAGTTCCATCGGAATAAATTCACAGATGTTTTCTCCTTTCTGTAGTTGAAGGGTGCTTCCAACTTGCAATTCGTTGTTATTTATCCGAAGTTTTCCTGAATTCTGAAGATTCCGGTAGGCTACTTGGTATATGTTTTGTCCGTGATTGTCCGTGTCAGTGACTTTTAGCAGGAAATTGTTGGTTGCACCTGCATCAGCAACGGTATCCGTGATTGTTTCCACGGAGAAATCCGGTACATATACATCGATTGGAACGTCTATTGATTGAGAAAAGCCAAGAGAATTGGTTACCTGAAATTGTAAGACGTTTTTTCCGGCTTTCCGAGAAATGTATGAAAGTTGGTTTTCTCCTTCAATAAGATAATTTTGATCTTTTGAATTAGATCGTGCGAAAAGATTTTTTTGAGTAGAATCTGTTTGGATCGTATCAATTTGTTGAAATACAATCTCTCCTGCCCCATCCAAGACTGTAACGCTAGTGGCAAATGATTTTGCCGTTGTTGCATCTGCAGCTTTCTTTAGCTTTAAATTGAACGTGAATTGTTTGTCAACGAGAGGTTTTGCTGGAAGTTTTATAACTTCTGTCTGGAAGTACAGTTTCGATGCTTGTCCTTCGAAACGTTCTGTCACGTTGATAGCTTCATTTGATAGCTTGAATAGTAATTTATGATCTCCGGAGCTTGCCGGTATATATCTGAATTTTAATCTGTCTTCTTTGCATGAAACACTAATTCCAGGTTCGATAATTGTATCGTGGTATTTTAATACGCCCTCCCCTTCTTCCTGGGTATAGCTTAATTTGTAACTGCCAATATCGCTTGTTTTTTGTATGTCAATCGCGAAATCTGTTTCGGTATGCATGTATAGATCCTTGAAATCTTGACCGTTAAGATTTACTATTTCAGTTTTGAAACGGTAGTCTTTTAAGAGATCATCGATCTGATCATCATAGCACGCGTATATCGCTCCAATAATAGTTAATATTATTGATAGATAAAGTGACTTCTTTTTCATTTTGCTTCTGTTGGAATTGATGGATATTGAAATAAATTGAAAGATTTTATCCGCGCATGAAGGCTAGAGTATTGAGAAAAAAGCTTACCTTTGCGAGATAAGAATGTTGTTGGCATTATGCCCACTTCGTTTGTTAGGACTGGGTTCCCCCGTTTAGAACGGGGGAACTTTTATTTTTCAATTTCATAATGTTATTTTTTGAAGTTAATAAATTCAGTATATTTGTATCGTTTCAATTTTATCACAACCTTTTAAAAATCAGTATTATGAATTTCTTTTTATGTAATTCAAAAAAAAGTTCGTTTTTTTGCTCACGGGTGTGTAAATATTATGTATAAAATTGTTTATTCCTAACAGATTACCTTTCAATAGCCTAAATTGAAAGGTTTTTATTTTTTTTATTGAAAGAATAATTTTACTTTTGTCGTAATAAAACGAACGTTTTATTGAATCTTCTGGTTGATGGTGTTTATTTCTTGAAATTTTTGTTTACTTGCTTGTACCTTCCGTTTTTTGTATCGACAAATCACTAGAATTCAAAATAATTACAATGGTAGTAGCTTATTTGAGGGTAAGTACAGATAAACAACATCTCGATAATCAAAAACAAGAAATTAGAAGGTATGCCGCGAAAAGAGGCATCACGATCGATCGATGGGTAGAAGAAACTATTTCTGGGACTAAAGATCAAAAACTTAGAAAGCTTGGAGGGCTTTTAAAGCGTCTTAAAAAGGATGACACGCTAATTGTCTCTGAAATATCTCGATTAAGCCGTCGGCTACTCGAAATCATGGGAATCTTGAATACCTGTATTCGTAAAGGAGTTATTATTCATAGTGTAAAAGAGGGATATGAACTCTCCGATAATATAAATAGTAAAATCATCACGATGGCATTCGGTATTGTTTCCGAGGTCGAGAGAAATCTTATCTCGTCTCGAACGAAAGAAGCACTGGCAAACAAGAAGGCTCAAGGGATAATTCTTGGCCGACCGCAAGGATCTTCCCCGAAAATGGATATACTTGAAAAAAATTCTGAGGTTATCACGAAATTGCTTGATAATAAAATCCCTTATGTGCAAATCGCGCGGTTGTTTGACGTCTCTATCGGGACATTATGTAGCTACGTGAAGAAACTAAAAAACTCCCCATAAGTGGAAGTTTGGCAAGAATACATGAGAAAATTGTAAATTAAAATTTTATGTGTCTTATCGATAGTTAATAGTAAACGTGAAAGAAGGAGATGATTAGAGGCATTGTAGGTTGATTAGGTTACATAAAATTTTTATCATTGCATAATTGTTAGACTAACAAAACAATATCATAATGTACTAAGCGTGTGTGAACACTGTATTTATTTTTCAATAAAGCAACGAATTGAATATTTAACAATTGGAGTTTGAGGATCATTACAATGGATTGTTATTGTTTTATTTTGTTTACCTAGTTTCCCTCGTGCCTGAAATCCTATTTCAAGTGTAGTTGATTGGTTTGGAGGGATAATTCTATTAGCAAGAGTAGGGACAGTACAGCCACAAGACGTTTCAATTTTGCGAATGATTAAGGGCGTTTTCCCTTTATTTGTGATGGAGATATTTGTCGTCTTTCTTTCTCCTCCATACATATTTCCAAAATCATGTTCTCTAGAATTGATTTCAATTATTGGTGCAATTTCCATTTCTTTTGGGCTTAATGGCTTGAATCTCTCTTGTATATTAGCTTTTAGAACAAAATGTTGATATTGTTCATGACCATCTATTGCAAAACGGACTTCATCAATATAAAGCCCTAATTTATTAGTATCAATTGTATGAAATGTAAAAAAAATGGTGTCGCAATATTTTGCAGGGATATTAATTCCTTTATTTACCCAATTATTAGGATGGCAAGTTTTACTGGATATGCTACAATCAGTTAGCTCGGTAATACCTTTTAGATTGACAACACTATCTGTAGGATTATATACTTTAATTGCTTGACAATTTCTTTCTCCTAAATACACAGATTCCCAAAAAATATTATATTTTTCAAATAATAAATTTCTTATTTTTATTTTACAATCATATTTGGGAGAATTGCTACATGAATATAGAATAATTGTCAATAAGAAGATCAATATGCCTTTCATATAACTAACTATTGTTATAAATACTTTTCTACTGTATTTTTTGGATAACATCTAGGTAATCACCTTTTCCCTCGAAGATAAAGTATATTTTCAGTTTTCTTTCTGTGCCATTAGAATATTCCGTAGTCTGAATATTTACTGCGTCATCTAATAATGTTAGCCTAAACCATTCTCCTTGAAGAATATTCAAATTATAGTCGAATTCGTGATGGATCGTGTCTCTCTCGACGAATTCAGCTACCTTTAATATAGAGGTAAGCCCTTTACAGTTAAACTTGATAAGGGTGTCATGTGCATGTTGATTTAGAACAACTTCATGAGATTCTAAATATCCCTCCCATACGTGTTGATCATTGTCTTTGGAACAACCTAAAACTATATTTACTAAACAAGAACTAGATATAAGTAGTAATTTGATATTCATTTTGATAAAGTTAAAAATTTAAGCGTTATAACAGCTAAAAGGGAGTTTAATCTTTGAACAATTCAAATTTAAATAATTCAAAGTTTACAGAGAAATGAGGACGACAAATAATATTGTCGTCCTTTTTTTTATTCCCAAACGCACCAAGGACAAATTGGCATAAAAGTTAATGACATTTTGTGATAATACTGGCTAGGATTGTACACAGGTTTGCCATTACCGTCTATTGGCTCAGATGGAGATGCGTACCAGCCATTGCCTGTTCCTCCATTTGCAAAAACACAATGAACACTTGTCAACATTATATCAGTTACGTTAGAATTGACCATACCCCAAAATCCATCAACTATCCATGCTTCGGCTTGGGAGAAAGAGCGATCTAAAGCAGCATTCACAGTGGGACAAGAAAAGCGTAAGGATTTGAATGTTGTAATAATATCATGTTTGTTTTGGTAACGGTAGTATTTAGAGGTGAAACCTAATGATGTTAATACATCTCCTAAATCTGCAATTTCAGTTGAAGATCCTGTACATTTAAATTTAGTTGTTTTATCTGGATCGAATTCTTTGACAAAAGCTGCAACTTTAGGAGCAAGTTCTGTATCCCATTCGTAAATTTTGGATTGAGCAATTAGTTGAGTGATATTATGTTTTTTCAATAAAGCTGCCGGAACGTCATAATCTTGTGGATAGTTTGCGATAGATTGAGCAATTGAAATAGCAGTTGAACTTGCTTGGTATTTTCCATTTAAAGTTTCTGTACATGCAGAGGTCGGTGATTTATAATTGTTATTATATGGTTCAACTCGGTGCCATTGAGTCTTAATAAATGGGGGTAACGTCCATTCTTGGTAAAATTCATTGGCGGATGTTCCTTTGGTGTAAAAAATGTTAAGGTCTTCTGCCAAAACATCTTTAAATCCTTTAACCATATAAGCCATTCCTGGTACATATGCGGTATCTGCCAATGCTCCTTCTTCTACGAATGCTAAAACTCTATCAACTCTTTGATCATCTGTTGCAATAGCGAAACCTTGTTTACTATCTTTTTCAAATGTAAATCTATAGGTATCAACATTTATATCAATTTGTTTCGAACTCCTTGTTAAATTTTGGCATAAATTGTCTACCTTAATTATATCTTTATCGATTTTTTTGATTTTTAAATCAGAGAAATCAAATATATTTGAACGAGACGATTTGCTATTTACTTGTTCTACAAATTTTTTTATTAATCTCCATGCTTTGTCTTGTCCATTCACATTTTCTTGAATTTCTTCTTGTTTTTGATTGTCTATCAAATTTTCTTTCTCATTGCTACATTTATAGAATGCAAATAATGAGATAATGCCTAAAAAAATTACTCCATATTTTTTCATAAAACAATTTTTATTACGTTAATTCATATTTTGCAATGAACTAGTTATTGCTATTTAATAACATTTTTCAATGTGCGCACAAAATCGAAAATGATTTACAAAAATACAATTTATATTAATTATGAACAAACATATGATACAAAAAAATTGACATCTTCCATTACTCCTTGCAAAATGATATAATATATACCACCGTTTAGTAAATGAAAAAGAAATCAAAATATATTCTGTTTCAACCAACATAAAATATAAGGCATCGGCAATGGTACTGAATCTTAATAATAAATACATTAAGCTTGGAAGTGTCGAAGCTAAGCTGTAATATCTTTTGTGTGTAAAGTTATATAAAACTATAGGTTTTAGATTTTTGAAAATAGGATTGTATGGGAAAAATATGAAAAGTAAAGATCGTGCCTTATGGAAATATATAATCTCTTTAAGAGAAATTCTTCAAATTGATACGCAAATTCCAATAATAAACGATTTTGGTAAAGGATATTGCTTAACATTAAAACAATTTGCTTAGCGTAATAAAGTTGTGTAATGATTTGGATTCATTTTAGGGTATTGTCTAAAAATGTAAAAGTCAACAATCTTGTCATAAGATAGTTGACTTTTATATTTTATTTAAGTATGATTCGATTTACTTGCACTTGTAATAAGAACCGACTATTGTATGTACGGTAAACCCTTTTTCCTTTAATATTTTTTCATCCATTGCAGCCTCTGTTGCTGTTATCTCGATAACAGTGTCGTACATCTTATTTAGCTCATCTTTTGTACGTGGGTTCGAAGATAAAGGGTTTGCAAAAAACTTCTTGATGTCTTCAGGATCCATCATACGTGGAAGTGTGTCATAGAAGATCGTGAACATTCGTTTTGATCTTTCCGAGTATTCTTTAAATGTCCGAATCTGCGCCTTTCTATATGCTTCTTCTAATTCATCACCTGTACATGCTGTTCTATCTTTTATATAATCAAGAACTAGTTGTGGCTTGTTTGGATTATCATCATAGTAGAATATTCCCCTTTTTTTACGGATTTGGGCTATTATCACGGAAATAAAATTCTGATACAAGATCTCAATCTTTTCCATTTTTGTTTCACTCCGATTCGGAACAATCTCACTAAAATTACGAGCAAATGAGACAACGGGTATATTTGCCCATTTAGCTTGAGGTCCTCTTTTCCATTTTAATTGAATCGTGAAATCAACGATTGAAGCCAATGTCGCGAAAGCCTTGTTCAGTCGTTTCTTTTTAACGGAAAAAGATTCTGAATTTATATTGGCTAGTTTACACAAGAAATCAATATCACTCTCGCATTCTAATTGCTGATTGAATATCGTGGTTTCCCGTAAATTCTTCATCGTGATATATAGGTCGTCAAGATTTTTCTTACGCAAGATATTGGCTTGAGGAAGATCTATTTTCATGTAATATAAACTTAGATTATTCCTAAAGTTTTCATCCAGAGTATATTCGTATAAAATTTTGGGCTTACCACGTGGGGACTGTCTAAATGTAATTACAAGTTTTGTGAATATGCGATAACTTTCTAACGTTAATTCCTGTATTGTATCACCGTTTTCGATATAAGATTTTGCACCAGACGGGAAAGTAATATTTTGATTCAAGAGCATATATAAAGCATTTTCTAACCAAGAATCATATACCCGACAAGATATGTCATTAGGGTTCTCGTCTTGTTTCTTATAAGCTAAAGCTTTTTCTTTATCGCTTAGGTGTTGTAAGCAAGCCGGTGAAGGATGACGGGTGGTAAGAGTATTGAGTTCATACTGCATTACTTTTGCGAAATCATGCGGATCGATAATGCCTTCGTTAAAAAGTTGATTCTTTAGTTGATTCGAAACATACCACACGACTGATTTCACCATGGCTTTATTTTGCTCCCCAAAGGTCGAAAACAGTGTTATGTTTTTCCCGAGATTGCGATCGATTCGAAGTGCACTTTTTTCTTTAACTAGAGGTACATTAGATTCAATATTTTCTTTATCTTTGTCCATCATAATAATATTTTATTAGTAAAATATAATGTCCTCTATCGTTTGAAGCCTGGGGACATTATTATTTTTTATTTTGTCGTTCTATTTGTTCTATTGTTAGATTCAGTTTGTTACATTTTTCCCTTGCCTTTTGGTAAATTAAAAATTCAGCCAAATCATTCGTTCGTTCACCCCGCAATACAGCCCTTATAGACAAATATGCTAATCCCGTTAAGGATGCTATTTCCTCTTTGTCTTCTTTTGATAGAAGGCAGTTAAGATGCCTTAATTGCTCTGTTGTAATATTCATACTAATTTTTTGTGTACAATCGTACACAAAAATATGAATTAAATTTTAAATACAAGAGAATTCTGGAATAAGATTAAAAATAAATTGCGATCAGGTTTAATCAAGATAGAATACCCAGTTCAATTCGATTTAACAGGAGATCATTAACCAAGATGGGATGACCAGTTGAGTCCAATCTCAAATTCATGCAATAATCAAGATAGAATGACCACTTATATATAATAATACTATTTATTAATATTAATCTAATAGACATAATTCAAATTAAATGCCAGAATTAAACTATATTTCATGTATTGGCTTACTTTTCACGACCTATTTCAATTTTAGATAGATTAGAAATTTCGCAATTTAATTTGATTCTAAAAAACAACAGCCACCCTATAATCAAGATGGAATACCCGAATGCAACATTTTTTAACGAAAAGTGAATCAAAAATTTGCGGCATAATCAAGATAGAATGACCAAATACCCTTCCATAATCAAGATAGAGTGACCAAATACCCTTCTATAATCAAGATAGAATGACCAAATACCTTTTTATAATCAAGATGAAGTGACCAAATAGAAAAAAGGACCTCTCCATAATCAAGATAGAATGACCAGATGACCGCTTTTTTGCCCATAATCAAGATGGAATGACCAGTTGGCTAATTTTATCATACTTCATTATCAATACTTTTTATCTCCATAATCAAGATAGAATGACCATTTAATAATAATAATATAATAAATCTATAATAAATTATACTAGTATAATACTACTATAATAGTCAATTCCCATACCACAAACAATAGTCTCTCGTCATTTACAAAAACAGTCGGGAAAAAAACCGTCCAAAATTTTTTACTCAAATAATGTTATTTAGATTCATTCTACACTTTGAATGTGTCAAATCAAGATAAAATAACCACTCTAAAATAATAAGTAATAATAACTGTCGGGGAAAAAAGATCCTAACATAATCAAGATGGGATGACCTAATGAAGTGTCATTTAATCATCAATATGTTTTTAATTCGCTAATAATCAGTTATATATAACGCAAAGAATGAATCTATAAATAAATCAAGATAGAATGACCAAATAACCAAAATCTTCCCGAAATGAATTACGTATTGTTCGATAATCAAGGTAGAATGACCTAATGTGATCGGTTTCGTGGATAAAATTATCTGTAAGCAACTAATAATCAGTTCATAAATTTTAGAACTTGCCTTCGTTTTTTTAATCAAGATAAAATGACCAGATGACCACTTTCTTGCCTATAATCAAGATGAGATAACTAGGTATTGATTGGTTTTGTAAAACTTGCAATTCTATTATTAACTATAATAACATGTGAATTTATGCGTTTGTTTGTCTTCTCCTAAACTTTAATGTGTTTTTAGTATACAGCTTCATGAAACATTTTAATTGCTTCTATGAGCTTAAAATCGATGTTTTGGGAGATGTGAAAAACAGCCGGACTTTTAATGAAAATGATGGGAATGGATCCACTAGATAGTTTTTCTATGGAAAATAAAACCACTCCCTTCATTCCGAAGAAATCAAGGAGTGGCATCCAACAAAATGAAACAAAAAACGTTTCTTTATAAAGGTGTGGAGCTTAATAATTCTGTGTTTGATATTTTTAAACGCAGATGGCGACCTCCATCCTTTTCGTATAGTTCGAAGATGCATATTTTATCATCTTCAAGTGTGAATTTATCCATTTGGATAATTAGACGGAGGTTCGAATGAGCTTTGATTTCTTTTATCTTTTTGCACAAGATTGAAGGAACCTGAATATCCTGACTTGCAGTTTCTTTTAATAATTTTTTACTCGATGTTGTCATATATACGTTATGGAAGTCTATTATATAACCTAGATTTGATTTATTACTAACGTAAATATCAAAGTATAGCTTATTGTCCTGAGTTGTATAAATGTTTTTCAAATATGCTACCATCTTATTTTTTTTAGCGATATCCGTCCTAGTGAGAGTTGTTTTTTCTCCTTCGATACGGGTTATAATGTTTATTGAACCTTTTTTTGTCGTGTCATTTTGCCGGCTTATTTCAATTTGTTTTTTTTCAATTGCTTTAGCTGTAACGGCATCAGTTAATTTGATGATATAAACATATTTGTCTAATTTTTCTACATATTCTATATCAAATGAATATATATTATCATCTTTCGTGACGACAAGCATGTTTGTTGTCGTTGTAAAATTTTTACTCAATCTAAGTTTTAAAAGATTCGCAACTTTAGGATCGATTTCTACTCCAATATTGTCATCCATTAGCCCTAGGTCTACATGAATAATGTCTGCAGGGAAGACTATGGAAGTTGTTTTGTTCGCTGTCCCCTGAAGCTTCAAAACTTGAGAGAAGATGTTCCCGGATAATAATAGCATGATGAGAATTAGCAGGCTTTTCATTTTATTTTTCTTTTAAGTATAGCACGTAATTATTTGTGAGATTAACTTTTATTTCTTGAATATCTTTAGCTGCACCGCTACTTACAGCATCAATTACACCTTCTGTCGCAACTTCTGCAACATCACCTAAAATTCCACCGCCAACTACTTTCACTCCGGATCCAATGGCTGATCCTATTTTTTTTACTCCACGGGAAGTCGAGGTCTTGCTTTCTTTTCTTTGAACGGAACCAGGAATATGTATTCCCTCGTTGCCATCAGTGTCGCACACGGTGAAATTGCAAGCTATTAATTTTTGCCCAACTTGAACTTGAGTTATTTGAATTTGTACCCGTTCTTTTACTATTTTGCATATACCATACGCGAAAGTATTTGCTGGAATTTTTTGTCCATTCTTAAGTTCAATTTCTTGACCGATACGCATTTTTAGAAGTGCCCCTTGGTAAACGGTCTGATTTGCATGGACGTATGTTTTTATCCCCGTTACGCTCTGTACCGGGGTCTTCGTTTCACTTTCTCCAGATAATGAAATTGAATGGAATTTCATTTTTTCCTCTTTTACTTGTGGAACTTCTGGTTCAATCTTTGATTGTGTTTTTCTAGGTGTCGTTTTTTTTCTTTTTTTGATTTGAGAGTGAAGTTCTTTTTCTCCTTCTCCATTTTCTTTTTTTATATCCTGGAATTTCTTTATTTGGCTACTTTCTTCTTTTGTTTGAGTGGGAATATTATTTATTTTTTCTTCATTGGGTGTGTTATACGAGGTATCAGGTTCCGAAATATATTCTCCGATATTAAAATCACTTTTCCGCTTTCGTTTATATTTATCTTGTGCATTTTGATACGCTTTATTAACATCGGTTTCTGTTTTTGCGAAAGTGTCGGGAATGTCTACATTTATTGCATCCGTGGAGGATGATAATTGGTCATCATTCTTATTTGAATCATCGAATATGATAGTAATAGCGATACTAATAATTATAAGCATTACCGGTAAGAAGACGAATAAAAGAATCTTTTGTCCTTTGTTTAAATTTCTCAAGTTCATATTATCTTCGTTTATAGGTTTTAATTTCTTTGTTGTCAAGGATACGGAATTGTTCGATAATAAATCCATGGGCATTTTTAGGAGATCTACTTCTTGTATCTCGCAATACACCTGTCGTTACTAGGTTTTTTTCCATGATTGCATCGGCAGATATTATATATAATTTTCCCCATAGTACCGCTTTGTGAGGATTTTGTTTTGTGACTTTTATGCTATCGATTACAAGATTTTGAGTTAAATTTCTGACTGTAATAGAATTAAAAAAGTCTTCTGCAACAAGTTTATCGTAATATACTTTTCCCGACCGATCAATTAGGTAGAGAGCTAAATTTTCAATGTTAGTTTTATTTACACTTGGATCCGGCGAGAGATTAAAAAATAGCTGGTGAAACTTTTCAAAGTGGGCTTCCGCTTCCGCTTCTCTATTTTCTTTTACTCGTTGAAGGATGAAAGCGTTATTGGTCGGATCTAGTGCATAAATAGTATCCTTACTTTTGTTCATTTCGTTGAGCATTACTAAAACAATTATAGATGTACTTAGTATTGATGCTATAGCGATTAAAACCGCTATAATTGTGATTTTTTTGTTTTGTCTTTCGACAATATTTAATAGTTCCATAATAGATTAAATTTTATCTTTGAGAATGCCGATGTCTCTAAGTTTTTGAGCTATTTTTTCTGTTCCTGTAATAATTGCTTGACCTGCGGCTGTTTTACCTGCCATTCGTCCCGCCATTCCTCCCATTCCGGATATAGCATCTCCCCCCGCTCCTAGTGCTTTTGAACCACCGGTAAGACCTTGTTGCATCATCATAGTTCCCATTGCGTTCATTACTGTCATGATTCCACCACCAGAGGTATTAATTATCCACGAGGCTATAGATGGTACTGCCATATAGAGAATAATTCCAACAGCCATAAAGCCGGTATATGCAACTCCCCCGGAGAAGTTTGAATCAACACTTATACCACCATATTGTTCAAAATTATCCAAAATATTTTGGCACCTTACGATATCTTGTTGTAGAACTAGATTTTCTATACATTGTAGGACCCAGCTGATCACTCTTGCCACGGGAGTAAATAATTGTACCCAAATGTATTTTGATAACCAATTTTTCCATCCATCGGAAAAAATGGGGATAGCACTCATGGCGATAACAATAGGTCCTAACGTGTATAATATAAGGTTTAATGTTGCTCCTAATATACGTGTAATGAAAGATGCACAAAATAATAAAGTAGAGAGCATCGTTGAAACCAATTGATCTTTCCATTTCACTAGATTGTTAACTTGCTTTTGAAAGAATCGGATAATTGCATTTGAACCGGGCTGTCCTTTCAAGGCGTCAATTTTCTTATTTATTTCTTTCAGGATCATCTCTTTTTTTTCTCTTTTTATTTCTATTTCATCAAGAGTTGAATAAGACATTCCTGCCATAATTGCATCAAATCCTTGTACACACCAATCTACACTATGAGTTAATGGTTTATAAGCTGAAACAACTAGGGCTAAGATAAACGGTAACAAAATGGAATTGAGGTCGATTACTTCACCTTTGTGCATAGCTTTCATTGTTTTTGTAATTATAATGATTACCGCTCCTATACATATCAGTAAGGTCGTAAATGAAGCAAACATATCAGATGCTTTTCCGACTGATGAATTTTTAAGTTCACGTACGATTTTATCTACAGATCCAATAAAGTTCTGTGCATTACTTTTCTCTTGCTCCGACACCACGGGATTCGTAGAATCTGTGTAATTTTCTTGTGCAGATATGAAGCAAGTAGTTGTTAATATAAAGATTATCAATAAAAATATTTTTTTCATGAGAGGGATGGTAACACGATTAATTCAATAACTCCGCCCAACATAGCGCATATAATAATACCAGTAATCCAAGCGATCATGTATTTAACTAAGAAATTCTCTTCTCCAAGAAAATATATTTTTCCGATAGCAGACGTCGCTGAGAGAAGAGCAAATATAACTAAGCATATCCACATTGTATTTTTGAAATTAATTAATGCCGATTTAGCGGAAGTCATATTCACATTAAATTTTTCTCTTGCAGAATTTTCATCCAGTTGATCAAATGTATAAATGCTATTAAAGAATGCAGAATTTAGTTCATGCATATATTTATTTCCATATACTTCTGCCAACTCTTGCCTCGCCTGATCTTCCATTTCGTCAATCATATTTTCGATATCGATCACTTTTGCTTCGGCTTTATTTAATTCTTCTCGTTGATCCTTGTAAATTTTAGATGCATTACTGATTATCTCTGCAACTTCTTCTAATGACGTGAGAGCAATGTCAAATGCCTGAATCGCTCTAATCATATTTGCAGAAGTCCAACCTTTATCATTTAATTTTCGATATGCATCTCTAGTACGCTCACAGGCTTGAATCGCCTTAATTGATCTATTAATTATTTTTGCTTTCTTTGCTATATTTGATGCTCTTTCTGTTAATGTTCCGTCTTTAGCTTCCTTTGTAGCTTTTAATATATTTGCGAGAACAGCAGTCATTTTATGATTGTAATTTTGGTTGGCAACAATTAATTCGTCCATTTTCAGGTTTGTTATACCCATTTCGGCAGCTACTCCTTCTGTTCCAACCATAGGTACAGCAGCGAGTGCTTTATTAACCCCGGACATGAGAATTGTTGTCAATTTTCGTTCTGCCAGAGATAAAGCATACCGGGAATCCATTGCGGATAACTTTTTCCACGTGAATTCATCCGGATCAACATCTTCATCATCTCCCAAAACCTGCGCTTGAAGTGATATGCCACTACCCAGCATGATTAAAAATATGAGAACCTTTTTCATAGTTGTCTAAAATAATATTTACTGCATTGTCAAAATCGCATGGATGTTTATGTTGATATTGCTCAATATCTTTCATCATATTCTCTATAATGTACTTTATCGCATCACAATAATTTATATTGAAATGATGGGCAACTTTTTTAATACCATCCTTTATCGGTTTATCAGAAGCATACAGTAGAGCCTCTGCCTGGCTAACTCCTACTTCATACACGTCACTCATTCCGTTTGCGTAACAGATAAAGAAGTCTTTGGATTTATTTCGTGGATCTTTTCCTTTATTCAGAGATAGAACTTGACATATTTGAAAGTGATTGAGACCCAGAAATTTCTTGATAAAATCAAAATTCTCTGAAAATTTTGATTGATCTAATAAAATTTTAGTGTCACAATTGTTGATTAATGCCTGTCCAACTATTTCATTAGCGATAATATCATTAAGTTCCTGTGTAACGATAATTAGTTCTGAATTGTATTTACGTCCGGTTTTTGCTAAATATTTTATATTCTCGCTCATTTCTGCATTTGAAATTGCCTGCCATGCTTCTTCGAACACGATAACTTTTTCTCCCGCTTGATTATACATTTGGGAGATATAGGTATCCATTATCATCGCCGCGGTGATGGCAAAAAGTATTTTATTTCCCTTGATACTGTCGAGTTCGAATATTGTAAACGTTTCGTTTACAAGTGAAACGTTTTCCTCTGCATTTAATAAATTTGCATACGGACCGTTGCCGTAATATGGAGAGAGGTTCAGTATGAATTTTTCTTTATTAAAGTCAACTTCTGCCGGATACTCGTATGTTTGCGCAAATTCATAAAATGTGTTGAAGTTCCGTGGCGATATTTTTTGTAGATAATATGCATCTAAAAGGTTTTGAACAATGACATTTTCAGTTTGTTCAAATTTATCATCATCAACTCCCCGCCAGAGTACTTTTATAATAGCAATCAAGGTTTGAGCCTTTTGATCGCTTAAACGTTTATTTTTTTCATTCCAATCAAATTCTGATAGGATAAATGGATTAAATGATAAGGGTTTATCTTCTGTACTTTCAATCCATTTTCCACCTAACGCATTACAGATACCTTCATAAGATCTACCCACGTCCACGATTAAAATTGTCGCCCCACACATACGTTTATGATACAAATAATGGTTCATGGTAAAGGATTTACCACTTCCTGAACCACCTAAAACAAATTTATTCTTATTGCCAATTAATCGTCTTCTGTATGGCTCGCAAAGATCAACACGAATAGGACTGCCAGAAAACCGATCAATGAGGCGTAATTTTTGTTCATCTTGATCAACAGAATATAGCCCGTCGTAATTTAAGAACGCGGCTCCTACTCTATCGATAGTTTTAAACCGGTATTTACAACCGATTATTACTCAATATTTTATAGGTAATAAGTCAGAAATATGGTCGTTGTCTTTAATTGTACATTCTAAAGGGTGAAGATTTAACGCTTTTATTGATTATTAACTCTAAAATAAATCAACTCGGGTCGTTTCTTCTCTTTTTCTTGTTATTTGTTTCCGATATTCCACTTCTATTTCAGCTTATCTCCTAAGTCTCTGCAAAGATAGCGAAATTGATTGGATATTCATCCACTCCATTATCATTTGTAGATTCTGTTTACGTGCCGCAATGTATCAATAACTCAACTACGCATAAGGAGGTGAGGGAATAGGAAAAGAAAATCTATTATTTTGGAGGAAGTGCAGTCTTCCGTTTGCTTTTTTGTTCCTGTTAAAATTAGCCCCCTAAAAAACAAGGGTTTGTGTAATCGGTTCTCGAATCAAGAACTATTGTTTAAGTTGATTTTCTACTATTTCGTCAGTCGTTTGTCTCCATTGCCGGATGCTTCATTATGTCAAGCCGATGAATGGGAAAGGTTTTGGGGCTGTTTACTCTCCGAAGGAGGAAGAAACTGCCTCAAACGGTTTACCGCTTGACCTTTTCACATTCAATTGAGGCTTGGCTACCTTTGCACCCGACATAAGGGATAAATGACTGAATATATTTTCGCTATTTGTGGGAGTGTTGTGGTGTCATCTTGATTGAAGAATAATAAAAAAAACGTTATGCTCAACCTTGACTAATCAGATGACACCCAATTGTGCTCTTGCTCCTTGAATATGGTTTTTGTCATTCGTTTCTAGAGCGAAGTATCCATATGCCAAGGCTGATGCTGCGGCTCTCTCTATAGTGTGTTCGTATAATTTATCCCATATTCTTCCTCCTTGTTTTGTATAAGCTGTAATCAAATCTCGCAGGCTATTTTCTCCGAAAATGGTGAGATGTCCTGCAAAATCATTGGCTGGGTCTCCAATATGGGCTGTTGACCAATCAATAATGCCGGCAACAACACCTGTTGTCGATGTAAGTATGTGCCCGGCATACAAGTCGCCATGAATGAATGTTGTAAAATCCGGCCATAAAGCATCATTGTCCAGCCATTTCCTGTATCGGATTTCAAGCTTGGTACTAATGCCTATTTCCGACTTTACAGCTTGCAATTGGTTCAAAATCTCAGGTCGCAAATCAGATGGCTTCATAACTCTCAGCCCATTTTCGATAATCTCTTCTTCTGGAATATTGTGCAACTGTACCAAAACTTTTGCCAGTGACGACACATATTCGGGACAGTCCTTGTCCATATTCCAAACCATATCGTAAGTTTCCGTGTCAATCATAAGCACAGGCTTTTCTTCAATCAAAGGATAGGCTATCAGATGGGGAGATACGATTTTCCAATCGGGCACTTTGACCGACAAATGCTTCTCGACAAGCTGTAAAATTTTCCTCTCGTTATTGATTTGCTCACCCATATCCTCACGGCGCGGAATACGAATCAGCCATTCCTTTCCGTTTGTGTCTGTAGCAAAACCGACTCTAAAGTCAACACCCATTTCATTGAATCTTATTTTCTCTGTCAAAGACACACCATATTCTTTGGCAAGTTTTTGAATTTCTTTTATTTCCATTTATATTTGATGTTAATTCTATAGTTTGAGTATCACTTTTTCATGTTTCCAACATTCATTAGTATGGGTGAAAGGAAAGAAACGACACCGATAAACATTACCATCGAACCTGATAACAAGAACGAATTGGATATTCCTATGTTTTCCGCCAATGTTCCTGTGCACAGCAAACCAATCATCGAAGGCAAAACGGCAGAACTATGATACAAAGAGAATACACGTCCCTGTATATTGGATGGGACTTCCGTTTGCAGGATAGTGATAAACGAGGCTGTGAATACCGACAATGAGATACCTGCGAATATGACAGTCGATACATAACCCACAAAACAGTTGGACGGCAAGATGCCACAGAGAAAAAAGGCAGTTCCCAATGACACATACATTGCATTGACTAAGACAATCTTTCTCGTTTTCGGCTTGAAAAAAGCTAAAGCCGTTCCACCTAACAGCATCCCTACAGACCACCCGATTTCTATTGTGCTGATTTTCCATTTCCCACCGTGATAACATTGTGTCGTGAGTAGAGGGAACATAAAGGAACTTGGAATGATACAAAATGTCACCGACATGGCACATAGGAATAGCAACGCTATCCCTCTATTTGCCAACACGCAGTCAAGACCTTTTTTCAAATCGCTCACAACGTGTTTGGCCGATAGAGAAGTTGTTGCCGTCGAGTAATGGGGAATGAATACAAATACCAATGAGAGAATAGCAGCTAAAGCACCCAATATGTCTAAATACAACACCGAATGAATAGACATATAGGTAATGGCTAATGTTCCTATGGCAGGGCTGGCTATACCACACATTGACCGTAGTACCTGATTAATTCCTGCCACCCGAATCAGCTCCTTTTCCGGCACAATAAGCGGAGCTATAGTTTGCACAGCTGGTGTTTGGAACGCATTTCCAACAGAGCGAAGCACCAATATCAAATATATCCAGTTAAGATTGCCACTGTCGTATTTCAAAAGGATACTCATCACGAATGCGCACAAAGCCAGGAACAAATCCGATACGATTAAAACTGTTTTACGATTCCATCTGTCAATAAGGACTCCTGCAAAAGGTCCTATGATAGCCTGTGGAAGTATGGCTGCCATTCCTGCAAAAGCAAGCACTTCTGCCGACTGATGTTCCAAGCTAAGCCAAATAGTGATTGCAAATTGAACGGCATAACTGGAAAGCATTGATATAAATTGTCCCGACCAAATAAGTATATAGGTCTGAACCCATTTCCCGTTTGAATAATTCATCGTTACCTTTTTTGCTACAAAGGTATAAAATTGGGTTGGTAAAATATAATCAGCTGATTAGTTTCTTTTGTCTAATCAGCTGATATTTGGTCATCTTCTCATAGAGAATCCTTGCTTTTGCTGGTGCTCATAATGCCCCTCCACCACATTGTTAACCTCTCGCTGGACTTTGACCTGCTCACGACTATCCAAGTTTCCTTTTTGCTTGGCAGTGAAATACAGGAAATCCCCTGCCGCCTGATGTGATTGTCTGTCATCCCCGAACAGGTTAAGGGCACTCTTGATGTCAGATACCTGTTCCGTATCAAAACGTGGCTTGTAATAATCACGGGCGAAACGGATGACACTGTGTACCGCCTTGCGGAAGATGTCGCTCGTTTTGAGCAGCAGGAAACTGAGATAACCGATAATATGATTTTGCCATGCAATCCGGTTCTTGAGTCTTGTTGTTTCCTGTGCATGTTCCGTTTCCTTGCGGTTCAGTTCGGACCGGTGTTTGGCCTCCAGTTGCAT
>OJUG01000916.1_pt1 | contig 41067 bp, 33 predicted proteins | sample 1599841 | NCBI WGS metagenome assembly OJUG01 (sample SAMN04168659, study PRJEB22393) | human gut metagenome | biome: human gut microbiome; feature: stool | host: Homo sapiens | collected 2014-05-12 | reverse complement strand
ATTCCATAAATTTTACTTGATTTACTTGTTTAAACCATAAGAATAAGGGGGAGTTAGAGGGGGTAGTTTTTATCTTTTAACTTTTATCTTCTCTTTTCCAATCGCCGATGTTTCTTTGGGCGGGGTCGAAGTTGACACCGATTTTGACGAGTTTCCGGCCGTCAACGGTGTAGGGAATGAGGTAGCCGCGGTCGTTGATTTGGGCGAGGGCTTGGTCGGCGGAGCCGTCGAGCTTGAACTCGAAGACGTAGATGTAGTCGGCGGTTTTCACGACGGCATCGGCCCGTCCCTTGGCGCTCCGGACTTCGGTCTCGGCGAATTGTCCCATGAGCTTGAAAACGAGGTAGAAGATCGTCTGGTAGTGGCGCTCCGTGCGGTTGTTCAGCTCGTAGGAGATGCCGGCGAAGAAGGCTCGCAGGCGGGTGAGGAAGGCATCGACATCACCCGATTCCAGCTCGTGAATAAATTTGCCGATGTAGAAACTCGTCTCCGATTCGGCCACGGGGGTGTAGAAGGGGGTGACGAAGTTTAGGAACCCGTATTTCACCTCGTCGTTGGGGAACCCTAGGGTGTATATCTGGAAACGTTCGTCGTATTTCTTGATGGTGAGGTATCCGCTCTGGTAGATCATGGGGACGGGGTTGTTGATGTTGGCCCGGTCGTCGGAGAGGGAGGCGGCGGAGACTTCTATGCCGTCGAGTTTCCGCAGGTCGAAGTCGGTTTTCTTCAAAATCTCGGTGAGGAACGACGGGGTACCCGTGGCGAACCAGTAATTCTTGAAAGCGTGAAAAGTCATCACGCTCAACAGGCTGAACGGGTTGAACACGTTGGGAACGTCTTCCTCGTTGAAACGGTAGCCGTCGTAGCGGCGGGTTAACTGTTCTAACAGTTCCTCGCGGGGGAGGCCGTGGTTTTCCATCAATTGCTCGATTTCCGGTTCGAAATTGGTTTCAATCTCTTCGAGCGTTATGCCGCAGAGGGTGGCGTAAGGTCGGGTGAGACTGATGTCAATCAATTGGTTGAGGTTACTGAATATCCCCATCTGGGCGAACTTGGTGACGCCGGTGATGAAGACGAATCGCAGCCACGGGTCGGCACTTTTCAGCACGGTGTAGAAGGCGGTGAGCGTTTCGCGGAAGGCTTTCTGTAATGCCTCGTCGTGGAAACTGTAGAGTAGCGGTTTGTCGTACTCGTCGATGAGGACGACCACGCCGCGCCCGGTTCGCTCGTACGCCTTTTTAATGACTTCCATGAACCGCCCGGAGTGGGTGATGCCCTCGCCCCCGGTTTCGTAGGTTTTTTCCCATCCCCGGAGCTGGCGTTCGAGCATGTCGTGCAGTCGTTCGGGCGAGTCGTATTTCTCGGCGTTGAGGTCGAGGTGTAGTACGGCGTGGGTGTTCCATTCCGTTTCGAGCCGCTCGATGGCGAGGCCCTTGAATAGGTCGCGCTTGCCGAGGAAGTAAGCTTCCATGGTGGAGAGTAGGAGACTCTTGCCGAAACGGCGGGGACGGCTCAGGAAGTAAGGGTTCGAGGTGCTGACGAGGCGGTACATGATTTCTGTCTTGTCGATGTACACGTAGTTTTCGCGACGTAGTTTCTCGAAGCTCTGTATGCCGATGGGCATTTTGCGGGGAAAGGATGGTAGTTGATTCATGGTTGCCATGTTTGTTTTCTTTTACGCGAAGTTACGAAAAACTTGGTTACGTTGGAGATAGGAGGAGAAAACTAAAAGATAAAAACTAAAAGATAAAAGTTGAAGAGAGCTTAGATCCTACTAATTTTAGATTTAGAGATTTTAGATTTTAGATTCCGGGCGCACGGGGCGGCGCCGAACTACCCCCTCTAACTCCCCCTGTGTAAGGCTACTCTTTATACACATCTCCGTAACGGATTGTTTTATTGAAAGTTAAAATATAATATAATAAAAGTCTATTCCCGAAGCCGGAGGGTAACTCAGCTCTCCCTCTGTTTATAGAGGGAGTACCCGAAGGGGGAGGGAGTTCTTGTAAATGAAGTGTTTACATGGCAACAAACTCCTCCGTCTGCTTCGCAGCCACCTCCTCTATGAACAGAGGAGGAGCTAGAATACCACCTTGCTCTAAGAGATGTGTATAAAGAGTAGCTGTTTATAGAGGAGGTGGCTGCATAGCTGACGGAGGAGTTTAAAAATAACTTTCAAATCAACCTCCTTTCAGAATCAATTCTCCGAAGAACAAAAAAAAGAGCGCCTCACGACGCTCTTTCTTATATGAAGATTTTAAAATCTTATTTTTTCACGGCTTCTTTCACCTGATCGTTAGGAACCATTTGTTCCTTAAAAGTATAGGCACCGGTTTTCGGAGATTTCACCATTTTGATGATTTTTGCAAATCCCCTACCATCTGCTGTTTTAAGTGTTGCAACAACTTTCTTTGCCATAGCTTAATTATTTTATTTCTCTGTGTAAAGTTACTCTTCTCAGAATCGGGTTGTATTTACGCAACTCCATTCTCTCGGGGGTGTTCTTTCTGTTTTTGGTAGTGATATAACGAGACGTGCCCGGCATTCCGGATTCTTTGTGTTCCGTACACTCCAAAATCACCTGTATTCTGTTTCCTTTGCTCTTCTTTGCCATCTCTTCTTACTTTATACGTTCTTAATTAAACCATTGGCAGTAGCTTCCTTCAAACAAGCACTAATACCTTTCTTGTTGATCAGGCGCAATCCGGCTGCAGATACATTCAAACGGATCCATCTATCTTCTTCTGGCCAATAAAAATTCCTCTTAAACAGGTTGATCTCGAATGTTCTCTTCACTCTTCTTTTGGAGTGAGAAACATGGTTACCAACCATCGCTTTCTTTCCAGTTATTTGACAAATTCTTGACATCTCTCAATATTTTTATAAACGCTTTCCAAACAGGATGCAAATTACGCACTTTTTATTCAAACAATCAAATGTTTCGGTAAAAAAGTTTCAAGTTTTTTTTACCTCAATATAAAATATAATATCACGAGGAATATTGCCAAGGCAATAAATTCCCGGATCATTTTTTTCCTTCTCTCCGAACCCGCCTTTGTATCGGCCTTTCTCAAAATATCCAGCAACGCCCCAGTAGGACAAAAATAGTTACACCAAGGACGGGCAAAAAACACGGATAAGAATAAAAATATGACAGCCAAAGCGATCACCCACCCCGTTGCAGCGGTCAATAAAAATGCCGGAAAAGGTTCCAACGATGCCAATTCCAACGGAATTCCCCACAACAACAGCGCGAGAATCACCATAAAATAGATCACGCGAGTATATTTAAATACATTCTTCCACACTCCCTTTGGGGCTATTTTTTTCTTACGAACTTTCCCTACCAACTCCTGCGCTGCCCCAAAAGGACATAAATACGCACAATAATAAGCCTTATTCAAGAATAAAGGACAAGCCAAAGCCAACACGGCAATCACGGGCAACAAAATACGAGCCCCCCAAGGTACCCCGTTCAACAACCAGTTAAATAACAACTCTAATGAAACAAAGTACCCGGACCAGAAACCAAGAATCAACACGGAAGAAACCTGCAACACGTAACGCCAACGTTTCATCCGACTTCCCCAGAACATACTGGCTAACGCCAACAAAACCACGATTCCCCCCAAAGCGTGCTGTAACAATTTCATCCAATCCACGTCAAAACCACCCCCGTCACGTTCTAGGTAAAACTCCAGCGCTCTTTTCACGCTCCCCCGGATGGCATCACTCGACATCGTGGCCCCACTCACGGCCTCCACGTTCAGTTGCTCGGCCTCCTCCAGCGTCTTGCCATTCCACGCCGAAAACAGGTTCTTTTTCTCCAAACGTCTCAAAAACCCGGGCGACTCGCTATTATCTAACAAGGTAAGTCCTAAAATCACATCTTCCTCGGAAACAGCCAAAAACAAAGGCACATTCCCGGCATAACCGATCAGATCGTCCGCGATCGGTGTCGTAACAAGTAATTTACCGACCTCTTCCCCGCCAACCTTCACAACATAGTGAACCTCGTTCACTTTCTCAACACTCGTACAGGTCGGAAAATATTTCTTCACCGCATCCAGCGGAACAACATTCGAAACTTCAGCTTTCACCTCTTGATTCTTCGGGACTTCGTTGACCGCCTTGAAATTCAACGAAATCAGGTAAATGATAACACACAACAAAATTACCTTAGGTAACTTCGTGATAAAAGTTGCAACATTTTCTTGTATATTCATATCAATCTTATCCATTTTTGAAGGACACAAAAATAAGGAGAAAATCATTTATTTGTATATTCTGCCCGACTTAATTATATTTGTCACATTCTAAAACCAAATAATAAAATTCAAAATGAAAAAAGTCACTTACTTAGTTTGTTGCGTAGGACTGGCGCTGCAATCCTGCCAATCAGGGCAAGTGAAGAATGAAAATCCATTTTTCAACACGTATGAAACCCCTCATGAGGTTCCCCCTTTCCACTTGATTAAAAATCAACATTATCTCCCCGCTTACGAGGAAGGAATGAAACAACATCAAGCGGAAATCGACGCGATCATCAACAATCCGGAGGCTCCGACATTTAAAAACACGATCGACGCACTCGAAACTTCCGGCGAATTACTGAACAAAGTAGCCTCCGTGTTCGGTAATCAACAAGGAGCGAACACGAACGATTCGATCAAGGCCATCGCCAAAGAGATCACCCCGAAACTCACCGCACACTGGGATGCGATCAATTTAAATGACAAACTTTTCGAGAGAATCAAAACGGTATATAATAATAAGGAGAAAGAAAATCTGACCCCGGAACAATTAACCGTACTCGATAAATATTATCAAGGTTTCGTTCGGGGTGGAGCCAACCTCTCTCCCGCAGACAAGGAAACGTTCAAGAAATTGAACAGCGAACTATCTATGCTTAGCCTGCAATTCGGCGAAAACTTGCTGAATGAAACCAATAGTTTCAAACTGGTCATTGATAACGAGAAAGATTTATCCGGTCTTCCCGAAAACGTGATTGCCACAGCTGCTACCGCTGCCAAGAATGCCGGATTGGAGGGAAAATGGGTGTTTACCCTCCACAATCCAAGCATGATCCCGTTCCTACAATATGCTGACAACCGGGATTTAAGAGAAAAAATCTACAAGGCTTATATCAACCGTTGCAACAACGACAACGAGTACGATAACAAAGAAATCATATCCAAAATCACTTCCCTGCGAGTACAAAAAGCCCAGTTACTCGGTTATGATACCCATGCGGCCTTCATTCTCGACAACAACATGGCCAAAACTCCGGAGAACGTGTACGACCTGTGTAACCAAATCTGGAATGCCGCTCTACCGATCGCTAAAAAAGAAGCCAAAGAACTTCAAGACATGATTCGCAAGGAGGGTAAAAACTTCAAATTGCAGCCTTGGGATTGGCGCTATTATGCTGAAAAAGTAAAGAAAGCCAAATACGGACTGGACGAGAACGAACTTCGTCAATACTTCCCGCTGGAAAACGTCAGAGAGGGAGCCTTCTACACAGCCAATAAATTATACGGAATCACGTTCACGCAACGTACCGACCTCCCCGTACCCCATCCGGACGCTTTGGCATTCGAGGTGAAAGAAGCGAACGGAGATCACATCGGGATTCTATACATGGACTTCCACCCGAGAGAAAGCAAACGTTCGGGAGCATGGATGAACGCTTATCGCAAGCAATCCGCACTGGGTAAAAAAGTAACCCCGATCATCACGAACGTGTGCAACTTCACGAAACCCACGGGGGATGTTCCGGCATTATTGAGCTTTGACGAGGCACAAACCCTTTTCCATGAATTCGGTCATGCCCTTCACGGTTTATTGTCACAATGTACATATAATAAGGTATCAGGAACTTCTGTTCCTAGGGATTTCGTGGAACTCCCGTCCCAAATTATGGAAAACTGGGCCGCTGATCCCGAAGTACTGAAAGTTTACGCCCGTCATTACAAAACGGGAGAACCGATTCCGCAAGAGCTTATCGACAAACTAGAGAATAGCGGACATTTCAACCAAGGATTCGTCACGACCGAATTCATGGCAGCCGCTTTACTGGATATGGCTTACCACACGCGTAACACGACCGATCCCGTTAACCCGAATGAATTCGAAAAAGCCACGTTAGAAAAAATCGGACTTATCCCGGAAATCACGGTACGCTATCGCAGTCCCTACTTCCAGCACATATTTGCCGGAGGCTATTCTTCCGGATATTACGCTTACACGTGGGCAGAAGTACTGGATGCTGATGCTTTCGAAGCATTTAAAGAAACCGGAAACATCTTCAATCCCGAAAAAGCAAAAGCATTCCGGGAGAACATTCTTTCCAAAGGTGGCTCCGAAGATGCCATGACCCTTTACCAGAAATTCAGAGGACAAGAACCTTCTATTGATCCGCTATTAAAGCGTAAAGGATTAAAATAAAAAATTAGAGGATTGTGAATCACAATCCTCTAATTTTTTTATTTTTTCACGCAACCTTTTCAAGAATCCTGCATCTAATAAATAAATTCACACTAAGTAATAAAAATGGGTTTATTGCAAAAAAAACGGATGCTCAAAGTAGTTCCAATTTTAGGGTTAGTAGTAAATAGTGAAAAAGCTGTCTCTCGTCAAGACAGCTTTTTTTGATGATATCTGCACCACTCGGCAATCCCACACTCTTCACACTTCGGTTTTCTTGCCACGCAAACATATCTTCCGTGCAATATCAACCAATGGTGAGCCGTGGACAGCCACTCGGCAGGAATATGCACCACGAGTTGTTTCTCCGTCTCTAACGGGGTCTTGGCACCCGTTACCAGCCCGATACGATCGGCAACCCGGAAAACGTGCGTGTCGACAGGCATGGCCGGACGCTTGAAAGCCACCGCTTCCATGACATTGGCCGTTTTCCGTCCCACCCCGGGCAACGTCTGCAATAACTCGAAATCATCCGGGACAATTCCATTGAAATCTTCTATCAACTTTTTCGCCATCGCTGACAAATGCTTGGATTTATTATTCGGGTAAGAGATAGATTTGATCAACTCGAAAATCTCCTCCACGCTCGCTTTGGACATAGACTCCGCATCCGGAAATTGCTCGAACAAAGCGGGAGTCACCATATTCACCCGTTTGTCGGTACATTGAGCCGATAAAATCACCGCTACCAGCAACTGGAAGGGATCATTATATTGTAACTCCGTGTCAGCTAACGGCATACGTTCCCGAAACCATGCCAACACCTTATCGTATCTTTCCTCTAATCGCATAATATTAATTTCTTTGCCTACAAAGATAAGAAAGCTGAAAATTAAAAACTTCTATTTCACCCTAATTTTCTCCCTTTTTTAATCTTGAGCCGACCAGTCCGGCCACGAATTGCTCAGTCTGAAGCCACAAATTCTGACAAGCCTCAACATCAAGAGCCGCTTCCGGTAGTCCCACCTGATGTTTATTCCTAAAAAAGCCTCCCGATATATTCACATACTGATCGGAAGTTGCCAAAAGTATAGCCGTCATCGCCCCTCGTTCCGGAGATTTAATAAACGGACGGAAAAATATATCCGCCAAAGGGTCATACCATTTGTGCATGGTGATCATCCCCGTGTTCACCACGCCCGGATCAACCGCATTCACGGTAATCGCACGCCCCTGTACCCGCCTTGCCAGTTCCGTCGTAAACATCAGTATCGCCAATTTCGAATTGGGATAAGCCTTAAAGCGACGGTAATGCTCCGGATCCAATTTAAAGAAACGATCTCCAACCTCTCCCATCTTACAAGTAACCGACGACGTGTTAATAATCCGGGCCTTCCCGGTTCTCCCCATATTTGGAAGTAACCAATTCGTCAACAACCAAGTCCCCACGTAATTCACCCCCACGGTCATCTCCAACCCGTCCTCGGTTGTCGTGAAATCTCTACACATGATTCCCGCATTATTCACCAACACGCTCACCTCCCGTCCGTTCAACCCGTCAACAAAAGAACGGATGGAAGCAACCGACGCCAAATCCAACTGATGCAACTCCACCCGACCGTTTCCCGTCTCTCGCACAATCTCATCCCTCACTCCTGCCGCCCGTTCAACATTCCGACAAGCCATAACCACGGGAACTCCCATACCGGCAATCGCTCTCGTGATCGCCTTTCCCATGCCCCCATTAGCCCCGGTGATGATAAACAAACCCTTGTTCATTTTAGATCCTACGAATTATATGATTCTGTGATTTTCGATTAGATGATTATAGAATCACTTAATCATTAAATCGACAATCACTCAATTTTTTTCATTTTCAATTGCTCTTTTCACTTTCCTTATCATCCACCTCACCACCCCGTAAGGCAAAAAGAATAAGAAACCGATAAAGAAATAATTAATCACCCCGGGAATCATTTGGGCTCGGTGACAGAACATACCGTTGATTGCCCGGCGAGCAAGCGTGGCAGGTTTCATCATCACACCGATTCGCACGGCCAACCGCTGCAAATGAAGAGGTAAATTATATAAATCGGTAGCAATCGCCCCCGGACAAACCGTGGTAACGTTCACCCCGTAATCAAGCATCTCCAAACGAAAAGCCCGGGAAAAACTCTTCAAAAAACACTTCGTGGATGCATACAACGAAATTCCCGGATAAGGGAACCAAGCTGACATTGAAGACATATTGAGGATATACCCTTTCCCCCGTTTTCTCATATCCTCCCCGAAATAACGACAAAGCAAAACCACCGTGTTCATGTGCAACATCAACATGGTCTGCACAACACCCACTGAAAGATTCACGATATGCTCGAACCGGAACATTCCGGCATTATTCACCAGCACCTCCACTTGTAACCCTAATGCCACGCAAAAACCATGCAAATGTTCCGCTGCATCGGGTAGTGATAAATCCATATAAAGAGGCCACGTCTGCACCTCGTACATTTGTGATAACTCCCCGGCACACCGCGTAAGGCGCTCCTCCTCATTACTGACCATCACGACATCATACCCCCGGGAACACAACTCCCGGGCATACTCCAAACCGATTCCCGAACTGGCTCCCGTGACGATGGCCACTGGATGAACACTAGGCTGATCAATTACTTCCATAAATCCGATTTCAATTTTTCTTGGAAGCCGATTCCAACTCCTTCAATAACTTCTTGGGCAAATCCGGAATATGCTTATGACAGGCCATCTCCCTAGAATACATACGGGCAATACAATAATTCGCGTGTTCGCAAGCATTCCGGGCATTCTCCTCCCTCCCCATCCGGTTCACGAAATCCGGTTCATTCAACAAGGCACGAGCCATTGACACCCCATCAAATCCGGCATCCAACACCATATCTATCTTTTCCCGGGAAACCAATCCTCCCACGTACACGAGAGGTAACTTCACCGCTTCCCGGAATTTCAACGCATCTTCGAAAAAATAAGCCTCTTTAAACGGTACCGTCGGAATCATCATATGTCCGGCAATTCGAACGCCTATCGGTAACCAGAATTGTTGCATATAATACGTCAGGCTACGGATAGGCATGGCCCCCCTCATCACGTACATCGGGGCCCGACTGACAAAACCACCACTCAGAATCAAGGCATGAACCCCTGCCGCTTCCAGTGCCTTGGCCACTTCAATACATTCCGGCACCTCCATCCCACCCCGGAATCCATCCCGGGTATTCATCTTCACCAGCACGGCCATGTCATCCCCCGCCGCCGCCATCACTTCCGCCATCACCATACGCATAAACCGCATCCGGTTCTCCAGCGATCCCCCAAACTCATCCTTCCGGTGATTCGTGTAAGGGGAAAGGAATTGGCTAATCAGATACCCGTGTCCGGCATGAACCTCCACGGCATCAAATCCCGCTTCTCTAGCCATATTCACGGCCTGTCCAAACGCCTTTGCCATCTCCACGATCTCCTCTTTCTTCATACCCCGCACCAACGTCGGCGAGTAGATATTAAAACCACTTGAAGCGGAAATGGGCGTGCAGCCACAAATCCCCTTGTGCGACATATTCCCGCAATGCCCGATTTGTATGGATGCAGCCGCACCCGTGGCATGTATATCGTCCGTAAGCTGTCGTAACGCAGGAAGGATCTCCGACCTCAACCACAATTGATGGGGAAACGATAAACCGCTACGAACAACAGCCGCATAAGCGATTGTCGTCATCCCGATTCCACCCCGGGCCACCGAAAGATGATAATCATGTAACATTTCCGAAGGAGCATTCCCCGGACACATACCCTCGAATGCTGCGGCCCGAATCGTTCGGTTACGTAAGGTCAGCGGTCCGATCGTTAATGGCGTGAATAACTTGGATTCTCGTGTCATATTATTCTTCTTAATATATAAAAGGAATCACCCGTTTCAGACGACGTTTCTTCACCTCGTCCCCGAACATCCCTAAATATTTGTGATAAATTGTATTAGCTCTCGGCACTAAATTAGCGAACGTCCAAATGGCAAAAACCGCCCCGGAAAGTGACCACGTGAGAATGGCAAAACCGTTCCATTCTACAATCTCGCCCAAATAATTTGCAGAAGTCACGTAACGGAACATCCCGCCCTTGGGCAAATAATGCCCCGTGTCACCGGGACGCCGCAAATGACGAATAATATGGTCCGATTGTATATTCGTGAACATCCCGGCAAAGAACAATATCGTCCCGATAATAAACTGCGGGGACATCAACCACTCCGGGGTATAAAGATCCGACGGGGCAAAATAGAAAATCCACCCTCCCTGCATACACGCATTCAACACATTAAACGTGATCCCCATCAACATGATTCCCATCGGCATTCTCCCCTTACCTTTCAGTAATAACGGGAAAATAAACGCACGCTGAAAATAATGTATCTCGAAAAAAATAAAGAAAATCAACGGCACCAACTCATATCCCCTATCCGAGAAATACCAGAAAAGTGCCATCGCTATAAAAACAGGAGCCTCCATCAAAACCCAGCCGATCCGGTTATCTATTGGTCGCCCCCACTTGGCATCGAAAAACATACCATAACCCGCTTTCACAAAGTACAGGGCTACAAAAACAATAACTGCAATTCCGGTCATCACGGCCAGAAAAATATGAAACACATCCATCCTACAATTTTATTGATTACACAAGTAACCAACAAATATCATGCCAATAAACAATAAATGTTAAGAACGATAGAAAAACTCAAACACCAATCCAACCACTCTCCATTCTTTTATCTTTCAGTTTTCACTTTACCCCGCCATGTGGCCCCGGTAACCCGTCCCGGAAACGAATACTCACGTGTGTTCCGTCACAGAAAGGTTTGTTCGATGACGCCCCGCAACGACATAGTGTAACCCGGTTACGAAGTTCGTACCTCACGCCCTCCGTGTCGTCAATCGGAATCCCGCCCCGTACGAACAAGGGACCGCTGCAACGCTCCTGCGGGTCTTCCAACAGCACCAGCGATGGTTCCAGTTTATTTTCAATAAATTCCCCTTTATCCTTATCCCAAGCCTTCAAACGACCCGCCGGGCAATAATTAGCCTCCCGGATCGTCAACTCCCTAGCCTCCGGATCATCGGACTCCTCCACGAGATTCCAAACCTTCCCGTAAGCATCACAAAAACGGGCAAAAGCACAATATTTCTCGTTATCCGTCAACTCAAGCGTGGGTCCGTCAACCACATCGGCATCTTTCAATAAAGGAATATTATCGGCTGTCAGCGTGGGGTCCCAATTCGTGTTCAAGTGAGCCCCATCGCAATACGGCTTATTGGCAGAAGTCCCGCAACGACATAAAGCCGTGGGGTTATCATTCATATCGTACTCAACCCCATCCCGGTACGACCACGAACTTCCCTCTACATTCTGCACGATAAACTGTTGTTTTAAAAGCGGATAACCATACACTAGGTAAGGTCCTTTTCTATCGACTACAATGGAATACTGTTTATTGATTTCAGGTGTTCCCGGTTCTATCTCTCGTTCTTTCATAACTCTATCAGATTAATTATTACGATAGATATACCCGCGAAAGACCTTTTTTGTTTCTTTCAGGACCAAATATTTTAGAAAAAGTTGCAGACTGGGAGGCAACATGAAATATGTACCTGCAACTCTTTCCGTTTTACTTCTTTATTCGGGTAAAGAAATAACGTTCCTCGCCCGAGAGGTCAGCATTAAACGTGTACCCGTCCTCGTTGAAAGCCTTTAACTCCTCAGGCTCTTCGACACGGTTCATCACGATATATCTCGTCATCGTACCCCGTGCGATTTTGGCATAAGTACGAACTGTTTCGTATTTACCATCCCGCCATTCCTGAAATTCCGGTGTGATCACCCTCACCTCTTTCCTCAGCTCCTCCATCTTCAACGCTCCTTGAATATCGATACTAGCCAAATTCACCATAATCCCTCCAACCTTACGCACATCTTCCAATAATGGAATAGTCAACTTCGACACCCAGTAATCGTACAAATTCTTCCCATCCAACTTCACGGAAAACGCAATCCGGTAAGCTTGGATCAGATCCAACGGACGCACCAAACCATAAAGCGTAGAGACAATCCGAACACGATCTTGAGCATACTTCAAGTCCTCTAAAGAAAAAGAATTCGGATCAATAGCTTTGAATACACTCCCGTTATAAGCAAACAAAGCCTGTTTGCGAGGATTCGAAAGTGAACCAAACCTCTGATAACGTTCGTAATTCTCCGCAGCCAGCTTAGGACTGATCTTCAACATTTTCTCTAACTCCGACGCGGAAAAATGACGCATCTTTTCCGCCAGATATTCCGCCTCTGTCGTGTACTCCGGAGTGGTACCCGGAAACTCCTGTTCTACCACGGACATATCCATGGTCTTGGCCGGTGATAAAATAACTAACATCGTTTATCTGAACTCTTCAACTTTATATCCCGCGTTCTCGAACGCCTTCTTTACCGAGTGCGTGTCTCCGGTCTTCAACATAACCGTCAGCACCTTGTCCGGATGTTGCAAATCCACGCTCCATTCCGTCACGTCTCTCAAACTATTCAAAAACGGAGTGACTTTCGATACGCAGCCACTGCATTTCAACGTTGTCTTAAATCTGAACTTTTTTTCCATGTTGCTTTCTTTTATTGGTTTATATAATAGCTACAATTTCTTCCATTTAATTCTCAAACTATTAGTCACCACGGACACCGAACTGAAAGCCATCGCGGCAGCCGCAATCATCGGGTTGAGTAAAAAACCGTTGATCCCGTACAACACCCCTGCCGCTAAAGGAATACCAATTATATTATAAATAAACGCCCAGAACAAATTTTGTCGAATCGCCCGCACCGTCTGATGCGAAAGTACAATAGCACGGGGAATCACGTTCAGATCGGAAGTAATCAAAGTCACCTTTGCCACGTCCATGGCAATATCCGATCCTTTTCCCATGGCAATACTCACGTCAGCCTGAGCCAACGCCTGCGAATCGTTGATTCCGTCCCCCACCATGGCCACCACTTTCCCTTCGTGCTGCAAGGCCTCCACGAAATTAGCCTTTTCACCCGGCATCACTTCGGCCTTAAAATGACGAATGCCCACCTGATCCGCCACGGCACGAGCCGTCAAGGCATTATCCCCGGTCAGCATATAGACATCAATTCCTTTTTCATGCAGCGTCGTAACCGCCTGACGAGAACTCTCCTTGATCTTATCGGCAATAGCAACCAATGCCAGCACCCGACTCTCTCCGGCAAAAAAGACAACCGTTTTGCCGTCGCCTTCCCACCGGACAGCAAGCTTCTCGTTATCATCATCTAAAATAACATGACTCACTTCCAGCAAAGCCCGATTCCCGACAAGATATACCTTATCCCCGACTTTTGCCGTCACCCCTTTACCGGTCTGATTCTCGAAATCCGAAACTGATATTTCATTCACGACCTTCTCCTTAAACTTCTGCACCACGGCATCTGCCAACGGATGTTCAGAACGCCGTTCAATCTCCAAGAGGATGGATGGATAACGCTCGTCTTCCGCCCCCGAAGTCCAGTGAATATCCGTCACGACAGGTTTTCCCTCCGTGATCGTCCCCGTCTTATCCAGCACGATCGCATTCACCCGGTACATCAACTCCAAGCTCTCGGCATCCTTGATCAGTATATTATGTTCCGCCCCTTTACCGATCCCGACCATGATCGCTGTCGGCGTCGCCAATCCCAGCGCACACGGGCAGGCTATAACCAGCACCGTGATAGACGTCAGCAAAGCATGAGTGAAAGCAAGGTCTCCACCTATCAGCATCCACACGATAAACGTGATTACCGCAATCCCCATCACTACCGGAACAAAAATTCCGGCAATACGGTCCACCAGTTTCTGCACGGGAGCTTTACTTCCCTGTGCCTCCTGCACCATCCGGATAATATTGGCCAAAACGGTTTCTCCCCCGACCTTATCGGCACGGAAACGGAAACTCCCTTTCTCATTTATTGTCCCGGCATACACGGGTTGTCCTTTCACCTTCTCCACGGGTATCGACTCCCCGGTAATCATACTCTCGTCGACAAAAGAAGCTCCTTCCGTCACTTCCCCATCCACCGGAATCTTTTCCCCCGGTTTCACGACCAGAACATCCCCTACCGCCACCTCACGGATAGGCACCTCCTCTTCGCTGCCATCGGCAAGAATTTTAGTCACCGTTTTGGGTTGTAACCCCATCAATTTCTTTATCGCAGTCGAAGTACTAAACTTGGCCTTTGCCTCCAGCAAACGTCCCAACAAAATCAAAGCAATAATCACCGCCGCAGCCTCGTAGTACACGTGAGCCTCCAATCCCCGACTCGTCCAGTACTCCGGCCAAATCGTGTTGAACAGACTGAACAAAAATGCCACTCCCGTACTGACGGCCACCAACGTGTCCATATTCGCACGTCCGTGTTTCAACTGCATATAGGCATGGACAAAAAAGTCCCGCCCGAAAAACGCCATCACCGGAATGGTAAAAGCCAGCATAATCCAATTACCATAGGGCATATGCATAAAAAACATACCGATCACGAACACGGGTATCGCCAAAACAATAGCCCCGATCGTCTTTCGTTTTAACGCGAGAAACTCTTCCCGCTGCAAACAATCCGCTTGATCCGTATCCTCCGTGTTTTCCACCACTAGTTCGTAACCGGCAGCCTCCACGGCCTTTTGAAGTTCCACGGGTGTAATCACCTGCGGATTATAATCCACTAAAACAGTTGAACCGGCAAAATTTACCTTTGCCTCATAAACTCCCTCTTGAGCGCCGAGTGTTGTTTCCACATTCAAAGCGCAGACAGCACAACTCATGCCCAAAACTTGGAAAGTCTCTTTCGTATGAATTTCTTTTCCTGACATTTCACATTGTTTGAATATATGTTTACGGAATATCGTAACGTTTAGTTACAATCTTATCACTAACAACCCTTATTTGCATCAAATCCTATACCAGCAAGGTATTTTATTTTAACATTTTCACGAAAAATGATCACGAACATTGACAAATTAAGAGTATTTGACCTCCTTACTTACAAAAATAGCATCAAAATCACCTGTGCCATAATAACTCTCACGAACATCGTCAGCGGATAAACTGTCGCGTAAGCCACCGAAGGCGTGTCACTATCCACCGTGCTGTTCACGTAATTCAATGCCATCGGGTTCGACATGCTCCCGCACAACATCCCGGCCACCGAACCGAAATCAATCTTCATCCATTTAATAGACACGGCCGCAACAAGAATCACCGGAATCACCGTGATAGCAAATCCCAATCCAACCCACAATGCCCCTTCCGGACGGAACACGGTCTCGAAGAAATGAGTTCCCGCATCCAATCCCAAACAGGCCAAATACATGGAAAGTCCCAGCGCCCGCAACATCAGATTGGCACTGATTGTCGTGTAAGTCACCATGTGAATCCGAGGACCGAAAGCCCCCACGAGAATCCCCATTACAATTGGTCCCCCGGCCAATCCCAACTTTACCGGAAAACTGATACCCGGAATCGTCAAAGGAATTGATCCCAGCAACAACCCCAATACCATCCCGATAAAAACGGCCACCAGATTCGGCTCGTCCAAATCCTTCACGGCATTCCCCACCACGTTCTCCACTTTCGCGATGGCCGATTCCTCCCCGACCACCGTCAACCGATCACCCAACTGCAAGGTCAAATCCGGCGTGGGCAACAACACGATACCCGCCCGGTAAATGCGGGTTATATTTATCCCGTATTGATTTCTCAACCGCAACGCTCCTAACCGCTTCCCGTTAATCTCCGGTCGGGTAATCACAATCCGGTGGGACACCAACTGACTATCAATAGCATCCCAGTCAATATCTTCCTTATTCCAATCCCTCGTATCCCGCTTCCCAATCAACATCGTCAGCGCCTCCACGTCCCCTTCCGTCGTGATCATCAACAAACAATCCCCTTCTCTCACCACGGTATCAAACGCCGGGATAATCACTTTCTCATCCCGCCACAACCGGGAAACCACAAACTTTTTAGACGATTGCCGGGCGATCTCTTGGATGGTCTTACCGGACACCCCGGGATTGCTCACGAGAAATCCCATAACCACCGTTTTTTTGTGGCTATCTTCATCGCTTTTTTTGAAAAATATACTGGATGCAAAAAGTTTACGTACAAAAATAACAGCCAGAATCACACCCACCACCCCTAACGGATAAGCCACGGCACACCCCAGTGCCAGATCCGACTGTTGAATAGCGGGATCATTCAATTGTTTCAACGTCTGTTGAGCCGCACCCAAGGCAGGCGTATTTGTCACCGCACCACTCAGAATTCCCACCATATCCGGCAACGACACACCCGTGAACCAATGAAATCCCAAGGTCATCACGATTCCCAACAAAACCACCAACATGGCCAGCATATTCAATTTCAATCCCCCCTTTCCCAAGGAAGAGAAAAAACCGGGTCCCACCTGTACCCCCAAGGCATACACGAAAATAATCAACCCGAAACTCTCCGCATAATTCAACATCTGCGGATCGATCGACAACCCGAAATGTCCTGCCATAATACCCACGAAAAACACGAAAGTTACTCCCAACGACACGCCCCACATGCTGATTTTTCCTAAAGCCAGCCCCACCGCAGACACCAGTGAAACCACGATTACTGCCTGAATCACTGAATGTTCTGTTAATAAACTACTCAACCATTCCATAATCTTATCTTTGAACGCCAAAATTAATTAAAAAAACAGGAATACGTATCGGTGGCTATTTTGTTTTTAATTTCACTTTTCCTAACTTTGCGAACAACCAAAGTTGGATTATGGAACGTGTGCAAGACAATAAACAGAGTAGCCTGATGTTTGAACAATTATTCAAGCAACACTATCGTACCTTGTGTTTTCATGCCATGAGCTTGGTAAACGACTTGGACACCTCTAAAGATATTGCACACGACGTGTTTCTCAGCTTGTGGTATCACCGGGCCACCATTGATTTCACCCGTCCGATTCTCCCCTACTTGTTTAGCCTCACCCGTAACCGGGCATTGAACTACTTGGAACATAAAAAAATCCAGAATAATCACGTGCGTCAACACCTTGCCGACGACCCGACTTACACGCTATCGGACGATTCCACCCGGGAAGAATTGTTGGAACGCATTCTAGCCCGCATCGAACTCCTCCCCGAACGTTGCTCGCAAGTGATGAAACTCTGTTTTATCGAATGTAAAAAGTATAAAGAAATTGCCGAAGAATTAAACATTTCGGTGAATACCGTGAAAACTCACATCACGACAGGCCTAAAAACCTTACGGGACGAATTTCCCGCTTCTCTCCTGTTGCTCCTATTCTCACATCCGCACTGACATTTCGACTGATCCGGCATCAGTCATTTCCCCCGTTATTAAACACTCTAAACCTTTCTTTTGCCTTATCCAACTCTCCCTCATCGACCTCAATACCCGGTATAAAGAAAGAAGATTCTACCCCAAACTGTTTCTTTTTGGCTGACTTATTCCAATTCCCGACAATCTTCCCGTCGTGCAAAATCACCGGGTAGAAAATTCCAAAGGTATTAAAAGCCTTTCTATAATATTCCGGCGCCAATGCCATCGAACGATCTTTATAACTAATAAGATATTCATCATACGAGGGCAACAAATGTATAACCCGCTTCGCCCGTACATTCCTTGCACATGAATGATGGATTAACCAGTCCGTCTCCCCGATTCTCTCCTTAATCAGCTCCGCATCAATCAACCCGACCGCCTGTTTTGCCTCCGTTATAGATAACCCCGACCACCAGATAAAATCCTGCAAGCTGGCAGGGGAATGACTTCTGAAATATTTGATTGCCAATTTCGCCAAAGCCTCTTCCTTATGCAACTCCTTCATCGGGGGAACCCGCTCATCCAGCAAAGCATACGTCCTTTTATTTCCTTTATCCACGCCATTACAGATGATACCGTCAACTTCCGCCCTTCCCAGAAAATACTTAACCAAATTATCCCCCACGATAACACCCGCCCGATTCAACTCCTCACCAATCTCCTGCCGGGTCAAGTACCGATTTCCCTCCAAAGCCCTCACTATCACCTCAAGACTCTTGATATGCAACTCTTCCGATATTCCATGATTTTTCCAATACGAATCGTACGCCAACCTCACCCGTCTAGCCGACAACTTCAACATCCATCGAATATCCTCCGCCACCACCAGATGCCAAGTCGGACGCAACACGTGAGTCCGCAATATCTCCCCTTTCTCCAAAGCCGCCTCCACCTTCCGGATGTCCGGATTCTTCAATCGTAATCCCACAGCCCACTTCGCCATACTATACTCCTGCCCCTGCAAAGCACCCATCCATGCCACAAGTTCCTTGGGATCATTAAAAGCCGGGTTCACCAATTGCTGACTCCTCAAACGAATATCTGTAATCATATATCTGTATTTTTAGAACTGCCTCGTTCATTTTTTCAAATATATAAAGAACTCACTAAAAAACAGCAGAACCGGGTAAAATAAAGTAAATATATCTTTCAATTAATATATCCTCACCCGTCTATCATTTTGATAAAACGTGCAGGAATACCGCCAACAATCGCATTCGCCGCCACATCTTTCGTAACGACCGCACCCGCACCGATAACAGCATTGTCACCAATGGTTACTCCTTGAAGAATTGTAGCGTTGGAACCTACCCACACATTCTTACCCAACACAATAGGAGCCGGATAAGTCGTTTTACGATCTTCCGGGGCTAATCCGTGGTTGAGCGTGGCAAAAACAACATTATGCCCGATTTGGCATCCGTCGCCAATGGTCACCCCGCCATGATCTTGAAAATGACAACAGGCATTGATAAATACGTTCTCCCCAACAGTAATATTCTTGCCATAATCCGCATAAAACGGAGGAAATACTCGAAGAGACGACGGTACTTGATAACCAAACAATTCGGAGAGCAACCCACGCACCTCGTCTGGCGTTCGATATGCCGTATTCAACAGAAACGTGATCCGTCTCGCCTCGTTACTCATGGCATCCATAAAACGATGTATTTCCCCTGTATTAAGCGCCTTACGCGTCTTTACATATTCATTAAATTCCTTCGTTGTCATCATTTAATTTGTTCGAGCTTGTTGTACTCTTCATCCGTAACCGGTTCGAGCCATTCGTTGGAGGTTTTCTCTCCGGGAACCTCGAAGGCCAAATGAGCAAACCAACTATCAGCGGCTGCCCCGTGCCAATGTTTCACGTTCGCGGGAATATGGATGACCGTACCGGGCAGAATCTCCACGGGAGCCTTACCCTCTTCTTGATACCCCCCCCGTCCGGCAACACCGATAAGCATTTGCCCACCACCTTTCGTTGCACGATGGATATGCCAGTTATTGCGGCAACGCGGTTCAAACGTAACATTGGAAATCGCAACTTGCTCACGAGAAACCGGGGCGAGGTAGCTATTACCAATAAAATACTTCGCATATGCCGTATTCGGCTCGCCGATAGGGAAAATCATTTCACGTTGGAAAGCAGCCTTAGCATCATTACCTGTCGAATCCTCTGCCCACACTCCCTTGGCCAAATTAAATGCAGCCCACGCCTTCGGCCAACCGGCATAAAATCCTATATGGGTGATAATCTCGGCAATTTCAGTACGGGTGATTCCGTTCTTTTTTGCCGACTGAAGATGAAAAACAAGCGAATTATCCGTAATACCTTGACTAATGAGGGAGGTAATGGTTACTAGACTACGGTCACGCAGCCCCAGTTTATCCGTGCGGCTCCAAACTTCACCAAAAAGTACATCATCATTAAGTTCCGCAAATTTAGGGGCAAACTCTCCGAGTTGATTACGCCCAGCCGTCTGTACGATCTTTTCTTGTGCCATAACATTGAATGTTAAAATACTGAATACTGAAAATAAGAGAAATTTATTCATAGTCGGTTTGATTTATTGAATGAAATTATTGATTTGATTTGCAGGATTAAGGGGCGTCTGGTCAGAAAGCATCAGTCTCTTAACCATGTGTAACGTTCCCTGTTTGTACTTTTGAAAATGTTCCGATGCGATATGTAACTCGTAAGCCTTTTGACTGGCATAGGTTTCGAGAATCGTTACCAGACAGGGATTCTCTTTTTCGCTGACAGCATACATGGTCAACACCCCCGGTTCGGTGCGCAGGGAAACTTCGCCTACTTCCGTTGCGTATTTCATATACTCGTCAAGATACTCCGGATAAACCTCTATTTTCGACAGGCGCACGATACCATCGACCGCCATCGGTTGTTTCGCACACATACCGGGTTCCTCATCCAGATTCAGACACTTCCCGATCACCTCTCCTGTGGCAAGGTAAGAGTAAGTCGGAAACTCAAACAACACAGGCTTTAACCGGGCATAGTCGAGTTTACCGTTATGATCAAGTACATCGGGAGTCGCATAAGTATTAACCACGATGCAGATGAAATTATCAAACCCCTCGGTTTCGTAAATATCCACCACGTTACACTCCATTGTCAAAGGCGACACGTCAATCACAGGCGTACCATTCTCCCCGATATGATAAGCGAACACGCCCGATTTATCAACCGTCTCCCCGCTCACACTACCCACATAATCCGCTTTAGGCAGCATCTCCCGGCTAACGAGATTAATGGAGAGTTTTTTCGATTGCTTGATTCCCTGATTGGAATAATGTTGTTTACTCATACTGACAAGTACGCGATCATGACCGATAACACCCGTATGTCCGACAACAAGCCAATTCACCTTTCCTTCCACCTTCGTACCAACGACTGTCATCGGCTTCGGATAGAGAGCCAACAGTTTGCCGAGATTTTTCTTTTCCACTTCCATTATATTAGGCTGGTCAGTATTCTCTTTCACTGTCGGGCTGCATGACAACATGGTAAGCAGCGCAAAACTCGATACTGTTTTCAAAAGGTTTCTCCCATCCACAATTTGCTATCTTTTATTGTTAAACTTCTGATGGCAAATTTACGGTAATGGAACAAGCGGGTTTGTATATGAATTACGGATATTCATACCCAAATTCCCGATTTTGTAATCGGACCCTATGTATAAAATGATGTCCCCAAAGTAAGTATATTTAATCTTTCTGAATTAGGATCATAAAACATTAGACAACTTTAGAAAAGTTGCTTGTAAATTAGTACCTTTATTGGGTCATCAAAAGGTTAAACACTAAGATACATTACTTGCGGTGTGTTGTGAGTTGCTTTCAACTTAGTACCTTTGTTGGGTCATCAACAGGAGGGTTATGAAGGTGATTCGGAATTTGATCGTTGTGACTTGCTTTCAAATTAGTACCTTTGTTGGGTAGCCGGAGGACCGTTAGCGTGAAATAGAGTTGTGACTTGCTTTCAAATTAGTACCTTTGTTGGGTCATCAACAGGCATCTACTAATAGACATAGGTAGTTTGTTCGTTGTGACTTGCTTTCAAATTAGTACCTTTGTTGGGTCATCAACAGGAAGTTGTGACAGATTGTATCAACGCAGACGTTGTGACTTGCTTTCAAATTAGTACCTTTGTTGGGTCATCAACAGGCGCCTCGGAAATAGCCGCATAACAATTGGGTTGTGACTTGCTTTCAAATTAGTACCTTTGTTGGGTCATCAACAGGAATACAATGGCAAAGAAACAAGCTTATTAGTTGTGACTTGCTTTCAAATTAGTACCTTTGTTGGGTCATCAACAGGATTCATCGTCACCCCATTTACACCAGTATCGTTGTGACTTGCTTTCAAATTAGTACCTTTGTTGGGTCATCAACAGGTGGCGTTTGTATTCATATGATCGACCTACGTTGTGACTTGCTTTCAAATTAGTACCTTTGTTGGGTCATCAACAGGAAGGCTCTGAAAAGAAGATAGCGCAAATAGGTTGTGACTTGCTTTCAAATTAGTACCTTTGTTGGGTCATCAACAGGTGATTACTAGTACAAATCTAATAATCACCGTATTAGCCCAACAACTAGAACTAAAAAAACAACACGTTTTTTCAAAGGAACCCATTGATAAAATGGATTTTCTTATTTCTAAAAAAGTTCAAGTTGCTGACCGGTAGTAGAAGACATTATTTCTTTTTTGGAATAATAAATCTCAATATCGCCAAATTGCTTATCTGTAATACACAATATTCCCACATGACCTTTTTCAGGTAAAATACTTTTTACTCTTTTAATATGTACCTCTGCATTTTCACGACTAGCACAATGCCTGATATAAATTGAAAATTGAAACATGGTAAACCCATCCGCAAGCAATCTTTTACGAAAATCTGCAGACATCTTTTTTTCTTTTTTCGTCTCTGTTGGCAAATCAAAAAATACGAGTACCCACATAATACGATATTCACTAAAACGTTCCATCAAACTTTCTCTGGATATGAAATTTTGCGTAATTCTCCCGTAAAACATTTGTAGAGAGAAGCTGTTGTTTGTCCAACGGCAATCATTAGCGGACTACGTTGACCGTCAATCACGACATCAACAACAGGAATCCCTAGTAATTGAGCTTTTAACCCCGTGGTTAATTCCTTACAATCAATCCCAAAATCAACAATCTTCACAACCAACTCATCTACATACGGACGATAAGGTTCCATTATATCATCTGCCAAACAATAGGCATTGTATCGATTATGATGATGAATCCCTAACGTTGGCAACAACCCGCTTGTTACTAACGCTCTAGCCACAATAGCTCTCAATATGGCATAACCATAATTAAGCAAATTATTAGGTGGACACCCGTCTCGATCACGAGTAAATTCAGGAATTTCGATAAAAAGATTTCGCCAATAATAAGCGGCCGCACGAGCCTCGATATTATTCGAGTCTCCACTTTTTACCTCGCTAGCCCATACAAGCATATTTTTCACCACAACTTGACGCATTCCCCCTAACACGGCGGCCTGATTACGTATTTTATATTGAATCGTCTGTTGCCATAACTGTTTTTTCAATGGAACGGACACTTCCAACTGATCTCGAAATCTCTCGTTTTGTGTCGTGTTCCCGTATAAAGGCAATAATAAACCAACAGGAAGACTTTTACGATCACAAGTAATTACTGCACAATTATTCTCTAACAAACTTTCTAAAAGACCATGAGTTATTGTTATTTGTTTATTATCCAAAACGACAACACCAATATCCTCAACAGGAATCGTACGTTCTGATTGCTTTTTAAAATGCTCCGGTAACAAATCACTTTTTTCAATCTCAGGCAACTTGACAACTAACTGTGCATTTTTTAAACTAAGATAAGCAGGATTACCAAAATACAAGGTTCGTTTAATCATAACGCAATTATTGTGACAATTACATTCCAACACTTTAAAATTTTAAAGTGTCACCCTTGAACTACGAATCGAAGAAAACGCCTCTATCTTATTTTTCCCCGGCTACCACAAGCAAATTTCAATATTCCCCGACATGAACAATTTGCCCGATATGATCTATCCTGACCTTGACAATTTGATTGGCAAAGTCTAAACTTTTATATTGTTTATATGTAATATCTTTTAATTCTTTATAGTCCTTCACAGTCGTCTCCAAATGATGCCTGAACTTATAATCCCGTACGACTTGGTTTCCATACATCACTCTTGACATAGTTTGTACTCGAAACAAATTCGGGCTAATTAAAGCATAGTTATCGAAATTCATCAAATCAACCTCTTTAGGATCAAATCCGGTTTCTTCATTCGGAAATACAAAATACTCATTCTGTTTCATACTAAATAGGAACTCCCATCCCTCCTGTTTTTTATACTCTCGATCAATAACAGGTTGTCCCTCTTTCGCCCGAACCGTTGCCTCGAAGAAAGAAACAACATCATCCTGAATCTTACCCTCTGGATCTCGATAAATCACCACGTGGTGATTATTACCTGAACAAACAAAATCAACAGGTTGAGGCTGCCCATGTTCATCTAAAACCGGTTCCCCATCCTTGTCCAATTTATCATGTAATGCGATTACATTACTCAACCCACTAATCGTAACCCGTTTAATATCTATCCCCTTCTCTTTATTCAACCAAATAGGTTTTTCATCTAAATTAGTAAAAGCCAGTTTACTATCCCCCCCGAACTCTACAAGTCGTGTTTCCAGAATATCTCTAACCCTTTTATCTATCACCTTATCAATTTTCAAATCAGGGCCTATCTCCTTCCGTATCGTGTACACGGTTTCAAAAGAAACGATCTTTACCTTTCCCGGCACCTTACAAGTATGGGAATCATTAATAAAAATCGGGTTCTTCTCCAAACTATTTTTACCTGTAAAGGCCTTCTTGGCATCTTGATCAAAGGCATTTAGTCGTTTCAACAAAGCCTCTCTATATGCTTTATTAGCCACGTTTAATATCATCTCCATGTTAAATGCGCTCCCGACTTTCACCTCTTTCGTCACGTATTGTTTAATACTCCCGTATATTGTTTCCTGATGAAGTTGTCCCCGGGGCGTTAATTGGACCTTTTGATTCATCCCCCCTCTCTTCTTACTTTTATTCACGTTAGGAGTTACAACTTTATTTTTGGCCTTTGTTGACACGAGAACATTTTCAAGGTGCCGCTTAGCTTCCATTCGAAATTCTTTTAATGGCATTGGCGGGTTAAAACGAAGTTTGCCTTTATTATCCCGACTCAATTCCTTTTCTTTTATTCCATATATACTGTCTGATTTATCACTACTAGCATTAAGATTATTCAGATACTGGATGAAATTAGGTTTTGTAAATGCTATTGTCAAGGCATCCATCGCGTGATGCCGATGATCATTACGTTTCGTCCATTCCTTTATTCGTCTAACTTTTCTCCCGTCTCGATCTTCAACAATTTCTGTCAACCCCAACCGCTCGTATTTGTTCCAATTCAATTCTTTCATCACGTCCACGAGCTGCCAATCTTCACGCAATCGATCCGTGACCGCCCCCGAAGTAGAAACAACATTTCCGACCACCTCTTCCAACATCGCTCTCGCCCTACGAGCGATATACTGGGTATCACGCAAATCCCGGTCAATAAAATCATCCGGAATATCCTTTCCCATCATTTTCAACTTGTTATATTTAGCTTTACCAATATATCCCCCTTTAAACAACTCCTCGACACGCTCCAAGTATTCTTGCAACCCAGCTTCTCCTCCTTTGCCTGAAACATAATCATAAGCCGTCTGGTTATCTTTTTCTTGATTCACGCTCTTTAGCTCGATTGTTTTATTAGAAAAAGAATCATCAAACAATCTTGATTGTGGTATAATATGCTCAATATCAAATTCTTTAAAATATAACCTTTTCAATGGAATGTACGTGTTAGAATATAATGTTTTAAAACCACGAGATTCTAATTCCAAGTAAAGTTTATATCGAACAATATCATTCCTACTTACTTGAGTAAACCCAAACTCTTTTTTCAAAAACGAACGCAACTTTTCATTCTCTATAGTTGACTTATTTATAGCACGAGTCCATTCTTCTCTTTCCTTGGCGTTTTTTTTCAGTTCTCTAGCCAACTCTATCCGAATCTCATCGGGTTTACCATACTTGTTTATAACGCCGTTCACAACATGAACCATCTGGTTCAGAATCTTTTCAACAACTGGATTTCTCAACGTATTCTTGGGAAGTATATCCAACCTTTCTTTTAACACTCGTTTCTCCCTCTCTTCCTTCGTCAAAGAATTCTTTGAATGACGGAAACCGGCATATTCACATGCTAAACTATATTTATTACCATCCTTCAAGTAAGGCAATATCTTATGAATAGCTTTAGCACTCAAATTTCCATAATCAGGAGGGAACACAACGTTTGCGAGTATCACGGCATATTCCCGATCAAAACCATAAAGGCTAGCGATCTTATTTATTAAATTCTCGTTACCACTGTTGGATTTATCCCCTTCAAATGAATATAACAAATGCCACAACCGATACAAGGATTGTTGATCCAACTCACCCTCGCTATTAAAATATAAAATATCAGTATTATACCCCAACCCGTCAAACACCCCAGACACGATTTCTAATATTTCAGAAGATGACATCCGTTCAAAATCATACTCTCCATGCCCACTTCTAGCGATAATTTTCTGGTAAGCCTTGAATAAAGTAGCTTGCGTACGATTACCTTCAACCTTTTCATAATTCATATCCAGTTTCCGTGCATCTTCAAAAAGTAATTCTAACACGTCTCGCTTGGAAAGTTTTTCCTTCAAAGACAATTCTTTAAACAAAATTTCTTTCTCTTCTTGGGTTAAATTGGGCTCTTTATTCCTACCGTCCATTTTACGAGCCTCTGAAGATTTACTTTTATCGACACTCCACACGCAAATATTATTCAGTATACTCCAAATCTTAAATTCTTGAAACAAGGGGGAAGATTTAGGACATACTCTAGAGCCAACAACCTTTTTCCTCATCTTCCCGTTTACCTCAATCTCTACAAGTTTACTTTCGAGTTCGCAAAAAGAAATCAATCCTTTTTGACTTTTTAATGAACGCTGGTAAAAAATAATTATATCCCGAATCTCTTTCTTCAATTCCGGAGTCAATTCTTTATGAAAACCAGCTTGTGTTTCCCAGATTCGTTCAAATTCATCCAGGTAATCCTGACGATAGAAGACTTTACTTTTAAGACTACCATTCGGGTTCGTATTCAATTTCTCCATCAAGTATTGCCCCACCGTCTGCCTGCCAAGATAAAGTTCTTTACTTCGATCCCCGATAGCTCCAAGATACCCGCTCGATCCGCTAATGGAACCGTTTAAATCACTCATCACGAAAGCAAGTTCCTCGACAGAAAGTTTTCGGGATAATCCTTCAACTCTCCACTCCAATGCTCTTAATAATTTATCCGTACCTTTATTATCTGCCGTGTATATCTGGTATTCTCTTAAGAATATTTGGGACGTGTTCTTCTGGCCTTTATCCCTAATCTGTTCTCTAAAATTCTGGGTTAATATCTCCGGGTAAAATGATTGCTGAAAATCCCAAATCCGATCCAATTCATTTTGCAAATCTGAACGATAGTAATCCGGCAAATGCCTTTTCCCCTCTTTTAGTAACTCCAAAGAAAATTGCCCCGGGGTAATACCCCTATCATAAAGTTGCTTTGCAACGGACATTCCATCGATAAACTTTCCCTCATCTTCCCCTCTGTTTTTCCGACTACTCTTGTATCCCCTTTTTTTATTTATCATCAACAAAACACGAGCAAGTTCTTCCAATGATATTTCAGCAACAGCAGCCTTTGCACGTAAACGGTAAGTTTCAAAAGTCGTGTAATTACCCTGTTCGGAAAGCATGCTTGCATCTGAAATAAAGCCATGCTTCTTCAAGACTTCAATCAAATTCTCTCTCCGTAACTTATAGCGCTGCAAATTTCTACGCATACAACGCTTTAACGTTCGCAAAGCATTGGTTGTAATACTTTTACCCTGTTCGAAATTCCTTTGTTCATCCACAGTTAGCGGGTTCACCCTAACTCCTAATTTAATAATTTTAGAACTTCCCAACTTATCTCCATCCTCTGCCTCGTGAACATACGCCCATCCGATACTACTACTGCCTAGATCAAGACCTAACACCTTTTTCATAACCTTCGTATTTAAATATATTGCAATTTATACAAAATATTTTGAAAATCTAAATTATTTATATAGTTTTGTTGTACAAATTTGAAGCAAGTCACAATAAGGATTATTCCGTTGTGAAAACATTAAAGGCGGGAATGCAAATTCTCGTCTTTTGTTTGTTTCAAATTTTGTACCTTTGTTGGGTTATCAACAGGCTCTAACGAAACGGATTCCGAGGGAGCCTCGTTGTGACTTGCTTTCAAATTAGTACCTTTGTTGGGTTATCAACAGGAGGAATCCTCTGGTTTACCGTCGAATCCCGGTTGTGACTTGCTTTCAAATTAGTACCTTTGTTGGGTTATCAACAGGTTGATTATTAGTATAAACCTAATAATCAAAACATTATCTCAATAATTAGGATAAAAAAAATGATCTATTTTTTTAAGAAACCCATTTGTTCAATGGGTTTTCTTATTTCAAATTGTTCGCAAATTTTGCATCTTTACTAGGTCATCAACAGGAATTGTTTCTTTCACAAGTTGATCCTATTTATTGCAATGCGCCTTAAAATCAATACTTTGCCAAACAAGTAACAATCTATTAAAAAAAAGAATCTAATTTGTAAAAACGAATCATAAATAGCAATAAATATAAAATTATTATCATATATTTGTGCCTATTAAAGTAGGAAGTCTCTGCAGAGGGGCTTTTACAAGGGCTCCAATCCTTGTTTATTTAAAGACCCAACTTTAAATACTACCTTATATTTAACTCATAAATAATGCCTATGATTTATGAGTGTTGTGACTTGTTCTCAAATTGTGTTTTAAGAAAACCTGTATTAACAGGTTTTCTTATTATTAAATCCACCACATCTTTTCTTTTTCATTATCATTAAAAAATCGATTTCAGAATAAAACCACTCTATTTACCCAGACATTAAATCAATTATACTACATTTTTAGGAACAATCTAAATTTATTACAAGGGCGAACGGAAAACTAACGGGAAAGTACTCTTATTCTTTTTATGAAAAAATATCATTTTTTACTCACCCATTTTTCAACCTCACCTGTGTATATAGTGTAAAAGATCAAGCCAGAGGCAAATGAAAGAAAAACTGGATAAAATAGAATACATACTGGAACACCTTCGAGAACCGGAACAACTACTGCAAGAAGAGTTCGTGAGCTGGTTGCAGGAAGAAGAGAATAAACACTTGTTCGAGGAAGTGATCACGAACCGGATGGCATTTTTGCAAAAAGAATACGGTCAACAAATAGAACCGGAACTGGAATGGCAAAAATTATGGCAACAAATGCAAAAGGATTCTCATACCCCCATTCCGGAAAAGAGAAAAATCAACCGAAGGGTATGGTATTCCGTGGCAGCAGGGGTATGCATACTGATGGCTTTAGCGGGAGGCTTATTGTTACAACAAGGGAAAGAAAAAAAATCAGTTCCCCCTATGGTACAAATTGAACACGTGGGAAAACGAAGTGCGCAACTGACAGTTTCCACGGGAGAAGTTCTTGACCTATCCCTAGAAGAGATTTACCAAAAAGTCGTGGACGGGACGTTGATCACGAACGACACCTCAAAACTGCTTTCTTATCAAAGCAATACAGGAAAAACGAGTACAACAGAAACCAATGCCCCGGAAAAAATAAAAAAAGAAACCGTGTATCATACATTACGTGTTCCTGCTGGGGCTGACTACCAAGTAACATTGGCAGACGGGACGAAAGTGTGGTTAAATTGTGAGTCCACACTACGTTATCCCGTGGAGTTCGGGGATGAAAAACGGGAAGTATATTTGGATGGAGAAGGATATTTTGAAGTAAACAAAGCCACGGAGTGGCCCTTTATCGTCAACGCAGAACAAATGCGAGTAAAAGTCACCGGGACAAAATTCAACGTGAAATCTTACTCCACCGAACCCATCGTGCATACGACTCTCGTCGAAGGTTCTGTATGGGCTTACACCGATCAGACACAAGTGCAATTAACCCCATCCGAGCAATTCCGATACGATAAGGAGACCGGAAAGACATCCGTACAAAAGGTTGACACGGAACTCTACACGGGATGGATTGAAGGTATGTTCGTGTTCCGGAATCAACGTCTGGAAGACGTGATGAATGATCTCGCACGCTGGTACAACATGACCATATTCTATTCCACGGCAGAAACCAAGGAAATCCGAATCTCCACGAATCTGAACAGGTACAAGAATATTGACGATCTATTGGAAATTATTAATGAAAGTGGTAAAGTGGTTGTCGCCCGCAAGGACAACACCATAACCATCCACGCCCGATAATAAAGAAAGGATCGGGGCCTGCACCAACATTTCCCGATCCTCTGTATTAATTAGTTATAATTAAAACATTTCAAAGGTATGAAAAAAAGATGGAAGAGTGATTTTCCGTTAGAGAGAAAATTGCAAAAAATTTTTAGATGTATGAAATTAACCTTTCTACTACTCACGTGTTTCGTCGTTCAGACTTTTGCTAGCCTGAATGCACAGACTGTCACAATCAAAAAACAAAACGCATCACTGGAAGAAGTGATTTGGGAGTTAAAACAGCAGACCCGGTTCACGTTCATGTACAACAACGAAGACATTGCCCGGATAAAGGGGATCGATTTGAATGAAAAAGAAGTGGACGTGGAGAAAATTCTGCAAAAGTGCTTGAAAAACACGAATTTGGAGTATGTCGTGTTAAACAATGCCATTGTTATAAAACTCAAAACAAATTCTACCGACGAGAATAAATCAATCACATTGAAGGGATGGGTTTATGATAGGCAAAAAGAACCACTGCCTGGAGTCACCATTAAATTAGCAAATACGAATATCGGAACAGCAACCAATAACAAAGGGTGGTTTGCAATACAATTACCTGTTATGAAGGGTACTTTAGAATTCTCTTTCGTAGGATTTAAAGACAAGAAAATCAATTTTACCGAAAAGACCGACACCCTTCGAATCACGTTAGAAGAAGACATTAAGTCTCTTGACGAAGCTGTAGTTGTTGCCTATGGCACAACCAATAAGCGAGAAATGACAGGGGCTGTTTCTGTTATAAAAGCTGATGAAATAAAAGGAATTCCATCTCCCAGTATTGCGAACTTACTACAAGGTCGAGTTGCAGGAATGGATATCACCAATATGTCAGGCGCTCCCGGTGGTGGAGGCACAGCCATCGTCATCCGAGGTTACAACTCTCTAGATGTTGAACAAAACCGACGATACTCCAATCCCCTATGGGTTGTTGATGGTGTGCCACTGAATTCATTCACGTCTCCCATTACCGGAACGAATCTTTTAGCTGACATAAATCCCGACATGATTGAATCCATTCAAGTATTAAAGGATGCTTCTTCTGCAGCGATATACGGCTCGCGAGCTGCCAACGGAGTTATCATTGTAACAACAAAAAAGGGACGACAAAATCAAGATGCGACTTTTTCCGTGAATATTTCACAATCATGGAATATTCTACCAGAACTACCAACAGTGACGATTGGAAAGGGAGAACGAGATTTCAGATTAAATGCTCTTAAAAACAGACCTTCTGTGGCGTATTTGGACCCGGTAACAAAACGTTATAAATACCCGGAATCTAACCGGGAAGTATTTGATACGAAAAAAGGTTCTTATGACTATTTTTTCACTCCAACAAGTCATAACAGTGATGGCCTTGTGTTGCAGGATAGCTTGAATTCATTTTACAATAATGCAACTAATTTTTTTCCCATCTACTATGAAAAAGGAAAAATCACTAATGCGAATATTCAAACCTACGGAGGTAGTGATAGAATGTATTACGGTATTGGCTTAGGTTATTACGATGAATCAGGAGTTCTGAAAGGAACAGGATTCAATAGAATAGATTTAAATGCTAACATGAATGTTGTTCCCGTTCGGAAACTAAATGTCGATTTACGTCTGAACGCGACCTTAACCAACCGGAAACGAGGAGAAAAAACAGAAGGAATGGGAGCAGCTCCTATCGTGGAAACTGTGCCGGGAGACCCTTATGAATTAAGCTCTCTCAATCCCGGTAAAGGATCGGTTGTATGGAACGATGTACTCGAGAAATTAAAAGGGACAAAAGAAAAAAATCGTTCCGTTCGAATCCGAACAAACTTTAAAATCGGATATGATATTTTTGACGGACTTAATCTATCGACCTCTTTGGCCGCGGATTATTCCATCCATCGTAGAAATTATTTCCAACCCTCTTATCTGGACGAACATGGTTTTTCACAAACTGTCGGAGAAACAGGGATTAATTTAATGGTCTTAAACGAGAATTTATTGACTTATCAAAAAACAATAAAAGAAGATCACAATATAAATTTTGTCGCCGGATTCTCTTACCAATATGATCAGGTTGAATACAATGGAGGAAGCGCCCAAAACTCTCCAAGCGATAAAATCTACTATTCTCGTCCGGGTTTTCCTGTCTTAGGGGAACTAAATTATGGTAACTACTCGCAGACCGTCGCATTCCAACGTTACCTTTCCGACATGGAAGAGAAAACTCTTATTTCTTATTTCGGACGCCTAGAATACAACTACAGAAAGAAATATTTGCTTTCCGCCAGTTTTCGCCGGGACGGAAGTTCAGTTTTTGGTAAAAACAACAAATGGGGAACTTTTCCTTCTATTGCCGCGGGATGGACTTTCACAGAAGAAAATTTCATGAAACCATTCAATAACTGGCTTTCATTCGGAAAACTTCGGGCTAGTTGGGGACGTTCCGGACAACACTTTGAGCAATCGTTCCTAGCCCTAGGTTTAATGGAGGCAGGAAATGCACATCAAGGAAATTCAACTCTAGAACCCGTTTGGGGAGGAGGACTATATAATGATGATTTGTCTTGGGAAGAAACCGACCAATATGATTTTGGATTAGATTTAGATCTATTCAATTACAGGCTAGGTATTACACTGGATTACTATTACCGGTACACGGATAAATTATTGTGGGCCGTTGACTTACCCGGAAACTATAATGGCTATAGCGCGCAATGGAGAAATGCCGCGGCAATTTCCAACGAGGGAATTGAAATATTGATAAAATATGAAGTCTTACGAACCCAAAACACGTATTGGAAAATATCCGTGAATGGAGCGAGGAACTGGAATCGTTTTGAGAAATCATATAATGGGAAAGATATTTCTGTCGGAATTATAGGTAAGCCGTTAAATGATATATACGTATTTCCAACAGACGGCTTCATCAACAAACAAGATGAGATGCCTTTGTATCACAATACCCAAGGAGTAGGGCAATATTTGTTTTTTGATATTCGAACAGCCAATTTTTATCAACCAGGAGATTACAAATTTATAGACACGAATGGTGATGGTAAAATATTTATGGATGACATGATCTATGCTGGTAGTGCCCTTCCAACAATAAGCGGAGGTATCGTGAGCGAATTCAGATGGAAAAATTTTGACCTGAATCTATCCATGAGTTACCAAATAGGCCGCCATATGGTCAACACCACATACAAAAATGCGTTAGCAACAAATGATCATTCCAATTTATTACATCCCCTACTCCTGAATCTAAATAAAATTTCATTCTGGCAACAACCTGGCGATAACAATGCCGATTTTGCTCAAATGCAAATAGACCAAAACAACATGGTGTATTCCGGTCTACTGATTGACCGGGAAGTTGAAAAAGTAAATTTATTAAAACTAAAAACACTAACCATCGGGTACAATTTATCAGAAACAATCACACGCAAACTAAAATTAGAACAAGTTCGTTTATTTATAAGTGGTGAGAATCTTCTGACTTTCACGAATTATTCCGGTATTGATCCAGAAACAGTGGATATTAGCACAGGATTGGATTACGGAAAAAATTACCCGTTAGCACGGAAATATACATTAGGTTTAACTGTAAAATTTTAAAGTATGAAATATAAGATTCTTGTTTTCATTTTATTTGCAATTATCCAAATAGGATGTGAAGAGACATTAGATATTGAACCGGAGAGTTCTTTGACATTTAAAAATGCATTGAATACCCCAAAGGATTTTGAATCTGCACTTAACGCAACAGATCATGCCGTGAAATACATGATCTGCAATTACACGGGTGAAGATCCGGGAAACCAAGTTCAAAAGGGATGGTACACGGATGAAGTTCAACAAGGAACATACCTAGAAATGCTTCAAAATAATAGTCCTGAATACATTCTTAATCTTAATTGGAAACCATTCTATGATGCAATTGCTTGTGCAAACGTCGTTCTACATCATGCCGAGGGAAGCGGTATTTCCAAAGAAAGAAGTAATATTTATAGAGGACAAGCATATTTCTACAAAGCATTAGCATATCTTGAATTATTACATACTTGGGGAGATTGTATTTTAATACGTGACGAAATTGAATTCCTCCCTACCCCTAAATCCGAATGGACAGAAGTGGCTGATTATGCAATAGAACAAGCACAACATGCCATTGATTTATTACCGGAATTTGAAAAAGTAACAGACTGGCAAGGCAATTCTCCTCGATTCAAATCAACACCTTGTAAAGGAGCTGCCAACGCTCTCCTCGCCCATTTGTGTGCCTGGAAAGCAGGCGGGAAGTACTTCGCAAAGCATCAAGACTACGATGAGAAAGAATTATGGGAACGAGCGGAAAAAGCATGTAGCCAAGTGATTGGTTCCGGAACCTATGAACTTGTCCCTAATGCAGAAGCGATATGCACGGATGCCTTAGTAGCTAACAGTAAAGAAAGCGTGTACGAGACCGTTTTCAAGGATTTCTGGAATGAATCAAGTGGTTTCATGAATGGTGCTGCAGATATGCTTTCTATACCCGGATTCTTTTATCATTGCTATCCTTTACGAGCTGAATTTCCTGCCGCTTTCATAAAATACATTGGGGTTTGGATACATAATTCCACGGTAAGAGAAATGTACTCCGGCACGGACGAACGAAAATATGCTTTTTTCTACCAATTGGATGAAATGGATAAACCCGAATATGGGGGATACGCCTTCCCAAACAAATGGCGTTTACCCATGGTTGAAACTTCAGGACCAAACGTAGGAAAAACCTTGAATGTAAATCAAAATAAAATCTGGTGGCGTTTGGCTGATATTTACTTGTTAAGGGCAGAATGTCGTTCTCGACTCGGGGGAGAATACACGGCTGGAGCCATAGATGATCTAAATAAAGTACGTGAACGTTCCAAAGCAACACTTTACAACGCAAGCGAATATGGTGGAGATTTGAGATACACTATTTTCAAAGAGAGAGAAAAAGAGTTGATCATGGAAGGACAACGTTATTATGATATCATTCGAAATGGATATGTACGCACGGAGTTGGCTGGAGAATTCAAAACCGTAACCGATCAAGATCTTATTGACGGTGCCCTGTTCTGCATGATTTCTAAAAAGGCTTTTAGTCAAAATCCTTTACTACGACAAAATACGTATTGGCATAATCGAAAATAATTAATTGATATTTGAATATGAAAAATATATTACTCATTACCGGAATGTTATTTGTTTTATCCGCATGTGATACAAAACAAACCATTATCGATACTGGTATTTCAAATCCATATTTCGATGGAACAATGATGGAATACCTACGTTCAGATAATTATAATTGGGAGTTAACAGTTGAAATGATTGAACATGCTGGACTGACGGACCTTTTTGAGGGGACCGTAGACTCGTTACCTACAATCACTTTTTTTGCACCTCCCAGTTATTCCATTCTTCGTTTTTTATGGGAATCACAAGAAAAAGGTGACCCTAATAATTATTACAAGAAAGTAAATGACATCCCCGTGAACCTATGTCGGGAATTCATATTAAAACACGTGGTAAAAGGGAAACATCTAAAAGAAAGTATCAAGTTTAGAAATATGTCCTATTATATCAATGCAGCAGAACAAGATGGCGGTACCCCTCTTACTTGTTTAAACGGGAACCGCATCATCGCTTATCTGGAAAGAGAATCTTACGCCGGTGTTGCTGATGCCGGAGCTATAAAAATGCACCTTTTTTCATGGACAGCCGACTCTTATGTACCGTTAGCATCCCCGGATATACAACCGACTAACGGTGTCGTTCATGCTCTCAATTATGGATATGATTTCGGTAATATTTAAGAAAAAAATTATGAGAATAAGAATTATAACAATATGTTGCCTCTTTTTTTCAAATGCAATAATGATCAATTGTCAAGATATAACCATTGGTTACCTGATCACAGAGTATGCAAGCTACAGCGTTGACTCCATGATCGTGAAAAAAAATCTTGACACGACACCACCTAGTGAAGTTCCCAATCCTAGATACGAAATGTATATCGAGATGGGATTTACACCACAAGAAATCGCTGATTGGTTCGATATTTTTCCCACGATGATGTCAGGAGAAGGAGAAGATTACGAGAGAGTTCTGCGTGATATTCCGTGGGTTAGCTCAGCAATAGAAGGTATCGAAGGAACCCCACCCATCCTTGTGTCAATCAAATCAATCACTACTGATGAAGGTGATATAGAAAAGCTAAGTACTTATCTCTCAGTCAGAGGAAATGGAATGTTACAAATCCCAGTAAAGAATGACATACCTGCCGGACGCTATAAAATTTCTCTCACATTTACGAATGAAGGAAGATCTCAAGACGTGAACGATTGTTTTACCATTATCGTGAAATAATCCTTCAAGTGTGTGTTTCAAGAATAGGTGGAAATTCTCCACCTATTCTCTTTATATATCTACATCACAAACTCATCAAATAACTTATCAAAAGTAGCATCCGGATCAGTCAGAAAACCGGGATGCGGACGAGAGGTTTGGATAATCGTGCTACGAACGGCCGTCAGCCAACGAAAACGCTCCGGAACATCCAATTCGGCAATCGGTCCGCCATCACGGGAACCGGAACAAATTCGATCGAAAATTTGCAGGTTCACCCGAATCTCCTCTATATCGATTTCCGGAAATAGCATCCTTAATTTTTCCTCGTGAAGCACGTACTTCGCCCGCAGAAATTTTTTCCGCTTGGAGAACAAAATGATCCCCACGTTAATAAATTCTTCCCGTTCCACCCGCGGGACAACCCGGATAACGGCATATTCATACAAGTATCTCTCTGGCATGTTGTGCTTCTTTTATAAATATTTCCGAATGTGCAACCCGTTCCGTTAAAAAACGAACATACGTCTCCCGTATTTCTTGATTTGTAATACCCAGATCATCCCAATTTAGCCAATCCTCCGGTATCAACGCCACGACTTCCCTTATCCTTTCCGGGGTCAATCGGGTTTTCAATCCGGCATCGACTTCTGCCAATTGACTTGCCCGAGGTAATAAAACATGATTCTTTACTTCTGCAAAAGGACTCAAAGCGTGTTTCTGCCAATTCGTCCAAGAATAATGAAAATAGAGTGACGAACCGTGATCTATCAACCATAGTTCCTTGTGCCACATCAACAGGTTCGTGTTACGAACCGTGCGATCAATATTCGTCAGTAAAGCATCCAACCAAACGATTTTCGAGGCCAGTTCCGCATCAATCACGTTTACCGTGGGATCAAATGCAAGAGCCCCGGATAAAAAGTGCAACCCGAGATTTAATCCCCGGCTCGCTTTCAACAAATCCTGTATTTCCTCATCTCCCTCCGCCTGACCGAAAGCCTCATCCAGTTGTAGAAAAACCAACTCCGGTACTCGTAATCCCAAGACACGAGCAATCTCCCCTCCGATCAGTTCGGCTATCAGAGCCTTCGTGCCATGCCCGGCACCCCGGAATTTCACCACGTACTTGAATCCATCCTCCGCCTCCGCCAATGCCGGTAATGAACCGCCCTCTCGTAATGGCATGATGTATCTCGTCACATTTTCTGTTCGTAATTCCATTTCTATCTCCTTTTTACTCGAACAAAGATAATCATAAAATCACAACACGCTATCTACATCTCATGGGAATACACCCGGGGAAATCCAATTCGTTCGACGAATGGAAGAATTACGTCCCCATTCATGCGACACGTCCAACCGTTAATAAGCCCTGTTTATTCCCCATTAAGTGATATATACTAAATTTTCAACGAATATTATTCATACTTATATTATACCAACTCCCATTCAACTCCTATTCATTTCCTATTTAACTCCTATAAAAATAAGAAATGAATTATAATTTTATAATAATTATAAAATCAATATTACGTCATTACTATATCATATAATCAATTTATAATACACATACAAGTATTAAATCCCTACATCTACCCGGTGAATACCCACGAATTACAGGTCATAGACAAAAATATCGTCCACGATCTCACTTGAAAAAAAGAAACGATGTTGATTCAGTGAGACACAATTGTCAATCAGGTGATAAAACCCTCATTTCACTTCCCCTTTCACAATCAACTGGATCCTTGGTTGACGGGGATCATTACAAAAGAGAGTGATAACTTTACGCTGTTTACCGTTTCGCCCGGCAGAGTGGAAGATGACATTCAAGTCCATTTCTTTGCCGGGAAGAAGGACACGCTGACTGGGGAGTACCGCGGTACAACCACAAGTGGTTTCTATTTTACGGATGATCAAGTTACGTTCCCCAACATTTTGAATTTTAAAAATCATCTTGGCCTCCTCTCCTTCCCGAAGAGTTCCAAAATCACGTTCCGTCGAGTCCACCATGAAATGAGGGGCTTGTGCTTTTTCTTCCTCGCTCCAATGTGCAAAATCCTCCCGTACAGGCACATCAATCATAAACCCGTAATCATAATTCACCTCCCCGTTTATCATGAAACGCATCACGTTATAATAATTACCTAACATGGACTCATTCTTTAAACGTAACGTCACGATTAACGTGTCACAAGTTCCGGGTTCCACGGTATATCCTCCCAAACTCCAATCCTGTTCGGAGTGTCCGATCTTCCGACAGGTGATCTCCGGGAAATGATTAAAACCTTCCAAACGAATCCCCGTTTTCGTGGGATTGTACACCAATACCGTGTCGGAACGCTCCTTACCAATATATACCTCACTCCACCCTGCCTTTTCCTTACTGAAAAACAATTCTCCTGCCGGGTAAATACACTTTTTAGAAGGCTTGTCTGCAGAACAAGCTCCCAGTAAAAGAGTGATAATGAACCATCCAAATGCTCTCATCTCTATTCAACTTTAGAAACTCAAAATTACTACTTTTATACTGGAAAATGGAAAATGCCCCATAGAAAATGAAAAAACGAAGGAAAGAGGCGGGATATAGATAAAAAAATCCTAATTTCGTGCCAATTTACATGACACAAAAATGCGTAATTACGATTATATCATTGTCGGGAGTGGTTTAGCGGGTCTTTACACGGCCTATCGTGCGTCTGCCTATGGGAAAGTTGCACTATTAACTAAATCAAACATCAGGGAAAGTAATTCTTATTTTGCCCAGGGAGGTATTGCAGCAGTCACCGGAGAAGATGACGCCCCGTTATTTCACTTTCAAGACACGATCACGGCAGGAAGAGGTCTATGTGACTACCCTGCGGTGAACGTACTGGTAAATGAAGGGCCTGCCCGCATACAGGAATTAATCAATGACGGCATGCACTTCGACACGGAAAACGGGGAGCTAGCCCTAGGGCTGGAAGGAGGCCATCATCAAAAACGAATTCTTCATGCCGGAGGTGATGCCACCGGAAGAATGATCACGAATTTCGTGATTGATAAAGTGGAGCATTGTCCTACCGTGGAAATATTCGATAATCATGCCGTCATCGCCCTATTACAGGATGAACACGGATGTTACGGTGTCAGATGCTGGGATTTTAACGAGAACCGGGAAGAGATCTTCACGGGACACAACGTGTTCTTGACTTCCGGAGGAACCTCGGCCATCTATAAACGAACCACCAATCCTCACACAACCATCGGAGATGGTTTGGCTTTAACCTATAATGCCGGATGCGAAATCGTGGACATGGAATTCATTCAATTCCATCCTTCCGCTATCTACACGCCTACCGGGGAGGCATATCTGGTGAGCGAAGCCGTACGCGGTGAAGGCGCACACCTACTGAACCAGCAAGGCGAACGCTTTATGGTGGGAAAACATGAACTGGCTGAACTTGCCCCGCGGGACATCGTGGCCCAGTCCATATTCCAACAAATGAAAGAACACCACGAGGACTACGTTTACTTGTCATTAAAACACCTTGATCCGGAAAAGATCAGAAAACGTTTCCCCAACATCTTCGAGAAATGTGCGGAATTAGGTATCGACATGACAGACCGTATTCCGGTTGCTCCTGCAGCACATTACACCGTGGGCGGGGTGAAAACGGATCTCACGGGACGTACCAATATCCCACACTTGTACGTGTGCGGAGAACTCGCCTCATCCGGTATCATGGGAGCCAACAGACTGGCGTCTAACTCACTGATCGAATGTTTGGTGTTCGGGAAACGTGCCGTGGAAGATTCCGTGCGTAACCGCCGGGAAGACCCGATTCCGGAAACCATGCCTTTATTCTCCCTAGATCGAGAGAAACTAGATGCCTACCTGTCTTTAAAAAACAAGGTAGCCGACATCATGACTCAAGAGGCCGGCATTATTCGCACGGAAAACGGATTGCAGGAAGGATTGGAAACCTTGCTCCGCTTGGAACAAACCGAAATATTCGAAGAGAACGAATACTATTCGCTGGTAAGTAAAAACTTACTTACCGTTGCCGAATTAATCATCCGTTCCGCCCTCTTCCGTAAAGAAAGCCGCGGCGGTCATTTCCGTTCCGACTACCCCACCCCGAATGATGACTATGTTTGCCATATCATTCAACAGAAGGGCAAAGAGATCAAAACAACACCGGTAATCCTGAACAATTGAAAATGGAAAATGGAGAATTGAAAATGAGAACTCCTCCGCCCTCCGGGCACCTCCTCTATA
>OJUG01000854.1_pt1 | contig 43123 bp, 35 predicted proteins | sample 1599841 | NCBI WGS metagenome assembly OJUG01 (sample SAMN04168659, study PRJEB22393) | human gut metagenome | biome: human gut microbiome; feature: stool | host: Homo sapiens | collected 2014-05-12 | reverse complement strand
GAGTGATGAGGATCTTCTGTCCGTAAGGAAAATCCATATCGTTGCCTGCGGCTCCGCTTATCATGCCGGAGTTACCGGGAAATATGTGCTGGAAGGGCTGGCACGTATACCGGTGGAGGTGGATCTGGCCTCCGAGTTCCGTTACCGCAACCCGATCCTGGAGGATGGGGGCATGGTGGTGGTGATCAGCCAGTCCGGGGAAACTGCGGATACCCTGGCCGCGCTGCGGGAATCGAAGAAACGTGGCTTTAAGGTTCTGGGCATCGTCAATGTGGTGGGAAGCTCCATCGCCAGGGAGGCGGATAATGTTATGTATACCTGGGCAGGACCGGAAATTGCGGTAGCTACGACAAAGGCCTATAGCGCCCAGCTGATTGCGCTCTATCTGCTTGCTTTAAAGCTGGCCCGGGTGAGACACACGGTAACGGAAAGAGAATTTGAGGGCATGCTGGAAGATTTGGGCCGTCTGCCCGATCAGATAGAACTTCTTCTGAATAATAAAAACAGGATTCAGAGATTTGCCAACAGGTATATTGCGGCAAAGGATGTTTTCTTTATCGGCAGGGGAATTGACTATGCCATTTCCATGGAAGGCTCTCTGAAGCTGAAGGAAATTTCCTATATTCACTCGGAGGCCTATGCGGCGGGAGAACTGAAGCATGGCACAATATCCCTGATAGAGGAAGGGACGCTTGTGGCGGCGGTATCCACGCAGCCCTCGCTGTACCAGAAAACCATCAGCAATATGGTGGAGGTAAAATCTAGAGGCGCATTTGTGCTTGCCGTGACCTGTGAGGGAAACAGGGAAATCGAAAAAGCAGCAGATTATGTAATCTATATCCCGCAGACCAATCCTTTCTTCGCCAATTCGCTGGCGATTATCCCACTCCAGCTTTTCAGTTATTATGTGGCGGTTGGAAAGGGCTGTGATGTGGATAAGCCGAGGAATCTGGCAAAATCTGTTACTGTGGAATAAAAAGCGGCCTTTTTTCTTTTTTATAGGGGATTTAACATATTTTCTATAGATTTATCACAGAAAGAACACAATTCCTGTATATACTGTAAATAAAGCTTGGGATAAACCTGAAATGATAAAGGAGAAAAGAGGTAAGCGATATGTTTGAAAACAATAATTATTCAAACGAAAACGTGAATGAACAAAATAATTCGCAGACTGTCCAGAGCGGCAGTGATGCTGCTCATACAGAACATAATAACGGACAGACGGCCGGCGGCGCCGCTGGCAGTGCGGACAGTACCGGCAATACCGGAAGCTATACAGGAAGCGGCTATACGGGCGGCTATTCCGGGATGAATGCGGGCGGCTACCAGAACGGCGGACAGGGCGGTTACCAGAACAACGCAGGTTACCGGAGCGGCGCGGGAGCGCAGGGCGGATATCAGGGCAGCCCTTATCAGACTGGCGGATATCAGAATGCGGGACAGAACGGAACAGGACAAAACGGCGCCGGACAGGGAGGCATGGGGCAGAACGGACAGCCTCACGGCAGCTACAGCGGTTATGGCAGCTATCAGTCCCAGCAGGGAAATTACCAGTACGGCAGTACTTTTTCCAATAACGATTATGGCGCTGCACCCGGAGGCGGGCGTCAGGGAAAGAAGCATAAGGAGAAAAAGCCCAGGAAGCCGATGAACCCGCTGATGAAAAAAGTGATAGCTGTGGTGGTATGCGGCGTATTTTTCGGTGTATGCGCAGGAGTCAGCTTCCTTGCGGTGAATTCTCTTGGAAATGATAAGCAGCCCAAGGAAATCACCCAGGCCACTGCAGATGGAGCGGAGAATGCGCAGGATACACAGGAGTCTGGCGCAGCGAATGATTCGGGAATCAAATCCACAGTAACGCAGGGAACCTCCAGCGCGGTGGTAACGGATGTGACAAAGGTGGTGGAAGCTACCATGCCTTCCATCGTTTCCATAACAAATCAGATGATTATTTCCGGCACGGATTTCTGGGGACAGAATATGGAACAGGAGCAGGAAGCGGCGGGCAGCGGTATTATTATCGGTGAAAATGATAAGGAGCTGCTGGTGGTGACCAATTACCACGTGGTTGCGGATTCCACTAAGCTTTCTGTGAAATTTATTGACGATGAAGTGGTTGAAGCGCAGATTAAGGGAACCAGCCCGTCCATGGATCTGGCGGTGATTGCCGTTAAGCTTGAGGATATCAACAGCTCCACCAAGGGCAGCATTGCCATTGCGACTATGGGCGATTCCGATACACTGAAGGTAGGCGAGCCTGTTATAGCCATCGGCAACGCGCTGGGCTATGGGCAGTCCGTAACCACAGGCGTGGTCAGCGCCCTGAACCGTACGCTTGAGGTAAGCGAAACGGGTACCAGCAATGCATTGATTCAGACCGATGCGGCGATCAATCCCGGTAACTCGGGCGGCGCTCTGCTGGATATCAAGGGCCAGGTTATCGGTATTAATTCCAACAAAATCGGCGGAAGCACCATTGAAGGTATGGGGTATGCCATCCCGATTTCTTCTGCAAAACCGATTATAGAAGAGCTTATGAACCGGGAGACCAAGGAAAAGGTAGATGAAAGTAACAGAGGATTCCTGGGAATTTCCTGTATCAACGTAACAAAGGCCATGGGTGAGGCATATGGCATGCCGGAGGGCATTTACGTTGCACAGGTATATCCTGCCACAGGCGCGGATAATGCAGGTCTGGTAAAGGGAGATATCATTACCGGTTTTGCGGGCGCTACGGTAACAACGCAGGATGATTTGACCAATTCCATGCAGTATTATGCTGTGGGAGACACTGTTGAGTTAACCATTATGCGCGGTAACCCGACGGAAGGCTATCAGGAGCAGAAGGTGAATGTAACCCTTACTTCCCAGGAAGCCATGAATACATCCGGCAGAAATTAAAGCCGGCGGAAAATTATGGATATAGAGCCCATTCGGCGGAGCTCAGGCGGATTTTGGGTCTGCTGAACGGGTACAATAAATGAAGTGGTTGGAATAAATGAAGCGGTTACAATAAATCGAGCAGCAATAAAGGAAGCAGCTGCAATAAATTACAGTAAGAAACGGCCTTGTTTTTAAAATACAGCCGTCAGATGAGGACAGATGCCCGGCAGTAAGGGCGCCTGTCCTTGTTTTTGCCTGTTTTATTTAGTTTGTTTATAGAAACTTAACTTGTATGGATATACACGATGATTTATAATGAAAACAGTTGCAGCTGCCCAGCTGATTGGGCTGGCTGCGACAGCTGCTGATACAATGTCTGTTGGCCGGAAACGGGGGCTTATGCTGTTGCGGCGGTGTCAGCGGTGTGTATTAGCACAGGACTGCCGGAAGGGCACAAATTAAATCAAACGGAGGATTGCCAGATGAGCGATTTTGATAATAGAGACGAAGAAGAAAAGAAGGAAACAGGCCTGGAAGAAAATAAGGGCAAGGAGCCTTCGGATAAAAAGGAAGAAAAGACGGATAAGCCGGAAAAGGAATATGAGGATGTTTGTTTTATCTGCAGGCGCCCTGAAAGCAAGGCAGGCAAGATGTACCATCTGCCCAATAATATCTGTGTCTGCGACGACTGCATGCACAGGACTATGGATGCAGTGAGCCAGTATGATTATCAGGGTATGCTGAACAATCCCGAAATGATGAACATGCTGAACAACATGAACAAGGACGGGAAATATCCCAATATCAGCTTTGTCAATCTGGCTGATCTTCAGGGAAACGACGGGATTCCCAACAAGCAGAAGATTAAAAAGAAAAAAGCGAAGGAAAAAGAGACTGAGCCTGTATTCAACATCCATGATATTCCGGCCCCTCATAAGATCAAGGCCAGCCTGGATGAATATGTTATCGGCCAGGAGCAGGCCAAAAAGATAATTTCTGTGGCGGTTTATAATCATTACAAGCGTGTTGTGACGAATACAATGGATGATATTGAGATAGAGAAATCCAATATCCTGATGATCGGGCCCACCGGTTCCGGAAAGACCTATCTTGTGAAAACCCTTGCCAGGCTTCTGGATGTGCCGCTTGCCATCGCGGACGCCACCTCTCTGACGGAGGCCGGGTATATCGGCGATGATATTGAGAGCGTGGTATCCAAGCTTCTTGCCGCGGCGGACAATGATGTGGAGAAGGCGGAACGGGGCATTATTTTTATAGATGAAATTGATAAAATTGCCAAAAAGAAAAATACAACCTCAAGGGATGTGAGCGGCGAGTCCGTCCAGCAGGGGATGCTGAAGCTGCTGGAGGGTTCCGAGGTGGAGGTGCCTGTTGGTGCGAGCAGCAAGAACGCCATGGTTCCCCTTGCCACCGTGAATACGAGGAATATCCTGTTTATCTGCGGAGGGGCATTCCCCGATCTGGAGGGTATCATCAAGCAGAGGCTGACAAAGCAGACCTCCATGGGCTTTAACGGGGAACTGAAGGATAAATATGATAAGGATCCGGATATCCTTTCCAAGGTAACTGTGGAGGATTTAAGGAACTTTGGCATGATTCCCGAGTTTCTGGGAAGGCTTCCCATCATCTGTACTCTGCAGGGCCTGACAAAGGAGATGCTGGTCAGAATTCTGAAGGAACCCAGAAATGCCATCCTGAAGCAGTATCAGAAGCTTCTTGCGCTGGATGAAGTGGATCTGCAGTTTGAGGAAGAGGCGCTGGCGGCCATTGCGGATAAGGCCACGAAGAAGGATACGGGAGCCAGGGCGCTGCGCGCCATTATTGAGGATTTTATGCTGGATATCATGTATGAGATTCCCAAGGATGATAATATCGGCAGAGTGACGATAACGAAGAATTATATTGAAGGGACCGGAGGGCCGGCTATACAGATCAGGGGGGCGGGCTACGCCATCCCGGATAAGCAGGCTGAGGCGGTGGAATAACAGACGACAGCATCGGAATAGCAACGGCGGCGAAATAATAAGAGGCGGAATAACAGACTGCGGAAAAAGCATGTATGCCGGAAGGGCAAGCGACATACATTGATAAAAATGGTGTAGGGAAGCTTGACGTCTATGGCATCTATGACATGTAAGGAAAAAATATTGTCAGAGGACTACATGGATCTGATTAACTATTTTATTCTTCCGGAAGGCAGCGTTCAGGGAAATGATGATGTTTTCTGCTATATCCCGATTAATGAAAGGTTTCTGTCCATTTATTACAGCAGGGCGGTGCTGCCGCCTTTGGAGGTTTCCAGTTATTTTTACAGATATATCCCCAGGCTGTACGGACTGATGGATTTGTTTGTGCCGGAAGCGCTGGACAGGAATTTCGATCCACAGCCGCTGATACGCAGCGGGATTTCCTTCGTACAGAAGGAGCCGCTGAATCTGACGGGCAGGAATGTTGTCCTTGGATTTGCGGATACGGGAATAGATTACCGGAATCCTGTTTTCAGACGGGAGGACGGAAGCACAAGAATATTGGCCATCTGGGACCAAAGTGTGCAGACCGGCACACCTCCGGATGGCCTTATTTATGGAAGTGAATATACAAGGGAGCAGATCAATGAGGCGCTTCAGCTGGATAATCCGCTGGAGCTGGTGCCTGTTACCGATGATATCGGACATGGTACAGCCATGGCATCCGCTGCGGCGGGAAGTGCGTTGAACGGCGGCATTGATTTTCTGGGAGCAGCGCCGGATGCGGATATTGTGGTGGTTAAGCTGAAGCAGGCGAAGCAGTTTCTTCGTGATTATTATATGACACCTCCCGGAGTCCCGGCTTATGGGACCAACGATATCATGCTTGCGGTAAAATACCTGAGTTCCTTCTGCATCCCCTTTCATCGTCCGGCAGTTATCTGCCTGGGGGTGGGAAGCAGCTTCGGGGATCATACCGGAAACTCCGCGCTGTCCCAGTACATTTCCACCGTTGGGACACAGATTAACCAGGTGGTGGTGGTGGCAGGAGGCAATGAAGGTAATTCTGCCCATCATTTCAGCGGACATATTGATGGTACCGGTTCTGTCAATGTGGAGATACGGGTGAGTGAAGGGACAAAAGGCTTCCTTCTGGAAGCCTGGGGAAGCGTGCCGGACTTCTTTTCCATTTCCGTCCGTTCGCCGGGCGGGGAGGTGATCCCACCGGTAAGCGGGCGGCTGGGACAGAGCCTGGAGTATACCTTTGTGTACGAAAAAACGAGAATCCGCCTGGATTACCAGCCTGTGGAAGCGGAAACGGGAAAGGAAGTGGCAGTGCTGCGTTTTGAAAATCCCACCCAGGGGATTTGGACGGTTATTGTCATCCGCGAGGGCGGAAACGGGAGCGGGAATTTTAACATGTGGCTTCCGATAAGGCAGTTTATTAATGGGACTGCAGAGTTCCTCCAACCAAACCCGGAGACTACGCTGACCTCTCCGTCGTTTGCGCAGCCGCCTATGGCGGGCACTGCCTATAACAGCACAAACAACAGCTTTTATTATAATTCGGGCCAGGGGTTCGGTGCAAACGGTGAAATCAAACCGGATTTGTCGGCCCCGGGGGTGGATATCTCGGTGGCTACAGGCACCATACAGGGTAGAACTGTTGTGGGAACCGGAACGGGAACCTCCCTTGCCGCCGCGCTGACGGCAGGCGCTGCCGCCCAGTTTATGCAGTGGGCGGTTGTGGAATATAATTCGCCGTATGCCGGAGGAGTTTCCACAAGGAATTATTTCCTGAGAGGGGCCGCAAGGGACGCGGCCTATACCTATCCCAGCCGTCAGTGGGGGATGGGGAGGCTTGATATGGAAGGCGTATTCAACTGGATTGCCGGAATACCGCCATAAGAGGGACAGATGAAAGATAAGGACAGATTTGGGCGGCGGTGCTGCGGCTTAAATCGGAAAGGTACGGGTGGCCGTATGGTATATGCAGGCATTATCGCGCTGATATTTATCGGGGAACTGTTTATTAAGAACCATGTGGAAAAAAACAGGAAGGACGGGGAAGAGAAGGAGATACTGCAGGGCAGGATATTGTTGAGAAAATATCACAATAAGGGAGCCTGCATGAACCTGGGAGAAAAGAAGAGGAGCGTGGTGGCGGCAGTTTCACTGATTCTGACGGCTGTTCTTACTGTTGTGTTTCTCGTTACCCTTACGGCGAAGGGAAATGCATGGCTGAAGGCGGGGCTGTCTCTTCTGCTGGGCGGGGCGTTCAGCAATACCTATGACCGGCTTAAGCGGAAATATGTGGTGGATTATTTCAGCCTGGGCGTAAAATGGGCGCCTTTGAGAGCTGTGGTATTTAATATATCGGATTTCTGTATTCTTGCAGGTTCGCTGATCGTGGCGCTGACCGGCGGGAATGGAGTGGAATAAGGGGCCCGGACGATAGAAGCAGGGCTTTTGAAAAAAGCGGCGGAGCGGAACTTCGGCCGCTTTTTTAGTGCGCCGGAGCGGAACTTCGACCGCTTTTTTTAGTGCGCTGCAGCATGGCGGGGCAATGAAAGAACAGTATAATACGTATGAAATAGTGCACAAATTTTTATGCATTTTTCTGGGAATTACTACAAAAACGTACAATATGTTAAATGGTTAACCAAAAATAGATTGACGTATTGCAAATTCTTTTTCGGAATGGTAAGATAATTGATGTATTACAAACAGTATAGGAATGTTTAAAAATATGATAATCCACCCGGGGATGATTGTCGGCTTTTTCGCATTCTGCAAAATCAGAGGAGGCAGACATGAGTATGACGAGAAGTGTCAAAACAGCCAGAAACGCGCAGCTTATGAAGCAGGTGAAGAAGCATGTCCCTTTTTACTTCTTCCTTTTGCCGGCGCTCGTTCTGGTTGTTGTATTCTGTTATTTTCCTATGTGGGGTATAGTCATTGCATTCAAGGATTATAAGATGGCGAGGGGGATTCTGGGCAGTGAATGGGTGGGTCTTTATCATTTTAAAAAGGTATTTTCCGATCCGAATTTTTACAGGGTACTGGGGAATACGATTAAAATCAGCATACTGACCCTGGTTACGTCTTTTCCGGTTACAATCTGCTTTGCCCTGCTTGTAAATGAGATCCTGAATATGAAATTCAAGCGGGTGGTGCAGACGATTACCTATATGCCCCACTTCCTTTCCTGGGTTGTTGTCGGGGCGTTTGTATATCAGATGCTTTCTCCCTCCAGCGGTATTATAAATGCGGTGCTGGTTAAGCTGGGAGTCCTGGAGAAGCCCATATTTTTCATGGTACAGCAGAATATGTTTGTTCCCATATATCTGCTGACAAACCTGTGGAAGTCTACCGGCTACAGTATCGTAATTTATCTTGCAACCATTTCGGGAATCGATCCTCAGCTGTATGATTCAGCGGCCATTGACGGCGCTAACCGTCTGCATAAGGTTCTGTACATCACTCTGCCGGCGCTTTTTCCCACGATGTGCACGCTGCTGATTCTGAATGTGGGTTCTCTTATCAGCGTTGGCTTTGATCCGATTTTCAACCTGTATAATGATGCGACCTATCCGGTGGCGGATGTTATTTCCACCTATGTTTACCGGAAAGGTATGGTGGACAGCCAGTATGATCTTTCCACGGCGGTGGGGCTGTTCCAGAATGTGGTCAGCCTTGTGCTGGTGCTGGGTGCGAACTGGCTTGCCAGAAAGGCAAATCCGGATTACAAGATTATTTAGGCCTCAGGAGCCGTCCGGGACAGGAGCTGCGGGCTGCGCAGATCCGGCTGCCCGGAGGCAGGCCGTTGCTATGGGAGGGAGGATGTCATGAATAAGCATGCTTATACTAAGAAAAATAAAATAAAAAAGTCAAAGGCAAGCAGGATATTCGATACCTGTAATGTTATCTTTATGATACTGTTCTGTATTACCATTTTGATTCCTTTCTGGGATATGATAGTCCGGTCCTTTTCCAGGGCGCAGGATATTTCCTACATGCATATTAATTTTTTCCCGAAAGTATGGACGCTGAGCGCCTATCAGTACTGTCTTCAGAATAATGAAATACTTGGCGCGGCCTTTGTATCGGTTGCGAGGACCGTATGCGGCACTGTTTTCCATCTGCTGGTGTGCTGCCTGGCGGCGTATTCGCTTACAAGGACACAGATGCCGTTCCGGAAAATTATCACGGCAGTGCTGCTGATTCCCATGTTTTTTTCAGGCGGCATGATTCCTGCGTATTTAAATATGAAGAATCTTCATCTTCTGAATAACTTTATGGTTTATATCCTGCCCAGCGGGTTCAGCATTTTTAACTGCATTATCATCCGGAATTACTTTTTTTCGGTGGATAAGGGAATGGAGGAGGCTGCAAGCATTGACGGCGCATCCCAGACGAGGATTTTCTTTTCCATTATGATGCCTCTGTCTAAGCCGGTTATCGCTACGGTGGCGCTGTGGCAGATGGTCGGCCAGTGGAATTCCTGGTTTGACAACATGATTTACTGCCGCAGGAGCGCCAGCCTGACAACTCTACAGTACCTTCTGCGCAGAATGCTGGACAGCCTCAACCGGACGCCCGATACCCCTTATGAAATCGAGGCCATGGGAGAAATGGTGGATATGAACCCTGATACGGTAAAGGCGGCCACAACGGTCCTTGTCGTGCTTCCTATCATTCTTGTTTATCCGTTTTTGCAGAAGTATTTTGTGAAAGGAATCATGATTGGGGCCGTGAAGGGCTGACCGGAATTGGGACGCAGTTGCAGCAGAATGCGCGCCGGAACGCGCAGCCGGGAGGCTGTTGGACAGCTTCTTTCAAACTGCTGATTGATGCGGTATTGCAGGAAAATGCGATATCGAGGGAGGATGAGTATGAAAAGAATGGAATTGGGGAGTGTAAGTCTGGATCTGGTCCCCGGGCCGGACAATCCCAGAAACAGTGAGGGAGCGTTCCTGACGCTGCCGGATGGGGAAATTCTGTATGCGTACAGCCGCTATAAGGGGAAGAGCTGTTCGGATGAGGCTACAACGGATTTATGTCTTCTGCGGTCACGGGATGACGGAAGAACCTTCGGCGAGGAGAGCACCATTCTGACCTGTGAGGGTGAGGACGGCGTCAACGCCATGTCTCTGTCCATGATGCATATGGAAAACGGGGATATCGGACTTTTTTACCTGGTCAGGACCACGTATACGCTGCTGCGGATGTTCCTCCGGCGATCCCGGGACGGGGGAAGAACCTGGGGGGAACGGGTGCTGTGCACACCGCAGGAAGGTTTCTTTGTTGTAAATAATGACAGGGTGATACGGCTTTCCAACGGAAGGATACTGATCCCGGCAGCATCCCACAGGTCTGGGCTGCGTGGTGATATGGAGGAAGGGAGCAGATTTTTTGACAGCCGGGCGGAGGATATGTTTTTTTATTCCGAGGATGACGGCGCCACCTGGAAGCCTGCTTCCGGGAAATGCAGCATGCCTTACTCCAACTGCTGTTATTCGGGACTGCAGGAACCGGGAGTTGTGGAACTTACGCCCGGACATCTGTGGGGCTGGGCAAGGACCGATTTGGGGCGGCAGTATGAAATGTTTTCCATGGATTACGGCAATACCTGGACCGCGTGCCAGCCATCCCGGTTTACTTCGCCCAACGGTCCCCTGAGCATGAAAAGGGATGAAAATGGGGTGCTGTATGCCATTTGGAATCCTATCCCACAGTATAACGGGAGAGAAGAGCCGGGGAAGGTTTTCATGGGAGGCAGGACGCCTTATGTGATTGCAGTCAGCAGGGACAATGGACAGACCTTTACGGAGCCGGTGAGCTTTGAAGAGGAAGAGGATCACGGTTATTGCTACTGTGCCATTCATTTTACAAAAGATGCCATGCTGCTGGCTTACTGCGCAGGCGGGCCGGAGGACGGAAGCTGTCTGGCCAAAACGAGAATCCGGAGGATACCGCGTTCCCAGCTGGAGGAAATACGCTGAGCCGCAGGGAGTTTTCATGATTATGTAACTGAAAATGATTGGGAGGAGGAGAACAAATGAAGTTAAGAGCATTGAAAAAGGGGATTGCATTGGGGCTGGCCTGTATTCTTACGGCATCGCTTGCAGGATGCGGAGGAAATACCGCGGGCGGAAATTCAGGTACGGCGGATGCCCTGGCAACACAGGAACAGGGAAGCGCGGCGGTGGAGTCTGCCGGAAGCGGGGAAACAAAGGACGCGCCTGTGGATATTCCCCAGCCTGACCCGGATGAAAGGTACAGCATCAGCTATACCGGCATGTGGTCGGGAGCGGATTATGAGGATGGATCCTACATAGAGACCATGATTGAGGATGCGCTGAACGTTGACATCACGGTGGAAAAGGCGGAAACCAACGATACCATCGACCTGCTGCTGGCCTCCGGGGAGATGCCGGACTGCGGATGGTTCAACAAGACGGTGAACTGGATGTATGAGCAGGAACTGGCAAGGACGATACCCAGGGCAATGGTGGAATATTACTGCCCGAAGCTGATTGAATATTATGAAGAATTCCCGCTGATGTATGAAATGACGCTGGATCCGGAAAATGAGGATCAGTTCCGGTATCTGACGGGGATCACCTTCCAGTTCGTGGATTATTATCTGCCCAATGATTATTACCGTTATGACTGGATTCTTGACCTGGGCATTGATTTGGGCGTGAATGTGGAGCAGATATCAGATAATATTTATGTGGCTGACGATGGGATTGAACTGAGCAAATTCCTGGAAATTATGGATGCCTTTGTAAATAAGGATCCCAACCATACCGGGGCCAGGGATACGGTGGGCGTTACGGCTCCCAGCCTTACCCAGGGAGTATTTTTCTCTGGCTATGATTTTTACACCGGCGTGAATGATGTAAACGGCAGGGCGGAGCAGTATTATGTGATGGATGAATATAAGGAATTCCTGAAGGGCTTTGCGGATATGTATAAGAGCGGTCTGATTGATCCGGAAATCATCACGGGTGACAGAACCCTGTCCTGGGAAAAAGTGAACAATCAGACGGCAGGCTACTGGATTACCTCCACCAACTCCCTGAATTCCTGGGCAGTGGAACGTCCTCCGCTGACGCTGATTGAAAAATACCCCGATGTGAAAATCCTTGCAACGCCCGGAGTGAAGCCGGACGGCGGCGAAGTGAAGGCCAGAACCAATGAATCCCCCGCTTACGGCAGTTTTTTTGTGAATGCCAATGTGGATGATCAGAAGCTGGCAAAAATACTTCAGTTCCTGAACTACACACTGTTCGGGGACGGCGATCTTGACATCCACGCATCTCTGTTCTACGGTGAAAAGGGAGTTGACTGGGAATGGGATGAAACCGGGGAAATGCCTGTGAAGCTCAACGTAATGCCTTCCGGAAAGAAGGGAACCTGGACCTTCGGCCAGTACGGACAGGATCGTGACGTAACCAGATGGACCACCTATGAGCCGCTGTTTGTTGCAGGGCTGAAATACTGGTCGGCGGAAGAGAACGGAAGCTGGATGAAGTGGCAGACGATCCCTTATAAATCCGATATCAGGAGTGAGACAGATTATGCAACCATTTCTTCCGAAATCAGCAGCGATGTATGGGCCTATGTGAACAATTACTGTACGGAAGCGGTTCTGGGACAGATAGATGTGGATGCCACCTGGGATGATTATCTGGCGGAGCTGGATCGTATGGGCTATAACAAAATGATGGATGAACTGGAAAAGGTGGAACCGCTGGATGACATTATCGCCAGCTATGGAAAGTAAAAGCGGTTCTTATTGACAGCATGGAGCGAGCGAGAGATGAATATTTATTTTCAGGACATCATGGAAAGAATCCGGATGCACTATAAAAAGATGACGAATACGGAGCGCATTATTGCCGATTTTTTCCTCAGCAATACGGAAAAGATGGAATTTTCCGCCAAGGCGGTGGCTGCCAGGCTGCATGTTTCGGAGCCTGCCATGACCAGATTTTCCAAAAAAATCGGGTTTTCCGGGTATCGGGAATTCCAGTATTTATATGAAATTAATTTTCAGATGGTACAGTGTGATGATGAGGAGCTGCTGCACAGAATCATTGATACCTACCAGAAAATACTGCTGCATTTTGACGGCGGGATTACCAAACAGGTTTATCGGTTCTGCGAATCTTTATCCGAGGCTGCCAGGGTTTATATTTTCGCCCTGGGCAGCTCCGCCTGCGCGGCGCGGGAGTTCAAGCTGCGTTTCATGCGGCTGGGGCTTTTGGTGGAAATTATCGACAATCCGCACCTGATGCAGATGCAGGCGGTGCTTACCAAGCCGGAGGATCTGGTGATCGGCATGAGCATCAGCGGGGAGACGGAGGCAGTGCTGGACGCGCTGCGTACAGCCGGGCTCCATCATACGGAGACGGTGCTGATCACAGCCTGCCGGAAGCAGCATTTCCAGGAGCAGTTCGGACAGATTCTGACGGTCCCGGCAGTGGAAGGGCTGTCTCTGGGGGACAATATATCCCCGCAGCTGCCGTTCCTCATAATTACGGACGTGATTTACAGCCTTTTTATGGGAATGGATTCCAAGTACAGGACGGCGCTTTTTCAGGATACGCTGACCGCTATCGGGAAAAAAGAAAGCGGACGGAGAGGGACGGAGGATGAGGTGTGCTGAATAACAGGCCTTGCCCGTATTGACATATTGTTGAAGAGGATTGCCCTGGTTTTCCGGAAATTACCGGAAAATCAGGGCATTTTTCCGACTGCGGAGGGCGGAGAGGGGGAAGGGATGGACAAGGTTTCCCGCAGGCAGAAGCTTTGCAGAAGGGCGCCTGATAAATCTTACGAAATTTTTGAAACCGGTTGCGAAGAAAAAATGACTGCGATAAAATAAATGGGAAATAATATGGATAAAGCATATTTCGTGTCGGGACACGACGAGGAGGAAAACAATGGAAAACACAATGATTGCTGAAAAGCAGCCTCTGACGGAGGAATATCTGCAGAAGATGGACGCCTATTGGCGCGCAGCCAATTATCTGGCGGCGGCACAGCTGTATCTGCTGGACAACCCGCTGCTTCGCAGGCCTCTTACCCTTGAGGATGTTAAGAAAAAAATTGTGGGACACTGGGGAACAGTGCCCGGACAGAACTTTGTATATACGCATCTGAACCGTGCCATAAAAAAATACGATCTGGATATGATCCTCATTTCCGGGCCCGGGCACGGCGGCAACTTTTTCGTGGCAAACTCTTATCTTGAGGGAACCTACAGCGAGGTATATCCCAATGTGAGCCAGGATATGGACGGACTGAAGAGGCTGTGCAAGCAGTTCTCCTTCCCCGGAGGCATTTCCAGCCATGTGGCTCCGGAAACACCCGGTTCCATCAATGAAGGCGGCGAACTGGGCTATTCCATCGCCCATGCTTTTGGTTCTGTTTTTGATAATCCGGATCTGATCACCGCATGTATTGTGGGAGACGGCGAGGCGGAGACCGGCCCGTTAGCCACGGCATGGCATTCTAATAAATTCCTGAATCCTGTAACGGACGGGGCGGTGCTTCCCATTCTGCACCTGAACGGCTACAAGATCAGCAACCCTACTATTTTTTCCAGGATTTCCCATGAGGAAATCGAGAGCTTCTTCCATGGCTGCGGCTGGAAGCCTTACTTTGTAGAGGGTGACGACCCCATGACCATGCACCGGAAAATGGCGGAAACGCTGGATCAGGCAATAGAAGAAATCAAGGCAATCCAGAAAAATGCCAGGGAGAACGGTGATACAGCCCGTCCGTTCTGGCCTATGATCGTCCTGCGCACACCCAAGGGCTGGACCGGACCTAAGGAAGTGGACGGAACGCAGATTGAAGGCTCCTTCCACGCCCATCAGGTGCCGATTCTGATGGATAAGCCCGAGGAGCACCTGAAGGTGCTTAAGGAGTGGCTGGAAAGCTATCATCCGGAGGAGCTGTTTGATGAGGACGGCCGGCTGATTCCGCAGCTGCGTGCTTTGACTCCGGAAGGAAACCGCAGAATCAGCGCCAATCCCCATGCCAACGGCGGACTGCTTCTGCGCGATCTGCGCCTGCCGGATTTCAGGGATTATAGGATTGAGGTCCCTGCGCCCGGTTCTGTGGAATCCCAGGATATGATCAATCTTGGCAGCTTTGTAAGGGATATTTTTAAATTAAATGAAGAGACGAGGAACTTCCGCATTTTCGGACCGGATGAAACCATGTCCAACCGCCTGGGCGCCGTATTTGAAGAGACGAACAGGAGCTGGAATGCCGAAAAGAAAGAACAGGATGAATTCCTGGCTGCGGACGGCAGGGTTATGGATTCCATGCTCAGCGAGCATATGTGCGAGGGGTGGCTGGAGGGCTATCTGCTCACCGGACGCCACGGCTTTTTTGCAAGCTATGAAGCGTTTATCCGTATCATTGACTCCATGGCGGCGCAGCATGCAAAATGGCTGAAGGTATGCAACGAGCTTCCCTGGAGACAGAAAATCGCTTCCCTGAACCTGATTCTTTCTTCTAATGTATGGCAGCAGGATCACAACGGATTTACCCATCAGGATCCCGGTTTCCTGGATCATATCGCCAATAAGAAGGCGGATGTGGTGCGCATGTATCTGCCGCCGGATACGAACTGTCTGCTTTCCTGCTTTGATCACTGCATCAGAAGCAAAAATTATGTGAATGTGCTTGTGACCTCCAAGCATCCCAGGCCGCAGTGGCTGACCATGGAGCAGGCGGTGAAGCACTGCACCCAGGGCGTGGGAATCTGGGAGTGGGCAAGCAGCGACCAGGGCGCGGAACCGGATGTGGTAATGGCCTGCGCGGGCGAAACACCTACGCTGGAAACGCTGGCTGCAGTTACCATTCTGCAGGATGCCATGCCGGAGCTGAAAATCCGTGTTGTGAATGTGGTTGACCTGATGAAGCTGCAGTCCGCATTCCAGCATCCTCATGGCCTGAGCGATACGGATTATGATGCGTTGTTTACGAAGGATAAACCGATCATATTTGCGTTCCATGGCTATCCGACCATGATCCATGAGCTGACCTATTACCGTACCAACCGGAACCTGCATGTGTACGGCTATCAGGAGGAAGGGACGATTACCACGCCCTTCGATATGCGCGTACAGAATGAAATTGACCGTTATCATCTGGTGCAGTCGGTGATCAATAACCTGCCCCAGCTTGGAAACAAGGGCTCCTATCTGCTGCAGAAGATGCGCGACAAGCTGGTGGAGCACAAGCAGTATATTGCGGAATACGGACAGGATCTGCCGGAGGTGCGCGACTGGAAATGGCATACGCCGTTCGGAAGATGATATAACAGTCCTGCCAAAACAGCGTTACTTTTTCTTTACAAAAGCATTACAGTACTTTGATGTTAGAACTGCCCTTTTCCGGGTAGAATAAAACTGCGGGGATATTTGATTCAAATGGAACTGACTTTTTTATCCGGAAAGGGGTTTTTTCATGAAATTTACACAGAATTCAGTGAAAAAAAGAATGGGATTGCTGGGGCTGGGCTCTGCGGTGCTGGTTGCGGCCGCCGCCCTGGGGATGCATGGGTTCCAGATCCTGGGAACGGAAGCGGGACAGGAGGCGCGGCTTGAAGGACAGGAGTCACAGCTTGAAAGCGGCGCGGAAAGGGATGCGGCCGGGACTGGGGAGAATGCGGTTTTGGATGCGTATCCGGAGGAAGAGTTCTTTGAGACGGAGACGGATATGACGGAGTTTGAGGGGAAGCTGGAGGATATTAGGGCCTGATAGGGCCTGGGGGATGCAGAGCCGAAGGCACAGGAAGGCTGCGGTTATCAAAAAAGAATGTATGCCTGGCGGCAGGACGAAAAAAGAGGATGCCTTTAGCGGGGCATCCTCTTTCTGGATTTACAGACTTAATTTATGTCCAGTATAGACCTGGCAAAATCCTTCTTTTTTTCCAAAGAACCCTGACGGGAGATCATAATCCGCTGTGCCTGCGGACTGCCTGCTCCATGCATGGATTCTGTCAGATAACCGACTGCCGCTGATCCGAGAGTCAGATTTTCAATAAGACGTAATATTTTAAGGCGGTCAGAGGTAGAAAAAGAGGAGGAAGCGGCCAGGTATTTTTCAATGAAAGGCGCTGTTTCAGGATTTGTGCGATCTTTTTCTGAAGGTGCGGTAACCATCAGTCCTCCGGCAATATCCTGTGACAGTCTTGCAATTTCATACGGAAAGCGAGTGACATTCTGTTTACAGACATTCGCCAGCAGCGTATCTATATCATAGATACCACTGGGAGTCTTATGCCCTTCACAGGAGCAGGCAATTCCGCAGGCATAAAGGGTTTCATTCAGGTGTATCATCTCTATCAGCTTATCCTTTATATGTGATGCCTTTGCAACGCCGTTGGATTCGGCGGCAAGAGCTGTGGCTCCAATCAGCACATCTCCAACGCCGGCCTTACATCCGCCATAGCTCTGTCTGTGATAGCCCGCGAAACGTTCTACCAAAAGGCCTGCATATTTCGTCTCACCATCCATGAAAATTCTTTCATTGGGTACAAAAACATCATTGAAGATAGTAAGCGCCTCAACACCCCCGAACCTGCAGTTGCCGGCATCGCGGCAGGAATCTTCAAGCTTTCTGGTATCACAGCTTTGTCTGCCTATAATCATGGTGATACCTTCGGTATCGGTCGGGACGGCAAAAGATACGGCATAATCCCGATCTTCCTCTCCAAGGGCAATGGTAGGCATAACAAGTACCTCATGTGAATTGCAGATACCTGTCTGATGTACTTTTGCACCTCTGACGATAATCCCATCAGCACGTCTATCCACAACCCTCAAATACAGATCCGGATCCGCCTGCAGATGAGGAGGAAGACTTCTGTCACCCTTTGGATCAGTCATAGCGCCGTCAACTGTTAGATCTTCCTCCTGGCAACGAATAATAAATTTTTTGAATCGCTCGTTATAATTGGTGCCGTATTTCTGATCAATATCATAGGTCGTGCTGTATACAGCATTCATGGCATCCATGCCCACACAACGCTGAAAACAGGACGCGGTTTTCTGACCGAGAACACGCTGCATTTTAACTTTGTTTATAAGATCATCAGTATTTTGGTGCAGGTTTGTAAAACGGTTTATTATTTTGCCTGTTAAAGGGGAAACAACGGTCATCAGTTCTTTGTATTCCGCATCTTGGGCAAGATCATAGGTCATTTTTACAGAATTAAGCGCAGGCTGCAGCATAGGATGCCCAACAGCTGTTTCCAGTTCTTCGCCCAGGCAGAAAATATGCATTTTCATGCGTCGGATGCTTTCAATATATTGTTCACCTGTCATCATAGTGTATATTACTCCTGTCTTTATTCTTCCAAAGCTGATATATAAGAAATTCCGAATTCATCCAGCTTTCTGGTTACGGAAAGCTCAGGCAGTTCCAATATAGCTAATTCGGCAAGATACTGTACTTCGCAGCCGGGTTCCATGTGACCTGTATAAACCCGTTTGGAGTCTGAGACGGTAAGATGGAAGTGTGGCTCGCCATTTATAATAAGTCCCTGAGCACTGCCAAGTTCAATGGGATCTGTGTAGGTAAAATATTCATTAGTAGGAAGATCCTCCAGTGTGGTAATCGCATGAAGCTTTGCACATCTTAAGGATCCTATAGCTGATACTAAAATGCCGTTCCTAACATTCAGACGATTGATTTCCGACTGGACGGAGGACAGAATATCTTCGCCCTTTCCCAGATGGATAATTATTATTCTTCCGATTTCATTTGTTGTAAATGTGTGCATGGCAATCCCTCCCGATAAAATATAGTTATATTAAAATATTAAAAGCATATTGTTTAAAAGTCTGTCTTATTTTTGTCCTGTTATTTTTATTTTTTGTTTTCCTCTCTTTAGCAGGGAACAATAACCGTTCATTTAGAAACTGTTGGCAGAGCTGCGGCAGGAGTTGAAAAAAACATTGTTTTCCTCTACAATAGAAAGGTAGCATGGCAACAAATATGAAGGAGATAAGATGGCTGATAATTGTACCATTATTAGGATGCTTGTTGAAGACAATATATACGGCAGTGTTGTTACGCATGGATTTGCAATCTGCAATCACTGGCATAATGAAATGGAGTTTATTTATCTGGATAAGGGAAAACTGGACATTGATGTAGACGGCAATATGTACAGTGTGGTGGAAGGGCAAATAATGATTGTCAGTTCCAATGCCATGCATGCATATATGAAAACCGAGCCGGGTACTGTGATATGGGTGGCAAAGGTATATTTGAAAAACATACTGAGCTATCTGGATACAAAAGAAAGATTAACGGAAATTTACAGGAATACTCTGATTATAAAAGCTACGGATAAGATGAAAAGTATTTTTAAGGAGCTTATAAATGCCCAATATGGAAGGATGAATGAATGTTATTCCGGAATAAAGGCATCAGAGCTGACAATAGAAATATTAAGCAATAAAAATACCATCAAGCAGTATATTCCGACAAAAACAGTTGAAAACACAGAAAATATTTATAAAATGCAGCAGTTTATGGAAGATAATCTCCACAAGGATATTACATTAACCATGGTGGCGGATTATCTTGGATTCAGTACAGCTTACTGCTCTAAATATATTAAAAAGAAAACGAATCTAAATTTTCTGGATTATGTGAATTCTATTCGGTTGAGAGAGGCGGAAGAACTGCTTCAGACATCGGAAATGTGTATCACCGATATAGCATATACTACCGGATTTAAGAGTATTCAGTGCTTTAACCGTATTTTTAAAAAGCACAGGGGTGTGACACCCAGTCAATATAAAAAGAGCTTGAAAAGCAAAAAGTAAATTAAAACGGACAAAAAATGAGTGGAATGCGGCTTTATATTTGTGTATATTTTCAGCATGAACAGGGGAAATGAAACAAAGAGCTGGCATATTCACGAATTGTTTTTTGTGCAGTGCTTGCAATATTTTTCTTGAAACGGGCAGGCACTGTTTTTTTGTCCATTTTTTGGAGGAATGTATGAGACTTTGGAAGGATAATAAAAATCTATGTATGCTGATGGACGGGATGCTGTTACGTATGATGCCATGGGGGATGAATTCTCTCAGAGTTGTCATGCAGCCAGCTGGTTCAGAGGATGAAAGAAACTGGGCGCTGACAGAGGCGGTGCCGGATGCGGAACCGGAGATTGGGATACAGGAGTGTGAATTAAAAGCACCGTGGGAGGAGCAGGGGCAGACAGCTCAGTGTGGATACATGGAAAATGGACGTATCCGGGGGGAAATCAATCCGGAAGGCTGGATATGTTTTAAAGATTGTACCGGTAAAGTATTATTGCAGGAATATTGGAGAAATCGGAACCGTCTGGAACGCTACGCTGTTCCGCAGGATACCTCTGCCAGAGAATTTAAGGCTGTACAGGGGGCAGCGGAATATAGGCTGACAGCAAGATTTGAAGCATATGAAGATGAAAAAATTTATGGTTTAGGCCAATATCAGGAAACAAATCTGAACAAAAAAGGTGAAATTCTTGATCTGGAACAAAAAAATACGCAGTGCAGTATCCCTTTTTACCTGTCAAGCCGTGGTTATGGTTTTCTATGGAATAATCCGGCTATCGGGAAGGTGATATTTGGAAATAACAGAACAGAATGGACTGCAGAACGGACAAAAAAACTTGATTATTATATAACCGCGGCTGAAACACCGAAAGAAATACTCAGACAGTTTACACAGGCCGTAGGCCGTTCTCCCCTGATGCCTTCTTATGTGTTTGGCCTGTGGCAGTCAAAGCTGCGTTACAGGAATCAGGAGGAAGTGCTGGCAGTAGCCAGGGAATATAAAAAGCGTCAGGTTCCTGTTGATGTCATAGTAATAGATTTTTTCCATTGGACTAAACAGGGAGAATTTCGATTTGATCCGAAGGACTGGCCGGATCCGGAAGCAATGGTAAAGGAACTGGAGGAATATGGTATCAAAGTTATGGTATCGGTATGGCCTACGGTAGATGCAGGTGCGTCAGGGAAAAAGGAAATGGAGGACAAGGGTTATCTTGTTAGAAATGACCGGGGACTCCAGATACATATGAACTGGATGGGAGAAACCCGATTCTGGGATCCGTTTTCTTCAGAGGCCAGAGAATTTGTCTGGAACCTGTGCAGAAAAAATTATTATGATAAGGGAATCAGAATGTTTTGGCTGGACGAGGCAGAACCGGAATATGGCCCTTATGATTATGACCTTTTCAGGTATCAGGCAGGACCTGCACTGGAGATAAGCAATTATTATCCGGTATTGTATGCCAGGACGTTCTGGGATGGAATGACAGGCAGCGGCCAGAAACGGGTAATGAATCTGATACGCTGTGCGTGGGCGGGAAGCCAGAAATACGGGACGCTGGTCTGGTCGGGAGATGTACACTCATCATTCCGGGCGCTGAAGGAGCAGGTACAGGCAGGAATAAGTATGGGAATTGCCGGAATTGCGTGGTGGGCAACCGATATCGGTGGATTTTTAGGCGGTTATCCGGGGGATAAAACATTCAAAGAGCTATTGATCCGCTGGTTCCAATGGGCGGTTTTCACTCCGGTACTCCGGATGCATGGTGCGAGGCAGCCCTTTGAAAAACTGGAAGAGGAATTCCGAAATGGGGTAAAACAGTTTACCAGCGGACAGCCTAACGAAATATACAGCTACGGAGAAGAGATTTACGGAATTTTATTGAAGTATGTATTAATCAGAAAAAGCCTTGAAGAATATCTTACAGATTTAATGCAGGAAACGCATGAGACCGGAATGCCGCTTATGAGGGCTTTGTTTTTGGAATATCCTGAGGATCCTGAGTGCTGGAATGTAAAGGACGAGTATTTGTTTGGGCGGGATATTCTCGTAGCGCCGGTTACGGAGGAAGGACAAAGGGAAAAAGTGGTTTATTTCCCGGGGAATGAAAAGTGGACAGCGGCTTCCGGTAAAGAGGAATATTCCGGAGGAACCAGTGTGATGGTGGATGCGCCTGTTGATAAAATCCCTGTATTTATCAGAAACGGCGCAAAGATTGAATTTGATTTATAAAAGAAAGGAGTGTTACAGGTGAAAAAAAATGTCAAGGAAGGAATTGCCGGTTATTTGTTTTTGCTGCCCTGGTTAGTCGGTTTCTTTGGTCTTACATTGATTCCGATGATTGCATCACTTTATTTTTCATTTACACAGTATGATATGCTGACACCGGCTATCCCTGTGGGATTGAAAAATTATGAATCCCTGTTTGCAGACGGAAGATTTATAAACAGTTTAAAGGTAACCTTTAAATATGTTATTGTCAGCGTACCTCTGCAGCTGGCCTTCGCCCTGCTGGTTGCCCTGATGCTTAAGAAAAACAGGCGGGGAGTGAAGGTTTACCGGGCAATGTATTATCTGCCGTCCTTATTTGGGGGATCGGTTGCAGTATCTATTTTGTGGAGGCAGCTGTTTAACAAGGAAGGCGTATTTAACCAGATTCTTGCTGTTTTTGGAATTGAAGGAAAGAACTGGATTGCAACGCCCTCATCTGCCCTGAATACGCTGATTGTCCTGGCAGTATGGCAGTTCGGCGCATCCATGGTTATTTTCCTGGCATCACTGAAGCAGATACCGGAGGATTATTATGAGGCGGCAACGCTGGATGGGGCGGGTAAAATAGCGCAGTTTTTCAGAATTACGCTTCCGCTGCTTACTCCAATGGTATTTTTCAATATCGTCATGCAGGTTATTAACGCTTTCCAGTCGTTTAACTCCGCGTATATTATCAGCAATGGTTCCGGCGGACCGCTGGATTCCACCCTGTTCTATTCACTGTATTTGTATATTAAGGCATTTAACCACTTCCAGATGGGATATGCATCCGCGATGGCCTGGATATTGCTTCTTATTATTGCAGTTGTAACCGGACTGATGTTTCTGTTCGCTAAATTCTGGGTATTTTATGATGATTGATGGGAGAGGCAGGGTATGAAAAGAAAAGTTGGAAATGTATTTTATCATGTATTTATTATTACGTTCGCATTGTTAATGCTGTACCCTCTGCTGTGGATGATCAGTGCTTCTTTTAAGGATACGCTGGAAATTTTCCAGGGAACCCATTTTTTGCCTGAGACCTTTAAAATGGATAATTACTCACAAGGCTGGCAAGGGCTGTCAGGCGTTACCTTCGGAAGATTTTTTATGAATTCTTTTCTTATTGTTATTGTAGCCATGATTGGGAATCTGTCTTCCTGTCTGCTGGCGGCAAATGCGTTTGCCAAAATCAAGTTTCCGCTGAAGGGATTTTGGTTTGCACTTATGATGGGAACGCTGATGCTTCCCATGCATGTAAAGCTGATTCCACAGTATATTATGTACAATAAACTCGGCTGGATTAATACTTATCTGCCGTTAATGGTGCCGAAATTCCTGGCCACGGAGGGTTTCTTTGTATTTCTGATGACACAGTATATGAGGGGGCTGCCGAAAGAAATTGATGAAGCGGCTATTTGTGATGGCTGTGGACAATGGCAGCGTTTTATCCGTATTACCGTCCCGCTATCCGTACCTGCAATTGTAACAACAACAATTTTTACCTTTATCTGGACCTGGAATGATTTCTTTTCACAGATGCTGTACATAACGGGAATTGAGAAATTTACTGTGGCACTGGCGCTGCGTCAGTTTGTGGATGCTACAGGGAACAGTTCCTGGGGCGCGTTGTTTGCCATGTCAACCTTATCATTGCTTCCTTTGTTCCTGATGTTTGTTTTCTTCCAGAATTATCTGGTGGAAGGAATAACTGCGGGAAGTATTAAAGGATAAGCGGCAGGCAAACGTAAATTATATTTAAAACCGTGCAATCTGACAAACGGATTGCTTTATAATACGGTTCAAAAAAAATAATACGGGAGGTTTTTTAGTATGAAACACAACAAAATGTTAGCGGTGCTTCTTGCGACAGTAATGGCATTAACAGCCGTAGGATGCGGAAGTAAGGCAACGACGGAAAATCCGGCGCCGGCAGCTGAAAGTAAGGCAGAAGGAACGCAGGCGGCCGAAACTGAGGCAGAAAAGCCGGCAGACGGGGAAAAGGTGGAAATCCGCTTCTCCTGGTGGGGTGATACCAAGAGGAATGATATGTACAATGAGATCTGTGACAGATTTGAGGCGGAGAATCCCAATATTAAGGTTATGAGGGAGCCTATGTCATGGTCCGATTACTGGACCAAGATGTCAACACAGGTTGCCGGAGGAAATGCTCCCGATATGTTTGGAATGCATCCTCAGTATGCTGCTGATTATGCACTTCGCGGCGCTTTGCTGGAGATTCAGCCCTATGTGGATAATGGCACCATTGATTTGTCAAAATTTTCAGATGCAATTATCGACAGCGGAAAATATAAAGACAAGCTTTATATGGTTTCCATGGGGGTGAGCTTTACCTGTTATCTTGTAAATAATGAGCTGGCCGAACAATATGGTGTTACGCTTCCGGCATACAATGAGGACTGGACATGGGCTCAGTTCCAGGAGGAAGCTAAGAAGTTTACGGATGCGGCAGCAGGTACAGGAATTTATTTCTCAGGAGACAGCTCCGCTGATATCAACTGCTTCCGTTGGGCATCAAGAGAGGCGGGCGGAGATAACTATACCGCGGATGGCCAGCTTGGGTTTGAAGAAAAAACTGTGGTTGACTTCCTGGATATGTGGAGCGCCCTCAGGGAGGAAGGAGCCATCCCGGATGCGGCAACAGCTTCTGAAGATGGTTCCCTGGCTCTGGAGCAGAGGCTATTTTCATTAGGTAAAATGGTTCTTCATAATGTTCCGATAAATCAGCTGTATTTATATGCAGATGCAATGCCTGACAATAATATTTCGGCAATCAGAATTCCCACTGCGGATGACGGAACCCGTGCGGAATATCTTGAAGGCGCACATTTTGCGATATCTTCCAATATTGATGAAGCCCATCAGGAAGCGGCTGCAAAGCTGATTAATTTCTTCGTAAATACAGAGCAGTCAATGGAACTGTTTAAGATGGATCAGGGTGTGCCGGCTAATTCCGATATGGCAGAATTTATTAAGCCTCTGTTGGATGAACCCAACCAGAAAGCAATTGATTTTGCACTGGCACTGATGCCTCTTTGTGACACAGCAACACCGGCGGCAAAGGGAGCAAGTGAAATTGCAACAGCCTATCAGACTGCTGCCGATAAGGTAAGATATGGACAGGAGGATTCTGCTACAGCTGCTGCGGCATTTATGAAAGAAGCGAATTCTATTTTGGAAGCAAATAAAAATTAACCGGAGGAAGCTATGAACAGCGAAGACAAAGAATTACTCAAACTTTTTGAGCCACTGCGTGTGGCGGATGTAAGAGATGGCATGGATTGGATGGGATATCATCATTATGGGACTCTTGATTATAAAATCAGGCCCCTGTACCGGACAAGAGCCGTTGGGATTGCTAAAACGGCCAGATATCTTCCTTACGAAGGTCCGGATCCGAAGGTGATCGGAGATGAATATACCCAGTGGTCCAACTGGTACTATGGAAATGTATGTATTTATCCCTGGTTTGATGAAATTGAAGAAGGAAATTTTGTGGTCCTTGACGTATCCGGTGTGGATGTGGGGCTTATGGGTTCTGAAAATGCGCTGGGAGCTAAGATTAAGGGGGCCAGAGGCTTTCTGACAAACGGCGGCGGAATCAGAGATACTGATGAGGTCATCCAGGAAGAAATTCCGGTCTGGAGTTATTTTGTATCACAGAAAATGGATCAGGTCAGGCTGCAGTATGATGCAAAGGATGTTCCTGTTGCAATCGGCGGCGTAACAATCAGACCCGGAGATATTATTGTTGCAGATGGCGACGGTGTGATTGCCGTGCCCAGAAAGATAGCAAAGGATGTGGCGAAATACGCTCACAGAGAATTATTCAATGATAAAAATGCCCGTCGGGAAAAATATGAAAAGCTTGGCTGGGAACTGGACGAAAGCGTCGTTAATAATCAGGAAAAGTTTGAAGGGTAATGAGTTGTAAGAACGGCTTTTCGTAACAGATAATTACCTCCTCTGCCGGGAACGGCGGGGGAGGTTTTTAAATCGGAGCCCTGTGCCAAAGACGGAGGGAAAATGCAAATTGGTTGTACATTGTTAAGTCCGCAGGATTTGGATGCGGCAAAGGAAACAGGCTTTGATTATGCAGAGTTTATGGGTAAATATCTGGTTTCCTTATCATCAAGTGAATATCTGGAATTACAGAGGGCTGTAAAAAGGAGCCGTCTCCAGGTGGCGGGGATTAATGGTTATTGTCCGGAAACCGTGAAAATAGCAGGCCCGGGGTTCGAGCCGGAAATCATCCGGAAATATGCATGTCAGTGCGCACAGAAAGCAGGTGGCCTGGGAATCAGGTTTGCCGGAATTGGCTCCCCCAGGTCGAGAAACCTTCCAAAAGGCTACTCCAGGCTGACGGCAGTGCATCAGCTTAAGGAATTTTTGAAGATCACGGCGGAGGAATTTGAAAAATACGATATTATAGTATGTCTGGAACCGCTGGCCCCCTGTTATTGTAATTTTATCAATTCTATACCAGAGGCCGTTTCGATTGTCGAAGAACTGAATCTGTCGAATGTGGGGCTTGTTGTAGATTTTTATAATATGGAGTATGTAAATGAAGCGGATCTGAATCTGAAAAAATACAGAAGCATTATTAAGCATGCACATATTTCGGATGATGACGGTACGCCCAGCCAAAGATCTTACCTGAAGCCGGAAAAGGAAGAAATCCACAGAAACAGGATCAGAAGGCTTTATGAAAATGGTTATCAGGGGGCTATAAGCCTGGAAATAGATTGCAGGATTGATGCGGCCCGTTCGGCGCGTTCTCTGGAAATTATGAAATCTGCCAAAGTCAGATGACAGGAGGAAAACGGAATCATGTATATAAAGGATAAAAAGATTATTATCAGCGCAGCAATCACGGGAGCGACACACGTCCCCAGTTTGTCAAAGTATCTGCCGAAGAATCCGGATGAAATTATATGCAGCGCGATTGAGGCATGGAGGGCAGGAGCGGCGGTTGTGCATATTCATGCCCGTGCACAGGATGGAAAGCCTACTACGGATCATGGCATTTTCCGTTATATTCTCTCCTCCATATCTCAGGAGTGTGATGCGGTAATCGGAATTACTACAGGGGGAGCAAACGGAATGAGCGTGGAGGAACGTTTTTCCGTGATTGAAGAATTCCGGCCGGAGCTGGCTTCCGCAAACGGCGGTTCCATGAACTTTTGCTATAACAGGCTATTGGCCGGGGTGGAAAAGCCGGAATATGACTGGGAAAAAGAGTATGTGGAACGGACCTGGGATAACGTATTCCGCAATTCCTTCCGGGATATGGAATATTGCATCCGTACAATGAATACCTGCAAAACTCTGCCGGAATATGAGATCTTTGATTATGGCCAGCTCAATAACCTGAAAATATTAAAAAAACAGGGAATTATCACGCAGCCTGTGTATATTCAGTTTGTGCCAGGTGTACAGGGAGGAATGCCTGCCAATAATGAAACGCTGATGTTCATGATCGATCAGGCTAAAAAGATACTTGGAAATGATATTCAGTACAGCAGCGTGGGAGTAGGCAGAAAAATGTTTAAGCTGGAAGTGATGAGCGCGTTGAACGGAGGAAATGTGCGGGTTGGTATGGAGGATGGACTTTATATCAACCCGGCGGGGAGTCCGGCTAAAAGCAATGCACAGCAGGTGGAGAAGATAAAAACTATTCTGGAAGCGCTGGATTTTGAAATTGCAGACAGCAATGAGGCGCGGCAGATGCTTCATTTAAAGGGAAAAGAGTACGTGAATTTTTAAGGAAGGGAGTGCTGCTGATGAGCTATAAAGTCGGAACAAAAGCGAGCTTTTCAAAAACAATTGCGGAATGCGATGTATATGGCTTTGCGGGGATTATAGGAGATTTTAACCCTTTGCATGTAAATGCTGCCGAGGCGGAGGAAATGTTGTTTGGCAGGAGGATTGTTCATGGAATGCTGACGGCATCCTTTCTTTCGACCGTGATTGCGAGCCGTATGCCGGGACCGGGAACTATATATATGGAACAGAATTCCAGATTTTTAAAGCCGGTTTTCTTTGGGGATACTATTACAGCGGAAGTTGAGATTACTGAGCTTTTGGAAAAAGGGAGGGCCCGTTTAAAAACCACAGTGGTCAATCAGGACGGGATAGTGGTGGTAGACGGAACGGCTCTCGTAAAATTACCAAAGCAGGAGGAGTAAGGATGGTACATAATATCAGTAATATTGTAATTGCAGGAGCCGGTATAATGGGTTCCTCCATAGCGCAGCTGTTTGCAGGGCATGGATACCGGGTGGTTTTGTATGATATCAATGATGAGGTGCTGGAAAAAAGCAGAAAGTTGATTTTGATTAATCAGGAGGCATTAGCTCAGTCAGGTGGATTATCCGGCAAAAACAGGGAAAGTATCCGGGATAATATTACATTTTCCTGTAAAAAGGAGAGCTTTGAAAGAGCGGATTTTGTAATTGAGGCTATAATTGAAAAAATGGAAATCAAGCATAGCTTCTGGAGCGAAATATCCGCATTGGTTCCGGAAAAAGCTATTTTAACCAGTAATACATCAGGACTGTCACTGACGGAGATTGCAAAGGCTGTCAGGAAACCGGAGCGCTTCTGCGGTATGCACTGGCTGAATCCACCTCACATCTGTCCGTTGGTGGAAATTATCAATGGGGACAAAACTGCACCTGAAACGGCGGATATTGTTTACGATCTTGCATGTGACATTCATCGTTATCCGGTACGGCTGAAGACAGAGGTTCCGGGATTTTTGGTTAACAGGTTTCAGTTTGCTGTTTTAAGGGAGGCTATGAGCCTGGTGGAAGCGGGAGTTGCACAAAAAGAGGATATCGATAAGGTATTCAAGTATGGTTTAGGACTGCGGTATGCCTGTCTGGGACCTTTTGAAATAGCGGATCTGGGAGGTTTAGATACCTTTTATAATATAGCCAGTTACCTGTTTGCAGATATCAGCGATAAGAAAGACGTGCATGAGATGTTGGAACAGCTGTATAGGAATGGGGATTTCGGAGTAAAAACCGGAAAAGGCTTTTATGATTACAGCGGCGGCAGGGACAGGGAGGTTATTGAAAAACGTGACAAAGATTTCATGAAGGTGGCAAAATGTCTGTACGAAGAAGAATAAAAAGTAATTGGTGTATCATATGATAGTAGTTCTGTTAATAAAAAAGACGACTGCGTTATTTCTTATTATGTGCATGGGGATGCTGCTTGTTAAAAAAGGAATACTTAATGCAGGCGACAGCAGAGTTATATCGGCGATTTCCATACATCTGATTCTGCCCTGTGTAATATTAAATGCATTTCAGGTGGAGTTTTCACCGGAAGTAAAGGAAGGGCTCTTTCTGTCGCTGGCAGCAGCCGTAATTATAAATGTGGGGCTGATTGTGCTTTAACATTATTTTCAGGAATACTGCGGCTGGATGCGGTAGAACAGGTTTCTATCATATACTCAAATGCCGGGAACCTTGTGATTCCCATCGTATCCGCGATTCTTGGTTCGGAATGGGTTATTTATTCCAGCGTTTTCCTGGCGGTGCAGATGTTTCTGATATGGAGCCATGGCAAAATGGTGCTGTGCGGGGAGAAAAAACCGGACTTGAAAAAGGTATTTGCAAATATTAATATGCTGGCAATAGCTTTGGGTATTTTATCCCTGATTTTCGGGCTGCATTTTCCGGGGCCGGTAAAGGATGCCATTGACTCTGTGGGGGGAATGGTTGGTCCGCTTGCCATGTTGGTAACGGGGATGTTGATTGCCGGTATGGATTTCAGGGCTATGCTGTCATATAAAAGGATTTGGCTGGTCGCATTTCTGCGGCTGCTGCTTTGCCCGGCTCTTGTTCTGGCTGTTGTCAAATATAGCGGCATGGCTTCGTGGGCTGCTGCAGGAGACAAGATACTTTTGATTACATTAATTGCCTGCATTACTCCGTCGGCATCCACTATTACACAAATGGCGCAGATTTACGGTCAGAACGCGGACTATGCCAGCGCTATAAATGTTATAACAACTATCTTATGCATTGTGACAATGCCGGTTCTGGTATTGCTTTACCAAATGTAAAGTCGTTATTAAGAATGCCCGCGGAAAAAGCATTTCCGCGGGCATTCGGTAATATTGGTTTCAGCTTTTGCTTGATTGGCAGACGGAAGAAGGATTTTAACAATATTTAAGAGGTAATCACCGTCCCGGCCTTCCCCTTCACCGCGTCCGCCACGAAATCCAGCGATGTGATCAGCACGCTTCCGGTAGGAACCGCCTCCAGATAAGAGATGGCGGCTTCGATTTTGGGAAGCATGGTGCCGGCTTCGAACTGGCCGTCTGCAATATAAGCTTTGGCTTCCGCTGTATTCATACGGCGGATAGGGGCTTCCGTTTCCTTCTGGTAATCCTTGTACACCTGTTTTACACTGGTGAGGATGATCAGCTGATCAGCTTTCAGATCCACGGCCAGCTTGCCTGCGATGCAGTCCTTTTCGATGACTGCGGAGGCGCCTTTTAAGGCATGCTCCTGAGGGATGACGGGGATGCCGCCGCCGCCGCAGGCGATGACCTCCTGGCCGGCATCAGCCAGGGCGCGGATGGCGTCGATTTCCAGGATATCGATGGGCTTGGGAGCCGCTACAATACGGCGGTAGCCTTTGCCCGGTTCTTCTATTACAAAGTTGCCTTTTTTCTGTTCTATTTCCGCATCTTCCTTTGACATATAACGGCCGATGAGCTTGGTGGGCTCATAGAACGCTTCGTCATAAGGGTCAACGGTGACCTGGGTGAGGATGGTGCTGACTGACTTGGATATCCCGCGGCTTAACAGCTCTGCGCGAAGGGAATTCTGGATATCGTAGCCTACGTAGCCCTGGCTCATGGCATTGCAGACGCACATGGGAGCGGGGGTGTAATCAATGTAAACACGGCGCAGCTCTGTCATGGCCTTATGGATCATGCTTACCTGCGGGCCGTTGCTGTGGGTGATGGTCAGCTGGTAGTCCGCCTCAATTAAGTCGGCCAGCGCTTTTGCCGTCACTTTCACGGCGTCCAGCTGTTCTGTGGTGGTATATCCCAGAGCCTGATGCCCAAGGGAAACAACTGCTCTTATTTTGCTCATATGGGGTTCCTCGCTTTTATAGTTTGTTGGCGGCCCCGGCGGACCGGGCGCCCTGTCTGTTTCATGTTTCTTCCGGCAGCTGCCCGGATGATTGGACAGTTACTTTTTTATGTTCCTATTATAGCAAAAACAAAAAAGTTTGTATACCGCAAAGATGCCGGATGACTTTTGCAGTGAAGTATGCTAGTATGCAATTAGACTACATGGCGGCGGTTTTTGGGGCCGGGAGGGCGGCCGTCGCTGCAGTAAGATAAGGGGTGAAGAATATGTATTTTAAGCTGATGAATAACAGGCCGGAGCTTCTGACCGGAATGAGAGAGCTGCTGGAGGAAAGGCGCCATCAGGTGGTTACAGACGCCCAGACGGTGAATCCGGTGCTGAACGGCGGGCTGGAAATGCCTGTGGAGGTTACAATGGATCTCACCGGTGTGGAAGATGGCAGGGAGGTGTCGGTTACCTACAGCTGCTGTGAAGAAAAGGGCTGCCGCAAAGGGAAAGCGGTGCTCAGGGCCTGCGGGAAAACGTTCCTTTTCCGTGCGCTGATGACGCTTGTACGGGAACTGGAAAGAAAAGGGACGGACGATAGCTTTGAAAAAAAGGAAACCGTGTACCTGGATAAAAACGGTACCATGCTGGACTGTTCCAGAAACAGTGTACTCAATGTGGAAACGATAAAGAAGTATATCCGTATCCAGGCAGCGCTGGGCATGAATACCATGATGCTTTACACAGAGGATACCTATGAAGTGCCGGAGTATCCTTATTTCGGCGCGTTCCGCGGCAGGTATACGAAGGAAGAACTGGCTGAGTGCGACAACTACGCAGCTCTGTTTGGAATTGAAATGATTCCCTGTATTCAGGCGCTTGCCCATCTGAAGACGGCGCTTCGCTGGGATGTGATGCAGGGAACCCGGGATACGGAGGATATTCTTCTGGTGGGGGAGGAGAAGGTCTATGATTTTGTAAAGGCCTGCATCAAGTCCGCTACGGAGCCGTTCCGCAGTAGGAGGGTGCATCTGGGAATGGATGAAGCCTGGTCGCTGGGCCTTGGCAATTACCTTCTGAAAAACGGGTATCATACCAAAGCGGAGATTATGACCGAGCATCTGAAGCGGGTTGCGGATATTTGCAGGGAACTGGGGCTGGAGCCCATGATATGGTCGGATATGTATCTGCGCATGGTATCGCCGGCCAGCGAATATTATGATGTGCCGCTGGATTCCGATCTGTCGGATGCCGTGAAGCCGCCGCAGGAAATCGGGCTGGTTTACTGGGATTATTACCATGATGATGAGAATTTTTATAAATCATATCTGCGTATGCACAGACAGCTGTCGGAAAAGACTGTTTTTGCCGGGGGCGGCTGGGTATGGAACGGCGTGGCTCCCAACTTCCGGGTGGCCTTTGCAACTACGGAAGCGGCGATGCGCGCCTGCAAGGCGGAGGGCGTCCGGGAAGCGGTATGCACCATGTGGCAGGATGACGGCGCGGAAACTCCCATGGCGGCAGGCCTTCCTTCTATCGTGCTTTTTGCAGAGCATGGATTTTCCAGGGAGCCTGACAGGGAGTGCCTGAAGGAGCAGTTTGAATTCCTGACGGGCAGCAGCTTTGACGCGTACCTTGCCCTGGGTGAATTTGACGCGGTGCCGGGGAGCGAAACCTTTGACAATCCTTCCAAGTATCTTCTTTATCAGGATGTGATGATGGGATTATTTGACGGGCAGGTGAAGGAGGCCGACGGTTCCATGAAAGCCGGTGGTGCTGCGGAATCCTGTCTGGAGCGTTATTATGAGCGGCTCCGGGAGAAGCTGCAGGGGCTGGCGGGAAGCGAGGCGGCTATTGAGGATGAGGTGCTGGAGCTGTATATTCACCTGGCGGATGTGCTTTCCGTTAAGGCCGGCATGGGCAATCGCCTGTGCGCGGCATATGCGGCTGGCGACAAGGCGGCGCTGAAGGAAATCGCGGAAAAGGAGATCCCTTCCTGCATGGAAAAGATAAAGGAGTATAAACGCTGCAGAGAGGAAATCTGGGATTCGGAGAGTAAAATTTTCGGCTATGAGGTGCTGGATATCCGTCTGGGAGGGCTGCTGTCCCGTATGGAAACAGCGCAGCGCAGGCTGAAGAATTACCTGACCGGGAGGCTTGATAAGCTGCCGGAGCTGGAAGAGGCGCGTCTGCCTTACCGGCCGGTGAAGGACGGGGAGGAGCATAAGCTGTGCAGCTGCAATAGCTGGAGGATGATTGTTTCGGCTTCGCCGGTGTAAGAAGAGAATATATTGAGTAAAGGAAGAATCCGAGAATGTTTTTGGATTCTTCCTTTATTATGCAGATAACAGACAAAGTTAAATAAAGAAATCCCCGGCTGTAAGAGAATGGTAAACTGCCAGGTGATTTAAGTGTAATCGTGGAGGATTTGCGGTGAAAGCTTTAGGAATTGATATTGGAACGACATCAATATGCGTAGTTGTATATGAAGGAGAAAATGGGACGCTGCCCTTTATTGCCAGAAGGAAAAATGAATTCATTTCTGAAAATTTTGAACAGGATCCGGATGCTATAGCAGATAAAGTTATGGAAATGCTGTCGGAGGCTGAGAAGTGTGGGTTTGGAAGGAATGCGCTCAGCGCGATAGGTATTTCCAGTCAGATGCACGGTATCCTTTATGTGAATAAGGAAGGAGAGGCTGTGTCGCCTTTTTATACCTGGAAAGATGAAAAGGGGAAGCTTCTTAATGCAGATGGAAAAAGTTATGAAGCTGTTTTACAGGAAAAGACAGGATTATTAATGTTTTCCGGATATGGAACAGTTACGCATTATTTTTTGGGACAAAAAGGTCAGATACCTCAGGATGCTTACAGAATGATTAATATTGGTGATTACATTGCCATGCGGCTGACGGGAAGGAAAAGTCCGTTATTAGACGAATCAATTGCTGCCAGTTTCGGAGGATACATAATAGAGTCGGAAAATTTTGCATGGGAAAAACTTAAAAAGGCGGGGATAGAAACGGAATTTTACCCGGAAATTTCACGCTCGGGAGAGCCATTCGGTTTTTATAAGGGAATACCGACAGGTTGTGCTCTGGGTGATAATCAGGCCAGTTTTTACTGCATAATGGATAAGCCGGAAGAACAGATAAATATTAATGTAGGGACCGGATCACAGGTTGTTATCTTTGACGAACGCTGCATTTATAATGAAAAAATTGATGTACGCCCTTTTTTCAAAAAAGGGAAGCTTTATGTTGGAGCATCTGTAAACGGCGGTAAAACCTATGAAAGGCTGGCTTCCTTTTTTGAGGAAACAGTATATGAGTTTACCGGTATGAAGATTAATGCTTTTGAAAAAATGAATATTATAGGTTCGCAGAATACGAGATCAACCCTGGTGATAAATCCCTGTTTATATGGCAGCAGAGGAAGAAGGGATGAATATGGTAAAATAGAGAATTTGACGCCGGAGAACTTCCATCCATCCGATTTTATCAGGGCATACGTCAGAGGGATGGCAGAGGAATTGTATCAGCTGTATATGGATTTCCCAGAAGAAATCAGAGAGGGGAGAAGGGAAATTGTAGCCAGTGGAAATGGTATCAGAAAAAACAGGCTGATGGCGGAAGCGGTTGCAGAAAGATTCCATATGCAGCTTCATTTTATTGATATTGAGGAAGAAGCAGCGGCAGGGGCTGCAAAGGCGGCTCTTGACCGTTATGCAAAATTGACTTGACAGGTAAAGAAGGCAGTAGTATAGTCAATTCATAATAAACCTACTGAAATACTAGGAATAAAAACATCGTAACAGCTCAGCAGCCCGGACTGTTACAATACCTCGGCGGCAGTCAAATAAAAAAGGAGAACAGACTATGGCAAATATTAAAAAAAGTGCGGAAGAACTCATTGGAAGAACACCTCTTATGGAGCTGGTGAATTACGAAAAGGCAGCAGGCGTTACAGACGCTGTGATTCTGGCGAAGCTGGAGTATTTTAATCCGGCTGGCAGCGTAAAAGACAGGATTGCCCTGCAGATGATTCTGGATGCTGAAGAGCAGGGGCTGCTGAAGCCGGGAGCCACCATCATTGAACCCACCAGCGGAAATACCGGAATCGGCCTGGCGGCTATGGCTGCGGCCAAGGGCTACAAGGCAATTCTGACCCTGCCGGAAACCATGAGCGTGGAGAGGCGCAAGCTGCTGAAGGCCTATGGCGCGCAAATCGTCCTCACCCCGGGGGCGGAGGGAATGAAGGGAGCCATTGCGAAGGCGGAGGAGCTGCACAGCCAGATTCCCGGTTCCTTTATCCCCGGACAGTTCGAGAATCCGTCCAATGCCAAAGCGCACAGACTTACCACCGGCCCTGAGATTTGGGATGATACGGATGGAAATGTGGATATTTTTGTGGCGGGAGTAGGTACCGGGGGGACACTGACCGGCGTAGGATCCTATCTGAAGGAAAAAAATCCGGCGGTCAGGGTGGTTGCGGTGGAACCGGCCCAGTCGGCCGTGCTTTCCGGCAAAAAGCCCGGCCCTCATGCCATCCAGGGAATCGGGGCGGGATTCATTCCCGGCGTGCTGGATCAGGAAATCTACGATGAAATCATACAGGTGGAAAATGAAGATGCCTATGTTACAGGAAGGGCTATTGCGCAGACCCAGGGCCTGCTTACGGGAATTTCCTCCGGAGCCGCCCTGTATGCGGCAACTCTTCTGGCGAAACGCCCTGAGAATAAAGGAAAAGTAATTGTTGCGCTGCTTCCGGATTCCGGCGACAGGTACCTTTCCACCCCGCTTTTTGGCGAGGAATAGACGAAGTCTCGCAAATGTCCGCCAGGGAAGGATTTATGAAAAAGTCTTTTTTCTGAAAATTATGGGGCGGTATAACCGTTCAATTCCTTCACAAAGACTGCCAAAAACCATCCTGAACCGCCTGCAGGGATGCTTTTTGGCAGTCCTGGATCACTTTCCTGCGTTCAGCACAGTAAATGTGCCGGCCTGCGTGACAGTTACGTCTCGTTTACTATTTACAGGATTAGAAGAAATGTGGTATGATAAAGCTTGCGCGGGAATCGGGGAAGCCTGCCGGATTCTGACGGCAGCCTTTGACGGGCGGCAGAATTGCCGCGTTCCTGCAGTACTGGTTTGAAAACATTTGTCCGCATGTGACGGACAGACAGAAGCTAAAGCGAAAGGGCTTGAGAAAATGGAACAGCCTATCATACAAATTAAAAATGTGACCAAAACCTTCCAGACGAGGGAAAACAGGGTGGAAGCCCTGAAGAACATTAATCTGGAAATCAATAAGGGCGATATCTACGGCATTATCGGTATGTCCGGCGCCGGAAAAAGCACGCTGGTACGTTGCCTGAACTTCCTGGAGAAGCCCACGGGGGGAACGGTTCTGATCGAAGGGCAGGATCTGTCGGCCTGTACCGATAAGGAGCTGCGGAAGGTGCGCAACAGCGTTGCCATGATTTTTCAGCATTTTAACCTGCTGATGCAGAGAACTGTGCTGGACAACGTATGTTTTTCCCTGGAAATTCTGGGTATGAAGAAAAAAGAGGCTAGGGAAAAGGCCAGGGAACTTCTGAAAATTGTGGATTTGGAGGCAAAGGCTGACGCATATCCGGCTCAGCTTTCCGGCGGACAGAAGCAGAGGGTGGCAATTGCCCGTTCCCTCGCCATGAATCCGAAAATCCTGCTGTGCGACGAGGCTACCAGTGCCCTGGATCCTACGACAACCCGGTCCATTCTGGCGCTGCTTAAGGATATCAACCAGAAATTTGGAATTACCATCGTTATCATTACTCATGAAATGGGCGTGGTACAGGAAATCTGCAGCCATGTGGCGATTATAGATAACGGTGAGCTGGCGGAAACGGGAACTGTGGAGGAAGTTTTTTCCGCGCCCAAATCCAGGGCTGCCAGGAAGCTGGTGTTCCAGGGAGAGAGGAAATACAGCCTGATGAAAAGTAAGCGCTGTATCCGCATTGCTTTTACGGAAAATTCCTCCTTTGAGCCGGTGATTGCCAATATGGTTCTGGAATGTAAAGCCTCTGTCAATATTCTCATGGCCGACACACAGGATGTGGGCGGTATAGCCAGAGGGCAGATGGTCCTGCAGCTGCCGGAGGACATGCAGATTGCGGAGAAAATGATTCAATACCTGAAGGACAGGAATCTTACCGTAGAGGAGCTGGATGATTATGTGGAATAGTGCAACGGTTATGATGATTGTAGAAGGTACCTTTGCTACCTTATATATGACGCTGGTATCCACGCTGATGGCCTATGTAATCGGCCTTCCCGCAGGCGTGGCCCTGGTGGTGACCGGAAGGGAGGGACTCAGGCCCAACAAGACGGTGAGCAGGATCCTGGATGTGCTTGTCAATGTAATGCGAAGCATCCCCTTTCTCATTCTGCTGATTCTTGTCATACCTCTGACAAGAGCCATTGTCGGCAAAAGCTATGGCCCCAGCGCCACAATTGTGCCGCTGACTCTGGCAGCAGCCCCTTTTATTGCAAGACTTGTGGAATCCTCCCTGCTGGAGGTGGATAAAGGAGTCATTGAGGCGGCCCAGAGTATGGGAGCCGGGATTCCGACGATCGTCATTAAAGTAATGCTGCTGGAAGCCCGTTCTTCCCTGCTGAGCGGACTTGCCATTGCCCTGGGCACCATCCTGGGATATTCCGCCATGGCCGGAGCCGTGGGCGGCGGCGGACTGGGAGACATCGCCATCCGCTACGGCTACAACCGATACCAGCTGGATATCATGATCGTGACGGTTATCCTTCTGGTGGCGCTTGTACAAATCATGCAGGCCGTCTGCATGAAGCTTTCCCGGAAGCTGGACAAAAGAATTACCGGATAGCGGCGCAGCCGCTTCACACTGAAGCCATGTACCTGCAGGCACAGCCTGGCAGAGGCTTAACATAGAAATACATGTTTATGTATGGATGAATGGAGGAGAAAATTATGAAAAAGAAAGTTTTATCTTTTGCCCTGGCCGCTGTTTTATCAGCAGGCCTTCTCACCGCATGCGGTTCCGATGCGTCAACCACTGCCGCGCAGACCGATGCTGCAGCGCCTGAAAGCACGGCGGCAGCTGTGACCGAAGAGGCAGGCAGCGAAAGCACTGCCGCCCAGGAAGCTGAAAGCACAGCAGAAACTGCTGTGGAATCCAAAGGAAAGGTTACCGTTGCGGCAACCAGCGTTCCCCACGCGGAAATCCTTGAAGCAGCAAAACCCTTAATGGCAGCCAAAGGCTGGGAGCTTGTAGTAACCGAATTTACGGATTACGTACAGCCCAATGAAGTAGTGGAAGCAGGCGATATGGATGCCAACTACTTCCAGCACATTACTTACATGGAAAGCTACAACGAAGAAAAAGGTACACATCTGGTAAATGCCGGAAATATCCACTACGAACCCCTGGGAGTATATCCCGGAAAGCAGAGCGACCTTGCAGCCATCACTGATGGCGCTGAAATTGCAGTTCCCAACGATACAACCAATGAAGCCAGAGCGCTTCTCCTTCTCCAGGAACAGGGCCTGATCACCCTCAATGATGGAGCAGGCATCACCGCAACCGTAAACGACATCAAGGAAAACCCTCACAAAATCAAATTCGTAGAGCTGGCGGCAGAGCAGATTCCCAGAAGCCTTCCTGACTTTGACTTTGCCGTAATCAACGGAAACTACGCCCTGGAAGCGGGCCTGAACGCAGCCGATGACGCCCTGGCCGTAGAAACCTCCGATTCCGATGCAGTTAAAAAATATGTCAACGTCATCGCCGTAAAAGAAGGCAACGAAAACAACGAAGGAATCAAAGCACTCGTAGAAGTCCTGAAATCCGATGAAATGAAAAAATTCATCAACGACACCTACCAGGGTTCTGTTGTACCTTACGAAGGATAAGCTCTTCGATAACTTTTTAAGTTTTTGAAAATTCAAAGGCGAACATTTATCTTTTCCGGATTCAAATTAAAACTAATATATCTACAAAAAATCTGCGCCCTCCGTTTCCCGCAAAGAAACCAGGCCGCAGATTTTTTATTCCTGCGAGCAACGAGCCAAGTAGCCATGCTTGCATGGATATTTGGCGACTGCCGCGAGGGTCAAAGACCCCGTTGCTTGCAGCGGGGTCTTTGATTCTTATGTGTGCAAACTTACCAGGGGGATTACGAAACAAATCAGCAGCACCTGTGGTCAGGGCATCAGTGCCGGTGGTGCCCGGAACATGATGCAACGCCTTGGAACGGATTGATGGAGAAGAATTACATGCAGTAAAACAGACGGATGCAGACCAGACAGAGGGTAAGAAAGTCATACCGGTTCTCTTTGAAGAAATATCATTTTAGAAAAACAATAGAAAATTTGCCAACGTTTACTTTACACAAACATAAATCCAGGAACAGTTGAATACATGGGAAAACCGTGATAAAATAAACGCAAGCATAATTTTCTAATAAATCTTGGCCATGTGCCATCTGTTTACAAATCTCAATTCAGAAACTCTATGCTTATTATCCAACAAAGAAAGCAGGGGCGGATGAATGGGAAAGCCGCTCCGAACAAAAGCAGAAAGGAGCAGCTTATGACAGAAAAACTGCACGTAGTAAGAAACCAGAAGGATACGGTATTCCGAATGCTGTTTCGGGAGAAGAAGGAGCTGCTGGAGCTGTATAATGCCTTGAATGACTCGGCATATAACAGCCCGGAGAAGCTGATAATTTATACACTGGAAAATGCGATATACATGAATTTTAAGAACGACAGCTCATTCCTGCTGGATTCCGAGCTGAATCTGTATGAGCATCAGTCCTCATATAATCCCAACATGCCGCTGCGTGATTTGGTTTATATCGCAAAGCAGCTTGAAAAATACACACGGAATGATACGATATATTCTTCTGCCCTGGTAAAAATACCGGTGCCCAGATTCGTTGTATTTTACAATGGTACGGATGTGCAGCCGGACAGGCAGACCCTGCGGTTATCGGATGCCTTTGAAAAAAAGACGGCGGAACCGGAACTGGAGTTGAAGGTCCTCATGCTGAACATCAACTTTGGCCATAACAAGGAGCTGATGGACAAAAGCCGGACATTGAGGGAGTACGCCCAATACGTGGATCGTGTCAGAAAATATGCAAAGCTGATGCGGATTGAGGAAGCGGTGGAACGGGCAGTGGCGGAATGCATCAAAGAAGGAATTCTGGAGGACTTCCTGTCGTCACAGAAAGCGGAGGTGATAGCGGTGTCAATTTTTGAATATAACGAAGAAGAGGAAATGAAAAAAATCCGTGCAAGCGAATATCGGGAAGGAAAAGCCGATGGAAAAGCTGAAGGAAAAGCTGAAATTGTAGCCATCATACGTAAAAAGGCAGGAAGAGGTCTTGATTCAGAGAAGATAGCGGAAATCTTGGAGATGGATCCCGATTATGTAAAAAGGATTTCCGATCTGCTGGTCGAGGATCCTGACAGATCCGATTTACAGGTGGCAGAAATTCTTGTCGGACAGAAAGAACCACAGTAAAATATAGAAGTGTTCTCCAATGGAACATGAATTAATAATTTTAAGAGAAAGTCCCGGTTTTCCGCCGGGATTTTTGTGTTACAATAAATTTAATAAAAAGGCGGTTTATGGAGGTGTGGAATGAATAACCTTGAAAAGGTCAGCCATGAGACTATGGTATTTATGCGGGGAAAATACAGGCTTGATGAAATCGGGGATGGCAGGGATGAACTGAAATTTAAACAGGGGCAGAAAACTATCCTTACCGTCTACACACACGAAGATAAATTTACCTTTTTAATTATTTTCGAGGAAAAAGAGCGGGAGGTCTTTGAAGCCCGGCGGGATGAATTTTCAAAGGATATCCTCAATTATTATGACGATGCAAAAACATATCATGATGGGAAGTGGATATTTATTGATGTAACGGAGCCTGCGCAGCTTGAAGAGGTGAAGCGGCTGATACAGATAAAGAAAAAGCCGAACCGTAAACCGTTCCCCAAAGAAACGGCGGTTTACTCAAAATGCGGCCAGCGCTGTGATTTGTGCGTACATTATACAGGCACAACAGAGGAGCAGCGGGCTGTCATGGAACCCCTCCTGAATAAAATGTGGGAGAATAACGATTGGAGTATGCGCTGTAACGGCTGCTACAGCGATGACTGCTATTGTAAGGATGACCCCTGTAATGCAAAGGGATGCGCTCCGGAGAAAGGAATTGCCGAATGCAGGGAATGCAGCGAATTCCCCTGTATCAGGGCGACCTCTGCGGATTACCGTTCTATGATTCATACTCAGGTGCATTATGCGGATGAGATTACCTGGGGAATATTGCCGTATGTTCCGTGGCAGTATGAGGGGCAGCAGGGATGAACATAGAAGCTTATGATTTGGATTCCCTCAGAAAACTGGTAAGGGATTTACAGTGGGAAAATAAGGAGCTTAGGGAACTCCTTGACAAGGCCAATATACCATATGCAGACAGTGAGGTATTTTCGGATATTCCGGCTATGGCGGAGGAATATGATCCGGATCAGGGTGCCAGAATTAGCCGTCAATATATTGATCGTAATCTGGCGACGCAGTTTTTTGCAATGTTCTGGGGAAGGGCAGATGTATTTGCCAGGCGGGCGAAAAATGGAAGTTATTATCCGCAGTGTGATAATCGCTGGAAGGCTGTATGTCCGAAACAAAAGGGAGAAAAACAATATTGTGAGGAATGTGTAAATAAGAGCTGGACAAAGTTAAAACCGGAAAATCTTGTGGATCATTTGAACGGTTATCGGGAGGATGGTACGGATGTAATAGGCGTATATCCTCTGTTCCCGGATGGAACCTGCAGATTTCTTGTATTCGATTTTGATAATCATGAGAAAGGTGCGGAAATAAATGATTTTGCAAATGAAGACGAGGCCTGGCATGAAGAAGTGGATGCACTGCGCCTAATATGCAGGCAGAATGACATTCATGCACTGGTAGAAAGATCACGTTCCGGACGGGGGGCACATGTATGGATTTTTTTCCGAAGACCTGTGTCGGCATCGATGGCAAGAAATTTTGGCTTTTTACTGCTTGATAAAGGGGCAACTACAATTAATCTGAAATCTTTTCAATATTATGACCGGATGTATCCAGCCCAGGATACGGCAAATTCGATAGGCAATCTGGTTGCCCTGCCGCTGCAGGGACAGGCGCTTAAAAACGGAAACAGTGCCTTTGTGGATGAAAATTGGAATGCCTACCCGGAACAGTGGAAAACTCTGTTTCAGACAAAGAAATTGTCGCCTGAGGAAGTGGAACAGCATATTGAGGTGTGGCAGAGGGAATTATTTGTCCGGAAAGGGACAGAAGGCTGTATTGATAGCAAAAACCGCCCTAAGCCATGGAGACGGCATGATGATTTCATAGCATCTGATGTGACGGGAAAGTTGCACATTGTACTGGCGGATGGGGTCTATATTGATGCACTGAACCTGAAACCCCGCCTGCAGAATCAGATTCGCTGTCTTGCAACATTTGATAATCCTGTATTTTATAAAAATAAGCGGCTGGGTTATTCTAATTATTACAATTTCAGTACAATTTATTTGGGCCTGGATGTGGATGGATATATAAAAATACCGAGAGGGCTGCTGGAAAATGTAGCAGGCGAGTGCAGAAAATCCGGAATAGCTTATGATATCTCTGACCAAAGGGAGAAAGGACGGCCTATAAGAGTTGTTTTCGAGGGTGAACTTCGGGTACAGCAGGAGTTGGCGGCACAGAGGCTGCTGACTTTTGACAACGGAATTCTCAGTGCGGCAACCGCTTTTGGTAAGACGGTAGTATGCAGCTATCTGATTGCGGAGAGAAAGGTAAATACATTGATATTACTGGAAAGTACGGATTTGATTGCTCAGTGGGAGGAGGAGCTGGGGCGTTTCCTGGAAATAGACGAGGCACCGGTGGAATACCGTACCAAAACGGGACGGGTAAAGAAGC